>ERZ724526.713-NODE-713-length-18520-cov-6.607799_pt1 | contig 18520 bp, 19 predicted proteins | sample MGYA00376059_ERZ724526 | MGnify/ENA primary metagenome ERZ724526 (study PRJEB28724, sample SAMN07190883) | activated sludge metagenome | isolation source: activated sludge of sewage treatment plant in Hong Hong | place: Hong Kong | collected 2016-03-17 ...
CCACCGCAGTGGTGTCGAAGCTACCGGTCAAAATCATCATTCTGAATAATCGTTTCCACGGCATGGTTCGCCAGTGGCAGGACCTGTTCTACGAAGGGCGGTATGCCTCCAGCTACTTGGACACCACGCCGGATTTTGTGAAATTGGCGGAAGCCTATGGCGCAGTCGGACTACGCGCCGGTAAGGTGGGAGACCTCGATGCGGTGCTGAAGGAGGCCATCTCAACCGACAGGCCAGTGGTCGTGGATGTGCCCACCTATCCCTATGAGAATTGTTATCCGATGATCCCGGCGGGCGGCTGCAATCACGAGATGATTCTTGCGGACCCGCCTGAGTTGAAACAGCGAATGGCCGGTGTGCCCAGTACCGGATCGGATGAAAACAAAGACACCATTTTAACCGCGTAAAACACGCTGTCAGCCTGACAGCTAGCACCATAGAGCATAGTGATGGAACATATCATTTCAGTCACCGTTGAAAATAAGTTTGGCGTGTTATCACGCGTGGCCGGATTGTTCAGCGGCCGCGGATTCAATATCGAAAGTCTGTCGGTCGCTCCGACCCTCGATCCGTCCATGTCGCAGATGACCATCGTCACCTCAGGGGATGAGCGAATCGTTGAGCAAATCGTGAAGCAGCTCAACAAGCTGATCGACGTCATCAAGGTCGTGGACCTCAATGAAAGCGAGTTCGTTTCGCGCGAGACGGCGTTGATTAAAGTCCATACCAAGGCGGAAGACCGGGCCGAGGCGCTTCGGATTGCGGACATTTTCCGCGCGAATGTGATTGATTCCACACCATCGACCTATACCATTGAGGTCACGGGCGATCCGAAAAAGCTTGAGGCGATCATCAACTTGCTCCAGCCGCTCGGCATCAAGGAGCTGATCCGGACGGGGCGAGTAGCGATCGCGCGTGAGGCGATCCGCCCGGCCGTCAGCCAACCGAAGAAGCTCGCTCGAGAATAACGCGCGCATCCTCTCTGTGCACGATTGTTTCCATCCATGTGCCCTATGAACATTCAGGAGTGACGTATGAAGATTTATTACGACAAGGACGCCGACTTGCAGCTCATCCGCGGAAAGAAAGTGGCCGTGATCGGCTATGGGAGCCAGGGCCATGCGCATTCGCTCAATCTTAAAGAAAGCGGCGCCACGGTCGTGGTGGGGTTGCGCGAGGGAAGCTCATGGAAAAAAGCGGAGGCTAGCGGTTTGAAGGTCATGCCGGTTGCCGATGCTGTGAAAGCCTCGGACGTCATCATGATTCTTGCCCCTGATGAAGCGCAAGCGGCGATCTATCGCCAGGATATTGCGCCCAATCTGAAGCCCGGTTCCTATCTGGCGTTCGGCCATGGATTCAATATCCACTTCGGACAGATCGTGCCGCCGGCAGACGTCAACGTGTTCATGGTTGCGCCGAAGGGGCCCGGCCACCTGGTCCGGTCCGAATACACGAAAGGCAGCGGCGTGCCATGCTTGTTGGCCGTCCACCAAGATCCCAGCGGGAACACCCGGCAGGTCGGCTTGGCTTACGCCAGCGCGGTGGGTGGCGGACGGGCCGGCATCATCGAGACGAATTTCAGAGAAGAGACCGAGACGGATCTCTTTGGAGAGCAGGCGGTCCTGTGCGGTGGGCTGACGTCTCTGATCCAAGCCGGATTCGAAACGCTCGTGGAGGCGGGGTATGCGCCTGAGATGGCCTATTTCGAATGTCTCCATGAGGTGAAACTGATTGTCGATCTGATTTATCAGGGCGGCATTGCCAACATGCGCTATTCGATCAGCACGACGGCAAAGTATGGGGACATTACCCGTGGTCCGCGTGTCGTGACGGAGCAGACAAAGCAGGAAATGAAGAAGATTCTCGGCGAGATTCAGAGTGGACAGTTTGCCAAAGAATGGGTGTTGGAGAACCAGGCAAACCGCCCTGTCTATAACGCCTTGTTGAAAAAGGGCGAGGGGCATCCAATCGAAGAAGTCGGCGGCCGGCTCCGGTCCATGATGCCCTGGCTCAAGAAGGACCAACTCGTCGATAAGAACAAAAACTAACTCAACCGGCGGATTCTTCGTGGTAGCATGATAGAGGGCCTGGAGGGGTATGGCTGATCGAGCCGTCGGAATTCCGATTGTCAAAGAAGGCTTGCCGTTTGTCGGTGGTCTCGCAGGCGCCACCCTGTTGTTCGGGTTGGCAGGGTGGACCATACCCACGGTCGTAGCGGCTGGTTTTTTGCTATTTACCGCCTGGTTCTTCCGGAATCCCAGCCGGACCATTCCACAGCAACCCAATGTGGTCGTCTCATCCGGAGATGGCAAGGTCATTGCGATCGAAGAAGAATTCGAACCCCGGTATCTCAAGGAAAAAAGCATTCGGGTCACGGTATTTCTGAACGTGTTTGACGTCCATGTGAACCGGATGCCTTGTGCTGGAACCGTCGAAGGGGTGAGTTATCAGCCCGGTCAGTTCCTTGTGGCGAGCAAGCCGGAAGCGACGCTGCATAACGAGCAGAATGCCGTGATGCTCAAGACCGAGTCGGGGGCGAAAGTCCTGTGCGTGCAGGTCGCAGGGCTGATTGCCCGCCGGATCGTCTGCTGGGTCGGGCAAGGCGATCGCGTGCAGCGTGGTGAACGGTTCGGGTTGATACGGTTCGGTTCGCGAATGGATACCTTTCTTCCGCTCGGGTCGAAGATTTGCGTCGCGTTGGGCGACCGCGTTAAAGGGGGCGAAACCATCGTGGGGGAACTCCGATGAAATCACCAACTATGCGACCTCCGTTTGCGAAGGGGCACCGGAAGCGGCAGGCGATGTACCTGATTCCCAACCTTTGTACGACGGGCAATTTATTCTGCGGCGTGTTTGCCATTCTGTCCGTATTCAACGGGCAGCATTTAGTCGCCGCCATCGCGATCCTCGTCGGTATGATTTTCGACATGTTGGACGGGAAGCTGGCGCGATTGACGAACAGCACCGGTCAGTTCGGGATCGAGTACGATTCTCTTTCTGATGTGGTGTCCTTCGGCGTCGCGCCCGGGGTGCTGATTTACTCCTACGCCCTGAGCGGGCAGGGCATGTTTGGTGTGGCGGTCATGTTTGCCTATGTCGCGATGGGCGCTGTGCGGCTCGCTCGATTCAATGCCACGGTGAGTACGTCAGACAGCAAATACTTTACCGGCTTAGCGATCCCGGCGGCTGCGGGTGTCATTGCTTCCCTCGTGATCTTTGATCTCCACATCACCCAGCTGGGATCGGAAGTGAAACCGCTGCTGATTCTGGTGATTACGTTCGGGTTGGCATTTCTGATGGTCAGCACGATCAAGTATCGCAGCTTCAAGGATATGAAGTTCCGGCGAGGTGATCACTTCACCTATCTCGTCTGGGGCATTTTGGCCTTGATGTTGATTGTCGCGTGGCCTCAAGCTATGCTATTCGTGACATTCACGGGTTATGCAGTGTCAGGTCCAATTGCACGCCTCTGGACGATGATCGCCAAGAGCGCAGGCAAGCCGGTCTCGAAAACTGATGGACCGGTCGTCGAAACAAGAGAGTCGTAACGGCATTGACGAGGAGTAGTAGGGAGCGGTAGCCGAATTGAGAGAGCTGGTGGACGGTGCGAACCAGCCGGTTGCTTCCTGAACTCGCCTCCGAGCCGGACTTGTGAAGCCTCTGATGAGGTGGTAATGAGTCCCGAATGATCCGCGTCACGGATTTAATGAGGGTGTCCGGTGAAGGCTGGCTTCATCCGGCGCTGAATCAGGGTGGTACCACGAAGCTCGCAAGGCCTTCGTCCCTGTCCGGGGCGGAGGCTTTTTTTATTGGCACCGTGCTGAAACAGGTTTCCAACTTTGTTCTCGGCTTGAAAACATCCTCGACGTACCCCAGCGGGTACGCCTCCGGTGTTTTCGTCGCCTGCGGCCGCGTTGGAAAACCCGTTTGAGCACGGTGCAGGACAGAGGAGGGTTGTCATGACTCGGATGATCAGAATATTCGACACGACGTTGCGGGACGGCGAGCAGTCGCCAGGGGCGAGCATGAACGTCGAAGAGAAGCTTATGATCGCCAAGCAGCTGGCCCGCCTCGGCGTGGATATTATTGAGGCCGGATTCGCCTACAGCTCGCCCGGAGATTTCGAAGCGGTGCGTCGGATCGCCTTGGAAGTCGAGGGGCCGGTGGTATGCAGCCTCGCGCGGGCTCGTCCGGAAGACATTACGCGGGCCTCGGAAGCGTTGAAGGGTGCACCGAGAGTGCGCATCCATACATTTCTCTCCACGTCGGATATCCATTTGAAGCACCAGTTCCGGATGACGCGTGAAGAAGCGAAGAAACGAGCCGTGGAGATGGTGCAATTGGCTCGCACCTACGTGGATGATGTGGAATTTTCTCCCATGGACGCCAGCCGGTCTGACCCAGCGTATCTCTGTGAAGTGATTGAGGCGGTCATCGCGGCCGGTGCCGGAACGATTAATATTCCCGACACGGTGGGGTATGCCGTTCCACAAGAGTTCGGCGGCCTGATCAAACGCATCAAGGACACCGTGCCGAACAGCAGCCAGACGATCATTTCCGTGCATTGTCACAATGATTTGGGAATGGCGGTGGCCAATAGTCTCGCCGCAGTGGTGGCGGGGGCCGGTCAGGTTGAGTGCACGATCAACGGTATCGGCGAACGAGCCGGCAACACCTCGTTGGAAGAAATTGTGATGGGGCTCCGGACACGCAGGGATTGGTACGGCGCCGACACGAAGGTGGTGACGGAGGAGATCTCCAAAACCAGCCGTCTGGTGAGCAAGATCACCGGCATGGTCATTCAGCCGAACAAGGCCATCGTGGGCGCGAATGCCTTTGCTCATACTTCAGGCATTCATCAGGATGGATTGCTGAAGGATAAGACCACCTACGAAATCATGCGGCCGGAGTCCGTCGGGTTGGAGCAGGTCAAGTTAGTGATGGGCAAGTTGTCAGGGCGCCATGCCTTCAGGCAGCGGCTGGAAGACCTGGGCTACAAGCTCACGGAAGATGAGGTCAATCACGCCTTTGAACGCTTCAAGCGGCTGGCGGATCAAAAGAAAGAGATTTACGAGGAAGACCTCGAGGTCATCATCTCCGAAGAAGTGGCAAAGATGTCCGAACGGGTGGTCCTGAAGTCGTTTCAGGTCGAAAGTGGAACGAATAAGACGCCAAAAGCCACAGTGGAACTGGAGATTGACGGGAAAGTGGTGTCGCACAGCGGCACGGGAGATGGACCGGTGGACGCGGTCTACCGGACGATTGCCGCTATGACACAAACCAAGAGCAAGCTGCTGATGTTCGGGGTTAATGCCATTACCGGCGGGACAGACGCGCAAGGAGAAGTCTCGGTGCGGCTCGAGGAAGATGGCCGGACCGTCTCCGGTCATGGTGCGGATACGGATATCATCACCGCGGCCGCCAGGGCGTATCTGAACGCGCTCAATAAGCTGGCGTATTTTGCGGCGAAGCAAGCCGAAGGGATTCACAAGGTCAGCTTGATTTGATCCCAACCTGCAAGGTAGATTCCTCCGTCCTGGTCAGCACATGGTGTTGGTCAGGGCGGGGCGACATCTTGTATTGCCCCCTATCGTCACAATCGGCACACGATGTTCAGCACGCACCTTCAACAATGCCCTGAATTTCTGGCAGGCGATCACACGAGATTGCGGGAATTGCTGCATCCGGGAAAGGCCGCGCTGGAGCTGGGGTATAGCCTCGCCCATGGGCTGCTCGATCCGGGCAAGCAGTCCCTGTGGCATCGCCTGAAATCGTCCGAGGTGTACTACTTCATCGCCGGGCGCGGCGTGATGAAGGTGGAAGAAGCCTCAATGCCGGTTCAGGCTGGCTCCGTTATCTATGTGCCGCCGGGCGCCAAACAGTCGCTGATCAATACTGGAACGGAATCGATAGAGTTTCTCTGCCTGGTCGATCCCGCCTGGAAAGCGGAAGACGAGGCGGTCGTTGAATAGTTGAGAGGAGAGCGCGACGTGAAAGCAAAAATCGCAGTCCTGGCCGGAGATGGAGTCGGCCGTGAAATCGTTCCCGAAGCGGTCAAGGTCTTAAAGACCGTAGCGGAGCGGTTCGGGCATACCTTTGAATTTCAAGCGGCAGATGTGGGTGGCCATGCCATCGATAAGGTCGGAGTGCCCCTTCCTGCGGAGACGCTCACCCTCGCGAAACACAGTGATGCCGTCTTGCTCGGCGCCGTCGGTGGCCCCAAATGGGAAGGCTTGGATTACAGCATCCGTCCCGAGCGGGCGTTGCTGGGTCTTCGCGAACAGCTCGGACTCTATGCGAATTTGCGTCCGGCGAAACTCTATCCCATGCTCGCCGATGCCTCCACCTTGCGGCGAGAGGTCATTGAAGGAATCGATATGCTCGTGATCCGCGAGCTGACCGGCGGCATCTATTTCGGCAAACCGAAGGGCGTGGAAAAAATGCCCGGCGGTGGAGAGCGCGGGTTTAATACGGAGGTCTATACGACCGAGGAAATTCGCCGGATTGCCGTGGTCGCGTTCGAAGCGGCCCGCAAGCGTCGCAAGAAGGTCATGTCGGTCGACAAGGCCAATGTGTTGGAGTCCTCCGAATTATGGCGACGCGTGGTGACAGAGGTTCAGAAGGACTATGCCGATGTGACGTTGAGCCATATCTATGTCGACAATTGCGCCATGCAGTTGGTGCGCAATCCGCGTCAATTCGATGTACTGCTTTGCAACAATATCTTTGGCGATATCTTGAGTGACGAGGCTGCGATGCTCACCGGATCGATCGGCATGCTCCCCTCTGCCAGTGTCGGCGCCAAGGTGGGCCTCTTTGAACCGATTCATGGGAGCGCGCCGGATATTGCCGGAAAGAATATTGCCAATCCCATCGCCACCATCGCCTCGGGCGCCATGATGTTGTCCTATGCGTTTCAATTGGACAAGGAAGCGGCGGCCATTGAGCAGGCAATCGTTACGACCCTTGAGCAGGGATTCCGTACCAAAGACATTCATGCGGAAGGCATGCGGTTGGTCGGGACCACTGAGATGGGTGATGCGATCGTGAAGAACCTTCCCGCCTAGGCCATGACGATCAGCGCCACACCATCCGCAATGATTGCAACCCTGGCAGGGAACGGCGAGCCCGGATATGCCGGTGACGGGGGACCTGCCGCAGTTGCCTCGTTGAATGAGCCGAAAGGGCTTTGCATCGACCGCGAAGGGAATGTGTATATCGCGGATTCTGAGAATCACGTGGTGCGCCGGGTCGATCGGAAAACAGGCCTGATTACGACGGTCGCTGGAGTGGGGCCTGGCGGAACGGGTGGGACCATGATGGCGCCGGAACCTGTTGCGATGCCACCCCAAGAAGAAGAGGATCCTTTTGCCGACACCTCGGGGGACAGCACCAAGGCGTACACGCAGGTCACGGATCTGAGCGGCACCGTCCGGTATGTCACCGGGGGACGGCTGACGATTGAGCAGGAATCAGGAGACGGCGGACCGGCTCGCCGCGCGAGGCTGAATTTCCCGAGTGCCGTGGCTGTGGATCGTGCGGGGAATCTCTACATTGCCGACACGATGAATCATCGCATCCGGAAGGTCGATGCGAAAACCGGCATCATCACTCACGTTGCCGGCACAGGTCAGGCGCGGTATTCCGGCGATGGCGGGCCGGCGGTACAGGCGGCGATCAATGAGCCGACCGGACTGGCTGTGACCGATGATGCCTTGTACATTGCGGATCAGAGCAATAATCGCGTTCGCCGGGTGGACTTCGCAACCGGTGTCATCACCACGGCGGCCGGTGATGGATCGGCCGCTTACAGCGGCGATCAGGTGCCGGCTGTGCAGGCCAGTTTGGCAGGGCCGAGTGGTGTGGCGGTAGGCAATGACGGTCTGTTGTATGTAGCGGACACCTTCAACAGCCGGATACGATCGGTTGATCCGGCGACGGGTCAGATTACTACGGCGGCGGGAGACGGCGGCACCTACCGCTATCAGGGCCCTGAGGAGCCTGCGTCCCCAAGTCTTTCCCGTCCGGCCGGTCTGGCCGTTGACTATGACGGCAACGTGTACATCACGGATTCCGATAGTCATTTGATTCGAGTATGGAATGGGCGCACGAAAACCATCACGCGCGTGTCAGGGACCGGCGTCGCACAGTTCGGGGGAGACGGCGGCAACGCGTTGGCAGGCAGTCTCAGTTATCCATTCGGCGTAGCAGTCGATGCGGCCGGAACCGTGTATGTGGCGGATACGTTCAATCACCGCATCAGGGTTCTCACGGCGACTGCGTAAGGACAGTATCATGTTGAAGAAGAAGCAGGCCTATACGGTGGCGGTGCTGGGGGCGACCGGAGCGGTCGGGAAAGAAAGTCTCGAGATTCTGGAAGAACGCAATTTTCCGATTGAGACGCTGCGGCTTTTTTCGTCGAAGCGGTCGGCCGGCGAGGTGCTCACCTGTCAGGGGAAAGAGTACAAGGTGGAGGAACTGACGGAGGCCTCCTCGTTTGCCGGAGTGGACATCGCGTTCATTTCCGCTACCGATGCCATTAGCCGGGACTATGGCGCGCGATTGGGCGCGGCGGGTATCGTGGTCATCGATGACAGCGCCGTCTTCCGGATGGATCCGAACGTCCCGCTCGTCGTGCCGGAGGTGAATGCGGCGGCGCTGCAGTCTATGAAGCGCGGCATCGTGGCGATTCCCAACTGTACGACGACTCCGTTAGTGATGGCGCTCAAGCCCTTGCGCGATGTTGCGGGGATCAAACGCGTCGTCGTCACCACTTTTCAGTCTGTGTCCGGAACTGGATCAGCCGCCATGGATGAATTGGTGGATCAGACCAAGGCGCTGATCTCCTTTCAGGATGTGAAAGTGCAAGTCTATCCCTATCAAATTGCCTTCAACCTCTTGCCGCAAGTCGGGTCGTTCGGAGACGGTGGGGATTGTTCGGAAGAGGTCAAGATCGTCCAGGAGACGCGCAAGATTCTGGACATGCCCACGCTCCGGGTCACGGCGACGACTGTGCGGGTCCCGGTGCTGCGCTGCCATTCCGAAGCGATCAATGTGGAACTCGAGCGTCCGTTGAAAGCCAATGATGCGCGTGCGGCCATCGCGGAAATGCCAGGGGTGATTGTCTATGACGATCCGGTGAAAAAACTCTATCCGATGCCGTTCGATGTCTCCGGCAAAGACGAGGTGTATGTCGGACGGGTGCGCGTGGATGAATCCATCACCAATGGATTGAATCTGTGGGTCGTCAGCGACAATCTCCGGAAGGGTGCCGCGCTGAACGCCGTTCAAATTGCCGAATGTTTGATACAATGATCTATGAGTGCTTGGAGCGGGATCGGCCGGCTGTTCATCGTTGCCGGGTTGGCTCTGGCCGGCGTTGGAATTCTCCTGACGTTGCTTGAACGATGGTCCGGTGCCGGCGCGGCGTTCGGATGGATCGGCCGGTTGCCCGGCGATCTGTCAATTACGCGAGAACGCTTCAGCCTCTATGTTCCGATTACAACCAGTCTTGTGCTCAGCATTCTGTTGAGCGTCGTGTTGTATATCCTTTCATGGATCTTTCGCCGCTGATCCCACATCGTGCCCGGAGTTTCCTCGCAGCGGGAGTCATGGCGCTCGCTGGGATCGTCTTCGCGCAGTCTGCCTCAGCCGAATCCATTCGTGTCTTACTCGTACAGGAAGCACCGTTCGTAGACGTGCGGTCGGATGGGCCGCTGGCTCTTGTGATGGAGACGGGCGACACGAAAACCCTGCATGGCCCGATCCATCTCACGGCGCGAGCGGACGGGTTACATGTTGATGGCCGGCGTATTCTCGGCGGACAGGTGCTCATCCGCTCCCTGCGGCACAATCTGACCCTGGTCGTCGGGAAAGAAGGAGGATCTGCAGGCACTCCGCTTCCGATCAGTGGGACCGTGCGAGTGTCACGCAAAGGGCATGCGGTCGCGGTCGTCAATCAGGTGGATTTGGAGGAATATGTGAAGGGCGTGGTGCCATCCGAAGTCAGTTCGGCCTGGCACCCGGAAATGCTGAAGGTGCAGGCCGTGGCGGCGCGAACATACGCTTTATACAACAAGATGCTCAGCGCCGCACGCGACTATGATGTCATGGCGACGATTCAGGATCAGGTCTATCGGGGACGTACCGGGGTCGATCATCGAGTCGAAGAGGCCGTCGAATCAACCCGAGGGATCGTCGTCACCCATCAACAGGCGCCGATTTACGCGGCCTTTTCCTCCACCGCGGCGGGACCGACTGAAGATGCGGTGAATGTGTGGGCTAATAAAGATCTCCCGTACCTCAAGGGGGTCGAATGTCCCTTTGATCTGGAGTCGCCGTATTATCAGTGGAAGGCCAGTGTGAAAATCGAACAGCTTGAGAAGAATCTCCGGCACCAGGGATTTGCGGTCGGAACCATTGCCACGATTACGCCGATTGCCTTCAGTCGTGCGGGAAGAGTCGCGCGTTTGCGGATTTTGCATTCCGGCGGCGAGACGCTGTTGCGGGGCGAAGATCTGCGGAAGGCCGCGGGGTATACTGTCATCCCCAGTACGCAATTCGAGGTGGAATCGATCGGTGCCGAAGTGGTGTTCGCCGGATACGGCGCAGGCCATGCGGTGGGGCTGTGTCAGTGGGGCGCAAAAGAATTGGCTGAACTCGGATATTCGTACAACAGTATTCTGCAGTATTACTATCCTGGAACTGAATTACGAAACTCGGCCTTATCGCAGTTGATGATGCCGGTTATTCCAACCCCCTGATGTTACTCAGCGAGTTTGATTTCCCATTTGATCCGGCGCTTGTGGCCGACCGTCCGGTACTACCCCGCCATGATGCGCGCCTACTGGTCATGGACCGCAGCAGCCACGCACGGATGCACCGCCGGGTGGCGGATCTTCCATCGCTGCTCCAGCCGGGGGACCTGATTGTGGTGAATAATACCAAGGTCATGCCGGCGCGGGTTCCGGCCCAGACGCGCTCGACGGGGAAACTTCTCGATCTGCTGTTCGTGCAGGATCTGGGACAGGGCCTGTGGGAGGTATTGATCAAAGGACGGTTCAAGCCGGGAGCGTTCATTGATTTTCCCGGCGGCGGATGCGGCGAAATCGTGGAGCGGAGTCAGGCCAGGACGACCGTCAAGGTGACTGGTGTGACGAGTGTGTATGATCTCATGCACAATACCGGGACGATGCCGCTCCCGCCCTATATCAAACGCGAGCCCTCGCAGGACGATCAGCGCTGGTATCAGACCATGTTTGCGCAACAGGAGGGCGCCATTGCCGCCCCGACTGCGGGACTTCATTTTACGCCCGAATTGGTGGAGACCCTGACCGGCAAGGGCATGGAGTTGGCGGAGGTGACGTTGCACGTGGGGCCCGGCACGTTTCGCAGCGTGAAGAGCGACCGGATTGAAGAGCACCGGATGCTGGCCGAGCAGGTGGAGGTGACTGCTCGTACGGTCGAGCAGATTCGCCTGGCGCAGAAGCGAGGAAATCGAGTGGTGGCGGTCGGGACCACAGTCGTGCGCGCATTGGAAACGGCAGGCCGAGGAGGTCGTGGCATCCAGCCTTTCCAGGGGCCGGCCGAGTTATTCATCACGCCGGGGTTTGAATTTCAGGTGATCGACGCGCTGGTGACCAATTTTCATCTGCCGCGAACAACCCTGCTGATGCTGGTGTCTGCGTTTGTGGGATTGGAGCCTCTTCGGGCTGCCTATGAGGAGGCGGTGGCGGAACGGTACAGGTTCTACAGTTACGGAGATGCGATGTTCATCGCGAGGGGACTGTCTGCCGCTACATAAGCTCTTTGTGGATCTTCACGGGAACTTTGCTCTTCATCGATTCCGAATAGGCCATCAACGCCCGCTGCTGTTTCTGGAACAGCAGATTCTGGAAAATCCGTTCCTTCGCAATCGCCGCTTTCGTCGGATCAGATTCTCCCTCGCGTGAGACGAGCGTCTGCGCCTCTGCATATTCAGAAGGCGTTAACGCGACGGCATCCATGATGACCAGGCGGGCCTTGTTGGTGAGAATATCCTTGGCTTCCATGGCTTCGAACGAGGCGGGGGTCAAGCGATTTGCTGCCAGCAGTCGCCGATAGGACTCGGGATCGAAGTTCCCATTCTTCTGAAACTCCGTTCGCTGCATGATGGCTTTCCGCAAATCTTCATCGGAGACCGAGAGTCCCATTTCTTTGGCCACGTGCAGCCACATGCGATTATCGATCAGTTGTTCCAGCACAAACTGCTTGAGGAATTCATCCTTGATGTCGTTCTGGCCTTTGTCTTTGTAGAAGCGATACGTATTTTCATAGGCACGGCGATATTCATCCAGCGGCACGACCTGGTCCCCGACCGACGCCACGACATTGCCGCTCTGGTCACCGAATCCCCACCAGCCCATCGTAATGACGAACGCCAGGGCCAGCGTGCCCATGATGGATTTGAGAAACCACGGGTAATCGTGTGCAGCTTCGCGTAATAATTTGATCATCGAATGCGCCTCTTCTCGGCAGGGTTTCGCGGATTCTACTCAGGCGACGACAGCAAAGGCAAGAGGAAGAAGTGCGCGGAGAGCGGGTGCGAGAAGATTGCGACTTTGTTTGTGCAGGTCAAAGAGATTTGCTATAGTGTCGAAGAATTGGGGAGATTTCCGGTGGCGGAGGAGGCAATCGGGCGCAGCCCGGTCGAACTGGGCGTCTATCCCAAGGCCCAGGTGCTGAATCGCTTCATCGCGAAAATGATCGATCTCCTGATCGTGGCGGCGGTGAGCAAACTGGTCCCTCCCATCGGTGTCCTGGCCGGACTTGCCTATATTTTGTTGGGCGACGGGTTTGGTGGTGGTCGCAGTGTCGGAAAGCGGCTGATCGGACTCCAAACCATCGTTCCACGTACGCGGGACCCGGCGGGATTCCGGGAGTCGATCATTCGCAATCTGCCCTGTGGTCTTGCTCAGTTGGCATTTGAGATACCCTATGTGGGGTGGATCGGATGGGGCGCGGTACTCTCGCTAGAAGGATTATTGGTCATCGGCAATGAGCAAGGCCGCCGGTTGGGCGACGAAATTGCCAAGACGCAGGTGCTGGAGAGCGGACAGCTGGATGTATCGGACTGAATGGCTCGATGCTGCTGAACGAAGCAATCGTGTGAAGGGAGAGTTCTAGTGGCCTTCATGAGTGATATGTTCGGATGGTTCTCCAATGATCTGGCGATCGATTTGGGGACGGCGACCACTCTCGTGTACGTCCAGGGGAAGGGCATTGTCCTCAACGAACCTTCCGTGGTCGCCGTTGAGAAAAAGACGGAACGTGTCATGGCCGTCGGCGCCGACGCGAAGCGCATGTTGGGACGCACGCCGGGAAATATCATCGCGGTGCGTCCGATGAAGGAAGGCGTCATTGCGGATTTCGAAAAAGCCGAAGCGATGCTGAGCCACTTCATTCAGAAGGCTCACAATCGCACGGCATTCGTGCGGCCTCGCATCATCATCGGCGTACCCTCGCGGATTACGCAGGTGGAGCAGCGGGCCGTCCGTGATTCTGCCGAACTCGCCGGTGCGCGTGAAGTCTATCTGATCGAAGAACCGGTGGCAGCCGCCATCGGGGCCGGTTTGCCCATTACCGAACCGTCGGGAAACATGGTGGTCGACATCGGCGGCGGCACGACCGACATCGCAGTGATCTCATTGGGCGGCATCGTCTATAGCGAGTCGGTCAAAGTGGCCGGCGACAGAATGGACGATGCCATCATGAACTACATTAAGAAGAAATATAATCTGCTCATCGGCGAGCACATGGCCGAACGCATCAAGTTCGAAATCGGGTCGGCCTATCCTTTCGAAGAGCGGAAGACCATGATGATCAAGGGTCGCGACTTGATCTCCGGCATTCCACGGACGTTGGTGGTGGATGATGCCGAAGTCAGAGAAGCGTTGCAGGAACCCATTGGAACTATCGTTAATGCCATCAAGGTGGCGCTTGAAAACACACCGCCTGAATTGGCCGGAGACATCATCGATCGCGGTATCGTACTGACTGGCGGCGGATCCTTGTTGAAGGGAATGGACACTCGGTTTCGTGAGGAAACCAATCTTCCGATCATTACGGTCGATGACCCGCTGACCTCCGTGGTCTTGGGCGTCGGGAAGATTCTCGATGAGTTGGACCTTCTTCGCAAGGTTTCGGTTATGTCGCAGTGCAGTACCTCTCGATGACCTCCATCCCGAGTGTGGATGGCTATATCGCGCTCAACATACGGCACCCGGCGTCTTGCTATCGTCTTGTTCGCCTGCCTGCTCGTCGCCCTCTTTCTTCTCCCTAGTCAAAGCCAGAGGTTGCTGCAGTACGTCGGTGGACCGCTCGGTCAAGTCCTCAGTCTTCCACTCGCCGCGTTTTCCTCCGTGGATCATGGCATTGCCGACATGTGGAACGGCTATGTCGCCTTGCAGACGGTGCGTGAGGAAAATCGCCAGCTTCATCGCGACATCGAGTTACTCAAAGGACAAAATAATCAGCTGCGCGAGTCCATGACAGCCGTGCAACGGTATGAGGCCTTGCTGAATTTTAAGCAGCAATCGCCATCGCAGACCCTGGCGGCGCAGGTGATCGGGCGGGATGCCACGAACTGGTACCGCGGGATGATCCTCAACAAGGGTGAGAATGACGGAGTGAGAACTGAAATGGGGGTGATCACCCCTGCCGGTGTCGTCGGTCGGGTGGTGAAAACCAATGCGACCTCGTCGGTGGTGCTCTTGGTCACGGACCCGAACAATGCGATTGCCGGCGTCGTGCAGCGAACCCGTGATGAAGGTATCGTCGAGGGAACCAGTCATGGGCGCGCGCGACTCAAGTACATCCCGCTGTTATCGAACGTTCAGGCCGGTGATCGCGTGGTGACGTCGGGTCTGACCGGCGCATTCCCTCGGGGGCTGGCCATCGGAAGCCTGATTCAGGTCGAAAAGTCGGAAGGGGATTTGTTCCAATCCGCGGAAATCGAGCCGGAAGTGGACCTCTCCAAACTGGATGAGGTGTTGATCATCACCGCTCCCTATGAGGATGCCGACGCCGCGCAGAAACTGCTTCAGGCCATTCATGGAGACAGAAAGAAGCCATGAAGTTCCTGTTGTACCTCCTGCTGGCGCTAGTGGTGGTTCCCTTGCAAACGACATTGCTGCATTACGCCAGCGTATTCGGTGTGCGGCCCGATCTCGGGCTGATAGCGGCCTGCCTGGTGGGATTTCTCGGCGGAGAGCTGGACGGTTTAATTCTCGGCCTCATTCTAGGATGTTTTCAAGATATGCTGTCCGCGGGAGATTTGTGGATCAATGTGGTGACCAAGGGCGGAAGCGGGTTCCTGGCCGGCCTGGCCGGGAGGCATATGGCCCACATCACTCCGGCTGTCATGACGGCCGGCCTCGCCATCATCTCCTGCCTGTCGAGCGCGGTCTTTCTCTATTCGATGAATCCCGCAGGACTGGATGAAGTCTGGTTGGGCGTGCGGTCCACCGTGCTGGTACAGGCCGGACTTGACGCCGCTCTCGGCGCGGGACTGTATCTGTTGTTCCGTCAACGTTGGTCTGATGATCGTATGGTCACGGAGGGAGCCCTCTAAATGAGGAACGGTCTCTGGCAAGAGACCGGCGCAGGGCAACGATGGCGACAGTAGGCTTCAACGACTCCGATCTTCTCGATCTTCAGCGGCGACTGGTCATTCTGCGTGTGGGCTTGCTGTTGGTTGTGGCCTTGCTCGCCTTGCGCCTCTGGCATCTCCAGATTCGGGAAGGCCCCTATTATCGGGATTTGTCTGAGAATAACCGAACGCGTTCCGTGGTGCTCGAGCCGGCGCGCGGACTGATTTTCGACCGGAACGGCGTGTTGCTGGCGAACAATGTGCCGAGTTTTGCCTTGTACGTGACGCTGGAGGACGTGAAGGATCGTCAGGCGTTAGTTGGGCAATTGGCCTCGCTTCTGGCCCTCGACCCGGAAGTGATTCAGAAAAAACTGTCGACCGGCAAGGGCGGAAAATTGCAGCCACGCAAGGTCAAAGACCGGCTGACATTGCGCGAGGCGACCCTGATCGAGTCTCACCGCTTGGACTTGCCCGGGGTAATGATTCAGGTGGAATCGCAGCGGAACTATCCCGCGGGCGCTGTGGCGGCGCACTTGTTGGGGTATGTCGGGGAAGTCTCGGCCGATCAACTTGAAAAGCCGGATTTCGCAGATCTTCACCAGGGTAGCATCGTCGGGCAGTATGGCGTGGAGAAGTGGTTTGACCGGCAGGTTCGTGGTCGCGCGGGGCAAAAGAGTATCGAAGTGGACGCGCTCGGCCATGAGAAACGTGCCATTGTGTCAGACAAGCCGCTCGCGGGTGACGACCTCTATCTGACCATCGACGCCAAGCTGCAGAAGGTGGCTGAAGACCTGTTGGGTGATGAATCAGGCGCCATCGTGGCTCTCGATCCGACGAATGGCGATATTCTGGCGATGGCCAGTCGCCCTGGGTTCGACCCGAACGTATTGTCGAAAGAATTAACGAACAAGCAATGGGTCGAAATTGTTCAGAACGAACGGCGGCCGCTGAACAATCGTGCGACGCAGGGACAGTACCCTCCCGGATCGACATTCAAGGTCGTCATGGCCGCGGCCGCGCTCGAATCGAACACGGTCACGCCTTCGACGATGGTGCGTTGCAATGGCGGCTATCAGTTCGGCAATCGATTGTTTCATGACTGGAAACAGGGCGGGCATGGATCAGTCGACATGAATGAAGCGTTGATCCACTCCTGCGATGTGTATTTCTATACCGTTGGGCAGCGGATGGGCATCGACACGATTGCTGAATATGCGAAGCAATTCGGGCTCGGACAGGAGACAGGAGTCGAGTTGCCGTCGGAACGTGTGGGCATCGTGCCTTCTACCGCGTGGAAACAGAAGGCGCGTAATCAGCCCTGGTATCCGGGCGAAACCATTTCCGCTGCGATCGGGCAGGGATACGTCACGGTGACGCCCTTGCAGATGGCGAGTGTGATCGGCACGGTGGCGAACGACGGGGTGTCGATCAAGCCGCGCCTGGTACAGGCCGTGATGAACCGCACGACGGGAGAGCGGGCAGAGTTTCCGCCCACGGTGCGCGGAAAAGTGGCAGTTAAACCGGCCACCCTCGCGCTCATCAAGTCGGCCTTGGCCGACGTGGTGACCAAAGGAACGGCAACGCGCGCAAAGTCTCCATTGGTCACGATCGGGGGAAAAACCGGCACCGCTCAGACGGCGGCCCTCCGTACCGGGCCGGAGAAAGACATTCCAAAAAAGTTTCGTGATCATGCGTGGTTCGTCGCCTTTGCTCCCGTGGAAGCGCCGCGCATTGCCGTCGCCGTCCTCGCTGAGCACATGGGGCACGGTGGATCGGCTGCCGCGCCCTTAGCGAAGGACGTTATTGAAGCCTATGTGAAAGCCTATCCCCAGGTACTGCAGGGGGCACCGGCAAGCGGGCGGGCCAAGTCGCCTGCGGTGCCGGTTGATACGCGGCCGAAGACGTGATGATTGATCGGGTGATCGACAGTCGGGGGTTGGATAGTTTCGATCTTCGCTTCATGGGGCTGATCGCCGTCATCCTGTCGGTCGGGGTGCTGTCGATCTATAGCGTGACGCACTCTCAGGACACCGCCTTTCCTTTCTATCTCAAACAGCTGGTCTGGATTCTGCTGGGAACCGTCGCGTTTCTCGTGATGTATCTCTCCGATTATCACAAGATTGCACGCCTGGCGTACCCGACCTACGCGGTTATTTTAATCATGCTCGCGGTCGTGTTGTTCATGGGGAAATCGAGCCGCGGGGCTCAGCGATGGATTCCCATCGGACCATTTGCGTTTCAACCGTCTGAATTCGCGAAACTGGTGCTGGTGCTGGTGCTGGCCAATTATTACTCCCGGGCATCGCGCGTGGGATGGCTGCATCGGGTGGTGTTGCCGGGCTTGATAGTGTTGCCGGGGCTGTTGTTGATCCTGAAGCAGCCGGATTTGGGTAGCGGATTGAGCTTTTTGGCGGTCTATGCGGCCATGTTATTGATGGTCGGCGTCCGGTCGAAGGCGTTGGGCATCATTTTGTTGCTCTCCGTTATGCTGTTCCCGTTCGTCTGGGAAGTGGTCTGGGCCTCGCTGCACGACTATCAACGCGAACGGGTCATGGCCTTCGTGGATCCGGATTACGATCCGGGAGGCAAAGGCTACCATGCGTTGCAATCGAGAATTGCCATTGGGTCAGGCGAACTGTCGGGCAAAGGATTGTACGGCGGCACACAAAGTCAGCTGAAGTTCCTGCCCGAAGGGCATACGGACTTTGTATTCGCCGTCTATGCGGAGGAATGGGGCTTTGTCGGCGTCCTCGTCCTGCTGGCTTTGTTTATCGCATTGATATGGGTGTCATTGGAAATTGCCGCGCGTGCGAAGGATACGCTCGGGGCATTACTCGCGGCCGGTATCGTCGCCATGTTGTGTTTTTGCGTGGTCGTCAATATCGGCATGAC
>ERZ724526.715-NODE-715-length-18468-cov-5.403628_pt1 | contig 18468 bp, 12 predicted proteins | sample MGYA00376059_ERZ724526 | MGnify/ENA primary metagenome ERZ724526 (study PRJEB28724, sample SAMN07190883) | activated sludge metagenome | isolation source: activated sludge of sewage treatment plant in Hong Hong | place: Hong Kong | collected 2016-03-17 ...
GGCGTGATAGAGTGAGCGATATGAAGGGTGGTGAATTATAGTGCAAAATTAGCGCATTTTGGCCGCAAAGCGTCAAATAAAAACAAAATGGCGGCCTTGGGTAAAACCCAAAACCGCCGCAGTAGTTTTCAATGTCCGTTAATATGTCCGGATATAGGCCCCTCAGTTTTCGTAGTTCTTGCGATAATCTTCGCGTTTGTGGTAACGCCCCCAGGAAAAGCCGAACTTCAGGCTGGCCTGCCCGAAAGCCCCCGAGAGGTCGTTGTTGTTCAGGCTGACATAGTCGACATTCCGGGCAAAGCGATAGCCGCCTTCCAGACCGAAACGGAACCAGCGGAATACGTTGATTTCCACACCGGCAGAAGGCTGGATGATGAACATGTTGTCGGTCCCTTCGCCGGACAAGGTAGCGTGGCCCCTGCCCAGTTCTACATTGATCATGGGGTGCACTGCCTTGTAGGGAACAAAGGCATATCCGATCCTGCCGCCGTTAAACCTAAAATCGAAGCGCTGGTTGTCGCCGTCTTTAAGCAGAATATCATCGCGCAGGCTGTAGTGCGTCCATCCCAGAAAAAGAGATTTTCCGAATTCAAAGCCGAAAAAGCCGCCCCTGTTGAACCCATCCGTGTTTTTATATCCGGTATATTGATGGCTGTAGCCACCCCAGATACCGGAGAGGCCCCAGCCGCGGGAGCCCAGTACGGTTTCTTCGCGTTGGGCGAAAATTGAAATACTCAAGAGCAGAAAAGCAAAGGCCAAAAAGCTGGATTTGGTACGCATGGTGTGTGGTATTAAGTTTTGCTACTGAAAGTGGATCATTGTTTTGAGGGGAGACGATCAAACTGACAGCAAGGTTACAGGAGAGGTTGCACCTGTACAATATCAAAAGGCTCCACAGACCCAATATTCACCTTTCACTAACGGGTTTTAACCTGTTTTAACAAAAAAAGGCTCACGAGGCCCTGCGGCGCAGTATGACCGACGACAGCAGCGTAACCAGCACGCCGACAGGGAGTGGTTCCATGAAGGTAAAAGCCACGCGCAGCAAGGGGTTTTTATACATGGTCTTGAACTCCTCCATCTTGGCGGCTTCCTGCCGGATCTGATCCACCGTTGCGCCGTTCGATTTCATTTGAGCCAGGGCATGTTCGATGTATGTATCCATAAAATCGGGCATCAGGGTTTGGTAAACGATCATCCAGGCGATAACGTAGCAGGCGCAGGAGATCAGGGTGATCAGGATGCCTACCTTGAAGGCCGTTCCAAACGAAAGTGCGCCGTCCGTGTAGTTGTCGCGAAATGCCCGGACACCCAGATACACAAATACCATACTCAGCAAAATACCCGCGTAGCCGAACAGTTCGCCATTCCGGTAGTCGGTAGCATTTTTGAAATAGATGGCAGTAGCGGTCATGAGCACGGCAGCAATGCCGCCGGAGATCAAACCGTAGGTCAGAATGGTCTTTTTCATGCAGTAATTTTTTTGTGAAACATGCTGCAAATGAAGCGGAAGCCACGCAAAAACCACTCGTCCTTTCGGGTGATTCGCGGTACCGGCTCCCAAAATCATACTTTCGGGTGAGCCGCTACTCCAGCAGTCCCAGCGCCTTGGCTTTCTGAATAGCCTGGGTACGGCGTTGAGCATCCAGTTTCCCGAATACGTTGGAAGTGTGTGTTTTCACCGTGTTCAGCGATACGAACAGCCTGTCGGCAATTTCCTGGTTACTCAGCCCCTGGGCTATCAGTTCCAACACCTCGTATTCCCGGGGCGTGATGCCGAGCCCCTCCAGCACCCTCGCTTTCGGCAGGGACGCAGGCCCGGCCTGCCGGGCCATCTCTTCAGGTTCTTGCCGCTTTTTACGGGCAATTTTTCCGCCTGCCCAGACGCCTACTACCATAAACAACAAAGCGATGATACCGATATACCAATGCTCCGCGTGCTCCATGATCAGGAGGCGGTACTGAAAGTACTGCAGGGCAGCCAGCAGGAGCCCCAGCACCAATCCGTATAGCGCAAGTGTGGTCCACTTCATTTTTATACAGCAGGCATATTCCGGTACAAAAATGAGAAAAGTCACCCTGAAACCCAGGATGACTTTTCTCTCAAAAAACAAAAACGGCAAAGACGCACTGATCAGGGTTTCAATATAACCAGGCGCTTGGTACCGATCGTGTTGCCCTTGCTGTCCAGCAGGCTGTACAGGTAGGTGCCTTTTTTGAAGTCTTCGAGGGCGATTTTTATGGTTTTGCTGCCTGATATGGCATAGTTTTCTTTCCAGACCACCTTTCCGACGATATTGAAAATCTTGAGCGTATAATCGTCCTGCGGCAGATTGGTGCATTCAAAGCGCACCCATTCCACTGCCGGATTCGGATGCGCCTGAATATTGGCGCTGCCGGGCGACGGCACAACGGGGGCATCAGTGGTTTCGTTGAACTTGTACTGCATGCTCAACACCTCGGAAAGGTCGTTACTCATGGTAGCAACAGCAATCTCCTGCTTCTCGGTACCGCTGTAAAAACGGTATGTCGTTGTCGTATCCGTGCCCAGAAAATTGCCCAGTCCGCCGGTTCCGGCTGGCAGGATGAGCGACAGGTCGACCCAGCCCAGGGGGAAAGGTGACGAGATGTACACATCGAGGTTGGTCGTAACATAGTCGACCCGTTTTTTGCGCAGCACAGGGTAGGAGCCGCCCGGAATCTGGCAGGTGCCCCAGGCGTCTACTGCATCCAGCCGCTCCGTGTGCAAACGCACACGTATGGAGTCGGGCGGCGAGAATCCCTGAAACAGAGAATCGGGGAGTTGCGCAGTAGAAAACGGCAGGGAGAGGTCTGTTTCCGCTTGCGTTATATCGAAAAAGGCCATGGGAGACTGGCGCTCGATAAAAGGAGGCGAAAACTTGGCCAGCACATTCAACCCGAATCCGGCGGGATCGGCCCCGGCATAGCCCAGCGCTTCTACCTTGTTGTTGGTGATGTTGTAATACGTCTCACCCGTCTGACCGATCACCACGGCATCAGCGCCGGGGTAACTCATGAAATTCAGCCCTGCACTTGCCGGCCGAAAAATGATCTCGTTTGTGGAAGAAGCCTGAAGGCTGGTAAAGTCCCATAACTGGTTGCCACCGGGAGGCGTCGCCGGATTTACCCCCATAGGCGCTGCGTCAAGGGCGATATGGAAGGTATCGCCAGCAGCGGGGAATGTAGCGGAAGTAACAATAATTTGGGAATAAGCGCTGAAGCACAGAGCGGAGAAAACTGCCAGTAACATTCGTCTCATCGGATTGTTAGATAAAATTGAAAGGGAGGAGATTAGATTGGAAATTGCTCAATTGGAGTATGTATTGTCCCGAATCGGGCCTGCTTCAAAGGTACGCTGCTTTTTTGCTAAAAGGCAAAAAGGCAGCGATGTAGATTCCCCTTTTTTGCAGAAACGTCATAATGCTTGCAATTCAACGAGCTTGCGATATACCAGTCCCGACTTCATTAATGTTTCATGCGTCCCGCGTTCAATTATCTTTCCCGCATCCAGCACGACGATCTCGTCGGCATACTGAACGGTGCTGAGCCGGTGGGCGATCACGAGCGCCGTTCGGTTTTGCAACAGGCGCTCCAATGCAAGTTGAACAAGTTTCTCAGACTCCGAATCGAGCGCTGAAGTTGCCTCGTCGAGGATTAAAATTGGCGGATTTTTTAATAATGCCCGTGCAATGGTCAATCGCTGCCGTTGTCCGCCGCTGAGTTTCGACCCCCGGTCGCCTATATTGGTATCGTAACCATCCGGCATCCGGACGATAAATTCGTGTGCATTGGCGGCTTTGGCAGCCGCCTCAACGGCATCGGCATCGGCCGGAAATCCAAACGCGATGTTGTTGCGTACCGTATCGTTAAACAGAATGGCTTCCTGGCTGACAATACCCATCAGCGCCCGCAGTTCGCGTACCCGCAGCGTCCGGATGTCTTTGCCGTCGATCAGTATCTCCCCCGACGTCACGTCGTAAAAACGCGGCAGCAGATCGGCGATGGTGCTCTTGCCGGCGCCGGAAGCCCCCACAAGCGCAATGACTTTTCCGTACGGGATTGTCAGGTTGATATTTTCCAGCGCAGCGCGATCGGCATTCCGGTAGCGGAAGGCGACGTCCTTGAATTCAATCCTGTCGTCAAATGACGATATGGGCAGCGCGGCATCCGTATCGGATATGGATACCGGGGCGTCCAGTACCGACTGTACCCGCTCGAGCGCACCCAGCCCCTTGCGCATGCTGTACGATGCACTGCTGAGCTGTTTGGCCGGTTCGATAATGTTGTAAAAGGCGTATAAAAAGGTAATGAACGTAGCAGCCGACAGTTCGCCTGCAAACACCTGCCGCGCACCGAACCACAACAACACCGAAACTGCCGCTATACCGAGGAATTCAGACAGGGGCGATGCCAGGTCTTTGCGCCGGTACAAGCGCGTGAGCATGCGGGCGTACCCCTTGTTTTCGCGCTTGAAGCGCTCTTCCTGCCATTTCTCGGCGTTGAAACCTTTGATGATGCGCAAACCGCCCAGGGTTTCTTCTATCAGCGACCCGATCAGCCCCAGCCTGGTCTGCACGGCCCCCGACTGCCGCCGCAACGAGCGCCCGATGCCTCCGATAATGAGACCGGAAAACAACATCAGGGCAAATACGAAGACGAGCAATTGCGGGGAAACAAAAATCATAAAGGCCAGACTTCCCAGAATGACCAGCGGCTCGCGGGCCACGGATTCCACTACGTTTACAATGCTCCATTCCACCTCCTGCACATCGGCCTGCGCGCGGCTCATCAGGTCGCCCTTGCGTTCTTCCGAAAAATAGGACAGGGGCAATTCAAGTATTTTTTCCACCACCTTTTGCCGCAGGTCGCTGATGATGCCGTTGCGCACCGGCGCCAGAAAATACAGCGAGAGGTAGCGAAACAGGTTTTTTCCGAAAAAAGTGAGCACCAGGAAGGCGCAAACGATCAGCAGCGCTTCTTCCCGACCGTGCTGGGCTACCAGGTTTGAAAAAAAGGAGTTGATACTTTGCTCCAGTCCGCCCATCAGGGATTCCGGAGCAGGTGAGTCGGACGGCGCCGGCGCGGTGCCTTTATCCAGTTCGCCGGGACTGAACAGTATTTGCAGAAAGGGTTGCAACACCGGGATGCTGACGATCATGAACATCGACATCAGCAGGTTGCACAGAATGGCAAGGATGACGTACTTTTTATATGGTCCGTAATAACGAAAAAGCAGAAGCATGCAGCGTAGGTGCGGGTTGTGCAGGGGTTTTGCCAAAAAAGGGGCAAGATAAGCAGAACCCCTGTACAACGGATTTGGAAATCCGTTGTACCACCGGGCTATATCTCCCGAACGATCCGGAAGCCATAGGCATCGTACCGGTGATCCGGAAGCCCGCGATACCGGTAAACGGAGCGGCAATAAAAATCGATAACATTCCAGGAGCCGCCACGCAGGACCCGCATTTTATTATTGCCCTCTTTTGTCCAGGCATTGTTATCTGCCGGGGCGTTTTTGTAGTCGTCGTGCCAGTGGTCGGCGCACCATTCCCAGACATTCCCGCTCATATCGTACAGGCCCAACTCATTTCCGGCCTTCTCCCCTACCGGATGGGTTTTGCCGCCGGAATTGCCGCTGTGCCAGCCTGCCTTGTCGAGGTTGTCACTTCCGGCAAACCGATAATTTTGAGAGATCGTCCCGCCGCGCGCAGCGAATTCCCACTCCGCTTCCGACGGCAAGCGGTAGGTGTTGCCTGTTATCTGACTGAGCCATTGGCAATAAGATTGTGCTTCGTGCCAATTCACGCGTATGGCCGGGCGGCGACCACGCCCCCAGCCCTGGTCGCCGGGCGGCACGAGCCCTTTTTCTGCGCAAAAGAGGTCGAACAACTCCATAGTCACCGGAAATTTACCGATCCAGAAGGGTGATAAGCGCACATTGCGGAGGGGTTTTGTCGCGGGATAGTCCGGACTGCCCATATTCAGTAGGCCGCCTTCAACATAAACCATCTCCGGCGCCTCGAGCCGGTCGCGATGGACCTGCCCGTTTTGAAGCACTGGAGGCAGCGCTTGTGCTCCGGTTGGTCCGGCAGCCACATTGCCCGGCGGCCTGGCAGGAGGGACTGATGCCTGTCGTTCCTTCAGGAGTTTCTGTACCCGGTCCGCGATTTTCTGTACTACCGCATCCCAGGCTTTATCCCGTTGTTTCCAGTATTCCAGATCCGTTACGGCAGCACCGCCCGGGGGCAGCACCTGCAGGTCCTTAATGACGGGAAAGAGGTTCCAGGTACAGGGCCGAACGATGATCGGGATGATCAGGGCATCACCATTGTTCAGTCGGTCGACCGCCGTGCTGAATTCTTCTCCCCGGATATAGTCGGAGTTGTAAAAATCCACACTTACCAGTATCAGGAACAGTTCGGCAGCCAGCAGTTGTTCCCTGATAGCGGCATCCCAATAGGCGCCCGGCATAATTTCCCGGTCACTCCACAGATCAAGCCAACCGAGATCGACCAAAGGCCTCAGGTGGCCTTCGAGTTCTTCGCGCAGCGTTTTGTCTTTGCTGGAATAAATAACAAATGTTTTCAGCGGGTTGGGCGCCATGTTGCAGGAAATATACGGCGACGGAAAACTACCGCCCGCCTTATGCCATCTCGCTCTTGAAATCCCAGTTGTTCAAAAAACCGGTGGTAAAATTGCCCTCCTGGAAGTCCTTGTTGCGCATCAGACGTTGGTGAAAGGGAACGGTTGTTTTGACGCCCTCCACGATAAACTCATCGAGTGCGCGCTCCATCTTCAGGATCGCCTCGTCGCGCGTACGGGCACGTACGATGAGTTTGGCAATCATTGAATCGTAGTAGGGCGGTATGGTGTAGCCTGCATAAACGTGTGTGTCTACCCGAACGCCGTGTCCTTTGGGCGAATGGAACGAGGTGATCTTGCCGGGGCTGGGGCGGAAATCGTTAAAGGGGTCTTCCGCGTTGATACGGCACTCGATGGCATGCATCTCCGGGAAATAATTCTTGCCCGAAATGGGCAGGCCTGCCGCAATTTTGATCTGTTCCTTGATGAGGTCGAAGTCGATCACCTCTTCGGTCACGGTATGCTCCACCTGGATACGGGTGTTCATTTCCATGAAATAAAAGTTGCGGTATTTATCCACGAGAAATTCGATGGTACCCACGCCTTCATAACTAATGGCATTGCAGGCCTTGATGGCTGCTTCACCCATTTTTTCGCGGAGTTCCGGTGTCATGAACGGGGACGGACTTTCTTCAACCAGTTTCTGGTGGCGGCGCTGTATGGAGCAGTCCCGCTCCGAGAGGTGACAGGCTTTGCCCAGTTGGTCGCCTGCGACCTGAATCTCGATGTGGCGCGGTTCCTCAATATATTTTTCCATGTAGATGCCGTCGTTGCTGAACGAGGCCTTGGCCTCGCGCCGTGCCGTATCCCATTGATCCTCAAACTCTTCTGGTTTCCATACGATACGCATACCCTTTCCGCCGCCACCGGCGGTAGCCTTCAGAATAACGGGATAGCCGATCTCTTTAGCCATCTTCATACCCGATTTTGCGTCGGTGAGCAGGCCTTCGGTACCCGGAACACAGGGTACGCCTGCCTTGAGCATCGTTTCCTTTGCCGTGATCTTGTCACCCATCGCACGAATCTGGTCGGGGGTTGGGCCGATAAATTTGATCCCGTACTCCTGGCACACCTCTGCAAAAGAGGCGTTTTCAGACAAAAAGCCGTAGCCGGGGTGGATAGCGTCGGCGTCGGTGATCTCGACCGCAGCCATGATGCGCGGTACGTTGAGATAACTTTCTGAGGAGGGCGGCGGGCCGATACAAACGGCTTCGTCGGCGAAGCGCACATGCAGGCTGTCGCGGTCGGCCGTAGAGTACAGCGCTACCGTTTTAATGCCCATCTCCTTGCAGGTGCGAATGATGCGCAGGGCTATTTCGCCCCGGTTCGCGATCAGTATTTTTTTGAACATATATTTGATATAAGTCCTTCCTTTTCAGGCTGCGTACTTTTAAAACCGTCCCTGACAATTTAAAAACATCAACGCAGAAATCGAAAGACTGTGTTTTTGATGAAGACAAAATCAGACCAGGTATTGTTGGGGTAATGCACATCCGTTTTATATGGCAAGCCAGACAAAACTTCACCGGATACCTTGTTGTGGTTTAACGCGGCCAGCATATGGGGCCGGAAAAGCACCTTCCAGACTATTACCCTTCGACCAGGAACAAGGGCTGATCGTACTCCACCGGAGATGCATCTTCGACCAATACCTTTACGATCTTGCCTTTTATTTCCGATTCAATCTCGTTGAACAGTTTCATCGCTTCGATGATACAGACTTTTGAGCCGACTTCCACGGTGTCGCCGACCTTGACAAAAGGCGGTTTATCCGGGCCGCCGCTGCGATAGAAAGTGCCGACCATCGGTGATTTGATCTGTTTGTATTTGGAATCATCGTCGGTCGCCGAGGCGGCAGGGGCGGCAGCTTCCGTTTTTGGCGGCGCGGCAGGCGCCGGTGCGGGGGCGGCAGGCGCAGGCGCGGAAGGCGTCATGGACACCATAGGTTGTTGCATCGGAACCATTACTTGCGTAGGCTGTGATGCTGCCTCATGGGTCTGATTCCGGATAACAAGTTTAAATTCTCCTTCCTTCAGGATAAATTCGGTGAGCTTGTACTTACTCATCATCCGAATCAATTCTTGTATTTGGTTAAAATCCATACCGAACAATGTTTTGCTGTTGCGAAAAAAAAGAGGGGGAAGCAAAGAAAAAACGTTTCTGATGAAATATTTTTTCCTTCTCCCCCCAAAGGTATCAAATGATGAAAGATTTTTACTTTTTGACGCGCTCCATGTAAGCTCCGGTAGCGGTGTCGATCTTGATGAAGTCGCCTTCTTCACAGAAAAGCGGTACACGTACCTCGGCGCCGGTTTCCACCGTGGCCGGCTTCAGGGTGTTGGTAGCGGTGTCGCCGCGAAGTCCCGGTTCGGTATAGGTGATCTGCAAAACAACCGTTTGCGGAAGTTCCACCGAAAGCAGGGTTTCCTTCTGGGCATGGAAAAGCGCGTCGACGACGTCGCCCTCCTTGAGGAACTTGCCATTATCGATCATATCCTCGGGCACGGAAATCTGGTCGTAGGTTTCCTGATTCATGAGCATATACCCGCCATCTTCAGGGTACAGGTACTGGAATTTGCGCCGTTCCACGCGCACTTCGGTAATCGAGTGACCACTCTGGAAGGTATGTTCGATAACCTTGCCGGAAGTAGAACTTTTCAGTTTGGTCCAAACCTTTCCACTGCCGCGACCTACCTGAAAGCGCTGAAAATCAATCACCCGGAGGATATCGTTATTGAGTTCGATGCACAGGCCGTTGCGGATGTCTGCCGTCGTTGCCATTTTTTTAAAGAATAAATGATGAAAAATGAATGTTTTGGTCAGGGGGAATGACTTCAGAGGCGAAGCCTGGTTTTAAAAAGGCGCGCAAAGGTAGGTTAATTTTGGTTATTGCCAAATGCCGAATTGAAATGAAGGGTGTAAAGGCATATCCCGACTAATACGCCCATTTCAAATAAAGCGCTCCCCAGGTGAATCCCCCGCCAAACGCAGTCAGGATGATATTGTCGCCTTTTTTAAACTGGTTCTCGTACTCCCACATGCAAAGCGGCAGGGTGCCCGAGGTGGTATTGCCGTATTTATGGATGTTGACGGTTACGCGGTCGAGGGGGAACTGAAGGTGTTCGGCAACCGAGGTGATAATACGCATGTTGGCCTGGTGCGGCACAACCCAGTTTATATCTTCGATGGTCATTTTGTTGCGGCGCATCACCTCCTCCACTGTGCTGGTCATGCCTTTTACAGCCTGGACAAACACGCGTTTGCCATCCTGCCAGGCATAGTGTTCGCGATTGGCGACGGTTTCCGCACTCGCCGGACGGAGCGACCCGCCGGCTTTCATATTGAGGAACTCGCGACCCGAGCCATCGCCACGGAGGACGAAATCCTGTATGCCCGTGCCGTCTTTACGCCCTTCAAGCAGCACGGCAGCAGCGCCATCGCCAAAAATGACACAGGTATTGCGGTCGGTGTAGTCAATGATAGACGACATCATGTCGGCGCCCACGACCACCACTTTGCTGTATGTTTCGCTCTGAATAAACTGGGTGCCCGTTGCCAAGGCATAGAGAAAACCGGAACAGGCGGCATTGATATCATAGCCGAAAGCGTTTTTGGCGCCGATCTTGTCACAAACAGTATTGGCGGTATCGGGAAATACCATGTCGCCGGTAATGGTGCCGACGATCAGCATGTCAATTTCGCCCGGTTTGGTATTGGTCTTCTCCAGCAGACCCCTGACGGCCTCTGCACACATATCGCTGGTGGCCCAGCCCGGCGTTTTGAGGATACGGCGTTCGCGGATGCCGGTTCGGGAGGTGATCCACTCGTCGTTGGTGTCCACCATTTTTTCGAGGTCAAAGTTGGTCAGCCGGTCTTCGGGTACCCAGCCATGAACGCCGGTGATGGCTGCATGCAATTTATTCGCCATTTACTTGAGAAGTTTGTTCGAGGCGCAAAGGTAGCGAACCGGCTGAAATCGCTATGAAGTACTGTGACAAGATTATTCAATCATGCCACAGTACACTTTCCTTTGGGGGGTCAATAGCGCAAGCCCCAGAACCAGGGCTCTTCGGCTTTGGTTTTTTCCTCGACATACTTTTTGATGACCTCCTGGTACTCTGCTTCGGTGACTTTCTTGCCCTTTTGCTTCTTGGGCAGATCGAGTTCCTTGTCGAGTTTTTGAAGGGTTATCCGGTCTGCGCTGATGAGCATGGCGCCGTCGTTCACGTCTACTTCGAGGATCAGTCCGGGCAGGCCGCAGAAGCGTTCGGGGCCGCCGCTCAGGGGCATATCAAGTGCAAACCAGGCGATGATCTGCTGTTTTTTTAGTGTGTCGGACAGCGAAGCGCTCATGCACACATGGCCGGCCACCTCTTTCAGTTCATTCAGGATTTTCCACTCCGGTTTGGAAAGGGTATCTTCAATGATGTAGGTTTTCCCGATCATCTGTATGATATCGTGTACGGTGTTATTTTCAAAATCGCGTTTGATCTGGTACACGTCCTTTCGCCAGGAGTAACCCTCGTCGTCGGGCTCTGCCCTTTCCTCGGAATCTTCATACCGCGTTGCCGTGGGGGAAAAATAGAGGGTCGTAAATACCTTCCACTCCGAGCGACTGCCCCACATATAGGCTATGCGCTCGCGCTGCTGCTTGCTGAGGTAATCGACCGCAGCCATTTTTTTCGACCAGTTGTGGGTGACCAGGTACCGGATCACGCCCTCTTCGAGGGGCTGCTCCTGGGATAAAAGTGCCGCCGGAAGCAGCAGGATAAAGGCAATAAGGATATTTTTCATGTTTTGTCAATGCTGATTTACCACCAGTTGTTTTTGCTGATCTTGTCTTCATAGCCCCTCAGGTTATAGGTGAGGCTCAACATAAAATAGCGGGCCAGCGTGGGCGCGATGCTGCGCACGACGTAGTTCTGCGTTCCCCGTTGCGTGATATTGACGCGGCGGTCGAGCAGGTCGAAAGCGGCGAGGCGGACCTCCAGGCGGTTTTGTTTGCCGAGCAGGCGTCGTACCGAGGCATTCAGGATGGGGACATCGCGGTTGAACTCGAAGCGGTCGTTGCGGTAGATGGCGTAGTTGAAATTGCTTTCCAGGAAAAACTTCGAAGCGAACTGCCACTTTACGGATGCATCAATGTTGTGGTTCTGTATCTTTTGGTTCTGCCGCTTTTCGATGGAGTATGAAATATCGTTAAAACCGATCCTGCCGCTCAGCCCGATGATCAGTTTTTGGGCCGGTGTGTAATTGAACCGCGCGTTGAGGCCGAATCCGTTGTTGGTGGTCTCGTTTTCCACGCCATTCACAAATGCCGGTGTTTTGCCAAAATTGAGGTTACCGTTGAGGCTCAGGGTCAGTTTGGTTTTTACAATGGGGAAGTTGGACCATAGGTAGGTACTGAATCGATTCCCCCCCGACACATTTTCCGGCCTGGTGGTCGTGACAATCCCGAAGGTATCCAGGGCCTCAACCGTCTGGCTGTACACGATCTGGCTGTCGTAAATGTTGTAATCGCTGCCGATGCCGATACTGCTCATGGAGGATGGATTCCAGTAGTTGAAGTTAAGCCCGAGGCTGTGCGACCGCTCCGGCCCCAGGTTCGGGTTGCCTTCGACCCGGAAAGCGGGGTTGTTTACATTGGGTACGGGTTGCAGGTCGTTGAATTGGGGTTCGCTGATACCATACCCGTAGTTCATGCTCAGCCACATATTGTTGACGAATTCGTAGTTGAAATCGAGGTTGGGCGTCCAGTTTGTAAAAGTGCGGTCGATGGGTTCCGCAATCAGCGGCGCGCCCTCATCGCGGGCGTACTCTCCTTTGAGGTTCAGTTGCTGGGCTGCCATACCGACCGATACATTGAGCCCTTCGTTGGAATACCGGATACTCGACCCGATTCGGTTGTACAGGATGTTGTTGTCGTAAAAAATACTCAGGCTGTCGATCCGCTGTCCGCTGTTCTCGGGGTCTGCCACCTGGCGGTCTACCCTGTTGTTGGCTTTGCTGAAATTGTAAAAGGTTTCCAGAAACCATTTTTTTGCCAGCGGCTCGGTGAAGAGCAGGCTCGATTTTGCCTGCCAGGAGTCGTTGGCATTGTCGTTCAACTGGCGTATCTGATCCTCCACGGTTGTCGCATCAAAGAACCGGTTGAGCGAAAACAGGTTTTCCATGCCGTTTGTCCGGTTATTGTTATAGCCCCCGCTCATGGCAAAGGAGCGGCCTTTTTTGCGGAAGCGGTGGCGGAAAATCGCGGCACTCGTGAGGCGCCACGAATCCATATCGTTGTTGTTATTGATATTCAGGTTGTTGATCGGCGTATTGTCGGAACTGGAAAAATGTTGCGTTTGATAACTGTCGGATGAAGCATTGCTGTACCGGCCGTTAGCCTTGACGATCAATACGTTATTGGAATCGATGTCTTTTTCAAACCGCGAATTCAGGGTGTGGTTTCCCCTGAAATCCGTATTGCCGGTGGTGTCGGAACTGAAAAACGAATCGTCGCCGGCGAAGGTCTGCCGGTCGGAGTACTGATCGACAAACAACCGGCTCTGGTTGTAGAAATAACTGGCGTTGAATTTTGCCTTCTTGTTGTCGAAGTTGTAGTTCGCGCCGCTCCCGAAGTTTTCCGTAAAACCCCGCCCGTCGAAGTTGTTGACCGGGGCGTCGTCGCTGTTGAAATAATAATACCGCCCACCGTTGCTGTTGAAACCAAAGTCGCCGTTGTCAAAGTCACTGAACGAATTCTGCCCTTTGAACTCCCCGTAATCCTCCCAGTTCACGCCCGTCTGGTTGATGTTGTTGCCGTAGGCGATAAACGAGAGTTGTTCCTTCTCATTGAAGCGGTTGTAGTTGCCGCGCGCTGCCCACCGTTCCTGGTCGCCCACTGCGCCCGATACCTTGCCAAAGGCGCCTTTTTTATACTCCTCTTTCAGTTCCAGGTTCATGGCCTTTTCTTTTTTGCCGTCGTCTACGCCCGTCAGTTTGGACTGCTCCGATTTCTCGTTGTATACCTGCACTTTCGACAAGGTCTCGGCGCCCAGGTTTTTGGTTGCGGCCTTGGGGTCGGAACCGAAGAACGTCTTTCCATCTACGTATACGCGTTTTACGTCCTGGCCCTGTGCCTTGATATTGCCGTCGGCATCTACCTCTATGCCCGGCAACCGGCGCAAAAGGTCTTCCACCGTGGAGCCCGACGGCACCTTGAACGAAGAAGCGTCGTACTCGATCGTATCGCCGCGGATGCTGAGCGTCGCTTTGGCCGTTTTCACAACAACTTCCATGAGTTCTGTGCTGATTGGTTTTATCCCAATCTGGCCCAGATCGTTTGGAGAAACACCAGCCTCCGGCACGTATTGTTGCAGCGGCAGGTAGCCGATGTACGATATTTTCAGCAGGTAAGGGATGTTCTTCACATTTCTGAACTCAAAATTGCCCTTGTCGTCAGTACGTGTAAAATTGACCAGCGTGGAGTCAGCCGGCGTGAGTAACATGACCGTTGCAAAGGCTATCTCGCTGCCGGAGGTATCCGCAACGGCGCCTTTGAGGGTTACTTTTGATGGATTTTGTGCATAGAGAAAGGTGCTGAGAAACAGCAAAACGGAGAGGAGGCGGTACTTCTGCATGAATAGTTGTTGGTGTTTACGAGAGCGTGTTCGGGTCTGTTCGACAAAATTACCCTTTAGGTGCATTTGTCGTTCGTTTTGCTGCACAGACTTTAAACAAGTTTGATGTCAGGTCTGAAAACAATATCAATCAGGGAGTCTTGTAAGTCCGCCAGGTTGCATTGCTGACCGTTTTTTTTCTGCTTTTCGGACAGGATTTACAAAATTCACAGCAGCAGTTCCGCCTGATTTTTCTGTTAATCCTGTAAATCCTGCCCGAAGCAGTCCATTCTGTAAAAATTGCACTTGCGAACACCCTCCTTGAAAATGGAGTATTTCCGGCTGCACGATTCAGCGGACGTGGAAGTTGCTCTAAACGGTGAAACACCTACCTGATCACAGTCAGGTCGCCGTGCAGTTTATGCACCGATCCGTCGACCAGATCGACCTGCATCATCCAGGTATACACACCGGGCATCACCACTTTGCCTTTATGGCGGCCGTCCCAGGCCCTGGAGTTGTCGTTCGGCGCGGCGTCTCTTATTTCATACACCAGCGAACCCCAGCGGTCGAATACCTGCAACAGGCGAATTTTTTGCGCTGCCGGGCCGAAACTGAGTTCAAACCGGCTGTTCTGATCGCCTGCAGACAAAGGCGAAAAAACATTCGGCGCGAAGACATCGAGGATGTGTTCCACTTCAATCAGCAGATCATCGGTGGAGGTGCAGCCGTTTTGATCCGTAATGGTCAGCCTGTACCGAACGTCGGAAAGAGGTTTGGATACCGGATTCGGGCAATCGGAACAACTCAGGTAAAACGAATCCGCCCAGACATAACTGACCGGTGTAAGGCCGAAAGTCTGGATAAAAATATCGAGGCTGTCGCCGAGCCGCAGCGTTGTATCGGCGGGCAGTACCACTACGAGTTGCGGTGGCTGCAGCACTCCAATGGGCAGCGTATCGACGCAGCCGTAAATATCCTGGGCATACACATCGTACAGGCCGCCGGTCAGGTTGTCGAATTGTTTGCCTTGCGACCACAAATCGCCGTCGAGACTGAATACCAGCGAAGTATCGGGCGTCTGTACGGCAATAGCGCCGTCGGGTACGCCAAAGCAACTCGCAGAATCGGACGTCGCCGTGAATACGATGGGCGGATAGGCGGGCACCTGTGCGTTGGCCGTTTCCGAACAGTCGTTGGTGTCCGTCACCGTTACGGTGTAAGTTCCCGCAGGCAAATCGTCTACTTCCTTATTACTGGCGCCCGGAATGCTCCATGTATAGTCAAATGGCGGCGCGCTGCCGGAGGCGGAGACCTTGAGCGTACCTGTGGCCTCATTGAAACAGGACGGAGTGCCGTCTATTTCGAGCACAATGGGATCGAGTACGGTCAGGTTTACCGTATGCGTGGAATCGCAGCCGTTTGCAGCGGCGAAGGTCATGCGGTATATGCCGCTTGTCGTTTGAGGCGTCCCGAAAATGGACGACGATTCGCCGGCGCATATCGTTTGGACCTCGGCCGTGGAAAACGTGTCTTTTGCCGCCACGAAAACGTGTACGGTGGAGTCGCATCCCGTCACGGCAGACAGGTAAAAGGTCTCCGAGGCGCCTGGTGGCAGACTGGCGCCATTGATGGCAAGGGATGAACCGAGGCAGACCGCCGTATCTACCTGGATATTGAAAGTACCCGTCAGCGTACCGTGCACCCGCACTTCAACAATGGAATCGCAACCATAAATGGTTTGCATGTAAAAGGTGCGGCTGCTGTCGGGCGGTATCACTTCGCTGTTCCAGAATACCGTTCTGCCATAGCAGATCGTTGTATCGACCTTGTAATTAAAGGTATCGTGTACGGTGATATACACCGAATCGGTATTCACACACCCGTTTACAAAGCCTGCCTCCAGGGCGACATAACCCGAGGCCGATGGCGCGACAGTCACCGCCGGGCAAGTAGTACAACTCAGTCCGTTGCCGCTCCAGTTGTAAAAATCAAAGCCTGTACCGGCCAGCGCCGTTGTTTCTCCCGCACAGAGCGATTGATCTGCCCCGAGAAAAACGACGCTGCTGCTGTCTATGGACACCATAATCTCGTCGGTTTGGGTAATGCCGCAGACGTCGGTGACCGTCACCGCGTATGTCCCGGCATCCGGAACGGTAAAGCCGGGGCCGGTCGAGCCACCCGTCCATGACCACGCAACGAGGTCGTTGCCCGACGCATCGAGGGGTACGGTGGTGTTGTCGCAAATAATCGTGTCCGGACCCAGGTTAATCAAATCAGGCTGGTAGGCGTAATAAAACGAGACAATATTGTTGGAAAACCCGCACTCGCCAATAGCAGTCACCGGAAAATCCGTCGACAGGTTGTACGGCGCAGGCAGCGTGTTGTCGTCGTTGAGTACAATAAATATGGAGTCGTTGGCAATGCGGGGTATACGGAAAGTAAAGGACTGGCAACTATCCTGGGGAAGGGTGAAGCCGAGCGGAACCGCGCCGATCCATTGGGCCGGGGTGCTCTGCGGATTGCCGATATAGGCCGATATGGGTGTTTGTGGGGGCAACAGGTTGTCGCCGGGATTGCAAAGCGAAACGGTGACCACCAGCGAGTCCTGGTCGCAAATGACCCCCTGGAGGGTCAGGGCGCCATCGGGCGAGGGAAAGGTGGGGTTAAAAAACTGGTTCATGAAGGTATTCAGCCGGAGACTGTCGCCGATGATGTGCGGGTTCTGCTGGTAGCGCGGTACGCTCAGGTCGTCGTTGATATTGGTATTGAAATAGGCGTGCTGGTTCCACACCTTTCGGGAAGCAATGCCCGGTGTTCCGACCGCTTCGTAGGCCACCACGGTGCCTGTAGCAAGGTCGTTGGGATCGGAGCCGCACTCGATCACGATTTCCGTCTGGCCATCGCCGTCGACATCGAGCACGAGCGGGTTTTCAATATGTGTCAGACTGGTGCAAACATCCTCCCAACTGATCGCGCCGGTGGTACCGCTGATCACCCGCAGTTTGTCCTGATCGCGATATACGATATCTGCCGAGCCGTCGCCGCAAAAGTCGAACACGCTGGAGCAGGTGATCGAGGAAGCGTCGTTGATCTGGCGCGTCCACATAATGCTGAAGTTGTTGCGCAGGGCATACAGCCTCGGGTAACTGACGAAACTCACCTCCAGTTGGCCGTCGCCGTTCAGGTCGGCAATATTCACACGGGAAGCGCCCTCCTGCCAGTTGTTCAGGAGTTGAAATTGCCTGAGGATCGTTGGTGTCTGGATATCCCAGCAATAAATGGTGTTGAAGTTGTTGGTTGTTTTTCGCCCCTGCACGATTGCATCGAGGTCGCCGTCGCCGTCAAAATCAGCTACGCTGGTGAAACCGTCGGTAAACGGCGCCGGGGCGGTCACCTGGGGTGTAACGGCGCCCGTGACGAGGTTGACCGACAGTACCTGGTTGCCGGCCACGATCTCGAGACCGTCGCAATCCGGGCAAAAGGAATCGGGCAGTACGTCCATCACAACAGGCGAGGCAAAGGAAATGCCTACCGCCACCCGGGCGGGGTGTTCCCCTGCCGACACACCGGGACCGCCGGAGGCCAGTAATGCGCCGGTCTGGCCATTATATACCTGGTTGCCGATGTTCACTTCGGCCCAGCCGTCGTGGTTAAAATCGGCAATATTGGGCACTGCGAAGCGGTACCGCGTGTCGTAGCCAACCTGGATGGCGCTGGTATATTTCAGGGTGCCGTCGTGCTCGAAGCAATAGAGCAGCCGGTCTTCGCCCACCATGACAATTTCACCGAAACCGTCGTTGTCGAGATCGGCAATGGCCGGAGCAGTTCCGCCGGGCCAGTTCACCGGCGCCAACACGTGTACCTTGGTGGCGCCCGTTGCACCGTCGATCACGTACAGATCAGGCGCTTCCACCCTGTAGGTCACAATATCGGGTATGCCGTCTTTGTCCATATCCCCGGCAACAAGCGTGGAATAGGTGCCCGTCTGGGCTGTGGCCTGCCACTGAATCCCAAGCGAAATCTGTCCGCAGGGCGGGATATAGTAACAATCGGCATTACAGGTGGTGTAGTAAAAATCGGCGCACTGCCCCGAACAGGTGCAATCCGGATCGTAACAGTCGATCAGGCCATCGCCGTCGTCGTCGATGCCGTTGGTACAGTTTTCTGTCTGTGTCTGGGAATAAAGCAGGAAAGGGGT
>ERZ724526.717-NODE-717-length-18441-cov-5.958555_pt1 | contig 18441 bp, 15 predicted proteins | sample MGYA00376059_ERZ724526 | MGnify/ENA primary metagenome ERZ724526 (study PRJEB28724, sample SAMN07190883) | activated sludge metagenome | isolation source: activated sludge of sewage treatment plant in Hong Hong | place: Hong Kong | collected 2016-03-17 ...
ATCGGCCACGGTCCGACGTTGATCTCGGGGGTTGCAAACTGTGCGTCGTCGGCTGCAATCGCGATGTCACACGCGACCAGCAGGCCAAGCCCGCCCGCCATCGCGTGACCGTTCACCTTGGCGATCGTGGGCTTGCCGATGCCCTGCCCACACAGCGCCACGTTGAGATCGACAAAGGTTCCCGCGAGCCGATTGTCCGAAGGGCCCGCTTGCAGGGGATTGCCGCCGCCGCCCATCTGGCTGAGATCGCCGCCCGCCGAAAAGACCTTGCCTGCGCCGGTCAGCACCACGACTTTGACGGCGGGATCGTGCTTGGCGCGGTGCAGCGCATGAAGCAGCTCGCCGACTGTGCTGGCCCCGATGGGATTGCGCCGCTCGGGACGGTTCAGCGTGATCTGTGCCACGCCACCTTGGACGTCATACAAGATCTCGCTGTACGAGACCGCTGCCACAGCCAGCGGCTTTGCGCCAGTTTCTGCGCTGGGCGTGCTGGCAGGTGCAGACTCAGACGAGGGATTGCTGCTGTTTTCGTCAGAACCGGTGCTCATGGCCGCACTATATCAGAGCACGTCGAATTCTCGTCGAGACTTTGTCTTTTCAAGCCGCCTTGGGCCGTCCCGCGCCTGCTTCGCCCGTCGCGACGAGAGCGCTGATTGACACCGGATTTTTGAAAGTCGTACACTCATTTGCGAGCATGCGTAACCTCTATCGTTCACCCAAGGCTGTAGTTGCCGGCGCAGTTGCGCTGGGGATGTTGGTTCAAAGCAGCGATGCACTGGCAGGCTGTGCGAACCAAGCCACCGAGGTCTCGAACGACCTTTCGGTCGAGTGTCTCATCGCGCCACGCAAGCCGGTGTCAGGACAGAGCTACGATCCGACGCTCTATGAGCAGTCGATGTATCGCTCGCTTCTGTCCGAGCTGACGGCGGTGATGGCGGTGCCGGGACTCGATCCAGCCGATACGGTTGGCTATTCGGGCTTCCACTTCACCTTCGATGTGTCCGCCACATCGATCAAAGACAAGGCGCCGTACTGGGGAGGCTTCGCGCAGCCCGACGGCACCAAGAGCCAGGGCGGCGTTCGTCACGTCAGTGGCAGCTTCCTGCCGGTGGCCTCGATCATGATCCGCAAGGGCATCTGGCCGCTGCTGCTGCCGATCGGCGTGGAGCTGGGCTTTGGCGGATCGAACCTGATTCAGTCAGGGATCTACGGCCTCAACGGCTACTTCAAGCTGGCACTGCACGAGGGCTATCACGACATTCCGATTCCCTCGATTGCCGCACGGGCGACGGTGACGCGCCTGGCCGGTACGCCGCAGGTCGACATGACGATCATCACGGCGGAAGGCCTGATGTCGAAGGCGTTTGGCGTCGGCGGCACCTTCACGATGGAGCCGTACATCGGCGGTGGCGGCGTGTGGTCGATCATTCGCAGCCAGGTCGTGGACACTGCGCCAAACCTCGATCTGTATCGTGGTCAGCTGCCGACTGCACCGCAGGTCTCGGCATCGGACGCGCTGGCCCAGAAGGTGGTCTTCCCGACCCAGGGCGACATCTTCCGCTGGCGTCTGTTTGGTGGAATCAACTTCCACTACTCGATCATCTCCGTCACGGTGTCGTATGCCTTCACCGGCGCGGGCGTCGACAACGGCTTTGACAAAAACGGCGATGGCAGCTTCGGCCCGAGCGACTTCCCGACCAAGATCGGCGCGGCTCCGGCTGGATCGGCGGCGGCGTGTCGTTCCGATGCCAGCGATGGCACCACGGTCTGCCCGAAGGATGTCTCCGGCGCGCAGCACACCATCTCTGCCGGCATCGGACTCCGCTTCTAGCCAGACTGGCTACGCAACCGCCGCGTAGCCGCCCGTTCCCACCCGCAGTCCGAATCTTCCCCACACAGCCCACGCAGCGACAACGGCCCCAACCGTCAGGGCCCCGGTTCGCTAGCTGGCCGATGCGTCAGGCGGCGACTCGGTGGAAGACGCGGGATCATCAGACCCTGCATCGACCGCGCTGCGCTTGCGCTCCACCAGCCAGGCAATGACGATGCTCAGGTTGTAAAGCACCGTCAGCGAGCCAGCCATCGCCAGCTGTCCGATCACCAAGTCGCCAGGCGTCAGCACCGCGCCCGCAATGGCAAAGATGAGGATCGCGTAGCGATTGAACTTCCACAGCGCCTTGGCCGACACGATGCCCAGCATCGCCAGCACCGACAGCACCAGCGGAAGCTCGAACACCACACCGAACACCAACAGAAGCATCAGCGTCAGGCCGAAATACTCATCCATGCTGATGAGCGGTCGAATCTGCACCGCGTCTTGGATCTGAATGTCCGAGCCGATGTCTTTCATCAGCTGAACGCTCGCATCCGTCGCTGCTGTCAAAAAGAACTCGTAGCCCGGCGGGAGCACAAAGTAGTAGCAAAACAGTCCGCCACCCACGAACAGCAGCACCGAGACGAACACAAACGGCAGTGCCCAGCGCTTTTCGTGCGAGTACAGCCCCGGCGAGATAAACGCCCACAGCTGATAAAAGAGGACCGGCGACGCCACAAAGATCGCCGACACCAGCGCCGTCTTGAGCAGCACCAAGAACGCTTCCACCGGGCTTGTGAAGATCAGCTGACCGGCGACGCCCTTTTCCTTGGCGATCCGAAACGCTTTGAGCAGCGGCCTGGCCAGCAGCTGAAACAAGATCCCGCGCGTCAGATAACAGCCGATGGCCGCGAGGAAGATGGCGATCACCGCGTTGCGAATCCGGTCGCGTAGCTCGGCCAGATGTTCCAAAAACGGCATCCGGCGCTCGTCGCCGTGCGGTGGCGTCAGTGTCGACTCGGCGGGCGATTCACTCATTTGGCAGCCTCAGCGGTGGGCTCATGGCTGGTGGCGGAAGGCTCCGTCTGAGCAGGCGCAGCAGCCAGCGTCACAGCGCCGGGTGGCGGTCCCGCTTGATCTTCCTGAGCGGGCGTCGCGACCAAAGAAGCAACAGCAGGCGCAAACGCCGTCGGAGGTTCAATGGTGGAGCTTCCCGGCCCCGCACCAACTTGAGACGCTGCGTCGATCGCCGCACTGTCGAGCAGGGCCGCCGCACCGCTCGCCGCAACGGGCGACTCGATCGGCGGCTCCACCGTCATTGGCGGAAACAGCGGATGCGGAGGCGGCTCATCCCGCAGCGCCGCGCGCAGATCTTCGAGTGGACGACGAACGTCGTCATCAATGTCGATCTGATCGCGAAGGTCACGCGTGGCACGGCGAAAGCTACGAATGGCCTTGCCCAGGCTGGTCGCTACAGACGGGATGCGCTCCGGTCCTAAGACGAGCAGCCCGAGTACCAAGATCACGATAAGTTCGGTGGGCCCGAGTCCAAACATACGCGCAGTCTAACACCACCCGTCACCGACCTGTCAGCATCGCTCGGACACAGTGCCAACCAGCGACTCGATTTGGTCCGCACGTTTTTCCAGCGCAGCGGTCAAGACCTCGCGGCCCGAGTGAGTCACCAGCACGTCGTCTTCGGTACGAATGCCACGCACATCGGCAAACTGGGTCAGCTTGTCCAGCCTCACATCGCCCCGCAGCGGGCCGAGCAGCCGCTCCGAGCGCAGGATCGCGGGCACAAAGTACAGGCCGGGCTCAATCGTGACGACCATGCCCGGAGCCAGATCCCGATCGAGTCGCAGATAGCACAGGCCAAACTGGTCGCTGCGGGTCCGACCGGGCGCGTAACCGGCGCGATCGCCGAAGTCTTCCATGTCGTGAACATCCAGCCCGAGCAAGTGTCCGATGCCGTGCGGGAAAAACAGGGCGTGGGCACCGCGCTCGAGCAGTCCGTCGATGTCGCCCGAGAGCAAGCCAACATCACGCAAGCCGGAGACGATGACGCGACTGGCGGCCAAGTGAACGTCGCGATAGCGCACACCGGGACCGACGGTGTCGATGGCAGCAAGCTGCGCGGCCAGCACCAGGTCGTAGGCGGCGCGCTGGCTTGGAGAAAAGCGACCGCCGGTGGGCCACGTCCGGGTGACATCGCTTGCAAAGCCTAGATCGCTCTCGGCGCCCACGTCGGCGAGGAGCAGGTCGCTGGGTCCGCAGACGCCCCAGCGCTCGCGGGTGTGAAGGACTTCGCCGCTGGTGGTGACGATGCTGCCGTAGGCGGTGGTGAAGTCTTCGGCGAGGATCTCACGCTCCATCGCGGCGCGGACAGCGCTGACACGGACACCGGGACGGGTCGCAGCCATGCCGGCGCGATGCGCACGAACGGTGACGGCGGCGGCGCGACGGATCTCCGCCAGCGCAAAGTCATCGTGCGCAAGACGCTGGGAAATCAGCTGATCGAGGAGCGCTTGCTCTGCGTCGGACAGCGCCGAGAGCGGCTTGTGCAGCGGAAGCTGAAGCAGACCGGGCAGCGGCTGGAGCACGGCATCTAGCTCGTCGAGAAAGCGCACGGCATCAACGCGCGTCGCGGCTTGGAACGCTTCGGGACTCGGCGTCTCACCGTGCCACAGCGCATCGGCTTCGGTCGTCCGGTGTACAAACAGCGTCGATCGCCCTTCGGACACGAGCAGCGCGGCACCTTCAATCGGCACACCGACGAAAAACAGGAAGTGACTGCTCGCGCGGAACTCGTAGACGTTGTCGGGATAGTTTCTCGATGGAGAGCGACCAGCCCAAATGAGCAGCGAGCCCCCGGTAGACGCGAGCCACTGCCCGAGGACCGCCCGCCGTCGGCTCACTGCCGAGGCCATTTCTACCGTCGCGGAAGGATGTACCGTTGCCATCGTAAACGAGTCTCCGAGTGCCTGCGCCCGAAGCGGGCAAGAGGCCAAACTGTACACAAATTTGTCGGAGCGAAGCGGAAGCTGCGTTAAGGTTTCAGATCTTATGAGCGCCCGAGCTTTCCGACTGCCGACCCATGTTCGTCCTCTGTCGTATCACATTGACCTCAGCACCGACCCGAGTCGTACGGAGTTTTCCGGCTCGGTGACGATTGAGCTAGAGATCGCATCACCGACAGAGACCATCTTGCTACACGCGCGTCACTTGGAAGTGACCCGAGCGGACGTCAGCGCGATGTTTGGCGACACGGTGAGCGCGCTGTGGACGTATCAGCCGGATCAAGAGACGATTACGCTGCTGCTTGATAAGCCTCTTCCCGTCGGTCGAGCGCGCGTGATGCTGGTGTTTTCGGGACGACTGGCGCCGAGCATGCATGGTCTGTATCTGGGTGCCGACGGGGTGCACAGCGCAGTGTGCTCGCAGTGTGAAGCGACGGACGCGCGGGCGATTTTCCCGTGTTTCGACGAGCCAGCCTTCAAAGCGGCGCTGCGCTGGACGCTGCGAACGGGTCCGGGCGTGATTGCGCTGAGCAACGGTGTGCTGTCGCAGCACTCGGAAGCGGAAGGCGAGCAGGTGTTCGAGTTTGCCGAGACCAAGCCGGTGTCGTCGTACTTGGCAGCGGTCGTCGTCGGTGACTTTGAGTCCGAGCCTGCGGACTACGTGCGCGATGTGCCGCTCAAGGTGTATGCGCCGAGCGGAAAAGGTCGTCAGACGCACTTTGCCAAGGACTTTACGAGCCGAATCCTGCCGTGGTTTGAGCAGTACTTCGACTTCCCGTATCCGTTTGGCAAGTACGACCAAGTGGCGGTGCCGGGCTTCGACGCGGGGGCGATGGAAAACATCGGACTGGTGCTGTTCCGTCAGAACCTGCTGCTGATGGAGCCGGGCACTGCGTCGTGGCGTCAGGAAAAGATCATCGCGCTGGTGATCGCGCACGAGATGGCGCACATGTGGTTCGGCAACGTCGTGACGATGCAGTGGTGGGACGATCTGTGGCTCAACGAAGCGTTTGCCGAGTGGATGGCGCACAAAGCCTGTCACGCGATAAACCCGAGCTACGAGGTGTGGAACGACTTCATCGAGGACAAGAGCCGGGTGCTGTTCGATGACGCGATGCACAGCACGCACTCGATCTGGACGCCGGTAGAGACGCCGGATGAAGCGATCGAGATGTTTGACTCGATCACGTATCAAAAAGGCTGCGCGGTGATGCGCATGCTCGAAAACTTCCTGGGTGAAGAAGCGTTCCGCGACGGACTGCGCAGCTACATGCGTCAGTTCCAGTACGGCAACGCGTGCGGGCCGGACCTGTGGCGCGCGCTGGAAGTGGCAAGCTCGCAGCCGGTGTCGGCGCTGATGAAGACGTGGGTGGCGCAGCCGGGCTATCCGGTGGTGGACATCGCGCTCCACGAAGAAGGCGGCGTCTGGTCGTTGGATCTGCGCCAAGAGCGGTTCTTTTCCGACGGAAACAGCCAGCCGAGCGATCAGCTGTGGAGCATCCCGATGACGGTGCGCTATTCCGACGACGAAGGGGTCAAAGCGCATCGCTTCATCTTTTCGGATCGGACGATGCGGCTGGAGCTGCCGTCGAAGGGTGCGGTGCGCTGGGTCTACGGAAACCAGGACGAGATTGGCTTTTATCGGCAGCGCTTTTCGAAAGAGACGCTCGCGAAGGTGCTGTCGGAAGTCACCACGGTGCTGTCGCCGGTGGAGCAAGTCGGACTGCTCGAAGACCAGTGGGCGATGGTGCGCAATGGCAGCGCGTCGATCACCAGCTTTCTTGCGGTGCTGTCCGCGTCGGCAGCCAGTCAGACGCACAACGTGCTGCGGGTGGTGGCAGAGCGGCTCGATGCGCTCGATTTGATTGTGAAAGACGCGGGCGATCACGATGCCCGACGCACGCTGCGCGGTCTGGCCGAGCGCTGGTTTTTGCCGCAGCTTCAGTCGCTGGGCTTTGCGCCGCTGCCCGGTGAGTCGCAAAACGATACGCAGCGACGAGCGATCTGCATCAGCACGCTGGCTCAAATGGCGCGCGTTGCGTCGGTGATCAGCACATCGGAACAGTTTGCGGCAGCCGAGCAAGCCAATCCGCGCGCGGTCGATCCGAACCTGGCTGGAACCTTCGTCGCGATTGCGGCCAAGTTCGGCGATGAAGCGCGCTACGACCGCTGGGTGGAGACGTTCCAGGCGCGCAAAGCCGCGGACAAGAGCCCGCAGGAAGTCGCTCGCTACCTGCACACGCTGTCGCAGTTCCGACGGCCAGAGCTCACGGAGCGAACGCTGAACCTGATTGCGCAAGGCGTGATTCCGCAAGAAGCGGTGGCGGCGATTTTGGGCCAGCTTCTGTCGCTGCGGCACTCTCAGCAAGCGGCGTGGACGTTCCTGAAGCAAAACTGGTCGTCGCTGCGCGAGCGCTTTGGCGACATGGGCGTGTCGCGGGTGGTGGATGCGCTGGGACGGCTCAAAGGGTCGAGTCGCAACGATGTGGTGAGCTTCTTCGAGCAGCACAAGCCAGCCGGAGCCGAGCGCGCGCTGCTGCGAGCACTGGAGCGCATCGATCAGGCCGAGCAGCTTCGTCGGAGCGTCACGCCCGAGCTACTGACGCATCTGCAAGCGCAAAAGCCGTAGCTTTACCGGCGCGGCTGGCAGTTAGATACTGGGATCCATGGGCAAATCGACCAGAGGCCGCGTCCCAGCAAGTCCGCACAGCCACTCGGCACCTCAGGCAGAAGGTCGCGCAGACGCTTCCAACGATGACGTAGACGGGGAAGACGCTTCGCCCGACGCAGCAGCAGGTGAGACGACGGCTCCGACGCAGACCGCGCCCAAAGCGGCTCCAGCGACGCCCGCTCCTGCACAAACGACGCCCGCTCCTGCACAGACGACGCCCGCTCCTGCACAAGCGACAGCGACGCAGCCAGCCAAGCGTGGCAGCCTGGCCGAGTTCGTTTCCGCCAACACCAACGTCGTATCCAGCTTCGTCATCGGCATCGCGGGTCTGGCGGTGACGTCGACGTATCAGTGCAATCAGGGAGAGCTGCAAAAGCGGCAAGCCGAAGCGCAGATGAAGATCGCGCGCGAGCAGGCGGACAACAGCTGGCGGATCGAGCGAGCGAAGATCCTGTCGGAAAACCTCAAGACACTGACGGCGCGTGGTGGCGATACCGTCGAGCAGCGCTACGGAGTCCTGTTGTCGCTGCTGCGCGGAAGCATCTTGGAACCCGACGTGGCGGTGTCGTATGCGCTGGAGCTGGGACGGGACAATCCCGAGTACATGCGCAGCGTGCTCACCAACATCGATCGCAAAGACGAGCAGTACTATCGGCGGCTCGAAGCGGCGTACGTGGTGACGTGTGAGCAGCGCTACGGTGTGTCTTCGCAAGCGGTGACGCAGTGTGCGACGGACAAGATGGCAGAGCGGTCGGCAGCGCTGGCGCTGACGCTGATGGACAACTTGGAAGACCCGACAGTGCTCGACAGTACGTCGTCGCCGCTGAAGCTGCTCGACGATGAGCGCTCGGTCTACGCGAACCTGTTTCGCTGGGTCGGGCTGCTGTCGCCGTATCTGCAAGACCTATACGAGCGTCGGCTGTGGGAGCAGATCGACAAGGTGATGGCGAAGAGCCCGGGCTCGAAGCTGGTGACGACGCTGGCGCTGTCGCTGGCAAGCAGTGAGATGACGGCGGAAACCGACACCGAAAAAGCGCTGCGGGCTCGACTGCAAGGGCTGGTCGAAGGCTATCTGGCGGGAAACAACGCCTGCGATGCCGAGTGCCGGGTGCGGGTGTTCACCTTCGTGGTGTCAAACCTGGGCAAGAGCCGAGGCATGTTCGGACGAGCGCTGCGCGCGCTGCTACAGGGTCCACGAGCGACGGTGGAGCCACTGGTCATGCGGCTGTCGACGCGGCTTCAGTACTGTCAGCATGATCCGGCGGATGGCCCGCTGCTTCGCGATAGCGTGCTGGTTCCCACTGTCGCTGCGGAGCTTGCACAGCCCAAGCCCGACTGGACCAAAGTGGATGAGCTGATGGGACTGGTTGCGCTGCTGCCAGAGCCGAGCGCTCCGACTGAGACATGGACCAAGCTGATGGAGCAGCTGACCAAGCTGTCGGGCGGACGCTATCCGAAGCTGGTTGTCGATAAGCGAGCGGAAGTGACGAAGCTGCGACGCGCGAACGTTCAGCCGCTCGGTCCGGTGCGCAGCCTGCAAGCCAGCAAAAAGCGTCCCAGTTTCTGCGTGGGAACCGAAGAAGAGTCGTCGGACGACGAGGAAGAGCAATAGCTTAGCGAAAACCGCTGTTTTATCCCGCCCCCGCACAGGATACTGTCCCGATGTGGTTGAGATTGGCGTAACGGTCCGCCGTTTGGACCAATCTCGCAGATCACCAGACATTCACTCTTTCTGACGGCAACTGAATCGGGAGGCATATATGGAAACAAGCAGCGAACTACCCCAAGACATCAAAGCGCAGCTGGCACCTGGACCGAGTGGATCGACCGCCGGGACCGTTTCACCGACGGTGCGAATGGAATATCTGGGCACTCCGACGGAGATCATCGTAAGCGGACTGCTCGGAGTCCTGCTGCTGATGGTGACTTGTGGACTGGCCTACCCGTGGGTCATCGCGGGCGCCCAGCGCTACTACTTTTCGCGCATTCGCATCCATACGCCGAGCGGAGTGCTCACGCCGGAATTTACGGGCACTGGATTCCTCTGCTTTGTGGAAGTGTTTCTGTCGGCCATCCTCGTGGGTCTGACCTTTGGCATCTACGGCCCGTGGTACGTCGCCAACGTGCTGCGCTACTTTTTCAACAACAGCCAGGCAACCGACGCTGCAGGCAACCGCTATCGCCTGGAATACACCGGCAAAGGCGGCGAGCTGTTTGTCCCGATGCTCGTGAACAGCCTGCTGACCAGCGTGACGTTCGGCATCTACGGCGCGTGGGCGACCTGTGACATGCGCAAGCGCTTTTACGACAAGACCCGCATCCTGAAAAACGATCAGGAGATCGGCAAGCTCGACTTCGTCGGCACCGGCGGCGGCTTGGTCGGAACGTTCCTGCTCGGCAGCTTGCTGTGCGTCGTGACGTGCGGCCTGTATCTGCCCTGGTTCCAAGTCGAGATGGAAAAGTTCTTCATGAAGAACACGGGCGTCTACATTGGCAGCCGTCGCTATCGTGGAGACTTCACCGGCACCGGTGGTGAGCTATTTCTGCTGATGCTCCAGATGATCCTGGTGCCGCTCACGTTCGGTCTGTACTTGTTCTGGGTGTTCACCAAGCAGAACCGCTTCTTTGTCGAAAAGACGAGCTTCCAAGCAGAGTAGTCTGCAGCCCACCTCGCCCGCCCAGCTGCCCAGCGTACGACACGCCCTCCGTCGAAACAGCTCAGACGTCAAGTGCATCGTGCAAGCATGCGTCTTTGCTTGCATGCAAGATGTATACCGCTTTTGCGTATTCAGGCTAGTCGCAGTGCTTGTCACGGTGTAGCCTGATTCTAGAAGCCCGGAGGACACACGCCGCCATGTCCATGAAGATGGAACAGAGCATTCGACAGCAGATGTCGATGGTCATGACGCCTCAGCTGCAGATGGCGATCAAGCTGCTGCAGATGGCCAGGACCGAGCTCGTTGAACAAGTTCAAGAAGAACTGAAAGAAAATCCGCTTCTGGAAGACGCAGGCGACACCGAGATGGAGCACCTGCGCGACGAGCCGGTCGATCACGTCGAGACCATCGGCGAGACCGAGCAGCCCGTTGCGCAGCCGGTGTCCAAAGAACAGACCGACGCAGGCAAAGAAGTGCCAACCGACGGTCAGCCTGCTGCGGAAGTGGACTGGACGACGTTTTTGGAAAACGCTGCAACTGCGGCGGTGCTGCCGCCTCGAGAGCGACCCGATAACGAAGAGCTTCCGTCGGCCAATCAGTCGCTGCGGACCGGGCTGTCGCTGGAAGATCACCTGTCCGAGCAGCTTCGCATGGCGCGGGTCAGCGAAGAAGAAGAGCTGGTCGGGATGTACATCATCCGCAGCCTCAACTCCGACGCCTACTTGGAGGAGCCGCTCGCTGATGTCGCCGATGAGTGTGAAGTCAGCCTCGAAGTGGCAGAGCGCGCACTCAAAGCGGTGCAGCGACTGGACCCGTGGGGCTGTGCGGCGCGGACGCTGATTGAAAGGCTGCTGGTTCAGGCAGAGATGCTCGAAGTCGACGACGAAGTGCTGGTGAAGATCCTGACCGAGCACCTGAGCGACCTCGAAAAGAAGAACTGGGACAAGATCGCCAAGAAGCTCAAGGTCGACGTCGAGGAAGTCTACGAAGCGGTCAAAGACATCTTGAAGCTGGATCCGCGTCCAGCGCGACGGTTTGGCTCGGAGTCCGCGCAGTACATCACGCCTGACGTCTACATCCACAAAGTCGGTGACAAGTACTTTGTGACGGTAAACGACGACGGAATGCCCAAGCTCCGCATCAGTCGCTACTACCTGGAGACGATGAAGGACAAGGACAACAAGGCGGCGCGCGACTACGTGCAAGACCGGCTGCGCTCGGCCAAGTGGCTGATCGACAGCATCCAGCAGCGTCAGCGCACGATCATCAAAGTCACCGAGTCGATCCTCAAGTTCCAGCGCGACTTCTTCGAAAAAGGCTCGGGGAGCCTCAAGCCGCTCATCCTGCGCGATGTCGCCAGCGACATTGGCATGCACGAATCGACGATCAGCCGCGCGACGGCCAACAAGTACGTCAACACGCCGCAAGGTCTGTTCGAGCTGAAGTACTTCTTTAACACCGGCATCAACCGCGAAGGTGGCCAGGACGACATCGCATCCGAGTCGGTCAAAGGCTTCATCAAGACGCTCGTCAGCGGTGAAAACAGCAAGAGCCCGTATTCGGATCAGAAGATCGTCGAGCTGCTCAAGCAAAAGCACGGCATCGAGATCGCACGCCGTACCGTCGCCAAATATCGCGAGCAGCTCAACATCATGCCGTCGAGCCAGCGCAAGAAGACGTTTTAGGGACGTTTCCCGCTACAGCGCGGCTGAAATTGGGCGCAAAATTGCGTTAAGAGTGGTTCACGCGCTCCGGCGACGTTTTTGCCGGTTGACGAACAGCGCGGAACGGACGTAAGAAGCGAGCGGCACAGCCGACGGATCTTGGCCCAGGCTGAGTCGCAGAACCGAGAGGAGGGGAGTGTCATGCAGGTGGCTTTTACCTTTCGAAACGTCGATTCAAACGAGAACCACAGAGAGTACGCACGCGAGAAGCTGGAGCGGATCAACAAGTACTTCCCCGATCCGATCAAGGCACACATCGTGTTCTCTCAGCAGGGCGGCTACTTGTTCGAGGTAGATGTTCAGATCACGCTGCACAACGGCCTGGTCGTCAAAGGCAACGAAGCGACGGAAGACATGCACTCGTCCATCGATCTGGTCATGGCCAAGATCGAGCGACAGCTTCGACGCTTCAAAGATCGCATTCGCGATCACAAGCCGCAGCAAGGTCCGAACCGACCGTTCTTCCACCGCGTCGTGGCGCTGGAACCAGAGCCCGCGAAGGTCGAACAGCAGCCCGCTCCAACGCCAGTTCCCAGCCAGCAGTCCGCGCCGCGCATCATCCGAGAGGAAAAGTTCGTCGCTGTTCCGATGACGGTCGAAGAAGCTATCATGCGGATGAACCTGCAGCACGATCAGTTCTTGGTGTTTCAGAACGTGCTCACGCATGACATCAACGTCGTGTACCGTCGAAACGACGATACGTACGGTCTGATCGAGACCGCTCACCACGACAAGTAGTTTCCAGGTAGCGATGGGCAAGGTGACAGGCGACAGATGAAGCTGGTTGATCTCATCAGGCCCGAGCTTGTGATTCCCGAGCTAAGTGGGCGAACCAAGGCCCAGGTCTTGGCAGAGTTTTCGCGTCATTTGGCCAAGACGCAGCCAGGGCTTGATGCGAGCACGCTCAATCGCATCCTGACTGAGCGAGAACAGCTCGCGACCACCGCCATCGGCGAAGACATCGCAATTCCACACGGAAAAATCGATGGAGCGACCCGGATGATCGGCTGTGTCGGTCGCTCGACGCCGGGTGTGTCATTCGATTCTCTCGACGGAAAACCCACGCATCTGTTCTTTGTCCTGATCGCGCCGGAAGGCTCAGCCGGACTGCACCTAAAAGCCCTGGCGCGCATCAGTCGCATCTTCAAAGACGCCGATTTTCGGAACAAGCTCCTGCGGGCTCCGTCGGCGGCTGAGCTGTTCCGCATCATCGCGGACGAAGATCAAAAGTATCCAAGCTAATGCCTGGCGTCGCTGTACATAGTCTGCTCGACAGTGAATCGGGCCTGGCACTGACCTCTGTCGGTGGCAAGTCCGGTCTGTTTCGCAAGATCGGCGGCGCACGGATTCAGAAGCAAGGGCTCGCACTCACGGGCTTTGTGCAGCACGTCCATCCCGAGCGCATTCAAGTGCTGGGACTGACGGAGATCTCGTTTTTCAAGAGCCTCGATGAAGAAGCCCGAAAGCGAGGCGCGCTGTCGCTGGCCAGCGTCAGACCCTGCTGTGTGGTGGTGACGCGCGGTCTAGACATTCCGACGGAGCTTCTATCGTGCTGCGAAGAGCAGGGAGTTCCGCTGCTCTCGACGCCGCTTATGTCGTCGCTGTTTATCAACCGGGTGTCACGGCTGCTCGAGAATCGCTTGGCACCGGGAACGACGATCCATGGCGTTCTCGTCGATGTGCTCGGCGTTGGCGTGCTGCTGCTTGGCAAGTCTGGCGTCGGAAAAAGCGAAGCGGCGCTCGATCTGGTGATGCGAGGACACCGCCTGGTCGCCGACGATGTGATCGAAATTCGCAAGCGCATGCCCGACATCGTGATCGGCTCGTGCAGCGAGATCCTCAAGCACCACATGGAAGTGCGCGGACTCGGCATCCTGAGCGTCAAAGACCTGTTTGGTATCGCGTCGGTGCGTGACGCCAAAAAGATCGATCTGGTGATCGAGCTGAGCGACTGGAACTCTGACGACGAATACGATCGGCTCGGCATTGACGATCTGCGCTACGCAATCCTCGATGTCGCGCTTCCCTTGCTGAAAATCCCGGTTCGTCCCGGTCGAAACATCGCCGCCATCATCGAGGTCGCGGCGCGCAATCAGCTTCTCAAACAACAGGGCATTCACTCGGCCCGCGAGTTTCAAGATCGGCTCTCAGCCGCGATGCAGCAGAGCAGGCCGCAGAGCGGAATCGTCTCCCCGGACGACGTCGAATAGCTGCGACTTGTGAACAAGTAGAAGCATCTCAAGGTCAGCCATGGCAGCGGACAAACCAAGCATGCACATCCTGGTGGTGACCGGCGTCTCTGGCGGCGGAAAGTCGACGGCGCTGCGAGCGCTTGAAGACATCGGCTACTACTGCGTCGACAACCTGCCGCTGCCGCTGCTCCCGCAGTTTGTGCTGCTACTCGGCAAGACGGGCCAGCAGAAGGCCGCGCTCGTGATCGACGCACGAGAAGGCGAGTTTCTGGCGGGCTTCCGTCAGGAAATGCACGAGCTACGCGGCGAAGGCCATGCGCTGGAGATCCTGTTTCTCGACGCATCTGACGACGTGCTGCTGCGACGCTTTTCCGAAACCAGGCGACGACATCCGCTCCACGGGGACGATCTGCGCGCGGCGATCGCACACGAACGACGAGAGCTGTTGCCGCTGCGTGAAGAAGCGCATGCCGTCGTCGATACTGGCGCGCTCAACGTGCATCAGCTGAAGGGCGTCATCCAAGAACGCTACGGACGAACTGGCCAGCCGCTCGCGCTGACGCTGCTTTCGTTTGGCTACAAATACGGAGTTCCCGTCGAAGCGGATTTAGTGCTCGACGTGCGATTTCTGCCCAATCCGTACTTCATTCCCGAGCTGTCCAGTCAGACAGGGCTGGCCGAGCCGGTTTCCAGCTATGTGCTGTCTCAGCCCGACGCACAGTCGTTTCTTGGCAAGGCGCAGGACCTGATCGAGTTCTACCTTCCGCGTGCGCAGCGTGAAGGCAAGTCGTATGTCACGGTCGCGATCGGCTGTACCGGAGGCCGTCATCGCTCGGTGGCGCTCGTTGCAGATCTTTTCAATCGACTCGGCACGCGCTATCAAATTACTGTAAGACATCGCGAGCTGGGTCGAGGGAGAGAACCATGAGCGCCCCGTTTACTGCTGTGGTTGTTGTGACACACGGACGGGCCGGCGCAGACATGCTGGACGCCGCCCAAGCGTTTTTGCATATGACGCTGCCGATGGTCACAGCCATTGGCATCAACCCCGAAGACGATCAAGCCATGGTCAACCAAAAGATTGACCAGGCAGTGTCGGACTTGGGGATTAACAACTGGCAAGATGTGCTCTTTTTGGTCGACCTCGTCGGGAGCACCCCGGCCAGGCTGTGCTGTGGCAAGTGCAGCGACAAAGGTCACGTCGTCACCGGTCTGAACATGCCGATGCTGCTCAAGCTGGCTACCGTCGATCGCAGCATTGGACCTGCGTCGCTCGGATCTGCGCTTGTGCTGACCGGCACCAAATCCATTCACGTCGAGTAGCCACGATGATGCTGTCAGCGAAGCTCAAAATTGTGAACAAGGCGGGACTGCACGCGCGCGCCTCGACGAGGTTTGTCCAGGCCGCCAACAAGTTCCGATCGAACGTCACCGTCAAGAAAGACGGTCAAGAGGTCAACGGCAAGAGCATCATGGGCGTGCTGCTCTTGGTCGCTTCGCTCGGGAGCGAGATCATCGTGTCCTGTGATGGCGACGATGCGAAAGAATGCCTCGCGGCGCTGACCGATCTGGTCAATACCGGATTCGGAGAAAACTAAGGATTCCAATGGGGCTTGGTGACGACAGCGGTCCTTATCCAGCATTAAGGGAGCCCGTTCGTCCGCTTGCGCCCGAGGTTCGCACCGGAATCGCAGCCTCGGCCGGCATCGCGGTCGGTCAAGCCTTTGTCATCGATCGTCGACGGCAACCGACGCCGCGACGGCATCTTCTCGCCGAAGAAATCACCGCTGAGCTGGTTCGTCTCGACGAAGCAGTCGCGCTGGCGGACATGCAGCTGGAGCGGCTCAAGCGCAAGCTCAAGGAAAGCGACGAGAGTGACTCGAGCGTAATCCTGGAAGCGCATCAGCTGATCCTGCGCGACGAACACCTGCTCGGACCGACGCGACGACGGATTCGCGACGAAAAGCTCAACGTCGAGTGGGCACTGCGCAAGACCGTCGCGGAAATTCAGCAGCGCTTCGATGCGATCGACCTGCCCTACTTCCGAGAGCGAAAAAGTGACGTCGCGTTCGTCGGAGAGCAGGTTCTACGCAATCTGCTTGACGCAAGCGGTGGCAATGTCTGGCAGCCTCCGCTTGGGGCCGTTGTCGTCGCACACGATCTGTCACCGGCGGACACGGTTCATCTGCATCGCCATCAGATCGCAGCGATCATCACCGACGCGGGAGGCCGAACCTCGCACACGTCAATCCTGGCGCAAGCGTTCGGGATTCCGGCGGTGGTCGGTCTGGAAGACATCACCGAAGCTGTCGGCACCGGCGATCTGCTGATCATCGACGGCAATCGAGGCGAAGTCATGCTCTGCCCAAGCCAGAGCATGATCGATGACTACAAGCAGCAGGCGAAGACCGAGCACGCCAACATCGCCAAGCTGCTGGCCGAGCGCGACGTTCCGGCGGAAACCACCGACGGCGTCCGTGTTCGACTGCTGGCCAACATTGAGCTGCCCGACGAAGTGCCGCTCGCGCTGGAGTACGGAGCGGAAGGCATCGGACTGTACCGGACCGAGTTTCTGTTTCTCGACCGCGACGAGTTCCCGAAGGAAGAAGAGCACTTTATGCATGCGCGCGGCGTTCTGCGTCGCGTAGCGCCGTATGAAGCGACGTTCCGCACGTTTGATCTGGGCGTCGACAAGGTTGCTCCGTTTCTGCATCGCATTGCGGGCGCACATCCGAGCGGCAGCGAAGCAGAGCCCAACCCGGCGCTCGGACTGCGGTCGCTGCGTCTGTGCCTCAAAGAGCCGTCGTTTTTCAAAGCCCAGCTTCGCGGCCTGCTCCGCGCGTCGGTTCACGGCACGATGCGGCTGATGTTCCCGATGGTCAGCGGCGTCGAAGAGCTAAGCGAAGCCCTCGCGCTGCTCGATCAGTGTCGTCGCGAGCTGCGTCAAGAAGGCCTGGCGTTTGCGGACAACATTCCCATCGGTGTGATGATCGAGATGCCGTCGGCGGTGATGGTGGCGGATCACCTCGCGCAGATGGTGGACTTCTTCTCGATTGGTACAAACGATCTGATTCAGTACTCGCTGGCACTCGATCGGCTCAACGAGCACGTCGGTTACTTGTATCAGCCGCTTCATCCGGCGGTGCTGCGAATGGTCAAGCACACCGTCGATGCGGCGCACGCAGCCGGGCGTCGTGTCGGCATGTGCGGAGAGCTGGCGGGAGAGCCGCTGCTGACGGTGGTGCTGCTTGGGCTCGGGCTTGACGATCTGTCGATGAACGCGGCGTCGCTGCCTCGAGTGCGACGTCTGGTCCGTCAGCTGTCCGCCGCACAGGCCCGTACGCTGGCCGAAGAAGTGCTCAAGCTTCCGAGCGCGGTGCAGATCGAATCGGTGGTGCGGGATCGTCTCGCCACGATGCTCGGTGAGGATCCGGCGTGGACCAACCTGCTACAGCAAGGTCGCCGTCCCGCCAAGCCTTCGCACGCGTAGCCAGTTTGCCGCCCGAGCCGCGCGAAGTCCCTTGCCATCCGCAGCATCGGGCGCAAAAATCGACCGGGAGCCCTGCTCGAGTCGAGGATGCGGAAATGCACATACGTGCGCTAGTTGGCTTGGTCGCCGCGCTGATTGGAATGTCCGGTTGTGAGCGCCGGAATCTGGACAAGTGTCGGATTCCTGACCTGCCGTGTGAAGACGGTAGCTACTGCAAGGTGGAACAAGGCGCCAGCGTCGGTCAGTGCCAGTCAAGCGAGTGCTCGATGTCGAGCGACTGCGGCAGCGACCGTCCAAACTGCAGCCCGCAAGGACGCTGCTTCGCCTGCGCAACCAGCAGCGACTGTTCCAAGCAGAGCGGCGCTCCCATCTGTGATGCGGGCCGCTGCGTCGCGTGCAAGACCTCGAAGGACTGCACCGACAAGCTCAGCCCGTACTGCGATGTCTCCACGCACAGCTGCCGCGCGTGTCAAAAACACCTGGAGTGCGACTCCTCGATCGGCACCCATGACGGCGTCTGCGTCAAGGACAGCACCCTGTCTGCACTGTCGTCGAACCTTTCGCTCCAAGCGGGCATGTGCGTCCCGACGGATCGCGTCGTCTCGGTCGACAAGACCAGCTGCCCGACTGTGACATGCGTGCTCCAAGACAAAATCAATGAGCTATCGGCGCAAAAGCCCTATCTGCGCATCGGTGAGTTTGCCTACACCCAGCCCGTGACCATCAAGCCGGTGCCGGGACTGCCCGAAGTTCACATCGTGAGCCCTGCGGGCGACTACTCGCTGACGGACTCGACCGCCAAGACCTTGGCACCCAGCGCCGTGCTCAGTAACTCCAATGGCGCCCCCGTCACAGTGGAAACCGGCGCGAGCGT
>ERZ724526.718-NODE-718-length-18439-cov-5.556462_pt1 | contig 18439 bp, 14 predicted proteins | sample MGYA00376059_ERZ724526 | MGnify/ENA primary metagenome ERZ724526 (study PRJEB28724, sample SAMN07190883) | activated sludge metagenome | isolation source: activated sludge of sewage treatment plant in Hong Hong | place: Hong Kong | collected 2016-03-17 ...
AATATCACTGCTAAAAATATCCTGGTTATCCATGGACCAAATCTAAATTTATTGGGAATAAGAGAACCTGATATCTATGGCACTGTAACATTAGAAGTAATTAATCATAAGTTACTTGAAATGGCTCAAGTTGCCGGTATACAACTTAATATCTTCCAAAATAATAGTGAAGGCCTATTAATTGATCGTATCCATTCTACGTTCCAGGATGGAACAGAGGCTATTATCATTAATCCGGCTGGGTTGACACATACGAGTGTCGCATTACGGGATGCGCTTGCCGCAACCAACTTACCCTTTGTTGAAGTACACCTGTCTAATATATATACCCGCGAATCATTTCGCCACAAATCTTATTTCTCAGACCTTGCAGTTGGGATTATTAGTGGCTTAGGCCATAAAGGTTATGAGTTTGCACTGCAATTTTTTATTAAATCATAACTATTTCTTAATACACGTTTAGATAGGATAGATATCACCGAAATGTTTTTAGGCTTGAAGTCAAATTTAAACTTCTTTAATTGTCATGAAAAAAACTGAAAATAGCGAAAAAATACGCGACAAGGCGTTTACTTTAGGAGGAGTTTTATGGATTTAAGAAAACTGAAGAAGCTATTTGAATTAGTTGATGAACATAATATTACTGAACTTGAGATAACAGAAGGTGAAGAAAAAGTTCGTATCAGCAAAAATTCGAACCAAATTATCCAAGGCTATACCATACCACCCCAGCAATCTCATTTTTCTTATAGCGGTGTGGCAGAAGCCTCTCAGAAACAAACTGTTAATGAATCTGTTGATAGCGATGACAAACCAAAAACAGAATTACCGGATGGCCATATTGTAACCTCCCCTATGGTCGGCACGTTCTATCGTTCCTCAGCACCAGGTGCAAAACCTTTCGTGGAAACTGGTCATAGTGTCAAAGTAGGCGATACACTCTGCATTATTGAGGCAATGAAGCTATTGAATGAGATCGATGCGGATAAAGATGGCATCATCAAATCGATATTAGTTGAGAATGGCCAACCGGTTGAATACGGCCAACCGTTATTCGTCATTGGATAAGCAAGTATTGATATAAATTATCCTTTCTCCCTTCAGATTTTATTTTTTTATATGAGTCAACATGTTTGAAAAAATTCTCATAGCGAATCGGGGTGAGATTGCGCTACGTATTCAACGTGCATGCCGGGCTATGGGTATCAAAACCGTAGCAGTTCATTCTGAAGCAGACGCAGATGCGAAATATGTCAAACTGTCAGATGAGTCGGTATGCATCGGCCCAGCGCCATCAGCGCAAAGTTACCTCAATATCCCTGCCATCATCAGCGCTGCAGAGGTAACCGATGCCGAAGCCATTCATCCAGGTTATGGCTTTCTCTCAGAAAATGCAGACTTTGCACAACGTGTCGAAGAAAGTGGGTTTGCATTCATTGGGCCTCGCCCAGAAACCATTCGACTCATGGGTGATAAAGTCTCTGCAAAAAATGCCATGCGACAAGCGGGGGTACCTTGCGTTCCCGGATCGGATGGCGCTTTACCTGAATCGCTCGATGAAATCAAAAAAATAGCAAAATCAATTGGCTATCCTATCATTATCAAAGCAGCCGGTGGCGGTGGTGGGCGAGGTATGCGCGTGGTTCATACCGAGGCAGCCTTATCAAATGCGCTGATTACCACACGCAATGAAGCGCAGGCTGCTTTTAGTAATCCAACGATCTATGCAGAGAAGTACCTTGAGAATCCGCGTCATATTGAATTTCAGGTATTGGTCGATTCGTATGGTAACGCTGTCCACTTAGGCGAAAGAGATTGCTCTATGCAGCGCCGTCATCAAAAAATTCTTGAAGAAGCGCCGGCTGTAAAAATTTCTTCGAGATTACGCGATAAAATTGGAGAACGCTGTACTGAAGCCTGTCGTCGCATTAATTATCGCGGTGTTGGTACATTTGAGTTTTTGTTTGAGAACAATGAATTTTATTTCATTGAGATGAATACTCGTTTGCAAGTTGAACATCCGGTGACTGAAACAGTGACAGGGATCGATTTAGTTCGTGCGCAGATCAAAATTGCAGCAGGCGAAAAATTGGAGTTAAAGCAGAAAGATATTATTTTCCAAGGCCATGCGATTGAATGTCGTATCAATGCTGAAGACCCCTACAAACTAACGCCTTCAGCAGGACGTATTTTGCAATACCATTCGCCGGGAGGGCCTGGTATTCGTGTTGATACACATGTGTATCATAATTATATGGTTCCACCTTACTACGATTCGATGATTGGTAAAATCATTGCCTATGGGGATGATCGTGAACAAGCTATCGCACGAATGCGTATCGCGCTCTCAGAAATGGTCATTCACGGTATAAAAACTAATATACCGCTTCATCTGGATTTATTATCCGACAGTCATTTTCTAGATGGGGGTACTTCGATTCATTATCTAGAACACAAGCTCGCTCTGCATAATAAATCGGATAAAGGTGATCGTTAACCTTTCCTTTGCTCAATCATGTATTGGAACTCGCTAACACTCGATGTTGATGCAGCTCAAGTAGAATTAGTGAGTGAAAAATGCTTTGAGTTGGGCGCATTATCAATTGATATCCGTGATGCAGCAGCCGATACTGCCGACGAAAAACCTTTGTTTGGTGAACCCGATGTTATCCATGATGAAATCTGGGATCATACTTTTGTTTCCGCTTTATTTGAACACCATGTCGATATTGCAATCATTTTACAAGAGATCAAACAAACATTAAATCTTCCTTATCCACCCAAATATGCTTTAGCTCAAGTACATGAGCAGGATTGGGTAAAATTAACACAATCACAGTTCGACCCCATTAAAATTTCTCAACGATTGTGGATTGTTCCAACTTGGCACACCCCAGTCGATACGAATGCGATTAACTTGATTCTCGATCCTGGTCGTGCGTTTGGTACCGGTAGTCACCCAACGACGCAATTATGCCTTTCCTGGTTAGACCAACAACTTCAACCCGGTGATTCCGTGCTTGATTATGGATGTGGCTCAGGCATATTAGCAATTGCTGCATTAAAATTGGGTGCAAGCCGGGTCATTGGAGTTGATATCGATGCGAATGCAATTCAAGCGAGTCAAGAAAATGCGATGATTAATCACTGCAATCCGCAGTCTATTTTATTCTCGACATCACTCAATCTGCCAATTGCTAATTTTTTTGAGAAGCGATATGTCGACAAAGTCGTCGCCAATATCTTAGCCAATCCACTCATCCTATTAGCGCCGCTATTAGCCAATGCCGTTCGAAAAGAGGGTCAGATCGCCCTTTCTGGGATATTGAAAGAACAAGCTGACGAAGTTTGCCAATGCTATCGGCAATGGTTTGATATCGATATTGTCGATCAAAAAGATGACTGGGTACTGCTAGTAGGAACGAAATACCTTGATTAAAAGTTGCTAGGCTATGGTTCTCGTAACGAAGTGCCCTGTTTGCCAATCAGTTTATCGCGTTACTTTTCCAGAATTACATTTGCACGATGGAAAAGTAAGGTGTGGACAATGTGAACAAGCTTTTAATGCCTTTAGGGCGCTGATTTCAATTCCAGAATCGCTTATCAGAATGGAGGACAGCCAACTCGCGCTTCCCGTTCATGAAGAAGTTGAACTTCCCACTATTAATAAACACCCTGCGCCATCAGGCCTGCAATCCAGCGAGCAAGCGGAGTTAACGAGCGCATCTATAGCCGATCAAGCTGATCAAAATGGGGTAGCTGAAGTAGACACCCCCAACTTGATTTGGAAACAAGTTGCTGCAAGCTTAGCTTTAATTATCCTGCTGTGCGTACAACTCATTTACTTTTACCGTACAGAACTCGCAATCGCGATTCCAAGTTCCAGAGCGATTCTAGAAAAAAGTTGCGATCTATTGCAATGTGAAGTGCACTTACCAAAATACAGCGCCTTATTGAGTCTTGAATCCTCTGAATTACGTGTCAATCCTAATCATCAAGCTGAAATTGTGACATTACTTGCAACGATCCGTAATCACGCACCCTTTCAGCAAGCATGGCCTGAATTACGATTAACACTAACCAATCTTGATGATCAACCCATTGCAAGCCGGATTTTGTTAGCAAGTGACTATTTAAACGATAATAAACTGCCACAATTCTTTGCCCCAGATAGCGAGATTGAAATCAAAATCTATTTTGATAATAGTGAGTTGAAAGCCATGGGATATCGTTTGGAGTTAATCTATCTTTAAACGATATAGGTGGTTCAAGTTGAGGATGCACAAACACGATTGCATCAATTTTCAAGTTGCGTGATGATTGTAAACTGTCCTGAAAGCACTTTATGGATAGGACATTTATTAGCAACTCGTAACAAATCATCGCGTTGCGCCTCGGTAAGCTGCCCTTTTAATTGAATATTGCGCTGTAATTGGTATAAACCTGCTTCTTCAATGTGCGTAATCGATACGAGAACACGCTCTAATGGTATCGCCTTACGTTTCGCATAGATTTGAATGGTAAGAACAGTGCAAGCTCCAAGCGCAGAATCGAGCATCTGATGCGGATCAGGATATTGACCAGACCCACCAGACTCTAGCCCGATATCCGAGATCCAAGTTTTTCCATTTTCTTGTATCTGGCAAGCCGTTTTGTTGCTAGCTGCTTCCCAACTGATTTCAATGGCCATGGCATTCTCCGCTTTGAAAGTTATAGTTCAGCATGAATTTAGCCTAGATTTTTTACGCTAGAATCTACTCGCTGCTTTCACATACACAGTTTAACTGATAGCAGTGAAATTAGGGCGTTGTGATTAGCTTACTCTCTGCGCTTCTTAAATTGCTTTGAATTACTTTTGTGTTCGGGTGATCTTCCCCCAGTAATTTTTTAGCTGTAACCAGCGCCTGTTTGTAATAATCGATGGCATTTTGGTAATGTCCCGATGAATACCAAGCCCAGCCAAGATTGTTGCGATATGTAGTAACTTGCGGATGATTTTCACCATGCGATTGCAACACAATGGAAAGCGCCTGATCAAAATAGTGGATGGCCTTTTGATGTTCACCCAAGGATTCCCAGGCATTCCCCAAATTGTTTTTGTCGCGCGCAATGTTGGGGTGATTCTGACCATATGCCTTTAAATCAATCGCCAATGCTTGCTCATAATAACTGATCGCTTTGTGCAATTCCCCAAGCGATTCCCACGCATTGCCAAGATTATTACGGGTCACCGCAATGGAAGGATGGTTTTCATCATGCAGCGCGAGCCCAGTCTCAAGCGCTTGCTCGAAATATTCGATGGCTTTTCGATATTTGCCTAGTGAATCCCATGCATTACCCAGATTATTCAGATAGGTAACAATCAATGGATGATGCTTCCCATAAATTGCAATACTGGTTTCGAGTGCTTGCTCAAAATACTCAATGGCTTTATGGTATTCACCGAGCGATTCCCAGGCAATTCCTAAATCATTGCGATCTCTGGCGATACTAGGGTGATTGGTTTTATAGGTTTTAAGGTCGCTATCAAGAGCGGCTTCGAAATACTGAATAGCATCATGGTAGGCTTCGATGGATTCCCAAGCATGGTCGATTTGATTACGGCGTTTGGCAATACTCGGATGATCTTCTCCATAATGACTGAGATCAGCTTCCAGTGATTGTTCATAGTACCGAATCGCCCGAGGATAATCACCTAATGAGTCCCAAGCCATTCCAATGTTATTCTGAATGGCAGCGACATCTGGGTGATTTTCTCCATGCAGTTGAATCAAACTTTCCAATGCTTGCTCAAAAAATTTGATCGCTTTGGCGTATTCACCGAGTGCATCCCATGCCATGCCCAGATCATTCTTTACTGCAGCAATCTCAGGGTGATTTTCAGGGTGTAGCGTGCGCAGAATTGCGAGCGCTTGCTCATGGTAACTAATGGCTTTCTTGTAGTGCGCTAATTTATCGCTAAAAAATCCCGCCGCGCTGAGGTATAACGCATTATTCGGAATCAAGCGGATCGCCTTTTCTGCATGTTCAAGTCCTGCCGTATAGCGAACTGAATCTTCAGCTAATTTGCTCAGTTGGTAAGCTGCTTCAGCCGCAAGGGGTGGATTGTGTTCGTTATTTTTTTCGATTTGACGGAACAATTGAATCGCCTGCTGATCATTCGCTTGACGTATAGCCATAATAGCCTGTTCTAGCATTTGAATGGGATAAGCTTGATGAAGTACTTCCAATTGTTTTAGGCGGTCATTGATACTCGCTTTTAACAGTAAGAAACTGTTATCAATATCCTGTAAAAGTAGCTGGATATCCTGCAATTCAACTTCGAGAATGCGCCTATGTTTAGGGTCGGTGTGCTTAAGCACCTCGAGAATTTCTGCTTCACGCTGCTGCAATTTTTGTTGATAAAGCTGCTTTGTGAGATCTTGCTGAATATGAGTTGAGCTTTCAGCAATGCGTTCTTCCGATTTATTTGAAAAAAGCAGCAGGCCAAATACCGTAATGAGCCCGATAATAAAGAAAAATAATGCGACTTGCTCATTCTTCGATAACGAATAGTCATATTTCAGCATAATTTCCCCTGGCACCTTAAATCAGATTAGATTTCACAACGAATTAACATATCATAACAAGAGGGAGAACGCCCGTGTTTGTAAAATCGAATTAGCTTTGCTAAAGAAGAACGAGGCTTTCCAAAATAAACCCACTCGAAGTTTATAAAGACAATGCGATGTGAAGCAGGAAAGAATGAAGAATAAGAATCAAACCAGTTATTTACCGGTGCGGTGACGGAATTTGACGATCGCCATTTGACTCATCAAAAATAAAATAAGCTTGTCAGATCCGATAATTCAGATCATGACAAGCTTTTATACTAATACCTCATTTCTGTTAAAGCTATTATTACTACATAACATAGTTAGCATTTCGCAGAACTTTCATCGTTATTATTATATATTTTTAATAAGCAATTCACATGCCAATTAATTTTTACACTTGTTATTCATTGATTTTTATAGATAATAAAAGCAACCTCAATCCTTTCGATCAGAATTAAACGATAACTGTAAAATAATTCGACGCTTTTTCTTACTGAAATTTGGGTAGATATCATCAGCAAAACAACATGTCGTACTTCACTGGAAAATTGTTCGAGGGCAATTCGAATGTAAAAATTTCTGACATAAAAAATATTTAAAAAAATAAATGTAGTTTAATGACTTCACTTGGGTAATTTAGCTCAACCATAACCCGACCAAACAAACTGCAAAATGATAAACTAGCAGGCGAATACACAATTCTCAATGCAAACAATTTATCTGTAAGAGACCCTATGATTATTGGAGTACCTAAAGAAACAAAAGACCATGAGTTTCGAGTTGGGCTGACACCTGGGACTGTTCACGCACTCACCACACAAGGACACCATATAAAAATAGAAAGTGGTGCAGGATTAGGTAGTGCTTTCACTGATGATGACTATCGATTGGCGGGTGCTGAAATCGTAACGTACCCTAGAGATGCTTGGGCTGCACAGTTAGTTATCAAGGTAAAGGAACCCACTGAATCCGAATATGCTTATCTAAGGCAAGATTTGATTCTATTTACCTACCTGCATTTGGCCTCAAATAAACCGCTGACTGAACAACTGCTTGCGACAGGAACAACCGGTATAGCCTATGAAACGGTACAATTAGCATCAGGTGAATTACCCCTACTCACACCGATGAGTGAAGTTGCTGGAAGAATGGCTGCTCAAATTGGAGCGCTCTATTTACAAAAAACGTTGGGGGGAAGAGGAATATTGATGGGGGGTGTCCCTGGTGTTGCTCCGGCTAATGTCGTCATCCTTGGTGCGGGCATTGTCGGTGTTAATGCTGCTAGAGTGACTGTGGGAATGGGTGCGCATGTTACGATCTTAGATATCAATCATAGTCGTTTGAAATACCTTGATGATTTGTTTCGTGGACAACTCTTTACCCGCATGAATGATTCATTCAACCTCAATGAACTCGTTTATCAAGCCGATCTCGTTATCGGTGCCGTATTGATTCCAGGTGGGCGGGCGCCTTGGCTCATCACTCGAGAAATGCTAACAAAAATGCGCAAAGGCGCTGTTATCGTGGATGTTGCCGTAGATCAGGGGGGGTGCGTCGAAACGACCCATCCAACGACGCATAGTAACCCCGTTTATGAAGTCGATGGTATTCTGCATTATTGTGTTACCAACATGCCGGGCGCTGTACCCCGTACCAGTACGCTTGCATTAAATAGTCAGACTGCCACTTATATTAAGCTACTCGCTGATAGCGGATTAGATGCGGTAAGAAACAATAACGCATTACAGAAAGGTCTCAATACTTATCAGGGATTGATCACTCACACAGCCGTTGCTGAAGCATTTTGACTACAATCTACCGCGCCGTTACAGGCGCTTGCTTGACAAATGACACTTAGCATAGCAACCCGTGACCATAACCGCTTTCGCTAACTGATCATTATTCTTAATCATAGTATAATTTACCCCATTCTGAATGACGCTTTATCCCTAAACTTATTATTTTTCTTGTTAATTATCGTATAAGAATGACCTCATTACTTTCTGCTAAACAACTGCTACCGATTCTTCTGCTCTGCATTAGCTTTTTCTTTATGGCTAGCCCACTCCATGCGCAAGAAGTCGTCGTTTATTCAGCCCGAATGGAGCAGTTAATCAAACCCATGTTTGATGCATTCACAACTGAAACCGGTATCAAAGTCAAATTTACCACTGATAAAGAAGGCGCTTTATTAGCAAGACTCCAAGCAGAAGGGAAAAGAACCCCTGCTGATGTATTGATCACCTCAGATGCGGGGAATTTATGGGAAGCTGCTAGAGCTGGATTACTAAAATCAATTTCTTCGCCGATTTTAGAAGCCAATATCCCAGTACAACTGAGAGATCCACAAGGCCAATGGTATGGCTTATCGATACGAGCACGCACCCTCGTCTATAACAAGGAAAAAGTTGATCCTTCTGAACTTTCAACCTATGAAGACTTAGCAAACCCTAAATGGAAGGAGCGCCTGTGTTTGCGCTCTTCCAAAAAAGTATATAACCAATCGCTCGTTGCAATGATGATTGCCGAGCATGGTGAAGCAAAGACCGAGCAAATCGTTAAGGGTTGGGTAGCAAATCTTGCCACCGAACCATTATCAGACGATACCAAAGCAATGGAATATGTTGCAGCAGGCCGCTGTGATGTCACATTAGTCAATAGCTATTATTATGGTCGATTGATGGAAACGAACCCAAATTTACCGCTGGTTATTTATTGGCCCAACCAAGATAACAATGGTACCCACATCAACATTTCAGGTGCTGGCGTAACACTACATAGTAAACATGAAGCTGCAGCAATCAAGTTACTTGAATTCCTGTCTTCTGAGAAAGCCCAAAATTTATTTGCGGATGTTAACTTTGAATTTCCTGCCAATCCCCAAATTAAGCCAAGCCCGATTGTTACGAGTTGGGGTGATTTTAAGAAAAGTCCCATGAGTATGATTAAAGCTGGGGAATTACAAGCCACTGCGGTTAAATTAATGGATCGTGCCGGCTACCGCTAATTGGGTCAATCCATGTGAATGACGAACAACCGGATAATTTGGGAGCAAAACTTTCAGCCAGCCATCGACATCCCTCTCCTCAACTAAAAAATAACATCAATTTCTGGCGCTTAGCTCCTTTCTGCGTTGCCAGTATCGTTTTAATACCGATCATTGTTGTTATTTCCTCGATTTTTACACCAGCAGATGATATATGGCATCATCTTGCTGAAACAACCCTACCCTCAGTCCTGTTGAATACATTCTGGTTATGTTTAGGCGTCGTCTTGGGAGCGATTATCCTGGGCACTAGCCTAGCTTGGTTAACTGCTATTTATGATTTTCCTGGAAGAAAATTCTTTTCTTGGGCGTTATTGCTACCGATGGCGATTCCTGCTTATGTCACTGCATTTGTGGTACTAGGTCTATTCGACTACACAGGGCCGATTCAAACCTATTTAAGAAGTTGGACTGGTGCGGAATCTAATTGGATTCCTGATTTTTACGGTAGAAGTGGGGCTATTCTCGTAATGGTCCTTGCGTTTTATCCCTATATTTACCTTTTAGCGCGTAATGCATTTATAACGCAGGGAAAACGACTGATTGAAGCAGCTCAATCGCTCGGCTTGAGTCGCAAACAAGGATTCTTTAAAGTTGCACTTCCGATGGCGAGACCTTGGATTATAGGGGGAGCCATGTTAACTTTGATGGAAACACTTGCCGACTTTGGAACGGTTTCAGTGTTCAATTACGATACCTTCACAACCGCCATCTATAAAGCATGGTTTAGTTTGTTCTCGCTATCTGCAGCTTCCCAGCTTGCATCATTATTGATCATTCTTGTCTTTATCATCATTATCATTGAGCAGCAACTTCGTGCCCGGATGCGCTTTGCCGAATCAAAATCAAGCAGAACGACCTTTCGTATCCCACTCTTAGGTTGGAAGCGCCTTGCAGCTTGTAGTTACGCTTTCTCGATCCTTTTTATCGCTTTTATTTTGCCTTGCTCTCAATTACTTATTTGGGCAATCGATGAAATTAATAAAAATATCGACTCACGGTATATTGAATTTCTCATCCACTCATTAACGTTGTCCACAATCGCTACATTGATCATCGGCTCGGTCGCTATTTTGCTGGTTTACGCTACTCGCCTTTATTCAGATAAAGCCACGCACATCGCGGTTCGTATTGCTACGCTTGGCTATGCGTTACCTGGCGCAGTACTCGCAGTCGGTATTTTTATATCGCTGGCTTGGATCGATACACAATTCAATCAAATCATCCTAATGCTATTTGAGATCGAAGTTGGTTTTCTGATTCAAGGAACCATTATAGCCATGCTTATCGCTTACTTGGTTCGTTTCTTGGCGGTAGGTCATTATCCAATTGATAGCGCGATGCAGCGTGTTACTCGCAGTATCGATGAAGCTGCGCGCGGATTCGGACTAACCGGTTGGTCATTACTTTCTCGTATCCACTTGCCGATTCTCAGCTCGGGTATTTTTACGGCTGCCACCCTCGTTTTTGTCGATGTGATGAAAGAAATGCCCATTACACTGATGACTCGCCCTTTTGGCTGGGACACGCTAGCCATCCGAATTTTCACTTTAACCTCAGAAGGTGCATGGACTCAGGCTGCATTGCCTGCCATTGCACTCGTATTAGCCGGTTTAATTCCCATTATCTTATTGATGCGACAAACTGAACAGTAAACATCGTGGAATCATTATTAAAATTAACCCAAATACACCAGTCCTATCATCAGCAAGAAATCATCAAACACCTCTCGCTCGTATTGAAAAAAGGTGAAATCGGTTGTTTATTAGGACCAAGCGGTTGTGGGAAAACGACGGTATTGCGATGTATCGCTGGGTTTGAGTCCATCTCATCTGGTGAAATCACGATCAATGGGAAAATCGTCTGCAATGCTGATTTCAATCTACCACCGGAGCAACGAAGAATTGGGATGGTTTTCCAAGACTATGCACTATTTCCACACCTTAGCGTTTCAGCCAATATTGGCTTTGGTTTACAACAATACACGAAAGCTGAACGTACTCATCGAATCAATGAATTGATAACCACCGTTGGACTCACTGAGGCTTCCGACCGCTATCCTCACGAACTCTCCGGAGGACAACAACAACGCGTTGCATTAGCACGCGCACTTGCCCCTCGTCCTGACCTACTACTGCTTGACGAACCTTTCTCGAATTTGGATATTAGTCTTCGTGAACGCTTGAGTTTAGAAGTGAGAGATATTTTAAAAGACCAACATACGACAGCCATATTAGTCACCCACGACCAAACTGAAGCCTTCTCAGTTGCGGATGTTATCGGCGTCATGCATCAAGGCGAAATTTTGCAGTGGGATACGGCTTACAATCTTTATCATCATCCTACAAATCGCTTTGTAGCACAATTTATCGGGCAAGGTACTTTTGTTCCAGGCCATTTCATCTCACCTGAAAAAATTCAAATAGCGTTAGGTATCGTGGAAAATCCCGATTATTCAGATTACTTTGAGCAATCTAAACATACCACCAACGAAGCAGTCGATGTTTTACTCCGACCCGATGATATTGTTTACAACGAAGCTAGTACTTTACAAGCAACCGTCGTCAATAAGGCATTCCGCGGTGCAAATATCCTCTACACACTCAAGCTATCTAGCGGACAAACTCTCCTGTCGTTAATCCCGAGTCACCACAATCATTCGATTGGTGAAAGTATCGGGATCCAGTTGGCAGCAGATCACGTTGTCGTGTTTAGTAGAGAGAAAATGTAACCACCCATCAGTAACTTTTCAGCAAATACAGGATTAATCCTTTGAGAAAAACCAATTTTTTTGCCAAGCACTAAATACCAAATCCGGATAGGTTGCTGAACCCAGGCTGCCATTATATCGACCTAGTGCTCTGAAATAATCACCTTTTTCTAAATCAAGATAATGCCGGAAAATGGTACACCCATAGCGCAAATTAACGCGTAAATGAAACAAATTATGTTCTTTGCTCCCAATGGTATCAATCCAAAATGGCATTATTTGCATATACCCTCTTGCACCAGCCGATGAAATTGCGTATTTGCGAAATCTACTCTCGACATGAATGATACTCAGCACAAGCTGAGAATCAAGACCGGCTCGCATCGCCTCGTAATGAACTGTCGTTAAGAAACCTTCACGCTCATTCTGATCAGGCATATATTTTTCCATACGCGCTGACATAGCTGCAAGCCATCTTCTACTCTCCGCATCAGGCAAAGTCACGAATTGAGCAATCGGCTGATCGCTAATCGCTTTCTGAAGCACAGTTCGAGTACTTGCTGATAATGGCTCATAAAGTTGAGCACCTGCAAAAATCCAGCAAGGCTTCAGTAATAAAATGATTAATGCTAGGTTCCGCATACCTTTGCACGAAGAAAATGATCGGCTTCAGCAATTGGAATCATTTGAGCCGCTTGATCACGACGCCCTCGATACTCTGCTGCACCTTCTTTGAGGCCACGTTCTCCAATCACGATACGATGCGGGATACCAATTAACTCCATGTCAGCAAACATGACGCCAGGACGTTCATCGCGATCATCCAAAAACACTTCCACACCCGCTTGAGATAACGTCTGATACAGTTGATCAGCGGCCTGTTGTACTGATTGATTTTTATGGTACCCAATCGGCACGATAGCAACTTCAAAAGGTGCAATTGCGGTAGGAAATATAATCCCTGCAGCATCATGGTTTTGTTCAATCGCAGCTGCCACAACGCGCGAAACGCCAATACCGTAACACCCCATTTCCATTACCTTGATTTGCCCTGCATCATCCAGAAAAGTTGCTTTCATCTTTTCCGAATATTTAGTCCGCAACTGGAAAATATGGCCGACTTCGATACCGCGGCATATCTCTAACTGCCCTTTGCCATCGGGAGAAAGATCTCCTGCTACGACATTGCGAAGATCAAAACAGCGATCAGGCACTTTCAAATCCTGGCCGAAATTGACTTGGGTAAAATGAAAATTTTCTTCATTTGCGCCACACACAAAATTACTTATCTCCAATACCGATCGATCAGCGATGAGGTACTTTTCCATACCAATCGGTCCGATATAACCAGGCTTACAGCCCGTTTCTGCAATGATCCTTTCTTCACTTGCGAATTCAAAATTAGTCAGTAATGGAATTTTTCTGACTTTTGTTTCATTGAGCTGATGGTCCCCTCGCAGCAACAATAAAAAAAATTGCTCATCCGCAGTAATTGCAAGTGCTTTTACCGTTTTCTGAATCGGAATCCCTAGAAATTCCGCAACCTCCTGGCAAGTTTTGATACCAGGTGTGGAAATTTTATTTTTTGCTCCAGTAGGCGCTTCAGATGGCATTGAATTTCCAGGCAAGGATGTGGCTAACTCCACATTGGCTGCATAATCCGAATGGGGGCAAAATGCAATCGCATCTTCCCCCGAGTCTGCAAGCACATGAAATTCGTGTGAACTGCTGCCCCCCATTGCTCCCGTATCAGCAGCCACTGCTCGAAAACCTAACCCGATTCGAGTGAATATTCTCGAATAGGTTTCATACATGATCTGGTACGTTTTTTCTAGGCTCGCTTGATCTACATGAAACGAATAGGCATCCTTCATGATAAATTCACGCGCGCGCATCACCCCAAATCGTGGACGAATCTCATCACGAAATTTGGTTTGAATTTGGTAAAAGTTGATGGGTAATTGACGGTAGCTTTTAATTTCACGACGAACAATATCGGTAATCACTTCCTCATGCGTCGGTCCAAAACAATAGTCATTCTCATGCCTATCTTTGATTTTTAGCATCTGTGGCCCAAACTGTTCCCACCGTGTCGTTTCTTGCCACAACTCTGCAGGTTGCACAGCCGGCATTAATAACTCTTGTGCCCCACTTCGATTCATTTCTTCTCGTACTATCTGTTCAATTTTCCTTAAAACTCTCAGCCCCAATGGCATCCAACTATAAAGCCCACTTCCCAAGCGTTTGATCAAACCAGCTCTAACCATGAGTTTATGGCTAATTAATTCTGCTTCTGCTGGCGCTTCTTTAAGTGTCGAAAGAAAGAAATTAGAAACACGCATAAAATTGATTCCACTTATGATTATTTTATTTAAAACGTGATTCTACCTTGAAAACCAGTTATCAATACGCTATAGACGTGCTAGCAGCTCATCTTAGCTTGATAAAAATTACGCAAAGGTTAGAGCAAAAGGAAAAAGTCCCAGCTTTTTGTTTTATGGTGGCTTTTCATCTTATCCAAAGTATGAAAAAATGTCCGCTAATTAACGAATTGAATGACGGATGAATCAAATGATTGATCGGAACGGATATCGTCCTAATGTTGGTATCATTCTGCTAAATTCAAAAAATGAAGTTTTTTGGGGAAAGCGAGTCAAACAAAATTCTTGGCAATTTCCTCAAGGGGGAATCAAAACAGGAGAAACCCCAACACAGGCGATGTATAGAGAACTAACTGAAGAAATTGGATTACAACCGAATCATGTAGAAATTCTTGGAAGAACCCGTGAATGGCTACGATATAACGTACCTGAGTGTTGGATCCGACGTGAGTGTCGCAAAAGCTACAAAGGACAAAAACAAATCTGGTTTTTGTTGCGGTTATTGGGGCGCGATACCGATGTTTCACTGAGAAAAAGCCCACACCCTGAGTTTGACGCATGGCGTTGGAACCAGTATTGGGTAGAACTAGACTCTGTCGTAGAATTCAAGCGACAAGTTTATCGTCAAGCGTTGCTGGAATTGTCTAGACTCTTGGGACGGGATATCGGGTCAGCTTATGATTATGGTTATATCGAAAACGCGCAATCCAACATAAATAAAGTATTATCGAATTCTACAGTGACCCTAAAAGATTAATTTCATCGCGATAGGATATGATGAGATAAAATCTTACTACTAAATTTTAATATGACTTTATTAGATATTATTCCACCGAATAATATTTTGGCGTAATCGGCTGCGCCATTACAGCCGTGCTTTTGAGGAGAGATTCTAAATGATGATGCGCAAGCTAACTGTTTCGCTATTATCAATCGGTGTAATCATGGCATCGATGCATGTCACTGCTGCTAACGAACCGATTCAACCTATCAAACCAGTAAAGCCAGAAAACGCAGAATTGGTTGAATTAGGAAAAATGCTATTTTTTGATCCCAGATTATCCAAATCTGGTTTCATTTCTTGCAATTCTTGCCATAACTTGAGCATGGGCGGAACCGATAACATCCAAACATCAATTGGACATAAATGGCAGCAAGGCCCTATTAATGCACCTACCGTATTAAATGCGAGTATGAATTTGGCCCAATTTTGGGATGGTCGCGCAAAAGATCTAAAAGAACAAGCGGGCGGCCCGATTGCAAATCCAGGCGAAATGGCTTCAACTCATGATATCGCAGTGAAAGTCATTGATTCTATGCCACAATATCAAGCGCAGTTTAAAAAAGCATTTGGTTCAGATGGCGTAGATATTGATCGTGTTACCACTGCAATCGCTGCTTTTGAAGAAACCCTAGTTACTCCAGGTTCACGTTTTGATAAATGGTTAGAAGGTGATAAAAACGCCTTATCCAAAGAAGAACAAGATGGTTATAACGTGTTCAAAACCAGTGGCTGTGCAAAATGCCATAACGGTCCTGCCGTAGGCGGAAATTCCTTCGAGAAAATGGGCGTTCATAAACCTTATGAGACCAAAAGTACTGCTGAAGGCCGTAAAGGAGTAACCGGTAAAGAAGAAGACAATTTACATTTCAAAGTACCTACTTTGCGCAATGTAGAACTAACCTATCCGTACTTCCACGATGGTGGCGCAGCTACGTTAGAAGCAGCAGTCGATACGATGGCTAAAATTCAGCTAAACAAAGAATTTAGCAAAGCAGAAATTGCCAATGTCGTTGCTTTCTTAAAAACATTGACAGGTAAGCAACCTGACTTCAAGTTACCAATTTTACCGCCTTCTAACAATAACACACCAAGACCTGAGCCTTTTGACAAGTAATAGCTTGCTCGGCTGAGTCTTTAAAAAGAACTGTCGTCCATTAATAAAGGCCACACAATAATTTAATTTTGTGTGGCCTTTTTATGCGCTCCTTTAATAACCATTAATGCACATGATCATCCGGCGGTGGTTTTATTTTTTCTTCCTGATTCAATATCGTGAGTTGCTTGGTTAGAACGCCTGTAATCAACCAACCGAAGCCATCAAACTGACTAACCCATCGAGCGCGTAGATACCCAAAACGATCAATCATGTATTCAATATGCTCTGGAGTCATCCCTTTCCTGAGTAAATCTGGAACTGCCATCGTTCTGCGAAATAATAAATAACTATCTCTAATCTCAGACCAACCTTCAGTTATGACTGGGAATGGGACGATGCGCGTTACTGCTGCCATTTCTTCCTCAGTGAGCGCCCTATTCGGGATTAATAGTATTTCAGTGTGAAAATCATTTTTCAACATCTCGTAGATATCACTTAACTGAAATAATCGCTGTTGCGATTGCGGCCATGAAAATAACACCAGTAATACATTACTTTTTTCACGGAAGTCTTTTAAGCTCCCACCAGAGCCATCATGCGCAAAATAAGAAAAAACAGGCGGTGCTAGAAAAGGCTGATTGGGTGTCACTAAGCTACCCAATAACCTTCCCATATAACCTCTGGAAAGTGCATGAAGATAATTGACAACATCCCAACGGTTCTCATCCGTTAAGACGGCTGAAAAACCTGGCATACTGGTGCCCTCAACCCCATACGATAACCAATGATAAAAATTACCGACAGTATGTCTAGCTGTATGCGTTTTGGTAAGTAAATCAGTGGGATCCGGTGGAAACTCACCCGTTTCGGGATCAGCAACAAAAAGCTCAGGCGCTGTACCAGTGCCTTTGCCCTGAGGACCATGACAACTGACACAGTGTTCAGCAAATAGTGTAGCGCCCTTCGATATTGAAATTGCGTCAAATGGAATGGGTGTTTTTTGATAGGTTTCGGGATAGGCTTCAATGATTAGAGGAGGCAACGCAATCCCCAGTGAAACAAGACCCATGATAACCGGAAGAATAACTCGTTTTGACTGATTCCATCGATTCAGCGTCCCCATGGCGGCGATCCCTATCGCTAGGATGAATAATAAAGTACCCGCCCAGAAAAAGTTTTGAACCCCAGATTCGTCCCAAGTCGCATCAATCGAAAGCCGGAAAGGATAAGGCCAATGATCAATGATCGCATGCTTACCTGGAAGCGTATTGGCTAATAAGGTAGCGACTAGTACCAGGATGAGTGCAAGCAGGAATTCAATTCCAACCCATTTTTTTAACTGACCAATCGCTACGCCTGCGCGTACATTTTCTTGGATAAATAGCGGTAACCAAACGGAACGGATTCGGTAGGCGATCCATAAAATAATGCCCAGTATCAACAATTTGAGGTTAAGCAACCACCCATAACGACTCGATACCAGTGTATGATAATAGTCCCCAATCATACGATCGGCTGCCATCCATCCCGTGAGGAATAGCAATATCATGACAGGCAACGCAAGTGCTGAAAATTGTTTCAAAAAATCGGCGTGCAGCAAAAGCGTACCGGCTTGCGAATTGTTAAGCGCATCACGAATAATATAAATAATCGCAGGCAAAGTCCCAAACCAAACCCCGGCTAATAAGATATGCAATGTATAGGGAGTCACTGAAGCAAAAGAAATTTCCTCAGCGCCTGCATGACTAACCAATGATCCTACAGTCAAAGGTAATGCGGCAGTTACTGTAAGCAGCCCATAATGCCATCGAACGCGATGCATACGT
>ERZ724526.719-NODE-719-length-18410-cov-8.694470_pt1 | contig 18410 bp, 18 predicted proteins | sample MGYA00376059_ERZ724526 | MGnify/ENA primary metagenome ERZ724526 (study PRJEB28724, sample SAMN07190883) | activated sludge metagenome | isolation source: activated sludge of sewage treatment plant in Hong Hong | place: Hong Kong | collected 2016-03-17 ...
CCTGATCGCGTTGATCGTCCGCGGCGTCGCCTTCGAGTACCGCAGCAAGCGGTCGAGCCTCACCTGGCGCAAGCGCTGGGACGCGGCCATCGTGGTCGGTTCGTTCCTGCCCGCGCTGCTGTGGGGTGTGGCCTTCGCGAACATCGTGCGAGGCGTGCCGATGAAATCCGGTGGCTTCGACAACAGCCTGTACGACGGCGGGTTCTTCAACCTGCTCAACCCGTACGCGCTGATCGGCGGGCTGACGACATTGACGCTGTTCGTGACGCACGGCGCGATCTTCCTCGCGCTGAAGACCGACGGTGACCTGCGGGTGCGTGCCAACAAGGTCGCCGGCCAGGTCGGGCTGATCGCCACCGTGATCGCCGTCATCTTCCTGCTGTGGACCCAGTTGGCCTACAGCGACAAGGTGTGGACGTGGGCGCTGGTGGTCGTGGCGGCTGTGTGCTGGCTGGCCGGGCTCGCCATGAACCGGGCGGGTCGCGAGGGCTGGGCGTTCATCTTCAGCGCCATCACCCTCGCCGGTGCGGTTGCATACCTGTTCAGCGTGCTCTACCCGAACGTCATGCCGGCGTCGAACGACCCGGCGCTGTCGTTGACGATCTGGAACGCGAGCAGCACCGACTACACGCTGAAGATCATGACGGTGGTGGCCGTCATCTTCACGCCCATCGTCCTGGCTTACCAGTCGTGGACGTACTGGGTGTTCCGCAAGCGGGTGTCCCCGTCGCAGATCTCGGATGCGGGCGAAGGCTCGCTGGATCTGCCCGGCGAGGGCCAGAAGCCAGGGGAGACGGTCGGAGTCTGAACCGACCGGGATCGGAAGGGCGGCAGGGTCGTGGACCCTGCCGCCTTTCGTCGTCCTAGTGTTGGCGCCGCCGTTGTGCCAATCGCACCGCCATACGCACCGCTTCGTCCGGGGTGCGGGCCAGCTGCGGACCCTCGGGGATGTCCCAGCCGCCGAGCATGACCACGGGCACCCGGGTACGCATGGCCAGTGAGACCTCACTGAGCGATCCCCAACTGGTGCCGACGCAGATCACCGCGTCGGCGGCACGGATGATCAGGGCGTTGCGCATCTCCCCGAGGCCCGTGGGCAGGGCGATCGAGACGAATGGGTTCGCGTCGCGCTCAAGACCGGGCAGGATCCCCACAACCACGCCGTCGTGGATCGCCGCGCCCCGCGAGGCGGCCTCCATGACGCCGCCGTGACCCCCGGTGACGACCACGTGCCCGCCAGCCGCGAGCAGCCGTCCGACCTCTTGGGCGGCGTGGAGTTCAGCGTCGCTGGCCTGCGCCGGCCCAACGACCGAGATCGTGTGGGGCACCTGGACCTCCGTTCACCTGATCCCCCATTGTGGCGCGGTCGCCGGTCGTGGCATGCACCTAGGATGTCGGCGTGAGCGCAGCAGAGGTGGACGCCTACCTCTCCGGGGTGCCGGAGCCGCAGCGAAGCACGCTGGAGGTGATGCGGGCGCGGCTGCAGGCGGAATTGCCCCAGGCCGAGGAGGTGATCTCCTACGGGGTGCCGGCGTTCGCCGTCGGTGGCAGGGCGGTGGCCGGATACTCGGCGGCCAAGAAGCACTGCTCCTATCTGCCCATGAGTGGTTCGGTCCTGTCCGGGATGGCGGACGCCCTCGGCGGTTACGAGTGGTCCAAAGGCGCCCTGCGGTTCCCCGTCGACGAGCCATTACCCCCGGAACTCATCGCCGCGCTGGTGACGGCACGGCTGGCGGAGCTGTCCGGCTGACGAACCTCGTATGGTGCGCGCGGGTCCGGGTACAACCGCTGCATGGCAGTCGACATCGTCCTCGTCCTCGGATCGGAGCACCGTCGGCTGCGCCAACTCGTCGAGCGCTGTGGCCGGTCCAGCCGTGGATTCCACGACCCGGTCCGTGAACTGCAAAAGGTGTTGCGTGCGCACATCGTCGCCGCGAGCGCCGAGGTGTATCCGACCGCGGCGACCCTCGGGCCTCCATCGCAGTGGCCGGCCGAAGCGATCGCCGGCGTCCGGCAACAGGCCGAATCGGGGCGCCCGACGCGCAGCGAACTGGCCGCGGCCGCCGATGGGTTGATCGGGGTGGAGCTGTACGTGATGTCCCTGCTGGAAGGGCTCGAACTCACTGATCGCCGTCGGTTGGGGAAGGTCTTCCGGATCCGACGTGACGCCCTGTTGCGCAGTGCCGGCAACGCCTCCCGACGCCGCCGTTCGCAGACCGAGTTGTATGAAATGGCCCGCCGGGCAGGCGTCGAGCATCGCTCCCGGATGACCCAGGCACAGCTTCAAGCGGCGATCGACGCCCGCGGTGGTGGTTGATCAATCAATCCGGAAATGCTCTTTACGGGCAGTGATCAAAGCCTGTAGTGTCGTTCATGCGTCGAAAAGACGGCGCACCTCTTGGATCTACAGAAGCGTTGGATCCGCCCTTCGTTGATCAGTACCCGCTGGGTACCACTTCATCTTTCTCGACGTGAGCTTCAGACACCAGGCCGCGTCGCTCCAACATTTTGTTGAGCGAGGTTTCCTCATGTTCGTACACGTTGTTTCCCGTCCCCTGTCCCATGTGACGCACGTCCCCCAGAGCGGAGTCCGCGCGATCACCGAATCCATCCGCCATGCCGGCGGTGAGGCCATCCTCGACGTGGCCCCCGCGGGCGACATCGCCGCGGCCGTCACGGCCTGCGGTGACCAGTTGCAGGCTCAGTGGCGGCAGCGACGACCGGAGGTGGTCCACACCATCGGGGTGGTCGCCACGCTCTCGGCATTGAGTGCACGTCCAGCCGGTTTGCCGGTCATCGGAACCTTCGACGAGAACCCAGCCCCGTCCGACCTCGAGAAGGAACTCGCCGCCCAGGTCGACGCGCTCCTTCCGCTGTCGAACGAGGAGCAACAGCACTGGCGCAACGCCGGAGCGCGAACACTGGCGTCGGGACCCATCGCCGTCCCGGCACCGGTGGTTGAGCACCCCGCGTCCGGTGACACCGGCCATGTCGTGAGTCTGTCGACCGGACCCGGACTCGAGGCCGTGATCCGGTCCATGCCCCAGTGGGGGCGGACCCGGCTCGTACTGCTGGGTCGTATCGGCGAGGACCGGTTGCAGCACCTACGTGGCGTCGCCGAACAGACCGGCGTCCGCGATCGCATCGCGTGGCGTCCGGGTCTGCGGGGTCCCGAGCGCGACGCCGTGTGGCGCGACGCGCTGTTGCTGGTGGCCGGTTCCGAGGGCGCACGTCATGGTGGTCAGGTGCTTGAGGCGGCGGCTCACGGTGTGACGTCGATCGCCCTGGCGCGTCAGGCACACCTGGACCACATCGTCCCCGGCGCCACCGGCGTTCTGGTGGACCCGCAGGCCGGTGTCCGTGGTCTCGGCGAGGCGATCGGGGAGTTGTTGCGCGATCCTCTGCGCTGTCGCGGCATGGGCGCGTCGGCACTGGTCCGGTTGCAGGCTCTGCACGAGAAGCCCGCAGCGGGGCTGCACCTGCTGTCGATGTACGAGCGGGTCATCGGTGTACCGGAGGCGGCCCCCGCCCGGCCGAGCACGACGGCCCCTCTCAACGAGGGCAACACCCAGCTCGCACTGGACTACATGCCATTGGCGCGTCAGTTGGCCCAGAGGTACGCCGGGCGTGGTCAGCGCATCGACGACCTGGTCCAGGTCGCCTTCCTGGGCCTGGTGCGCGCGGCATCACGCTTCAATCCCGAGTTGGGCACGGAGTTCCACTCGTTCGCCGTGCCGACCATCCTCGGTGAACTCCGCCGGCACTTCCGGGACCATGCCTGGGCGGCCAGGGTGCCGCGCAGCCTTCAGGAGGTCACGCTCAAGGTTCAGAAGGTCTCGGACGAGTTGCGCGCCACGAAGGGACAGGACGCCACGCCTGCGGAGGTCGCCGAACACCTCGGCCTGGTGGAGGAGGAGGTCCTGCAAGCGATGCAGGCCCGCGGCGAGGCGATGAGTTCGAAGTCCCTCGACCACCCCATGGGCGAGGACGGCGACGAAGCGTTCGGGGATCTCGTCGGAGACGTCGACCCTGATCTTGAGTATGTGGAGTCGCGCGAGGCGGTGCGTTCGGCGCTGCAGCAGTTGCCGGAGAGGGAGCGCGAGATCCTGCTGATGCGCTTCTACGGCGAGCAGACCCAGTCGCAGATCGCGGATGCACTCGGACTGTCCCAGGTCCACGTGTCGCGGCTCATCACCCGCACATTGGCCGCTCTGCGTGACCACGTCATGTATGACGTACCGCTGCCGAGGTCGTGGCGGGACGAGCACGAACCGGAGCAGCGCACCAGGCGCGCAGCCTGACTCCGTTCGCCGGCCGGTCGTCCCACCCCACCGGCCGGCGAACGGTCACCTCCGGCGGATCGGGTATGGAATCCGGCGGATCGGGAAAAGGTACCCATCTCGAACGGTCCTTCGCGGGATCAGTGAGGAAGCATATGTTCACCGTCAATGCGGTGCTGTTCGATCGCGACCACACGATCACGGTCGACGACCCGCCGTACAACGGCGACCCGGCCCTTGTCCGACCGATGCCCGGCGCGGTGCGGGCGGTCGCCCGTCTTCGTGCTGCCGGTATCCCTGTCGGAGTCGTCACGAACCAGGCGGGCATCGGGCTCGGGATGCTCACCGCCGAGCAGGTGGAGAAGGTCAACGCCCGTGTCGACGAGTTGGTGGGTCCCTTCGACACGTGGCAGTACTGCCCGCACTCGCCGGTGGAGGAGTGCAGCTGCCGAAAGCCTGCACCCGGCCTGATCCTGCGGGCCTGTGATGCCCTGGATGTGGATCCGCGCACGGCCGTCGTCGTAGGAGACACCGTGATGGACGTCGGCGCGGCGGAGTCAGCCGGTGCCACCGGGATCCTCGTGATGACCGACCGCACCCGCCCTTCGGAGATCAAGCGTTCGCGACTGGTCTGCCGGGATGTTCTGTCCGCGGCCGACTGGGTGCTGGCTACCAGACAGGACGTGTCGGCGTGAGTGGCGAGTACATCCACGACCCCGTCGCCGCTGCCGACTCCGGACGCCGCGATCGTGCGGCCGTCCTCTCCCGCTTCAGCCTCGAGAGGTTCCAGACCGGCTGGGACCGGCTACTCAAGGAGGTCCTCTGATGAGGATTGCGATGGTGTCCGAACATGCCAGCCCGCTCGCCGTGCTCGGTGGCGTGGATGCCGGTGGGCAGAACGTGCACGTCGACGCCCTCGCCCGCTCACTCGCGGGGCGCGGACACGACGTCGTGGTGCACACGCGCCGCGACGACCCGGATCTGCCGGCCACAGTGGAGGTCGTCCCCGGCTTCGTCGTCCACCACGTGGACGCAGGCCCGCCCACCTACGTGCCCAAGGATGAGTTCGGGCCCTTCCTTCCTCGCTTCGCTGAGGAGCTTGCGCGGTACTGGGGTCACTGGCGACCCGATGTTGTGCACGCGCATTTCTGGATGAGCGGGGTGGTCAGCCTGCTCGGGACCGAGCGCCACGGGATCCCGTCGGCGGTGACGTTCCACGCCCTCGGCGTCGTGAAGAAGCGGCATCAGGCTGAGGCCGACACGAGCCCCGACGTGCGGATCCCCGCCGAGCGGCAGTTGATCGCCCGCATGGACCGGATCATCGCCACGTGCAGCGACGAGGTCCGCGAGCTGCAGCGGCTCGGCGGCGACATCGGGAAGATCGACGTGGTGCCGTGCGGAGTGGACGCCCGTGCGTTCCTTCCTCGGCCTTCGGTGCGGTCGCGCAGACCCTTCCAGATCCTCTCGCTCGGTCGGCTTGTGCCCCGCAAGGGAGTGGGCGAGGCGGTACGCATGATGGCCGAACTCCCGGACGCCGAGTTGGTGGTGGCCGGTGGCCCTCCTCCGGAGGGTGTCGATGCGGATCCTGAGGTGGCCCGACTGCGGGCGTTGGCACAGGAGTGCGGCGTGGCCGACCGTGTGCGGTTTGTCGGCGCTGCCGATCGGGACGCCATCCCGCAACTCGTGGCGGACTGCGACGTGGCCGTGTGCCTACCGTGGTACGAGCCGTTCGGCATCGTTCCCCTGGAGATCATGGCCTGCGGAAGGCCCTTGGTGGGCTCTGCGGTCGGAGGCCTGCTCGACACGGTCAGTGAGGGCCGCACCGGCCTGCTGGTCGCACCCCGGGCCCCGAGCGAGGCTGCCGGAGCAGTCCGCTACCTGCTTGACGACGCCCGGATGCGGGCCCGGATGGGCCAAGCCGCCCGGCACAAGGTCGAAAGTCTCTACGACTGGGATCAGGTCGCCGAGGCGACCGAGGCTGTCTACGAGCAGATACTCACGGCGCAGGGTCCGAAGCAGTCGGTCGCCGCTGGAAAGTCGGTGAGGTGATGGGGCCCGCTGCCACGGGGCCGGCCATCGAAGTCCTTGTGGACCCGCTGGTCCAGGAGCATAGGGCGGCCACGATCTCGGCGCTCGAACTGTCCGGTCCGGCGCTCGAGAAGGTCGCGCACTGGGGGCGGCTGCTTGCCGAGAAGTTGTCGACAGGTGGTCGCCTGCTCGTCTGTGGCGACGGGGGCAGTGCCGCAGCGGCGCAACATCTGAGCGCAGAGATCCTCGGTCAGGACGACCGGCCGGCCTTCTCGGCGCTCGCGTTGCACACGGCGGCCTCGAACCTGACCGCCATCGCCGACGACTACGGGCACGTGCAGATCTACGCCCGGCAGGTCGACGCCCATGCCCATCCCGGCGACGTGCTGATGTTGCTATCGGCCAGTGGTCGCAGTCCGAACCTCTTGGAGGCCGCAGATCGCGCCAACCGGCTCGGGGTCCGGACGTGGGGCCTGACCGGTCCGGCACCCAACCCCCTGGCCCAGCGTTGTGACGAGGCGGCGACGGTGCCGAGTGTGTCCACGAGTGCGATCCAGGAAGTGCATCTGGTAGCCGTTCATGTCCTGTCCGCCGCGTTCGATGCCGCGTTGCCGGCGGTGGCACGGCAGGTCCTCTGATGCCCGCACATCCGGAACCGCTTGTGGTGGTGGGAAACAGTGTCCCGGACATCTACCTGACCTGCCGCGCTGGGTGGTCGCGCCCGAGCGGACCCACACCGGACGTCGACGAGGTCGGACAGGTCGCCAGGCCGGGTGGCACGGCAGCAGTGGCCTGATGCGCGCCGCGCGCTGAACGCGTCATCGTGGAGAGGAGCAGGGATGAACGACACCGCCGGTCCAGGCCGCGTCCTGATCGTGGGCGGGGCCGCTGGAGTCGGCTCCACGGTGGCCGATGCCGTGGCACATGCTGGGGGACAACCGATCGTCATGGATCTCGTCGCACCACGCCGCTCACACGTTCACTTCGCGGTCGACCTCGCGGACACGCAACTGACCGAATCCGTGGCCGGCTTCATCGCCGCAGATGGCCTCGACGCGGTCATCACGTGTGCTCCCCTCGACACGGTCGGTTCCGAGGACCCGGAGGGCGAGGCCGCGGGGACCGCCGTGGCGATCAGAGCCTCGATGGGTGCCCTCATCGAATCGCAAGGACAGGTCTTCGCTGTGGGGTCGACGCTGGGCCCGCCTGATCCGCCCGGCGCCTCAGCGCTTTGCGCATCCGAGTTCGACGTCGTCGGTCACAGCAGCGCGCTGACTGCGGGTTCCCGCGTGCGGATCACATGTGTCGGTGCAACAGGCAGTCCCAATGACTCAGCACCCACTGGACCCTCTATGGACCCGGTGGAGGTGGCCCAGGTGATCGTGGACTTGCTGCACGCGCGGGGTCCGGCCAATCCACCGCAGAGCACCATCACACCTGGCCGCCACAGCTGATGGTCGCTGTGGACAGGTCGATCACTGGCCGCATTTGCGTGGGGGAGCCCGACCCCCCGCGTTGTTACGATGACATCAGTTTCGTCAGGGACGTCCCATCCCGGTCCGTGGCCCGAAGCGTGGAGGAGTTGCTGGGCCGGGATCGAGGAGGTCCACACGACGAGGGAGGGCGGCGTCATGAGCACCGACGCGTCGAAGTTCATCATCGCTGACGCGAGCGCCAGACTGATCCTGACCGCCGATATCGATGCGCAGGACGTCCCTTCCCTGCGCGACGAGGTGGCCGCCGGCCTGCAGCCGCCGGTCGAGCGTTTCGTGATCGACCTGTCCGAATGCCGGTTCCTCGACCCGGTCGCCGTCGACCTGATCGGCGCCACCATGGGGATGGCCGACGCCCAGGGCATCCGGATGACCATGGAGGGCCTCACCCCGAACGTGCGCGTGATCCTCGGGATCGCCGGGCTCCTGGACTTCTCAGCGGATCCGGGCACGTCATGAACCCTGTTGACGGGGGGCGGCGGTGGGAGGCCCCCGACACGCCACTCACTGAGACGGTCGCTGCCCTCGGCAAAGAAGTGCGCGACCTGCGCGCCGCGGCACGGATGCGTGCGGTGATCGAGCAAGCCAAGGGTGTGCTGGTGGAGCGGCATGGCATCTCCTTGGACGAGGCGTTCGCGCAGTTGCGCAGCATGTCCCAGGAGCACAACGTCAAACTTGTGGAGGTGGCCGCCACCGTCGTCGGGGTCGCGATCCCGGAAGACGAGGCGGGCGAATTCGCGGAGACCCTTCTGGAGGAGGCGCTGCCTGCCTCCGAGGCAACGTCATCCACCTGGAAGACCTTGCGTGAGCAGCCGGACGTGAAGGCCGGTGTTGTGACTGCTGTGATGGCATCGGTGGCCAGTGCCACCGACGAGGGGTCGGAAGCCGCCCAACTCCTGCTTGAACTGCTCGAGCCGCACGGCGTCGCCGCCCTCACGCTCTACCGGACGAGCGTGGACGGTTCGCTACGCCTCGTGGGGCATGTGAACATCCCCGGGGATCTGGTCAGTTCGTGGCGCAGTGTGCCCCCATCCACGGACATCCCGTTCGTCCGATCCGTCGTCGACAACGTGTCCCTGTTCTGGAGCGATCGCGCGGAGCGGATCGCCGAGTTCCCACAGGTGGCTCGAACCGGATCAGCCGGCTTCGAGGCCACCGCGACCATCCCGGTGCTCGAGGACGACATGGTGATCGGCGTGATCGGGTTGATCTGGCGGACGCCGGAGACGTTCGACGACTTGCGCAAACATGCGATCACGAGGTTGGTGCAGAGGGTGGCCCCACTTCTGATGCGCAATCTCCGGGCCGCCGATCCGGAGCTGGACTGGATGAACACACTGATGCGTCTGCACCTGGATCCTTGGTTGATCCTGGACGTGGTCCTCAACTCGCAGGGCCAGCCCACCGACTTCGTGGTGCAGGATGTCGCTGCGACCGTCCCCGGTGGCGGTGACTGGCTGGGCCGGCGGCTGTTTGAGATCTGGCCCTTCCTCGCCGAGAACGGCACCGCAGACGCTCTCATACAGTTGGCCAGGACCGGTGGGTCCTGGTCGGTGACGGTCAAGGAGTCGTCGGATGCGCCCTGGGGTGTTCCCGGAGGCCTCTTGCGGTCCGTGCGCCTCGGACTACGCGTCGCCCTGTTGTGGCGGCCCGGCCAGGCGTACAAGCAATAGCGAGGCATCCCCCCGCGCCTGGCTGGGCGTCAGTACGGCATTCATCACGTTCTTGGCCCACCCGGCCGTGGGACGTCGGCGCAGCGCCGTGGCGCTCGCCTTGAGGTTGGACAGTCCCTCGACGAGATCCCGGGTACCGTCCACCAGACCGTCGGTGTAGAGGAGCAGGGAGTCGGATGGCAGAAGGTGTGCCGTGGCCATGCCCTGGGAGCCGGGCTTGGGCGCGCCGATGCCGCGGCCTGTCGCCTCCAGCCAGTGACTGTGCCCGTTGTCGTGGACCACCAGCGCGGGTGGATGACCACCCGTGACCAACTCGACCTCCCCGGTCTTCAGGTCGAGCAAGGCGGCGAGCAATGATGCGCGCGGGGGCTCGGCCTCGGTGGCCAGAGTGTTGGCGACGCGTGCGATCAATTGGCCGAGCGGAACACCCGCCGCGACGTGCGCCCGGCTTACGTAGAGGACCTTCCACGCATCGCGCACCGACAGCACACCGGAGCCCAGTGCGTCCACGACCAGGATCAGCACGCGACCGTCGGGGGTCTGGCTGACGTCGATCACGTCCCCACCGCTGGGGAGGTCCGGGCCTGCTGTGGTGCTCCACATGTCGAGTTCCACCCCGGGGATGTGCGGGAGGTCCATGTGCTGCGGCGAGCCCAGCGCTTCGAGCAATTGCGTCTGTTCGCGCTGCCGCGCTGCCGCCTCGAGCAGCGTCCGACGGTCCTGTTCGGCCTCGATGATCGACGTGACGTCCCGCAGCGAGATGACAGTTGTGGTGTCATCCACCCGGGCTGCGTAGTACTCGATCCAGCGCTCGCCGTCCGGGGTGAGGAACCGCTCGTCCTCGACGAGTTGAACCGGCTCGTCGGCCTGCAGCGAGCCGGGGTCGTCGAGCGTGCAGCCGCCGGCGCACATGCTGCCGTCGGCCAGGACGTGGCCCAGCAGTCGGTGCAGCGGTTCGCCCTCGGTCACACCCGGCGCGAACGTCTGCATCGCAGGATTGGCCAGTTCGACTCGGCCGTCCTTGTCGAGGACCACCAGCCCCTCGGGCACCGTCTCGAACACGCGCGCTTGGGTCTGTTTGGCACGCGTCAGATGTCTTACCCGCAGATCGAGCGCCCAGGATGCGGCGACCCCGAGTAGGGACGCGAGCACGACATTGCCGATGCGGTAGGGCTTGAAGTTGGTGTCCGTGGCCAGAGCGACGCCGACCGCGGTCAGGATGGCCGCGGCGGCCACGATCATCGTCTGACGAGGGGTCAGGAACAGCGCCGCTGCAACCACGACGATGCCCATGGTGGGGATCAGCACGCCCCCGAACTCTGGCACCGTGATGGCGATCACCAGCAGGCATCCAAGGGGTATGCCGATGACCGCAGAGTTGCCTCGCGGTCCTTGTGGCGGCACGTTCCCTCCCCGCCTAGTCCTGGCCGACCTGCTCCGAGGGTACCCCCTGCTCGGCAGTCAGCCGGTGCACCGTGCACCGAGGCAACGCGGTGTGATCAGCCATGACGACAAGTACCCGCGTCGGCGGTCGCTATGCCGAAGCGTCTGTCCCTGTTCCGCTTGCGCTGGCTCGCGGGCCTCTGGCTGAGCAAGGTGCGAGTATGCCCTACCCGTGCACGGGTACTAGGTGATCATGACGACCATTGCGAGCACACCATCGGCGTCGGAGGCCACACGATGACTGGCTGACCCCATCGTCGCGTCCAGCGCGGGCTTTGCCCCGCGTGAGGACGTCCCCGGGCGGGCATTCCCCCTCCGTCCGGCCGGCCGGGAGGGTGTGGCGGCACCCTCCCGGCCTCTTTATGCGCGTTGGCTCTGGGGTCCAGCCCGTGGAGTGTCGCGCGGTTCCGTCCACGCGGCCGTACTGATCGCCTCAGCGGGCGCGTTCGCAGAGGGCGGGCAACTGTGGGCCACGGTCTGCTTCGCCGTTCTCGCCTCGATCGTGATCCACGGCGTCTCTGCCTCACCGGTGCTGCGGACACTCGACCGGCGCTTCGGCAGGCGGACCCCGGACCCGGCGTGAATATCTGCCACAGTGTGGCCTGTGGATCCGTTGAAATCGCTGTTCTGGGTCATCCTGGTCGCCGCGCTGGCGCCGATCGTGGCACGGGTGCTGCCGGGCCGGCTGCCGGCTGTGGTGTTCATGATCATCGGGGGGGTGGTGATCGGTCCGGAGGTTCTGGCCAACGCCAGCCCGGACGACATGTCTCTGTTGTCGACCCTCGGGCTATCTTTCCTCTTCCTGCTCGCCGGATACGAACTAGAGCCCACTCTGATGCGACAGCCCCCCGGAAAGATCGCCATCAGGTCGTGGTTCGTGAGCGCGGCGTTGTCCCTTGCGGTCACCGCGCTGCTCTATCAGGCCGGCATCATCAACGACTTCGTGGAGATCGCCATCGCCTTGACCACCACGGCGCTGGGCACGCTGCTGCCGATCCTGCGTGATGCGGGCGTCATGGACGGCCCGCTCGGCCCCTACGTCTTCGCCGCTGGCGCCGTCGGGGAGTTCTTCCCGATCGTGGCCATGGCTCTGCTGCTCACCAGTTCTGGGCCCATCGGGGGGTTGTTCGCCTTGTTCGGTATGGCTGCTGCCACGCTGATCGCGCTGCTGATCATCAGGTGGGTGAAACGCAAGGGCTGGGGGGAGAAGTTGCGCCTGCCTGAGGACGCGACCGGTCAGACGACCCTGCGATGGACCCTGGTCCTACTGGCCGGGCTGGTGCTCGCGGCCGACGACTTCGGCCTCGACGTGGTGCTCGGCGCGTTCCTCGCCGGGGTGGTGTTGAGGCAGTGGGCCCCGGTCTCCGCGGAGTCCCTTGAGCGCAAGTTGGAGGCCGTCGGCTACGGGGTGTTCATCCCCATCTTCTTCGTGACCTCCGGCATGAAACTGGACATCATCTCGATCCTGGAAAACCCGCTGCGTCTGCTGCTCTTCTTCGTGTTGCTGTTCGCAGTGCGCGGCCTCCCGCAGTTGTTCATGTACCGAGGGCAACTGGATCGGGTGCAACGCTGGCAGATGGTGTTCCTGACGGCGACGGCCCTGCCACTGCTAGTAGCGCTGGCCGATGTCGGCACCGAGTCGGGGCTGATGCTCCCCGAGAACGCGGCCGCACTGGTGGGTGCGGGCGCACTGTCAGTGCTGGTGTTCCCTCTCGTGGCGACGACGTTGAAGAGCAAGTCCACTGCGACATCCGTGGAGTCTGCCACCGGGTGACGCGGACGTAGGCTGGCGACATGCAGACACGGGGGCACGCAGCCACCGCCCTGTCCGCGACGCAGTACTCCTTGGACCGGCTTGGATGGGTCTTCAGTGTCGCGCTTTTTCCCGTCGCAGGAATTTGGTTCGCCCTCGCTGCGCCGACGGGCCGGACATTCGCAGGCCTCCTGGCCAGCGCGGTGTGCCTGTTGGTCACGCTGCTGATGTGGTTGATCGGGGAACGCGCCGGAGTGGGTTGGCGAGCCGTGCGGTCGGCTGTCCCAGCGTTGGCCGTCGTGGCGCTCGCCGGTATCCAGGTGTTCTCCGGCGCGCGGGGTGACTGGCTGGCCACTGAGGTAGCGGCGATTAGCGCCCTCCTGAGCGCCGCGACTGACAGGAGCCTGATCCGCTCCTTGTTTGCCGCCGGGGTGACACTGGCGGCAACGGCCGCCCCGGAGGTCTTAACGGCTAGTGGCGAAGGCCATCAGCGCACCGCGCAACTGCTATCGGTGTACCTGCTGGCGCTCATCGGAATAATTGTGTTGCGCCGTGCCGCACGACGCGCCGATCGTGCGGGAATGCAGTCCGGGCGGATCCTGCGAACCCACCTTGAGGCGGCGGCTACATCGGGGGCCCGCGCCGCATTGCAACGAGTCCTACATGACACGGTCCTCAACACTCTAGAGTCGGTCGCCAACGGCATCCCGCCGGATAGGTGGCCGCAACTCCAACGTCGCTGTGCCAGTGATCTTCGCGCTGTCGAGGACATCGCGGACGTGGGGTCATCGCGAGAACTCTCCGACTTCATTGATGAGATATTGGCCTCGGGGGTTCCCGTCACTACGGATGTGCAGTGGTTCGCAGACCCCCCGCCGATCGTGCGGGAGGCGGTCATAGCCTCCGCCGGGGAGGCGATCCGCAATGCGGCCAGGCACTCCGGAGCCGACGTGGTGGAGCTGAAGGCGCGGGTCTCGGCGGATGCACTGCTCGTCGAGGTGTCGGATCGGGGCGTGGGGTTCGAACCGGCTGCACGTGATCGGCTGGGGGTGCGTACGTCGATCACGGCGACTATGGAAGCCGTGGATGGCTACGCGGTGGTGGACAGCTACCCAGGTCGGGGAACGACGGTCAGCCTGGTATGGGATGCTGTGCGTGCGCGGGTCTCGGGGGTGTTGCTCAGACTACGGCGCCGGTTGCTGCTCCTGTTGGCGGTGGTGTCAGCGGTGAATCTGCTGGGCTACCTGCTTGTTGCAATGGGTGTTTCCACGGGCACCGAGCAGGGTGTACGCGTGTTGACGATCGCCGTCGCGGCGGCTGTGATCGCGCTGCTGGCCATCCGCGGCAGTCGCACACCGCTTGGCCCGTGGGAATTCGTAGGGTCGTTGTTGGGCCTTGCGGTGATCGCCCTCCTTGCTCCTCTAGCTGACCCACTGTGCACGTCCGCGCAGAGCACGTCGCCGGTGGATCTGCGCAGCACGGTCACATTGATGATCGCCCTTGCTGTCGTTTCCGTACGCCAATTGGTGGTCATGGCGGCCGTAGTAGTGGGAGCCTCCGGACTCGCCGCTGCGCTCTGGCTTGAAATCGGCTCATCGTGTGGGTGGACATACTCCATGACCTCCTGGGTGGCGGTCGGATTCGCCGTGGGCGCCTTCGTATTCGCGCGCACGCTTGAGGGCCAGCGATCGCACCTCGCGACGGCCGCAGTGGAGCAGGAGCAGGAGCTCTTCGCGGAGGCCCACCGCATGGGACGGCTGAGGGAGATGTCCAGATGGAACGGCATCCAGGTCACCCAAGCTGTGGGATTGTTGCAGGAGATCGTGGCCGGCGAACCGGACAGCGCCCGTCTGCGCAGAAGGGCCCGCGATATCGCAGCTCAGGTCAGGCAATGGCTTCTCCTCATCGGTACGTCTGGCCCTGTGCCACTAACCATCACCGAGCTCTTGCGGCACTGGCCCCAGGCGCCCACGCTCCTTGTCGACGGTGATCCCCGCGCGGTCGATGACCACGGTCCCATGGCCCAGCAGATGGCGGGTCGCTTGGACGACTGGATCCCACGGGCGCCGGGCGGCACGGTCCGGATAACGGTGAGCAGGACCGGCAACACCGCCAGCGTGTTGGCCCACGGTGATCGTCCAGGAGCCTGCGAAGATCCGGATTCCTGGAGCGACGAGGATGGGTGGTGGCTGCACCTGACGTGGGAATCGAGTAGTTGAGTATCGCCTCGATCCCGGATACAGGACCGTGTACACGCGTCCCTGAATGCCCGCGTGAACCCTCAAGGGCCTCCCTAGTTGAGCAGCCCGTCCTCACGGGCGGCGGCCTGGAGTTCAGCTTTTGTGCGGGCGGACCGACCCATGGCCGAGTACTTGGCGCGCACGCGGTCGAGGTACTCCTTGGCGGTGTGTTGGCTGACACCCATCCTGCGGGCCACAGCCTTGAGGGTCAGGCCCTGCGCGTACAACTGCAGGGCACGTAGTTCCTGCCCGCTGAGTTCGGGGAGATTGGGCCCATACATGGCCTCAGCGATCTCGCGCGTGAGGATGTAGTTGCCCTGTGCGACCTGGCGCAGAAGGCTTACAAGCGCGTCCGGTTCGGACGCCTTGGACACGTAACCCCCTGCCCCGGCAAGTAATGCCTCGCGCAGCGCGGGGCCGCGCACGACGGCGCTGACCAGCAGCACGGGGACCCCCGCTTCCGCGAACGCCTCGATGGTGTCGGCTGCCCGCGGCCCTTCTGGGCCGAGGTCGATGTCGAGCAGCACGACGTCGAGTTCGCCTGCCATCGCCAATGCCGGGCCGGGGTCCGCCCCGAGGTAATCGACTCTCACCCCGGGCGCGTGGTCGCCCAGCCACGCCCGCAGTCCTTCGGCGAACATCAGGTGATCATCCACGATCGCCACACGCAGAGGCTCCCCGGTCACCGTCCTATTGTGCCAAGGGCCTTAACAAAGGCTGTCCCCAGATTCGGTGACACGCCGAGGTGGACGCATCCCTGGGGAGTAGGAAACGGTGGGGTGCAGAGGGGGGTGCACCGCGGGGGGGTGCACCCCCCTCTTGGTTTTCCGGACAAACGTGGCCCGATCGGGCGCACAATGGCCCCATGTGCGACACGTTCGTCTCCCTGCCAGATGCGACCACGGACGGGTCTGTGATCCTCGGCAAGAACAGCGACCGCGAACCCAACGAGGCGCACGAGATCGTGATGCTGCCGGCCAGCGATCCGGAGTCGACGACACTGCGGGCGACCTACATCGACATCCCGCAGGTCGGCCACACACACGCGGTGCTGTTGTCCAAGCCCTACTGGATCTGGGGCGCCGAGATGGGTGTCAACGAGCACGGGGTCGCGATCGGCAACGAGGCGGTGTTCACGAAGGCCAAACGTGAGAAGCAGCCGGGCCTGCTCGGGATGGACCTGCTGCGCCTCGGTCTCGAGCGGGCCGTCACGGCCGACGAGGCGATCGACGTGATCACGAACCTGCTCGAGGCGCACGGTCAGGGTGGGCAGGCCGGGCACACCCACAAGCTGGTCTACGACAACAGTTTCATCGTCAGCGACCGCAGTGAGGCCTGGATCCTGGAGACGGTGGGCCGGGAGTGGGCGGCCGAGCGCGTGGATCGCACCGGGTCGATCAGCAACGGGCTGACCCTGGGAACGGTCGAGCGCGCATCGAGCGGACTGCAGGGGGACCCGGTGACCTCCCATTCGGACTTCCTCTACACACGGTTCTCCGATTCCGCCGCCCGGCAGTGCCGGACGTCGGACGCGCTCGACGCGGTCCGTGGACGCATCGATGTCCCGACCGCCATGCACCTGTTACGCGATCACGGTGGCGTGGGCCCGGACTGGACACCCGCGCGAGGTCTGAGCGGACAAACCGTCTGCGCCCACGCCGGCTTCGGACCGATCCGGGTGGCGCAGTCGACGGGTTCGATGGTTTCCCACGTGACCGGCGACGACATCACCGTCTGGCTCACCGCGACCTCTGCGCCCTGTACGTCGGTGTTCAAGCCGGTGTGGTTCGACGGGGGTCTGCCGGAGTTGAAGAGTCCCGGTAAGCAGTTCGATCCGCAGACCCTGTGGTGGCGCCACGAACTGTTGCACCGCACCACGCTGCGCAACTACCCGGAGAGGTCGGCGTCCTACACCAAGTTGCGCGACGATCTCGAAGCTGAGTTCCTGGCCGGGGCAGCGGCGACCGACGACCGTGCCGGGTTCACCGCCGCCTGCTTCGACCAGGCCTCGGATGCGGAGGATGCATGGTTGCAGGCGGCCCGGACGATCCCGGAGGCGAAACTCCCCCGGCTCTACGACCGGGCTTGGCGGGCATGGGACCGCCTGGCAGGTATGCCGTGACCAGCGCGGCGAAGCAGCAGACCCTGCAGTGGGCCCAGGAGTTCGTGTGCCCCGACCGCGTCCGGTTCCTGAGCAGCGCCGGCATCGATCTGGTGATCGGCCGCCGTGAGGGCTACCGGATCTGGGACCTCGACGGCCGGGAGCTCATCGACATCCACCTCAACGGTGGGGTGTTCAATCTCGGGCACCGCAACCCGCAGGTCATCGCTGCCCTGACCTCGGCGTTGGAGACCCTCGACATCGGGAACCACCACTTCCCGAGCGTGGAGCGCGCCGAGTTGGCGCGGGAACTGGTCGGACTCACCCCAGGCATGCAGTACGCGGTCTTCGCCAGCGGGGGCGGCGAGGCGATCGATCTGGCCATCAAGAGCGCCCGCCGCGTCACCGGTCGCCGCCGGATCATCTCGGTGACCGATGCCTACCACGGCCACACCGGGTTGGCGCTGGCCGCCGGTGATGAGCAGGCCGCCACGGCCTTCCTGTCCACGGACGCCGACGTCGTGCGGGTCCCCTTCGACGATGCCGAGGCGCTGGCCGAGGCTCTGCGCGAACCGACGGCCGCCGTGATCCTCGAGACCGTGCCCGCCACCGCCGGATTCCCCCGTCCCTCCGATGACTACCTGCCCGCCGTGCGGCGCCTGTGCGATGAGGCCGACGCGCTATACATCGCGGATGAGGTGCAGACGGGTCTTGGTCGCAGCGGGCGGATGTGGGGGGTGGAACTGTTCGATGTCGTCCCCGACATCCTGGTCACAGGAAAGGGGTTGTCGGGGGGTATCTACCCCATCGCCGCAACGCTGCTCAACGAGCGCGCCGGACAGTGGTTGCAGACCGACGGTTGGGGGCACGTCTCCACGTTCGGCGGCGCCGAACTCGGCTGCCGGGTGGCGTCCCGGGTCCTCACCCTCACCGCCGAGGCGTTGCCGGGCCTGCCGATCGACGCGTGGGCGCAGGGTTTTGCCGACCTTGCGGCCGCCTTCCCCCAGTGGGTCGTGGAGGTGCGACAGACAGGTCTGATCATCGGTGTGAAGTTCGCCCACGAGATGGGCGGGATGCTCATGACCCGGCTGTTGTTCGACCAGGGCGTGTGGGCGATGTTCGCGGGGTTCGACCGCTCGGTGCTGCAGGTGAAGCCCGGTCTACTGATGAGTGACGAGGACCGTCGGCTGGTGCTCGAGGCCTTCCATCGGGCGTGTGCGGCGGCGGTGGCGTTGTGAAGCAGACCCTGCAGCACCTTGAATCGCGCCTCGACCCTGCGGACCCGCAAGGAGTCACAGTGCTTGCCTACGGCGAGATTTCGGCCGCGCTGCTGGTGCCGGGTCTCGAGGGCCGGGTCTGCAAGCGCATGTCGGGCTTCGCCGACCATGCCATGGCGGCG
>ERZ724526.721-NODE-721-length-18372-cov-5.082382_pt1 | contig 18372 bp, 13 predicted proteins | sample MGYA00376059_ERZ724526 | MGnify/ENA primary metagenome ERZ724526 (study PRJEB28724, sample SAMN07190883) | activated sludge metagenome | isolation source: activated sludge of sewage treatment plant in Hong Hong | place: Hong Kong | collected 2016-03-17 ...
ACGATATACCATGTTTTTCTCCTACATACTTCTGCACAATTCCACTTTCCAGCAAGACCTGCCCGTCGGTCTTATGCTCTGCATCATACCCTTTTTGCTGGGCTGGCTGTTTTCCTATATCTACCACAAGGTCAGCGCATTAAAGACGGAAAACGAAGCCCTGACCACCCGGGTAACCAGCCTTACCGCTGAAACAACCGATCTGCGCCTGAAACTCTCGCAGGCAGAAGCCGAAATCGAGGCGCTGAAAGGACAGCACCGCAAAGCGAAAGACGATCTGATGATGTGCGAAAGCGAAAGGAATGCCTTGCGTGAACAGGTTGCCAGCAAGGGCAGCAAGCCTGCCACGATTACTTTTGCCGGGAAAAAATTCAAGACAGACGACCTTCAAATTGTGGAAGGTATCGGCCCGAAGATTGCCGAACTCCTGCACAAGGCGGGTATCAAAACCTGGCTGCAACTTTCCGAAGCATCGCCCGACAAAATCAAGGACATTCTTGAAGGCGGCGGATCACAGTTCAATATCCACGATCCTTCTACCTGGCCCGCACAGGCTGCACTCGCCGACCAGAGCAACTGGGATGCGCTGAAAAAACTCCAGGACGAACTGTCTGGAGGGAAAGTATGAAATAAGTGATAAGTGGTAAGTGATAAGTGGTAAGTGATAAGTGATAAGTGATAAGTGTTGAGTAGCCTCCTCTTGATTACACTAAGTATGTAATCAAGAGGAGTTTTTTTGCAATCCTTTTTGTACAGAACCTTCAAGGCTGTTTGCAAATTGAGCATGAACAAGCCAGACTACAAAGCCGCGGTAGTTAGTGTAAAGTTCCGGCTCACTTATCACTCAACACTTATCACTTATCACTCAACACTCCCTCCTGCCCAGCGCAGCGCCGCTTCTGTTTTCCTGTATTCACCTGCCAGTTTGAGGTATTTAACCCGGGCGTCGAGCCAGCGTTGTTCGCGGGTGTTGATGAGGAAAACGGAACTTTCGCCGAAATTGAATTTTTCGTTTTCGGCATCCAGCAGCGCCCGGTAGTTTTCTGTAATATTTTGATAAAGCGTTAATTGTGCGCCGAGGTTGTCGACCTCATTGGCGTACTGTTGCACCTTGATGTCGATGCTTTGGCGTTTTTGCCGCAGTTCAAATTCCGTCTGGGCCAGTTTGATATCGGTAACCTGCAGGTCGCCGCGAGCCTTCCGATTGAGCAGGGGGTAACTGACGTTGACACCCCATTTGATATCGCTGGCCAATACGCCGGGCCCGTCGGGACCACCGGCGGGAAAGAAGTTTAGCCCGGCGCCCAGGATGTTATAGTTCAGGTCGAGTACCGGTTTCCGTTTTTCAACTTTCAATCGGCGTTCCGCCTCCAGGAAGCGCAGTTTGGCGTCGTACAGTCGCAATTCGGGGTGACTGGCACGCGCCTGTTGCAGGATGGCTTGCCTGTCGGGATTGAAAGCCGGCAACAACTCCTGCGTGCCCAGTTCCGGCACCGAAGGCAAATCCTCCGGTCGGACAGGTGCGCCGTCATCGTCCCAGAGAAAGCCGGAGACTGCGATGGCTGCGTTCCGGTAATCATTGCGGGCAAAATTGACGTCGAGTAACCTGTTTTGAACCTGGATAAACGTCTCCATCGTATCGATGGCGGGTTTATCGCCCTGGACATAGCTCTCCCGGATGGCCTGGTGCCGGTTGGTCGCCTGCTGCAAGGCTGCATTGTACACTTCCAGTTGATTGCCGGCAACCACCCAGGTCCAATAGGCTTTGGCGGCCTCCAGCAGCAGGTCATTGAGCAACGCGTCGCGTTCCGCCTGTCCCTGATCGATGCCAATACGTGCCTGTTTCAATGCCGTCCGGCGTTCGTCGGTCAGCAGCCCCTGTCCAAGCGTCCAGTTGAAGCCGAATGCCGTGAGCCCTTTGGTGGGTACGGTCAGTTCCGGGTTCAGGTAATCCCCCGTGGCATAATTGAGGGTGCTTTTTAATTCCAGACCGAGCCAGGTCGGCCACTTGATGCCCGCTTCGGTGTACTGGAAGTAGTTTTTGTCGTTGAAATTTTTTGCGGTGTAATCGCCGTAAACCTTCGGGTCAAAGCCGCCGCGCGCGCGCAACAGCATCGCCGCCGCCTGGTCGCGGTACAGATCTGCACTTTTGGCCAGTGGATGGTTCCGGAGCACCCGCGCCTTGAACGAAAGCCAGTCTGCAACGGCCTTTTCAGCCGACGGACCCGAAAGCGTATCTATTTGCTGGGCGGGCAGCAGGGTCGCATGCAACAGTATCCAAAGTATGGCAATTCCAGTAATAGGTCTGCTCATTAATAGCGGGATTCAGGTTTGCGCGCCGAAACGGCGTGCAACATTATTTTTTACTGTTGTCCGGGGTTTCTTTTCCCTCCTCCTTGTATAAATCGGGTGGAAATCCGTTAAAAATACGCCATAATTCGTATCCGAGCGGCACATCGTTGAGCAGCGCGATGCCTTTTGCACCGCCACCCATCTGAAGGGCATCGGGCCAGGGCGCATCCGTTTCATCGGGCGCCACCAGTACGCGAAACTTGCCGTTGGCGCTGATGTTCCGGTCTATGGCGACCACCGAGCCGCCAAAGGTGCCCAGCGAAACGCCCGGCCAGCCGCTGAAGAAAAAGGCCGGCCAGCCGTCGAACATAAACCGCACATGCCTGCCCGGACTGATCAGGGGCAGGTCGAGCGGTTTCACATACATTTCCACGGCCAGTTGGTAGTCGGCAGGTTGAATGCTCACCACTGGTGCGCCTTCTTTCACGATTTCGCCGATACCCGGGGTAATGGCCTTTACAATATAACCGTCCTGCGGCGCCACGATGTAGTAAAAAGTGCTGCGGCGGGCGTAGTTGTCGCGTTCGATCCGCAATTTGTTGACCGAGGCCTGGGCGTCGAATTTCTCCGACAGCGTGCTGAACCGGTCGCTTTGCGTCTTGGCGATCTTGTTGGCATATTCGTTTTGGGTAAGCCTGAGTTCGGTCCGGTAAATATCCAGTTCCTGCCGGCTGGTTTCGTAGTTGTTCCTTGCGGCGACGATTTTGGTTTCCGCTTCCTGCAACTTAAGGCGTTTTTCTTCAAACTCCGTGAGCGATTTTATCCCCTTGTCGTACAGGTTTTTGGTGCCGGAATACTGCCGTTGCGCCACTTGCAGGTCGATCCCCGCCTGCAGCACCTTGATGCTGTCGCTTTCCACCTTGAGTTTGCCCTGTGCGATCTTGTTGTGTATCTGGCTGATTTTGCTTTCCAGTTCCCGGCGCATGGCATCCATCTGGGTTTCGAGGGCTCCGACTTTACCCGAATAGGATTCAATGGCGCCTTGTTTGGCGTTGACCTGATTGCCGACGCGGTCGACGAGTTGGGGATCGAAATAATCGGATTTTACCTCTGAAAGATACACGATGGTATCGCCTTTTTTTACAGACTGGCCCTCGGTTACGTACCAGTGTTCAATCCGCCCGGAAATAGTGGCGTGTATGGTCTGCGGGCGCTGTTCGGGCCGCAGGGTGGTCACTTTTCCGTCGGCGTGGATGTTTTGCGTCCAGGGCAGGAACATGAAAAAGACAAACAGGCCAAGCAGTACCAGCAGCAGTTTTCTGAAGGAAAAATGCCATTTGGCCAGCGTGGTTTTTGCCGGGGACTGCAATCCGACAAGGTCTTTTTCGCAGTGAACGATGTTTTCTGATATGTTCAGCATGTTGCAGTGTTATATGATAAAGGCATCTGCCCGGGATGCCGTAAATCAGTTGTTGTTAGGTGTATTGGAAGATCCGTTTTCTCCGATGGTTCTGAAGATTCGTTTATAGTGATCCGTTTTTTGTACATCGAGAAAACTGCCGTCGAACACAATCTGTCCTTCCTTCAGCACCACGATGCGGTCGCACATGGAAGCCATAAGTTGATCCGTCGTCACGCAGACCATTGTCCAGGGGTTGCCGCGTTCGGTGAGCAGTTTGGCGATGCGCAGGCGGTCGTTGAAGTTGAGGTTGCCGTGGGGCTCCTCCAGGGCGAGTAATTTGGGATTCGGAGCGATAGCACGGGCGACCAGCAACTTGGTGATCACGCTGCGCGGGATGTTTTTACCCCCCGGCAGCAATTCGGTTTCGAGTCCCTGCGGCGATTGGCGGATAAACTCACCAAGCCCGACATCCTCTGTGACCTGCAGCAGGCGCTGGAGGGTAATGTGTTCGTTACCCAGGGTGATATTTTCCCGGATACTACCCTTGAATACGTCTTCCTGGGAGGTAAGGTCGCCGATATGCTCCCGCAGGCTGCGCAGGTTGATGTTTTGTTTGGGCAGTCCGTTGAAATACAACGAACCCGTAAAGTCACGCTTGACGACCGATATGATCTGAAGCAGGGTGCTCTTGCCAGAGCCGTCGTATCCGGCAACAGCCAGTTTTTCTCCGTAGGCAATGCGAAGGTTGATGTCCTTCAACACCGGTGTAGTTCCGTCGTCGTACTGATACGACAAGTTGCGAAACTCCACCTCAAGCGGTCCTTCCGAGCAGAATTCTTCCACCCGGATACCGTCTTCCCGTTCGAGGGGCAGGTCGCCGACCTGACCGAGTTTTTCGATGGCAGTCAGCACGTCGTAACCTGTTTCGTGGAGCAGGATGAGTTTTTCAACAGACTCAATTACAAACAACACGAGAATCTCGGAAGCGACAAATTGCCCGATATTCATCTGGTTGTCCATGACGAGCAGACTGCCGAGCACCAGAAAACCGCACAACACCAATACCCGGAAGGCGACGCTGCCGGCAAACTGGGTGACGAGGATGCGTCAGTGTTTGGCGCGGGCGTCGACGTAATGCACTGTCACGTCATCGGCGCGCAGCAAGGGCAGCCTGTTCTCTCCGGCCAGTTTGAAGGTGGTGGCTACACGCCCCACTTCCTCCAGCCAAAAGGCGAGTTTGTACTTGTATTTGGATTCTTTCAGGCTGGTTTGCAGTCCTTTCGGGGCAGTCAGGGAAAACAGGATGGCGAGCATGCCGATGAGGATCAGCGAAAAAAGCACGAACGCCGGGTGATAAAACGACAACAACAGCAAGCTGAAAATGATCTGCAGGATGGCAGTGCTGCCGTCGATCAACAGCTTGGGCAGCCCTTTCTGGAGGGTCAGGGTGTCGAAAAAGCGATTGACCAGTTCCGGCAAGTGCTCCTTGCGCAGGGCCTCAAGGTTGAGTCGTGGTATGCGCACCGCAAATTCAACGGCAGCGTCGGCAAATATCCTGCGCTGCATGAACTCCATGATCGACAACTGCATCAACCGGAGCAGGCCGACCATTAAAGCGCCAAGGCTGACAAACAAGACCAGCACAACCCAGGATGCCGAAATGGCTCCGCCGGCAATCAAACTTATAATCGCCTGAATACCAAGCGGCAATGACAGGTTAATCAACCCGGCAACAACGGCATACAGGATAATGTAGCGGATTTCCCGCCGGTATTGTGCCAGCAACCGGAGCAGGCGTTGAGCAGGAGATAAGGGCTGTATATTGATTTCGGGCATGGTCCTTTTATTGTGTCCTCCCAAACGGGAATAGTATTAATTTGTTTAAAAGTAATACTATTATTTTCATTAAATTCAAGAACTATCAGGCATTCCGTCCGCCGGACACAAATGCCTTTATAATTTTGCCCTCAAAATTAAACAACTTTGATACTTCAGGAGCGATTAGACTTACTGGCCGAACTCGGTCATTACCTGCGCAATGGCGGGGACGAGGACCTGGATACCGCAATTCGCCTGGCTTGTGCCGAAAACGGCTGGTTTACGGAAGAAAGCATACGGAAATCAACGGCGGCTATTGCAACGGCATTTCTGGGCAGGGAAAAACTGGAGGCATGGGCAAAGCAGTATGCCATCACCGACACACCGTTCCCGGCCAAGACGATCGGGCTCGTCATGGCGGGAAATATTCCGCTTGTGGGATTTCACGACTGGCTATGCGTTTTTGTGTCGGGGTATCGGGCAAAAGTCAAACTGTCGGACAAAGACAAACGGCTGCTGCCGCTGTTGATAAAAAAGATGGGCGGCTGGGAACACGAGTCATGGGCTTATACAGCGTTTCTTGCCGAAGGCGAGCCATTGAAGGATTTCGACGCTGTAATCGCCACCGGCAGCAACAACTCGGCCCGCTATTTTGAACAGTATTTTGGCAAATACCCCCATATCATACGTCGAAACCGCAACAGTGTGGCAGTATTGACAGGTCTGGAATCCGTCGCAGACCTGTATGCACTTGGAAATGATATTTTTACCTATTACGGACTGGGATGTCGCAACGTCACCAAATTGTACGTGCCGCACGGATATCATTTTGACGCCTTGCTTGAGGCGCTGCACGAGTACAGGGAGATCATCCACCACCACAAGTACAAGAATAACTTCGATTACAATTTTACCCTTTGCATCATGAACAAGATGCCGCACCTGAACAACGGCTGCCTGCTGCTGCTGGAAGACCCGGCTTTGCAGGCGCGCATCGCGACGGTGCACTACGAATACTACGACGAGTTGTTCGATCTGGATGCGCTGCTGGAAGCAAAAGCGACGGAAATTCAGTGCGTTGTGGGGAATATAAAACTCCGCAGCCTTCCGGTGCTGCCCTTTGGTACAACCCAGGAGCCCGGGCTGTCCGACTATGCAGACGGCGTGGATGTAATGGATTTTCTCACCAAATTATGACCTGTTGAACCATGCGATTCGATATCATCAGTGTATTGCCGGAATTGTTGGAAAGCCCGCTCAACCACTCTATTATGAAGCGGGCAAAAGACAAGGGCCTGCTGGAGGTGTTTGTCCACCAGCTGCGCGATTACGCGACCGGGAAGCACCGGCAGGTCGACGACTACCAGTTCGGCGGCGGAGCAGGCATGGTGATGAAACCCGAACCCCTCGCAGCCTGTATCCGTAAATTGCAGGCGGAACGCAACTACGATGAGATCATTTATACCTCTCCTGACGGGGTACGGCTCGATCAGGCACTGTGCAACCGCTTGTCACTCAAAGAAAACCTGCTCGTTATTTGTGGTCATTACAAAGGTGTCGACGAGCGGATCCGCGAAGAATTTGTGACGCTGGAGGTCAGTATCGGCGATTACGTCCTGTCCGGTGGCGAACTGGCCGCTGCTGTAATGGTGGACTCGATCGGCAGGCTTATTCCGGGAGTACTGAACGACGAGACCTCGGCGCTGTTCGACAGTTTTCAGGACGATCTGCTGGCGCCGCCGGTGTACACGCGCCCTGCTGAGTGGGAGGGTAGGGTAGTACCCGAAGTACTGCTTTCCGGCAACGATAAACTGATCGACGAATGGCGGCACGAACAGAGTCTGGAGCGCACCAAAGCCCGTCGTCCCGATCTTTGGGACAAGTTTGTGCATTCGCATTAAGGGCCCGATAAAAATAGACACAAAATATTTTACAACAAACACAAATAGTTTTATATTTGCAGTCTAAACTGCAAACTGAACTATGCATCTGTGTCCAAATTGCGCCGCTGAGATCATCCCGGGTGCGAAGTTCTGCCACCGCTGCGGAGACAATATTATTGAAAAAACCAAGCCCTGTCCGGCCTGCCATGGTCAAAGTCCGCTGGCGTCCGTTTTTTGCCACCATTGCGGCTTCCATTTCAACGGTCGCCCGGCATCCGACAGCCTGTACGAACCGATGTATGCACTTGATTTTGATCCGGATACGATAGCAGATCAGGTAAAAGCGCTGTTTTTCGGCAGTTTGCGCAAACGAATTGAAGAAGAGCACGACATCACCCGATACAGCGATTATGTGGAGCGTTTTTACCGTTCCAAATTCCGGGAAATATACGACGTACGCGCCGAGCAGATCGCCGAGGACGCCATGATCCAATGGGAGCGTTTCGGCCGGGAGGGTTTCCCCGATATTGACCGGCGCATCAATCTGGCATTTGAGGGATTGCTGGACTATTTCATCATCCAGTTTTGTCCCGACCTGAACGGGCTGATCCTGCCTTCCGCCATCCTGAAATACGAAAAAGTACAGTCGGGAAAAACAGACCTCTGGCAAATGATCCGCGATTTTCTGGATTTCAGCAGGGAAGACGAGGTATTCTATTTCGACTTTATATCGATGCACAAGGAGTTGCTCGAAAATATCTGCAAGTCCTTTCTGTTTGCAGAGCGGCGGGAGAAAATATGGTTCATTTGTGATCTTTCGCTGAAGAAGAACGGCAAGGAAGGGTTCGCGATGACCGACCGCGGTCTCTATTGGCGCGCGCCGTTCGACAAGCCCCGCAGGGTTTATTACAGCGATATCCGGGAGATCAAAAAGGACAAAAACTGGCTGACGATCAACGGGCATTTTTTCAACGCCAACCCTTCGCTCAACCTGAAAATGTGCAAACTATTGAAAAAACTGCGCGGCTGGCGCCCGGCAACGGCCGTTTCCGCCTGAGAACGGACATCATCGAAACTTTTTAAAATTTTCCGTTGTTCAGAATTTGTCTTTTATCCCAAGCGGTATCTATCTTTGCAGCCGCAAAAACGGAGGTTGTAGCTCAGTCGGTTAGAGCGTCGGATTGTGGTTCCGAAGGTCGGGGGTTCGAGCCCCCTCATCCTCCCACCAAAAAAGAACGGGCATGCCAATCGGCATGCCCGTTCGCATTTTATGTCTTCACGACGTGTTATTTTGCCTTGACAAAGCCTTTCAGCAACACGCTCGACTCGTTCGGATAAGTGTTGGCAGTGATATAGATCATTTTTCTTTGCTGGTTCATCTTGCCTTCCGTGTTGAATTTGGCCGTGACCACACCGGTACCGCCCGGCGGCACTGGCTCCTCCGGGTACTCCGGAATGGTACAGCCGCACGATGAACGCGCTTTAATAATGGTCAACGGAACCTTGCCTGTATTGGTAAACTTGAACTGATGTGTCACAATGTCGCCTTCATTGGCTTCGCCGAAGTCAAATTCTTTTTCTTCAAAGGCAATACGCGCCAGTTGGCTGGTATCGGTAGGCATATCTGCGCTGACCGGGTTGCGCACCAGATCGGCATTGGAGCCGCCGCGAATTTCTTTGACACCGTCGGCACTGTTGTCATTCCGGCAGGCCGAAAAGACTGCGACTGCAAGCAGGAATAGAAAATATCTGTTCATCTTTGATGTGTTTATTTTTGATGTGCGGCAAAAGTACAACACTTCGTTTTTAAGCGTAAATCACCGCAGTCACAATAAAAAGTGAATGACCAAACACCTGTTCCTCATCGGATTTATGGGTTCCGGGAAATCGCATTGGGGCGAAAGGATATCTGCGAGGACAGGCGTTCCCTTTCTTGACCTCGACGCTCATATAGAAGCGGGTGAAGGAATCGATATCCCGGAAATATTTGCCCGGCAAGGCGAGTCCGGATTTCGTGATCTGGAGCGCATGTACCTGCGCCGCGTTGCCGGAATGCCGGCCTCCCTTGTTGCACTGGGCGGCGGAACACCCTGTTTTTTCGATAACCAGTCGATAATAGAAGCATCCGGGACATCTGTTTACCTTAAAACGACACCCGAGGTGTTGATCTCCAGACTGGAAACCGAGGCTGAACGACGGCCGCTTCTGGCGCCACTTGACCGAAAAGCCCTGCATGTCTTTGTTCGCGAACGCCTGGCCGCGCGCGAATCCTGTTATCTGAAGGCAGATGTCGTGCTCGATATGGCACAGGACGATATTATAATCATGGAGCGGCTGGAAGACCTTATCCGCCGGAATAAATAAGTTTGCCGTCGCCGGAATCACTCATTTTTCCTTCATCCATCAGATACGTGATCACCTGAGCCACCGTTTCGTGGCGCTTGAGCGCAAAAGCATGTAGGATTTCTTCAAAGGTCAACGGCCCTTCGCGCAGCACCTCCCTGATCTTGCGCTCGTAGGATTCAAAGACCTGCGAATGAAGATCACTCTTGTTTCTGCCGGTACATACATCGCAGATACCGCAGGCGGGGCTATCCGGTTCGCCGAAATAGGCTACCAGTTGCTGGCTCCTGCATTGCCGCGTTTCGGCGTACCGGATGGCCTGTTCAAGCCTTTCTTCGGCCCGTTTTTTCCTGAAGTTGAATTTTTCAAAGTCGATGCTGAGGTGTTCTGCAGCAACGCGCTCCTGAGTGAAGGTGAGTTGCGGCTTGTCCTTGCGTTGCTCATACACCAGTATCTCTTCCTGATGTGCTGCCGTCAATACCTGACGCACGGCATCCACCGGTATTTTGGCAAAACCGGCAATCGTCGGTTCGCTGATCTCGCAGAAATTGGAGTTGATACCCGGATAAGCCCGTAACAGTACCTTTACAACCTTGTCCGCCTGGCGATTGCGAATCTGATAGTCATAAATGGTTTCCCGGTCAGCCTGGATGTACACCCGAGAGGCAGTAGATGCTGCATCGCTCATCGCGATCCAGCCCTCCTGCTCCAGCAGGCGTAGCGCTGCGTGGGCTGGTGCCGTTTCCAGTTTAAAGGTGCTGCAAAAGTACTGAAGGTCGAAATCGATGGATTCCCCGGCGCCGGCGCCAATTGCCAGTTGGGAATAACTGCCCAGTGCCTGGTAAACCCGTTTGATCAGGTCGAGCGCAGGGTAGGCCGTCTGCAGGTTCACCCGCAGGATGTCGGCATCCGCGGGTCCATAGAGCAGCGTTGCGTACGATTTATGGCCGTCGCGGCCACCGCGCCCGGCTTCCTGAAAGTAGGCTTCCAGATTGTCGGGCAGGTTCAGGTGTACCACTACCCGTACATCCGGCTTGTCGATACCCATACCAAAAGCATTGGTACAAACGATGATGCGCGTTTTGCCTGTTATCCAGGCCTCCTGTCGGTTGCTACGCTCCTCGGCAGAGAGTCCCGCATGATAGTGATCGGCGCTAAAGCCGTGGGCCGTCAGGAAGCGGGCAATTTCCCGGGTTTCACCACGGCTGCGCGCATATACGATGGCCGTACCGGGCACATTGCGCAGGATATCGAGCAGTTTTTCGCGTTTTTTGCTCTCGTACAACACGGAGTAGGACAGGTTGGGACGAACGAAACTTTGCCGAAAGACTCTTTTTTCCCGGAATGCAAGCCTTTCCTGAATATCTTCCAGTACTTCCGTGGCGGCGGTTGCAGTCAGCGCCAGAACAGGCACCTGGGGTAGCAGCGTTCGCAATTCGGCGATTTTCAGGTATGGCGGGCGAAAATCGTAGCCCCACTGACTGATACAATGCGCTTCGTCGACAGCCAGGAGGTTCACGTTCATGCGGGGTATCCGGGCGCGGGCCATTTCGGTCTGCAAGCGTTCCGGACTGACATACAGTAACTTATACGCGCCGTTGCAGGCGTTTTCAAAAATAATATCGATTTCCCGACGGCTCATGCCGGAATAGATGGCAGCACAGGGGACACCGCGTGCCTTCAGGTTGTATACCTGGTCTTTCATCAGTGCAATAAGCGGAGAGATCACCAGGCACAACCCCTCCCGACAAAGTGCAGGCACCTGGTAACAGATGGATTTGCCGCCACCGGTCGGGAGCAGGGCCAGGGCATCGTGGCCGGCGAGCGCAGCACGAATGATGTCCTCCTGCAAGGGGCGGAATGCAGCATACCCCCAATACTGGTGCAGCATGTCGATTGGCTCCTGATTTTGCTTCACGGGGTGGACTTCATTTTTGGCAAAAATAATACAGTATGACAGGTCTTGTGTATATTGTGGCGCGGCATGTGCATCTTTGCCGTCCTTTACCGAACAAAGCCTTACCCATTTTCCAAATCCGTCTGACAACTGGAACGCATCCGGCAAACACAACTTGCAGGGCGAGCGATATTGCTTTGTGTGTTTGCCGATTGACGCAACTCATTGTTTCTCAACTTAATTTCATTTCAAGTATTTATTAATGGCATTCATTGATATCATTTTAAAAACGCCGTCATACGGATGGCAGGACGAACACGGAGCCTTGGTAAAGCCTACAGTGGGACAAATTTTTGCAGAATTCTTTTCACGAATCAACATATTCAAATCGCGGAAAAACTGGCTGCCCATGCTTTCCTGGTTATGGCTGTTGTTGCTGGTTCCCGTTTTTTTTATTTTTTTCATAAAACACTTTACCTGGTGGCTTTTGCTGATCGGGTTTGTGTACAGCATGGTGTTGATGGGAACCCACGGAACCATCTGGTACCACCGCTATTGCACCCACCAGTCCTATGTTTTTTCTAATAAATTCTGGCGCTTTATCACCCAGCACCTGATGATCAGAATGGTGCCTGAAGAGATATATGTGATCTCCCACCACGTACACCATGTAAAATCAGACGAGCCGGGCGACCCATATAACACCCATGCAGGTTGGTTGTACTGCTTTTTGGCAGATGTGAACCACCAGCCTATCGCCGACGACCTGGATGAAAAGGATTATGCGGGTGTCGTCGGACTATTGCAGCACTCCGGGATAAAATGCAACTCGTATGAGGAATACCGGAAATGGGGATCCGTTGCACATCCGGTCAATACCATAGTAAGCTGGGTATTGAACTGGTCCTTTTGGTATACCGCTTTCTTCCTGATCGGCGGCCACGCCCTGGCGTGTACGCTATTCACCGGTGCGCTGATCTGGGCTTTCGGAGTGCGTACTTTTAATTACGAGGGTCACGGAAAAGGCAAGGATCTGCGCAGGGATGGCGTTGATTTTGATCGTAAAAACATGTCTATCAACCAGATGTGGCCCGGTATCGTGGCGGGTGAATGGCATAACAACCACCACCTGTTTCCGCGCAGCGCACGGTCCGGCTTCCTGAAGCACCAACTCGATTTTGCCTGGTATTACATATATTTCCTTTACCTGATCGGCGGTGTAAAATCATATAATTGCGCAAAGGCGCAGTTCTTCGACAATTATTACCTGCCTTATCAGGAGTCGCTTAAAAGTCCCGTAAGTCAAGCCTGATTGTGCAACATTCCAACCTTCAGCAAAAACTCACGCTTTACGGCCTTACAATGATCGCCGTAGGGTCGTGCATCGGCTCGGGTATATTCATTACACCGGCGCAAATAGCAGGTGCGGTGCCCAATGCGACGCTCGTGCTGGCCGTCTGGGCTATGGGCGGTGTGATCGCACTCACCGGAGCGCTGACATTCAGCGAGTTGGGCGGCATGTATCCCAAATCAGGCGGCGTATACGTGTACCTCAAGGAGGCCTACGGCGACATGACAGGTTTTCTTTATGGCTGGGTCATCCTGCTGGTTATCAATACGGGCGCCCTGGCCGGTCTTTGTGTCGCTTTTGCCGAATACCTGAAAATCTTTGTTCCCGGCATGAGCCAGGGCGTCAAAACGGCCGTCGCAGCCGTCACTATGCTGGCGCTCACGGGCATCAACATTCTGGGGGTTAATGTGAGCCAGAGCCTGTCGAACCTGTTTACCGGACTAAAACTGCTGGCTATAGGCGGTATCGTCGTTGCCGGGTTCCTTTATTTTGATCCGGCCAGGGTTCATCTGGATTTTTCATTGGATAAAAACGTACCGGTTCATCTGACGACCGCCATGCTGACAGGACTGATCGGGGTGCTTTTCTCAGTGGGCGGGTGGCACCACGCTTCCTATCTTGCCGGGGAAGCGATCGATGCGCCGCGAACCGTACCGCGCGCAATGTTCCTGGGTGTAATCATCGTGTTGGTCATGTACCTGCTGGTCAACCTGGCCTACATGTTTCTGCTGCCGCTGGAAGCAATTGCCGAAACGCCACGGGTTGCCGGAGATGCCATGGCAACGATAGCGCCCTGGGGCGGCAAGGCTGTTGCAGTGGCAATAGCCCTGTCCATATTCGGCACGATCAGTATCTACACCATGTCGGCGCCCAGGATATACTTTGCAATGGCCGAGGACGGCATTTTTTTCAAACAACTGGCATACGTGCACCCCCGGTGGCGCACGCCGGTGGTGGCCATGCTGGTTCAGGTTGTTTGGGCCATCGCTGTGCTGCTGTTTTTTCAGGGACTGTTTGACAAGATTATCACTTTCGTCACCTTCATGGATATCGCATTCATGGGGCTTGCGGGTGCGGCCGTGTTCGTGTTCCGGATAAGGAAAAAAGACGCGGAACGCCCGGTGCGGGTATGGGCTTATCCACTGGTACCCCTGGTTTTTGTTCTGATCTCGGCGGCTTTTGCACTGAATACTCTAATGGAACAGCCGGAACAGGCACTCCCCGGACTGGGGTTATTGCTGATCGGCATACTGGTATTTTGGGTATTGAAAAAACGCGCCGGGGGTGTGGCAAAGCAATAGCCGGGGATATCTATTGAAGGTCAGGTTAAAGGCCCTGCACCACCCGGAAACCGTACTGGTCGTCGCGGCTGTCGGGCGAGCGGATGCCGCCGTCGGAGATGCGAATGGCGGAGGCCATGTTTTTCCATGACCCGCCACGCACTACCCGATACCGCCCGTACGATGCTGTATTCCAGTCCCAGCACCACTCCCACACATTTCCGCTGAGGTCGTAAAGTCCGATTCCGTTGTGTTTCTTGCCAGTCGCCACCGCTCTGGTACGATTTCCGGAATTACCCTTGTGCCAGGCTACTTCATCGGCCTGGTTGCTGCCTGCGTATTCGAAGGCGGCTTTATTTGGGCCTCCGTGTGCAGCATATTCCCACTCTGCCTCTGAAGGCAGGCGGAACCCGCCGGCATTATCCCGGCGGGTCACGGTCCATTTCAACTTGTCGATATCGCTGATATTATCGGCGTCTTTCTGCTCCCGGTCGATTGTGTAGACGGGCGCCAGTCCGAGTTGTGCACTAAGCCAGTTGGCATATTCCACAGCGTCGTACCAACTGACGAATACCGCCGGATTGTTGCCTTCCCAGCCCCAACCAGGTCGTTTGATAGTGCTTTCATCCAGCATATCCTTCCCCTGATCGTTCAGGAAGAGGTTATACTGCCATACCGTGGTTTCCGTTTTGGCCATCTTAAATCCTGAAACGTCGCCGCTTCCTTTTACGACAACCATGACAGGGTAGTAACGGGCCTTCAATGCCTCAAAACGGGCAGGGGAGAGCCGTTGGATTGCGTTTCGAAGCGCTGTCCGATCGCCTGTTGTACCGGTACTGCCGCCTTTGCCCATCAGCGCGGCTACGTTTGCAATAATTTGTCTGGATTTCTCCTGTTGCCCGCTTTCATTGAAAAAATAGGCAATTTCAAGCAATGCATCCGCCACCTTGGGTTTCTTCTGGCCCAGTGCGGCGGCATTGGTCAACCTGGAAAGCGCGGCTTCATAGTGCAATCCGTTAATATCCTGTGCTGCCTCCAGCAGGGCCTGCTCGACGAGATTATCGTTGGCCCGTTGCATGTTTTCCAGCGCCCGCTGTGCCGCTTCAGCATTGGTAAGGGCGATATTTTTTTGGGTATCCGCGCGCATTTCCTGTTGCCTGGCGTATACCGCGCTTGAATCGGCCAGTTTTTTTTGCCGGACGGCTACATCGGCGTTGGCCTCGGCCAGGCGCCGCTGTTCGGTGGCGATATTTGATTGTCTGTTGGCCCAGAAGAAGGCAATTGCCGCCAGGATGGCCAGTATACCCACACCCAGTGCAAAAACATTGGCGCGTTTTTTTGCCTTTTCGGCGGCTTCCTGCAGGCGTTCCGCTTCGGCCCGGCGTGCGGTTTCTTCGCGGGCCTTTTCCTCCGCCGCCTTTGCCCGTTCAAGGGCTTCGAGGCGCTCCTGTTCCTTTCGCTGCTGTTCCAGCGTGGCTTCTCGCGCCTTGCGCGATTTCAGCATCGGTGCGATGAGGGTATCGTGGCTGATCTCGTAGTTGTATCCTCCCAGCGTGTTGAGTTCGCGGCGGATGAGGTAGGTGCGTTCGAGGTTTTTGAGCAGTTCGGGCGCAATGCCAAGGCTTTGGGAGAGTTCTGCCGAGTCGCGGCTAAGGCGCCGGGCATCACCGGTTTGGGCATCCACAAGCAGCAGGCCGTCCTCCAACACACGGCGGGCCGGGAGTTGTTCCTCGTCCGGCAATTCGCTGATACGGTTTTGGTAATAATCTTCGTATACCGTGTCGAAATCAGGCAGATCGGCGGCTGTCACGATCGTCAGACCGCGTTCATTGACCCGTTTTTCGATGGAAGCGCACACGATTTGCAACTGAAATGCCTCGATCCGGCCCTTGCTCGCGGCATCTTTGCCGGAGAGTTCGCCGAGCATCTTTTCAAGGGCATCTTCACTGTAGCCGAATTCGGGGCCGGCGCCTTCCCCCAACAGGGCAACGGGCAGTGAAGCGGGCATCACGATTGCTTCGCGGGCCTGCCTTACATCTAATGCCTGAAGCTCGTATCGCTTGTTCAGAATTGCCGGCAGGTAGTCTTTCATGCCGTCGAGCAGGCTGAGCCGGTCTGCCCGAATGGAGAACAACACCTTCGCATCGTAAGGTGTGGCGAGAAAAGCCCGTTGTTCGCGGGCGCCCGAACGCGCCGCAAGGCGAACATCCTGGGGGATTTCCTCATACAGCAATTCGGCTATTTCGGCCCGAAACTGCGCCTGCTCCTCTTCCGGATAGGAGAAAAACTCTTCGAATTGATCAAAAACGAGCAAAAACCGGGCTGTATCGCCGGCGGGTTGCCGCATTTTTAAATGGTGCCAAAGCCGGACTCCCGGCGTTAGCGTATTTAAAAATGCTGCGTCCTCAACCGGAAGAATGGATTCAAGCGACTTTACCACTGTCTGGAGCGGTGTCGCCGACTTGCCGGCGACGTAGGTGCCCAATCGTATCTCCAAAGGTTGGAACCGGTGCTTTTCGGGGGCATATGGATCCGTAAACCGGGGTATTACCCCTGCTTTCAACAGCGAACTCTTGCCATAACCGCTTTTAGCAAACAGCACAGTGAGTCGTTCAAGCAGGATCAGGTCATATAATTCTTCGATATCGCGGCTGCGGCCAAAAAAAAGGTGCTTTTCACTGGTCTCAAACGGGCGAACGCCCGGGTAGCGAAGATGTCGTGTGGTCATCATCAGTCGGGCAGGTTGGTTGCAAGATCATTGATATTTTTTACCACACGGTTATACAGCGTATCGAGGTTGCGACTGTCTTCGGTGCCGGCCTTCGTATCGTTTTCCCATTTGTGGTACCAGTTACTGACCATAACGGCCATGTCCTTGTCTTCAGGCTCTGTGAGCAATTTCATCAGAACTTCAAGGGCGCGACCGGTCTTGCCCTCTTTTAACAACCTCATAACCAGATGTTTATCTGGCTTTTCGGCATCTGCAGCGCCTTCATTCAGTTGCTCCTGCCAGCGACGGCACAGTTCATCGAAAAAGGCTTCTCCCTCCCCGATAAACTTGATGTTGAACTGTTTGAGCAAAAATATCTGGTTGTCCTTGTTGCCGTATTGGGTGCTGAGCGCAACCTGCATCGGCGTATTGTCTTCACAAAGCAGGCGCAGCAGCAGTTGGGTATACCATTTGTCAAAATCAAAGCCGAGGAAAAAGAACGATCGCGCTTCGCCAAGGGCACGCCGCACCTTTTTTGGCAACCCGGGAGTACCCATGGCTGTTTTCAGCAGCCGAAACAGATCGTCGTAGTCGAGCACCAGCGAGGCATCCTCACGGAACGAGCCGCACAGGTTGTACAGCAAGGGGCGATCGCGCTCCCAGCCGTCCAGTTCATTCTCGTCATTTTGGCCGATGTGGTTAAAAAAGGCAAACTGGGCCCGCGCATCCCTGGGATAGGCCTGGTAGAGAAAGTGATCGGGCGTCGTCGAAATGGTGAGCGCAAACGGCAGCGAAGCGATCTTTTGGTACACTTCCGGATCGGGTTTGACCTCCTCGTAAAACAGGCTTACCGCCCGTTGCACTTCCGACTTGGCGGCTTTATTGTGAAACAGAAACAGGTTATCACGTTCATGGAAATGGGCAATATCTTCCTTGTGCTGCTGATCCAACTGGTCGCGCAACTGTTCTCTCAGCAGGCGTCCGCCGGAGTGCGCCAGTTCAGGTCCGAGCAGGAGTACGCATTTCTGCCTGCCCATGTCGAACAACAAGGGTTTGAATACTTTATCCCATTCGGGAGTACTGAGATCGGGAGATGAGGGTGTTTTCATTAGGTACGTTTATAAGCGGCATATCAGCGGACCAGAAAGTTCGCCGTATGTGTCCACTGCCAAAAATAGATATTGACCAAAACATCGCCCCAATTCCGGGTGTATTATATAGGTAATTTTTTAAAAACGGCCGACGTAAAGCCTGCTTTGGATGCTGATTGGCACGCTGATGACGCAGATTAAGCGGATATACACAGATTTTTCTTCTGAGAAGAATGTCAACCAGTTACTATGGCACGCTGATGACGCAGATTAAGCGGATATACACAGATTTTTCTTCTGAGAAG
>ERZ724526.723-NODE-723-length-18359-cov-8.450284_pt1 | contig 18359 bp, 16 predicted proteins | sample MGYA00376059_ERZ724526 | MGnify/ENA primary metagenome ERZ724526 (study PRJEB28724, sample SAMN07190883) | activated sludge metagenome | isolation source: activated sludge of sewage treatment plant in Hong Hong | place: Hong Kong | collected 2016-03-17 ...
TGGACAGAAACCCGTTGAAGCATGTCGAACTGCCCGACGCAGAAAAACGAACCAGAATCGCAGAACCAGATGAACTCTCCCTCATCAGCAAGATGCGAGAGAATGACCCAACCAAGCTCGAATGCCGGCAAGAGCTGTGGCGCATTATCCAGGTGGCAGTTTCGGTCGGCCTTCGAGAAGGCAAAATTCTGGAGATCGAACGTTCGTGGATTAAAAAGCGAGAAGATGGGTATTGGTTGTGTCTCCCGCCGGCCGCAAGCCGTATCAAAGGTACCCCGCAGGAAGTGCCGTTGAACCGCACGGCCATGCTTGCCTTAGGCGCTGAGATCCCTTCTCTCGCCGATGGCCGGGTCTTTCGCCGTTGGACTCACCAGCGGGCATTTAAGGAATATTGGAGTGAAACCTGTCGCCGGGTCGGGATTCACGACCTGCATTTTCATGACCTGCGGCATACGTTCGCAACCAGACTCCAGCGCATCGGTGTGGATTACGAAGTCCGTCAGGCGCTCCTGGGCCATCGCATGCCCGGCATGACGGCGAACTATTCTCATGGGGGCCCGGAGTGGGACCGAAAGCTGCGATCCGCCGTGGAAGGACTCGAAAAAGCCTATCCGTTGTCCTATGGATTGTCCTATGAGACTAGGGCGACCGAGGGGGGAACTGCGGAAGTTATTGATTTGTATGGTGAGTCGGCTGGGATTCGAACCCAGGACCCTCGCCTTAAAAGGGCGATGCTCTACCAGCTGAGCTACCGACTCTCCCAAGATGGAGACGACACATCGTCACGCGAGGATCGTGACGGGAGGGATCTTACCACTGACGCGTCCTGTATCGCTACGGCGCACATCGGGGAAGACGCAAAAAACACAGCGATCATCGTGAACGTGGCGCTCGCTTGCGGCGGCCTGCCTTGAGCGGATTGTTGAGAATGATGGTTTCATCACGCCGTGAACCGGTAGAGATCATATCAATTCTACACTCGGCCAGTTCTTCGATCCTCGTGAGATACCGCTTCGCTTCCACCGGCAATTTCTTATACGTGGTAACACCGGTTGTGGGTGCGCTCCACCCACGAATGCGTTCATACACCGGCTCGCAATTGGTCAATGCGAGCAAGTCCGACGGCATGTCACGATGAAGCTTGCCGTTCACCCGGTAGCCCGTACAGATCTTCAACTCGTTCCGGCCGTCCAACACATCCAATTTCGTGACCGCGAGAGAAGACAGCCCGTTGACTCTCGTCGCATGTCGGACCACGACACTGTCAAACCACCCGCAGCGGCGAGCCCGGCCGGTCGTGGCACCGAATTCTTTTCCGCGCTCCTGGAGCCACCCGCCAACTTCATCGGTTAATTCGGTCGGGAAAGGTCCGCTGCCAACGCGCGTCGTATAGGCCTTGGTAATGCCCATCACCGCCTCGATTTTCGTCGGCCCCACCCCGGTTCCCGTACAGGCGCCGCCTGCCGAAGAACTCGACGAAGTGACGTAGGGATAGGTGCCGAAGTCCACGTCCAAGTGCGTGCCCTGCGCGCCTTCGAACAGGACCGTTTTTCCAGCGTCGACGGCTTTATTGACGACCATCGTCGTATCGAGGATGTAGCTCTTCAGTCGATCAGCATAGGCCATGTATTGCTGGTAGACCTTTTCCAACTCGAAACAGTCCACTTTGTGCAGCTGCTCAAGGAGCCAATTGATGTCGACGAGATTTTCTTCCAGTTTCTGCTTGAAGAGCGGGGGATTCAGCAAATCGCCCATGCGAATGCCGATCCGCGCCATTTTGTCGCCGTAGGACGGGCCGATCCCACGCCCAGTGGTTCCAATACGACGGACACCTTTAGACTGCTCCGAGGCTTTATCGATGGCCTTATGGTACGGCAGGATCAAATGGGCACGATCGCTGACGGCGAAATTTTTTCCGATTTTGACGCCCTGGCCTTGGAGATGATCCATTTCTTCGATCAATGCTCCGGGATCAACCACGACGCCGTTACCGATCAGGCACCGAGTGCCACGATATAAGATGCCCGAAGGAATGAGATGGAAAATGAACGTGTCCCGTTTATTGATGACCGTATGGCCGGCATTGGAGCCGCCCTGGTACCGCACGACCATGTCGGCATCCTTGGCCAGGATATCGACAATTTTCCCTTTACCTTCGTCGCCCCATTGGGAGCCGATGATGACGAGATTCGCCATTGTTCGCTGCCTCTGCTCTTTCTTCCCGTCTGAACTCGAAAAAAAGGCTCTGACCTCGTACCGATCAGAGCCGGAAGGGCATCATGGTAGGATTCACACCGCGGTTTGTCAAGCAGGGTTTTCGAGAACGAGCTTCCGCCCTTGGTTGCGTCACCTCCAGCGTGCTTCCTAAGACGGATAGGCTGGGTATTCTTCCTCCCGACGCCGCATTCTCTTAGACGGCGGATGATCCTGGATCTTCTCCGCCGCTTCCTTGCTCTCACAAGGCGGCATGTACCGCGCCCTTTACATTGCGCGCGTCCAACGAGGGCCTTCTGAGGCCGCGCGTTGCGCGAGCACAAAAGGGCGCGGCACATCGCCGCCTCACCACCCTTTTCTTGACTGACAAAATCCGCCCGTGCTAGATTGCGGAGTTACGTCTGCAGCAGCATTCGTTTTCTCGCTGCCTGTGCACATAAGATCCAAGCTTGCGTGGGGCTGTGGCGCAGTTGGGAGCGCGCGTGAATGGCATTCACGAGGTCGCCGGTTCAATCCCGGCCAGCTCCACCAAATCAAGCTTGTCCGACCAACACTCCGTGATGTGTGCGGGGATATCCGAACTCTACGAGTCATACGCTTAGCCAGCCGCCGCTTCACACGGGGGCGCTGACACTCCGCAGCGGGTACCTCGCCGAACGTTTCACCTCAGACCCCGAGTACTACTAATCCATGCTTCAGCTTGAATCTGTCCATAAGCAATATTCCACGAAAGTGTTGCTCGAAGGGGCTACCGCCCATCTGCGACCTGGAGCCCGCGTCGGTCTCGTGGGCCCCAATGGCGCGGGAAAAACGACCCTCTTTCGGATGATTCTGGGCGAAGAGTCTCCCGATAAAGGCACCATCCGCAAACGCCCGCGACTCCGCGTCGGCTACCTCCCCCAGGAATTGGAAACTATCGTCGGGAAAACTGTGTTGGATGCTGCCCATCGCGACATCTACCCGGAACATGAAGCCGAACGTATTCTTTCCGGGTTAGGGTTTACCGAAGCGGACTTCTCCAGGCCGATTGAGAACCTCTCCGGCGGATACCGCATGCGCGTGGCGCTCGCGCATCTCCTGCTCTCGAACCCCGACGTGCTCATGTTGGACGAGCCGACGAACCACTTGGACAAACCGACTCAGCGGTGGTTCGAACGGTTTCTGCTGGAATCCAACCTGACGTTGCTCGTGATCAGCCACGACACCAAATTCCTGGATGGCATCGCCACGCATATCTGGGAACTCCGGGATCGGACCCTTCAGGAATATCGTGGGAACTATACGAAGTTCCAAGAGCTCCGAGCGGCCCGTGATGCTCAGATTGAGGCGGCGGCGAATCGGCAAAGCAAGGAAGTGGCGCGCGTGCAGAGCTTTATCGACCGCTTCCGCTATCAGGCCAACAAAGCCAAGCAGGTGCAGTCGCGCATCAAGCAATTGGATAAGGTCAAGCTGATCGAACGGCAACGCGATACCAAGCGGGTGCGGTTCAAGTTTCCGCTGCCCGCGGCCAGCGGCCGGCACGTGCTCGAGCTCAAGGGCGTCGCGAAGAGTTATGGAGAGAAGGTCATTTACCGATCCCTGAATTTCGCGGTGGAACGCGGCCAGCGCATCGCACTGGTGGGTGAAAATGGCGCCGGCAAAAGTACGCTGCTCAAGATGCTGGCTGGCGTATTGCCGTTCGAGAAGGGATCCCGCCATGTCGGCCATGGAGTGACCCTGCACTACTTTGCTCAGCACCAGGCCGAATCCTTGAACCAGGACCACACGATTCTGGAATCACTGGCCGAAGTCTCGGCGCAGGCTGAAACGAATTTTCTTCGAGGCATCGCCGGAGCCTTCCTTTTTAGCGGCGACGATCAGAAAAAGCCGATCAAGGCACTCAGCGGCGGCGAGCGCAATCGGGTGGCCCTGGCTCGCATGCTGGTGGAACCGGCCAATACCCTTTTGCTTGATGAGCCGACCAACCACCTCGATCCGGCCTCGGTGGATATGTTGACGGATGCTATGACCGATTTTCCGGGGACAATCGTGTTCATTTCTCACGATCCAACGTTTCTCGCCCGCGTTGCGACCATGATCGTCGAGGTGGATGAAGGCCAGGCCAAAACCTATTTGGGCGACTACGAGTATTTCTTGTGGAAGAAGGCGCAGGAATTCGAATCGATCAAGGAAAGCAGCGCGGAACTTGCCGCCGCCCAGAATGACAAATCGTCAGGTCCCACAAAGGCCATGGCGTCGCAGGTCCAACAGAAGTCTTCCGGCGGAGAACGGCGGGACTTGAACAAAACCCAGGCACGCCTCGAGAAACAAGTCTCGCGCGCGGAATCTGAGATCGCCTCTACGGAATCCAAGGTCAAGGCGAGAGAGCTGGAACTCGCGGATCCGGCGCTCTATAAGGAACTTGGCCGCTGGAGCGAATTGCAACAAGAGCAGGAGACCTGGAAGAAAGAGCTGGAACGGCTCACGGCCCGCTGGGAATCGTTGTCGGAGGAATTGCAGGGGGTACGGGAAAAACTGACGGCACTCGGTTAGTCCGTCGACTTCAGCGTCTCTTCCAGATAGTAATACAACCAGCGGTTCTTTTCTTTCGTCACCAGATCATCCCACACCACGCCAAGCAACATCCCCTTCTCCCACGGTTTGGCCCAGGCCACCGTGGCGCTCAACTTCTCCTGCTGCTCAACGCGATCGGGATCCAGAAATGCCAAGGAGACCGTGATCTTGGCACCAATCGGCAGGGTTTCCTTCGAATGCAATCCCGCGCCGATCTTGTTCACATTGTTCAAAACCGCCGTAAATCCCTTGGCCCCGTTCTGTGGGGAGACCAGGGCTGACCCGACCAGAGTGGCCCGGACATACTTCCGGCGTTCACTGACACTTTCGGTTGAATTGGTCTGACGCGCCATAGCGACCTCGGTGCTAAGTATAACCGTATAACCAGCTTTGTCTAGCCCCTTTCTTCATGATCTTGGGCCGTCCGGGGACGATAATACCGCTTGCCCTTGAGCGGTTCAGGGAGGTGGCCCTGCTCGGATTTGGCCGCAGGGTCATTGTGCACATACCGATATCCTTGGCCATACCCGATCTCTTTCATGAGCGACGTCACGGCATTACGAAGGTGCAACGGCACGCCCAGATTGCCGTGTTGGCGCGCATCTCGAATGGCCTCTTGAAGTCCCACATAAGACGCATTGTCCTTTGGCCGGGATGCCAGGTACGTCGTTCCATGAGCCAAGGTGATCTGTGCCTCCGGGAGCCCGACAAACTCGACCGCTTGCGCCACGGCATTAGCCACAACTAACGCCTGCGGTTCGGCATTGCCGATGTCTTCAGATGCAAAAATCACCATACGTCGCGCGATAAATCGAGGGTTTTCTCCTCCCTCCAGCATGCGCGCGAGCCAATAGAGGGCCCCATCCGGATCGGAATCACGCAGGCTCTTGATGTAGGCGGAGATCAAATTGTAATGCTCTTCGCCACCCTTATCGTAGCGAAGGGCCTTTTTCAGCAGGACGGCCTCCAACACCGCTTCATCGATGATCCGGCGGCCATCCATGCCGACCGGCGCTTGCCCGGCCACAAATTCCAGCGTTGTTAAGAGGCTTCTCGCATCTCCATTCCCGAAGGCAATCAATCGGTCGCGGGCAGCGGGCTGTATTGTGAGGCGAAGCGAGCCCAACCCACGGTCGGTATCAGCCACCGCACGATCTAAAATCGAGCCGAGCGCCTCGGTGGTTAGCGGCTGGAGCACGATCACGAGCGATCGTGAAAGCAAGGGGGCAATGAGCTCGAAAGACGGATTCTCCGTAGTCGCGCCGATCAGCACCACCGTTCCCCGTTCGACATGCGGAAGAAAGGCATCCTGCTGCGCCTTATTGAATCGATGGATCTCGTCCACAAAGAGAATGGTCGCCATCCCCCTCGTTCGCCGCTGCTCTGCAGCTTTGATGATCTCGCGTAGTTCCGGGATCCCTCCCGTGACCGCAGAGAACGGCACGAACTGCGATTTCGTATATTGAGCCACCAAGCCGGCCAACGTGGTTTTTCCACAACCCGGAGGTCCCCAGAAGATCACAGAAGAAAGCCGATCCTGCTCAATTGCACTTCTCAACGGACGTCCAGGACCTACCACGTCGTCCTGGCCCACGAGATCATCGAAACTTCGAGGGCGCAGGCGTTCCGCCAAGGGGACTTTCCCGGAAGGTGTTATCCTTGGCGCGGGCTGGGATGAAGCGAATAAATCGCCTGTCGAATCATGAGCTGGCATCATTGATCTCAGGTGCAAGGCCTTCTGCATTCTATACGTCGCCACGGAAACACCGCAAACTGGCCCGTCTCACTCAACCATCCCCTTGATTCTCAACCCTGGCAATGCTACCACCCATCCGGCATCAATTCTTGGCAGGGGGACCGATGTTTTTTCAGACACAGGATATTCGATTGGCATATGACGACCGCGGCTCAGGCGTCCCACTCGTGTTTCTGCACGCGTTTCCGTTGAATCGCTCCATGTGGGCGCCGCAAGTCGCCGCGCTCTCCACACAATTTAGAACTATCGCGCTCGATTTTCGCGGTCATGGCGAGTCGGATGCCCCTCTGTGGTCCTTTTCACTCGAACAGTATGCCGACGACGTGGCCGCCCTGCTCGACCATCTGAACATTCCGCAGGCTGTCCTGGTGGGACTCTCAATGGGTGGATACGTCAGCCTGGCATTCTCAAAGAAATGCGGCGATCGGCTCTGTGCGTTGGTACTCGCCGATACTCGAGCACAGGAGGACAGTCCGGAAGGAAAGAGAGGACGCTTTCATCTGGCGCAAACCGCCTATACCCAAGGCACCGAGGCGGTGGCGAATACTATGCTGCCGAAGTTGCTCGGCGCCACGTCACTAAAGAGTAAACCCGAACTGGTCGAGCAAATTCGCCGGACAATTGAACACACTCCGGTCAGCGGAATTCTGGTCGATTTGATGGCCATGGCGGAACGGAGTGATTCCGTTGCCCATCTGACGGCCATTTCCTGCCCAACCCTTGTCGTGATCGGAGACGAAGACCACACGACATCGCTCGTCGACGCTCAAATAATGGCCAGCCACATACCAAATGCCCGGCTGGCCGTCATACCGGCCGCCGGGCATCTGAGCAACTGCGAACAACCTGAGCTGTTTAATGATCTCTTGCGGGGATTCGTCGAAGGGGTGCGGGCAAACGGCAGGCGATCCTAGCCTCCGTCTTTGACGCTGCTCCCACGAATAAGCTTGAGGAATTCTTCTCGGGTCTGCTGTTGGGTGCGGAATACTCCCAGCATAGAGCTGCTTACGGCGACGGTATTTTGCTTTTCGACCCCGCGCATCATCATGCAGAGATGCCGCGCTTCCATGACCACGGCGACACCATGGGCATTCAGCTTTTTCTTGAGCGTTTCGGCGATTTGAACGGTCAAGCGTTCCTGGACTTGTAGGCGCCGGCTGAAGGCATCGACCACGCGTGGAATCTTGCTAAGGCCCACCACCTTCTTGTTCGGCAGATACCCGACGTGACACTTCCCGAAAAACGGCAACAAATGGTGCTCGCACATGCTGAAGAAATCGATATCCTTCACGATCACCATTTCATCGTACTCGATGGGAAACAGAGCGCCATTGAGCAAGTGATCGATGTCCTGACGATAGCCTTGGGTCATAAACCGCATCGCTTTCGCGACACGTTTGGGCGTATTCAGTAGACCGTTACGGCCAGGCTCCTCCCCCAGTTCCAGCAAAAGCTTGGTCATCAACCCTTCGATCGGGTCATCGGCGGTGGGCGTTGCAGTGGTACGCGACCGTCTGGCGCGGGACCCGGAAACGACTTTAGCCATGCCTCACTCCATCTTCTCTCCGCACCTGCTTCGCGGATCCGGAATATTCGAAATAGTTGTCTCGCGTCTCGATCACACCAACTTTCACCAGACGCCCCCCCGGAACTTCATTTACCAACAAATTCCAAATCAGTAAGACGAGATTCTCTCCGGTCGTCGTTTGTGTCGTGAACTCCGGATCTTTGTTCAGGTCCTGATGATCGAAGCGTCGCACGACAATTCGCTGGACCACCTCATCAAGCTTTGACAGGTCAACCACCTGATGGGTGACAGAATCCATGTCGCCCCTGACCGAGACAAACACGACATAGTTGTGCCCGTGCCCATTGGGATTGTTGCACTTCCCGAATGTGGTCCAATTTTCTTCAGACGACAGCTGATCGGTGTGCAAGCGATGCGCGGCGCAAAAACGATAGCGGCGCGTAATGGTGGCTTCGGACATCCGGACCATTCTCCAGAAAGATCATCAAAACGAACAAGCCGGGAGAGCTACCCGCTAGAGAGGGAAGCCACTCCCGGCCTGATACGTCACTCAACGAGACATCGGCGCTCCGGTTGAAGCACAACCGGAAGGCTCTTATGCACTGAAGGAACTGCCGCAGCCACAGGTGGTCTTGGCTTGCGGGTTCTTAATGGAGAAGCCGGACCCTTGCAGACTGTCGACGTAATCGACTTCCGCACCCTGCAACAGCGGGGCACTCTGAGAATCCATGATGACCTTCACATCACCTTTCTCAATGACCGTATCATCATCGGCCATTTTTGATTCGAAGGCCATTCCATACTGATACCCGTGGCATCCACCGCCACGCACATAAATTCTCAGGCCGACCACATCTTTCTCTTCGGTCATCAGTTCTTTTATCTTCTGCTCTGCCAATTGCGTAATCGTTACCATTCGTTGGTCCTCCTTCTGGTCTGCATGTTCGGCACGTTGTGTTACTTTACCATCTCGCGGGAACTTACGGAAGCCCGGCCCCTTTTTTCCCGAACTGGCTGGATGACGCTGATGTGGGTTGTACCCACTTGGTTTCGGGAACGCGAACCACTACATCACCTAACACCCTCGCCTGACAACCAAGTCGATGCCACGGCTCAGAGAGGGCTTCGCGATCGAGGAGATCCTGCTCGTCGAAATCAATCTCGGACAGGTTCTCTCCGCCCATTTGCACTTCAACCCGGCAGGTCGTACAGGATGCGTTCCCTCCGCAGTCGTGATTGAGCCCAAAACCAAGGGCCTTCGCAGCTTCCAGCAAGGTGAGGTTCGACTCAACCTCCCCACTACGCCCTTCCGGATGAAGAAAGCTCACGCGCGGCATGGGCCGACTCCTCTACGCCTTCGCGCCAACACCAGTCTGAGCTGACTGGAACGGACAACGGTGCATGCGAATATGTTCCTCAAATTCATGCTGGAATAACCGCAGGCTGCTTTGCACTAGAACCGCGGCACCGGTGATGAGCGTGCAATATCCCGTTCCCTTCACGAACCCGCACAGCTGCAGGAGAGAGTCCAGATCCTTTTGGCTTCCCTCTCCTCGCTCAATCTTTTCGACCAATGTCGCCAGATTGATTGTACCCATTCGGCAGGGAGGACATTGTCCGCAACTTTCTCCCTTGAAGAAATTGGAATATTTGAGGGTCGCCGCTACCATACAGGTGGCATCATCAATCACAATGGTCCCAGCCGACCCCAACCCGGTCCCTGCTTTCTTGAGCGAGTCGAAGTCCATCGGCAGATCCAACTGGTCTGCCGTCACCATCGAGAAGGCAGGTCCTCCCGGGAAAACCGCCTTGATCTTGCGCCCGTTCGGAACGCCCCCGCCACAGGTTTCAATGAGATCCCTGATGGTGACGCCCATCGGCATTTCATAGACGCCAGGCCGATTGATCGAACCGCTCAGTGAAAACAGCATGGTGCCGGGACATTTCTCTGTCCCCACCTGCGTGAACCAGGCCGCACCATTTTTTAGAATCTGGGGAATGTTGCACAAGGTTTCGACGTTGTTCACCAACGTTGGCTTCCCGTACAAGCCGAAATCCGTCGGATAAAACGGTGGTTTCTGCCTGGGCATCGCCGGACGCCCTTGCATCGATTCCAACATCGCCGTTTCTTCTCCCGCCACGTAACTGCCGTGGCCGGAAAATACTTCCAGATCCAGATCCACACCCGTGCCGAGAATGTTCTTGCCCAACAAACCTCGTTCTCTAGCCTGAGCAATGGCCTTTCTCAGGTTCGCTTCTTCTTCTTCGTACTCATGGTTGACGTAGATATAGGACGCCTTCGCATTGACCGTTCGGGAGGCGATCAGACAGCCCTCAATCAACTGATGCGGAATATGTTTGAGAAGGTGGCGGTCCTTGAAGGTTCCCGGCTCATGCTCACCGGCATTGCACACAAAATAGCGCTCCGGCACGCGATGGTTGAGGACCTTGTCCCACTTGATACCGGTTGGAAATCCTGCTCCGCCACGCCCGCGCAGACCGGCCTTCTTGATTTCGCCAACGACATCAGCCGGCGTGAGTTCCTTCAGGCACTTTCGCCATGCGTCGTAGCCGCCGGTCTTGAGGTAGGGGTCGATTTCCCATGGCGCCCCATCAAGTTTCTGCAATACCCGTGGTTGAGGTAGGGTCACGTTGTTCCCTTTCGGGGGTTATCGCCCCCAGGTTAGCAGGTAGCTACTATACGGCTGCACTTCAAGAGGCGTCAAGCCACGTTCGCCTGATTAGGCCTCAATCTCAATCAGTTAGGCCTGATAGACCTACACCGGCTCGTCCCAAAGGCTCGCCGAGGTCCGCCAGTAACTCCCGGCAAGGATGACAGCAAGAAAAAGGGGACTGATCACCCTTTCGGACAACCAATCCCCAACATTTCCGTCACAGACCTTGCTACTTCAGGTGGCTTCCCGCGCCCATGAAGAACAGCATCGGAATGGACAGCAGGAAGTTGATCCGCGAGGCATACAAGGCGGTCTTACCCCACTGGGCCATCTCCGGCGGAGCCGGCGTCCCCTGCGCGGCAGCGGCCACTGCCGCGATCACCTTCTTCTGATTCGGCCAGATCACTCCATGCACGTTTCCCATCATGATGATACCGAGCAGCCCGCCGATCCCCAGAGCGATGGCCCCGGTCCCTCCCTTCGCATAGAGGTAGCCATAGAGCACGATCCCCGCAAGAACGGTGACCGTGGCGCCATGGCGGAACCAGTTCAGTGCTGCAGGCATCAGCTTCGGGATGACGATGTTCTTCGTCGGTCCATCCAAGCTCTTGAGAAAGCCCGCATTGATCAGGTTGAAGAAATACAACAGTCCGATCCAGGTAATCCCGGCCAGGAAATGAACCCAGCGAACGACCAGTCCGAACCAGTCGGCCTCGCCCGCGCCCACTCCCGCCATCCCTAGATAGACGACTATTAATCCGACAGCGAGCGCAAGACCAGCGCCCAATGTCTGATACGGATCCTCCAGAAATTTCATACGCCCCCCAACTGTAACGGTTTACTGCCAACCACGTTCTCTACTGCAGGGTGCCGAGCCTTGTCAAGCAACCTGCTATCCTCGCTGTCTTGGTGGGCACTACCTACGCCGTCAACAGACGATCAACCACGCCGCACAGGTCTCGCACCGCATCGGATGAAGCCTGTAGCGCCGTCCGTTCCTCGACTGTCAGATCGTATTCCACAATGGATTCCCCACCCCCGCGGCCGAGCCTGACCGGCACGCCGACGATGACATCCTTTAATCCGTATTCACCTTCGCAGAGCATCGCGCAGGGAACCACACGCTTCTGATCCTTCATGATCGCCTCAACCATATCAACTACCGAGGCTGACGGCGCATAAAATGCGCTGCCGGTTTTCAGTAATCCCACGATTTCGGCTCCGCCGTCCTGCGTGCGCTTGATCAAGGCCGCGAGACGCTCAGATGACAATCGATCCGTGATAGGTTTACCTGCCACGGTCGTTTGGCGAACGAGCGGCACCATGGTATCTCCGTGACCACCCAACACCATCGCCTGCACATCCGTCCCCGGCACATCAAGCTCCTCCGCGACAAACGACCGTAGCCGTGCGGTGTCCAATACGCCCGCCATGCCGAGGACGCGCGACTTGGGCAGGCCGCTGACTTTTCGCGCGACATGCACCATGGCATCCAGAGGATTCGTCACCAGGATCAAAATGATGTTCGGTGAACGTGACACCAATTCCTGCACCACAGTCTTGACGATTTTGGCATTGGTGCCCAGGAGTTCATCCCGGCTCATGCCCGGCTTTCTGGGAATCCCCGACGTAATCACCGCGATGGATGACCCGGCCGTCTCATCATATCCGTTTGTCCCGACCACGCGGGTACTGTATCCGCAGACGGGACCGGCCTGAGTGATATCCAGTGCTTTTCCTTGTGGAATTCCCGGCACGATGTCGACCAACACGACATCATAGGCATTCTTCTCTGCCAACCGCTGCGCGGCCGTTCCACCGACATTCCCCGCGCCCACCACTGTGATTTTTGGTCGTCCCATTATTTCCACCTCGTGAAGCGTGAACGGTGAGGTCTCGGGTGCAAAGTCACCTTCGCACCTGCTTCACACATTTCACGCCGGTTCGTGCCCCGTCCAGCCGCCGACCTTGAAATTGATCGTGCAGACAAAATTATCGCCGTCATAGAAATTCACTTTAATTTTCTTTTTCCCGTACTTCGCGGCAAGAAATTCTTCCGGCGCATCCACCAGGTCCTGATAACCGCCCGGCGGGTATTCACCCAGCTCGTGAAACACCACGATCATGCCGGCTTTCACTTCCTGCAAAATTTTGGCGGTGCACCGCGGATAGATTTCCCAAAACTTGGCATCAATCGCTTCTCGCGTAGGCTCCGGACGCTCTTCTCCGGGCTTGAAGTCCCGATTCGCAAACTTGGCCTGCCGTCTCACATAGGGATATTGATGGCCTGTGAACAATTTATACAGCCAGGGCGGCACGGTCGGTCTGGGAGACTGCTCAATCATGATTCGTATGCTCCAATGCTGAAAAGGCCCTATGTGCAACCGGTCAGGCCGTCAGCCGATGGTAAATCCTTGGGAGCTTCTCCGGCAACCCCTCCACCCGATCAATCACCACATAGCGCACATCCCCGTACATCCGTCGAAGATAGGGATCCGCCTGTTTGTCGATCGTGATACAGACCGGTTCGATCCCGCTCGCCCGGGCTTCCCGCAGCGCCATGCGTGTATCTTCTAAGGAATACTCGTCCTTGTATCCGTCATCCAACGGACGGCCGTCGCTGATCATGACCAACAAGCGAGTTTTTGCCTGACGAGCGAGGAGCTTGGTCGTCGCATGCCGAATGGCCGCGCCATCGCGATTCTGCTGCAAGGGAACCATGCCCCCCAGCTTCGCGCCCGCCCGCCCAGTCACTAGTTCGTCAAAATCTTTGACTACGACAAAATCAACCAGATGGCGGCCCTGCCCGGAGTAGCCGTAGACGGCAAATTGGTCCCCGATCGCAGACAGCGCTTCACACAAGAGGACCAATCCCTGCTTTTCGATATCAATGATTCGTCGTCCCTGTTCAACCTGGCGGCTGGTGGACCCGCTGAGATCGACCAAAAACGCCGCGGCCACTTCGCGTTCCCGCTTTTCGCGCCGCACATAGATCCGTTCCGATGGCTCAATGCCCGCTTGTAGATCGGCGAGTCGGCCAATGACGGCATCCATATCCAGGTCTTCACCATCCACTTGGCCTGGAACACGCCGCAATCCCGGGGGACGCAGGCTTTCGAAATAGCGGCGCAGGAGCGCGACCGGCCCCCGCTGGGCTGCCAAGGTCCCTTCCACAAAATCCGACGACCCTTCGACCGCCTCCCGTTCGACCACGCGACACCAATTCATCCGATAGTCCTGAATGGCGGCATCCCATTCCCGATAGCGGACCGCCTTGACCGTCTCAGTCTGATCATCTTGTGGCCGCGCGCCCTCACCTTCCACCGCCAACATCTCTTCAACCAGCGAGGGCTGTCGACGACCCGGCACCAACATCTCTTGAGACATCTGCTGCGAACGCGCCGTACCGGCACCAGACGATCCGCCTGAATCACCGGCGAGTCCAGCTCCGCCTTCACTATCCCCCTGGCCGGACGCAGGACTCTGTTCAGGTGTCGATTCCGTGCGGTCTCGAACCAGATTCGGGTCCATCGCGCCACGATAGTCCCAGTTGTCCATTGGACGATACGTGTCGGAAAGATCCTCCGAGGCTTTCGGCGCAGGAATTGATTGTTCAGGCGATTCCGCTTCATCTGGACTGGGAATAGCCTCGCGACGGATGGCCAATAACTCATCCATCGAGACATAGAGACGGTCGGCCAATCGCACGGCCTCCTCCGCAGTGGCCTGCGGATGGAAGATGGTTTGACAAAGGCTCCAGAGATGCATGATCTCGCGCTTGAGCGCATCAGGAAGCGGCAGGGAACCGGCCTCGACCGTGGAAAGGAGCAGGAGCTGATCGACGACCAATTCGCGCACTGTCATGCCATGCGCCAGACTTCGAACCTGCACCGCATCCTTTGCGATCACGGCTAAATCCCGGCTCAGGCCCGGATATTCCCGACGCAGCAAATATTCGACTCGGGCATCTTCGACGAGCGCCCACAGATCGCGGATGAGCCCTGGCTGAGGATACCGTGCAAACATATCGCCTAAAGTACGGACTTCCCGTAAGGCCGGGCGTCCATAACGTTGCGTCAGTTCTTTACTCACATCTTCCAGTCGGGCGAGGGGCAGATCGAAGGTGCCGAATTCCAAATGCCCTGCCTCATGCGCGGCCATGACCATATAGAGACGGACATTCTCCTCATAGGTGGAGTGCCGCCTGACGAGCGACGGCAACCCGATGCTCCGCCCGTCGTCGCTGACCGTGGCACGTGGCATCGGTTGCGCTGATTCCAGCGAGTCGGGCAGATCGTAAATCCGTAGATCGCGGCCGCAGAGGGCCTGGGCGAATAACTTGACCCGCCTGGCGATCTGCCGCAACGGCACCCCGCTCATGGCCTGCGACAACGCGCCCAGTGCTTTTTCGGATTCCATGCCAAAGTAGGCGCGGCCCCCTTCCACGCTGTACTCCAGCACGTCCATCCCGGAAGCAAACCAGGACTGAAACTTCTGTTGCGCCCCTTCACCTGATCCAATCAATGCAACCAATTCAGGGCAACGGCGCATATAGGCCAAGGCTGTCTCGGCATCGCGCTCCGCCAGGATCAGACCGTATTGCAGAACCTGCCTCCGCCATTCATCAGTCGGGAGACCGCGGAGAATCGACGGGGCTTCCGACAGAAGGGCAATACCCATCTCCGGCGACCGCTCTGCTATCTGCGCGCCCACGCGAATGACTTGATGGCGTGACGTGTGATCGGGAATATCCTCAAGGATGCCGGGACTCGTCCGGAAGAATTCCAGCGCTCCCAGATAGTCCGGCTTACCGAGGCTATTGTCGACAATGAGTGTCATCCCGAACTGCATCCAGGCTCGTACGGTATCCAGAGAGAGCACGCGGGCGATGGCAGGAATCTGACGGATATACTCCACGGCCAAGGCAAAATCGGTCTCTGACAACTCACAGGCCAGTTCCATCCACGTCGGCCAATCGGCTGGGGGCAGAACGGGGACGACTTCCGGCGCAACTCGAATAAATTCCACCGCCACATTGGCCTGGCGGTCAGCCAACTCCAAACCGGCAGCCAATACCACGGCTCGCTGAGGCGGATCGAGCAGACCGAGCAGGAGGGGACTCTCCTTGAAAAATCGTAATGCCAACGCTCCCGAATCAGCCGCGATGGCTACGCCCAGGTCGAGCCATGGCAGCACCTCGGCAAGCAAACCCCGGCGCTGCAGTTCCAACAGAGCCTCGATCGCACCCCTGGCCGCTTTCGGCGCAGCGTCCGTGAGTTCCTCCAGCAACAGCCACACCCCCGCCGGCGCATCCGGTCTGGTGGCCGAGGCAACGATGGCGTCGACCACTGCCGTAGCGGAAGCCGGCCCGAGTTGGTCGGCCAATCGCTCAATAAGTTGTGGGAAGGAGTGCCCGGGTGCCATGTACTGTGATCCATTTTGAGGGAAGTCGTGGATTGTAAAGGACACAATTTCGCTTGTAAACTGTGTCCTCTCAGGTAGAACCGCCTGACATCGACCGACTGTTTCACTGAACCATTGTCACGCGAGGAACGGAATGGCTGAGCCGAGCAAAGAAAGTCTCGAGAAGATGTGGAAGTATGTGAAGGGCTTCGCGGAGAAGAGCGGCACGGCCATGCACCCGAATCCTGCCGTGACCAACGCCGTGGTGTTGGGGTTAGCCGCCCACGTCGATGAGTTGGGAAAGCCGCTCTGCCCCTGCAATTTCTACCCCGATAAACAAGCCGAGGCCAAACTGCGTCGCTGGATGTGTGCGTGCGACGAAATGCAAATTTACAAATATTGCCATTGCCTGCTCTTCGTCAATGAAGAAGGGCTGCCGATTACGGAGTACTTGCCCGAAGACCACGAGGGACGCCAATGTTACGGCCTCGTTCCTGATCCGACTCCGGGCAAAGGCCGAGCACTTCGCCACAAAGCGCTGCCCATGGCTCCGAAGGTGCCGGAATCCCCGGCTACGCCGGATTCCTCCGCACAATCGTGATCAGCCGGTTTTGCTGCAATCCGATAGTCGGCCTTCGCTATGGCTTGGGAGTTGTCGCCGTACTGGCCTCTTTGAGCATGGCCGGCTGCCTCCACACAATGGAGGCTCTTGATCCGAGAGCATTGCCCGTCACAACAGCACCGGCGCAACGATTGCAGTCACACGTCTCCTTCCTCGCGAGTCCTGCACTAGCTGGTCGCCAACCGGGAACACCAGGCAACCGCCAGGCTGCCCAATATATCGAAGAACAATTTCGTCTCGTCGGACTGCAGCCACTTGCCTCGCTTGGCGGCTATCGGCAGACCATTTCGGATCGGATGGGTGACAATGTCATCGGGGTGATCCCGCCGATCGATCACACAGCTCGCACCCGCTGGATTGTGATCGGGGCCCATTACGATCATCTGGGGTATCCCTTTCTTGGAGCCGACGATAACGCCTCCTCCATCGCCATCCTGATTGAGACAGCCAGAAATCTGACGGGACTTTCACGCCACGGCATCATGTTTGTCGCGTTCAACGGTGAGGAACTTCCCTACTTCGGAACGGCCGAAATGGGATCACAGTTTTTGTTTCACCACCTGCCGCCGGAAGTCGGCGCTGCGGAAAATCTTCAAGCCGCGATCATCATGGATTTGATGGGAGGCGTGCATTGGGCTCCGCTGAAGGACGCGATTTTTGCCACGGGCGCAGAGAAAAGCCCTGCGTTGTATCGACGGGTCACTGAAACCCGGGTCTCACCCCTCACGATCTACCGTGGAGGAATTCACCTGGTCGAAGAAATTCCCGACCATGGTCACAAGGCCTTCAGCGACTACGATGTCTTCCGCAACCAGAAGGTCCCATTCCTGTTTCTCTCCGCTGCGCGCTCACCCCGTTATCACACGGCAGGCGACGTCGCCAGCACGCTCCACTACGAGCGCATGGCCGCGACGGTGGAATGGCTCCGCCAACTGCTCGCGCTCATGTCGCAGGACGAGGCGCCCTATGCTTTTGATGCGCACCGCGTCGAATTTGCCGATGAAGTCGCCTCGTTCACCAGCATTGTGGAGCAGGCGCTTCACGAGGAGACGCGCATTCCTGGCACATCACGCTGGTCGTTGAGAAAATTGGAGCAGGATCTCGAATGGCTGCGGGAGGTACGCGGTTCCGCCCCGACGCCGCAACAATTGGAGCGGCTGGAACGGATTTCTATTCGTGTTCAATGCCTGATGGCCGACTATTCAGGCTGCTTTACATTTTGACGACTGAACCTGCACGGCCTTTGATCGAAAACCGATCATTATTGCCACCCCTCGGTCTCGTAGCCCTTTTCCTTCAGACAACGTTCGACGAATGCCGCATAATCTTGTCGCGGGTGTAACGGCTTGTAGGTTCCGGCGAACAGCCCCAAGATTCCACCGACGGCGCCGCCCGCTGCCGCACCGATGGCAATCCCAGTTGGCCCCCCGACCAGTCCTGCCGAGGCCCCTACTGCCGCCCCACCGATGACGCCCAGCGCGGCGCCGGCGCCGGCATTCCCGCTGCGATTCGTTCCATGCTGCAATCCGGCCCGCTCGGCCTTCACCGCACAGACCGCGGCTTCATCCTGGGCTTGTTGCTGCCCGTGGAGTTGCAAATAGGTAGTCG
>ERZ724526.726-NODE-726-length-18300-cov-5.755385_pt1 | contig 18300 bp, 18 predicted proteins | sample MGYA00376059_ERZ724526 | MGnify/ENA primary metagenome ERZ724526 (study PRJEB28724, sample SAMN07190883) | activated sludge metagenome | isolation source: activated sludge of sewage treatment plant in Hong Hong | place: Hong Kong | collected 2016-03-17 ...
TCCTCGCGCGAGGTGGCGGGACAAGCCTGGCCGGACAATGCTGCAATTACGCCGTCGTGCTTGATTGTTCCAAGTATATGCATCGGCTGGTCGGCATCGATGTCGCGGGTCGATCGGCTCGCGTGCAACCGGGCCTCGTTCTCGATGATCTTCGCCATGCGGCCGAACAACACCATTTGACCTTCGGGCCGGATCCCTCCACTCACAACCATTGCACCCTCGGGGGAATGATCGGAAATAATTCCTGCGGCGTTCATTCGGTCATGGCCGGTGAGACCAGCGAGAATGTGATCGAAATGGACGTGGCGACCTATGACGGGCTCCGTCTGCGAGTGGGGCGAACGTCGGATCATCAGCTCGATGAAATTATCGCTCACGGTGGACGGGAGGCGGATCTGTACCGGCGCCTCATCGCTCTGCGTGACCGGTACGCCGACCTGATTAGATCGCGCTTCCCGAATATTCCCCGCCGGGTTTCCGGCTACAACCTTCCCGCGCTGCTGCCCGAGCATGGGTTCGATGTGGCCAAAGCATTGGTGGGGTCAGAAAGTACCTGCGTGACAGTGTTGGAGGCCACGGTGCGGCTGGTTTCCAGTCCGCGTGTACGTTCCTTGCTGGTACTGGGTTATCCGGACGTGTATGCCGCCGGTGATCATATCCCCGATATTCTCCGCGCGAAGCCGATCGGCCTTGAAGGAATGGACGATCGGCTCGTGGAGGACATGACCAAAATGAAAATTCACCCGGACGACGTCAAGTTGCTGCCTGAAGGGCGGGGCTGGCTGCTTGCGGAGTTCGGCGGTGAGAGCAAGGACGAGGCGGATGGGCAGGCGCACCGCTGTATGGAACTCCTCCAGGCCGCCGGACACCCGCCCTCCATGAAGTTGTTTGATCGACGGCGAGACGAGCAGGTCATCTGGGCGGTCCGCGAATCAGGGCTTGGGGCGACGGCTCATGTGCCTGGAGAACAGGTGACCTGGGAAGGGTGGGAGGATTCGGCTGTCCCTGTAGAGCGCTTGGGCGATTACCTGAGGGCCTTGCGCCGTCTGTTCGAGAAATATCGCTATGCCTGTGCGCTGTACGGACATTTCGGGCAAGGCTGCGTACATACGAGAATCGATTTTGATCTGCAGACCCAGGAAGGGATCAGCCGGTTCCGGTCGTTTCTGTTCGAGGCGGCCGATCTCGTCAAGAGTTTCGGCGGTTCCCTTTCAGGAGAACATGGTGACGGCCAATCGCGCGCCGAGTTACTCCCGCGAATGTTCGGACCGGAACTCATAGGGGCGTTTGAAGAATTCAAGGCAATCTGGGATCCCGATGGAAAGATGAATCCGGGCAAGATCGTCCGGCCTTTCCGTGTCGATGAAAACCTGAGACTAGGGAGCGATTACCACCCGCCGGATCCTCAGACTGATTTTACCTTTCCGCAGGATGAATATAGTTTTTCACGAGCGACGCTTCGTTGCGTGGGGGTGGGTGAATGTCGCCGGCAGGCAGGGGGCACCATGTGCCCGAGTTACCGCGCGACGCGTGAGGAACTCCACTCGACTCGCGGGCGGGCACGCCTGTTGTTTGAAATGCTGGAAGGCGATCCCCTCACGCGCGGCTGGCGGAACGATACGGTGAAAGAAGCGCTCAGCCTCTGCCTGGCCTGCAAGGGGTGCAAGGGGGATTGCCCCGTCCATGTCGACATGGCGACCTACAAGGCCGAGTTTCTCGCCCATTATTACAAAGGGCGGTTGCGTCCTCGATCGGCCTATTCCATGGGATTGATCCACCGGTGGGCTAGATGGGCTTCGTGGGCGCCCGGCATGGCCAATTTCATCACCCAGACGCCTGGATTGTGCGACGTCGTCAAAATGCTGGGGGGTATTTCGCCCCACCGCAGAATGCCTCGCTTTGCAGCCGAGACGTTTCAGGCATGGCATCGTCAGCGCGCGAAACGAGCAGGCGGTGGGCAACCGGTACTTCTTTGGCCGGACACGTTCAACAATTATTTTTACCCGGAGACAGCCAGGGCTGCGACCGAGGTGCTGGAGGCTGCCGGATGTGCCGTGTTCGTGCCGCAGACCAATCTCTGTTGCGGTCGACCGCTGTATGACTTCGGCATGCTGCGGCAAGCCAAGCGACACTTGCAGCAGATCTTGTGTGAATTAGCGTCCACGATCCGTAGCGGTATGCCGTTGGTGGTGCTGGAGCCCAGTTGTGCTGCCGTTTTTCGAGACGAGTTGGGCAACCTCTTCCCTCATGACGAGGATGCCAGACGCCTGGCGAAACAAACCTTCACGCTGGCGGAATTTATCGACAAACGTTTGCCGGACTGGGAACTACCTCAATCGCATCAATCCGTGACGGTGCATGGCCATTGTCACCAAAAGGCCGTGATCGGGCTGGGTGCAGAAGAACGCGTACTGGATCGATTGGGGCTGAATGTGCAGATGCTGGATACCGGGTGCTGCGGCATGGCCGGCTCCTTTGGTTTCAAACAGGAGCACTACGATATTTCCATGCAGATTGGAGAATTGGCCTTGCTCCCAGCGATCAGAAATACCGCTACAGATACGATTGTGATCTCGGATGGCTTCAGCTGCAGACAACAGATCGAGCAATCGACGCACCGGCAGGGGATGCATTTGGCTGAAGTGATTCATCAGGCAATGGGCAACGTAACAATGCACGTGTCGGCCTCGGCTCACGGTGGGACTTAACCATGAATCAGGGGCCGTGCCGATACAGAGTGGAAGTGATTGCTCGATGACGTCCTCGAAGACATTGATCGCGGTGGTGCTCATTTGCCTGATCGGGACGGGTATGCTGAATAGCCGGCCGGTTTTAGGCGAATGGTATGTCGCCGGTCAGTTCGGAGCTAATTTTGCCGATCAACTGAGTGACATTCACGGAACCGGCAATCTCAGCGGCTTTCGCGCGCCGGATTTTGATTTGCAGAACTCGCTGCTGTATGGAGCAAAGGTCGGGAACTTTCCGGGAAACGGATGGTTCGGTCTGGAGCTAGACGTCTTTCACAGTACGCCGCACGTCAAGAACCTCGATGATGTGCCAGGCTTTCACATGCGGGTGACGAACGTCGGCGTCAATCTGCTGGCCCGATACCCTGGAGTGACCTTTCAGCCCTATGCTGGAATCGGCGCGGGAGTGGCCATCGCGCGAATCGGCGATTCGGCTACGACCAGAGGCAGTACCGATGCATCTTCGGCGTTGAATTTACTGGTCGGGATCAGGGCATTCGTGACGCCATATGTGGCCCTGTTCACCGAATACAAGTACAGCCAATCCACCTTTGAATTCAGTCATGCCTTCGGAGCGTCGAGCGGGTTTAGTGGAAATTATGATGCCCACATCTTGGTTACCGGCTTGTCATACCATTTTTAAGAAACGCTATTGGGCCACAGCAGCGCTCTTCCTGTCTGCGTGGCTTCTCAGCGGGTGCGCGCAAAGTGCGCATCAGTCCGGGCGCGATCTGCTGGATCAGATTCTGCCGGATCAGCTGCAGCAACAGATTGATCCCACTGTCACGTTTCCAGAGCTGAAAGCCAATCCTTCCGCCTATCAGGGCAAAACGATCATGGTCAGTGGCATTGTGGTGAAGAGTAAGCGGAGGAAGGATCAGACGGAGATTGAGGTCTTGCAGATCCCGACAGGAACCGGGGCTGTGCCCAGCAAGGATCGTGCGCGCTCTCAGGGAAGATTTCTTGCCGTAAAGAGCGGTGAATTTCTCGACCCAGCCGTAGTCGACGCAGGGACGCCGGTGACGGTCGTCGGTGAAGTGGGACCGCCGGTCACCAGGCCGATGGACGACGGGGAATACACCTATCCCGTTCTCGCCATCACACATCTCGTTGATTGGGATGAGGTCAATCCAGCTATGCGTTCCGCCCCGTATGCCTATCCGTATGGACGTTCGATGTATGCCTATCCCTATTCCTATTGGGGGCCGGGGGGCTGGTACGGGGGCTATCCTGGGTATGGGTACGGATATCCCTATTACGGTTTCTATGGCTTCGGTGGAGGATCATCCGCGCCGGCCGGCCCGCCACCGGCAGATGCTCCTCCGCAGTTCAATAAGTGATGGGGCAATCGACCATCGCTTTGCAGGAGTGATATGAGTCTTCGTCAATACTGGAAGAAGCGAAACTTCCGCAACACTCCCGAGCCGCGAGGAAAAGAAACGCCGGCGGGAGCCCGGCTCCAGTTTGTCATTCAACAACACGCCGCAAGCCGGCTCCATTACGACTTTCGCCTGGAGTTGGATGGCACATTGAAAAGTTGGGCGGTTCCCAAAGGGCCGAGTCTGGATCCGGCACAGAAGCGGCTGGCGGTCCATGTCGAGGACCATCCACTGGACTATGCGTCCTTCGAAGGCATCATTCCGGAGAAACAGTATGGCGCGGGCACGGTGTTGCTCTGGGATCGGGGCTACTGGGAACCGATCGGTGATCCGAAAGCAGACTATCGGCGAGGCCGACTCAAATTCACCTTACACGGGGTAAAGCTGCAGGGGATCTGGAATCTGGTACGCATGGGCGGCCGCGAAGAGGCAGGGAAAGAGAATTGGCTGCTGATAAAAGAGAAGGACGCTGAAGCCAAGCGCGGGACGCAGAGCCGGGTGACTGACCGTTTGACGAGTAGCGTCGCCAGCGGCAGGAGTATGGAGCAAATTGCCACCGGAGAGCATGCGGTGTGGCATTCGAACCGGTCCTCGACCACATCGGCAAAGAAACGTGCCGTCTCCCGCCCGGTAAAGAAAACTCCTGCGGCCGGCGCCCGGAAGGCCGCACAGGAAGAGTGGATCGTTCCACAATTGGCGACATTGGTGACTGCTTCTCCGGAAGGGGAAGACTGGGTTCACGAACTCAAATATGACGGATACAGAATATTGTGCCGCCTGAAAGACGGTCAGGTGAGGCTCCTGACGAGAAACGGCCATGACTGGACCGCGAAGCTGCCTCATATCGCCGCAGCACTAACAGATTTGCCCGCACAGGCGGCCTGGTTCGACGGCGAGGTCGTGGCGTTGTCGCCGGATGGTCGCATCAGCTTCCAGGTCTTGCAGAATGCGTTCGATGCGCACTCAGACAGTGATCTGCTCTATTACGTGTTCGACCTGCTCTATCTGAATGGCTACGATCTGCGGGAGGTGCCGCTCCTGGAGCGCAAGCGGCTTCTGTCGGCTCTACTGAAAGACCGACCGTCGTCTTCCTTGATTCAGTACAGCGATCATATTACCGGCAGGGGCGACGTCGCATTCGCCGAGGCCTGCCGGAGCGGGATGGAGGGATTGATCGCCAAACGAGCCGATGCTCCGTATCTTTCGGGCAGAAACCGCAATTGGGTCAAGGTTAAATGCGGGCAGCGGCAGGAATTCGTGATCGGAGGATTTACTGACCCCTCCGGTTCACGGAGCGCCTTCGGTGCCCTGCTTCTTGGTGTTTATGATGCGCAGGGGCGGCTGCAATTTTCCGGACGCACTGGGACGGGATTTACGGAGCGCTCCCTCAAGGAATTACACACGCGCTTGAAGAAGATCGAGCAGAAACAGCCGGCATTCGTGAATCCGCCGGTCGGCAGTGAGGCGCGTGGTGTGCATTGGGTCAAACCTCTCCTGGTTGCTGAAGTAGCCTTTGCCGAATGGACCAACGAGGGGCAGCTGCGCCAGGCTTCATTTCAAGGTGTACGAGAAGACAAAGACGCCCGTTCCATCATTCATGAACGACCTGACTCAGGCCCTTCTTCTCCGAAGGCACGCAAGGGGCGGGGACATGCTCGCTCGCGCCGGATCTCATCAAATCAGCAGACTCCTTCTGCCGGTGCCGAAGCAGATGAAACCGCGCCGGTCATTGGCGGTGTCACGCTCAGTCACCCGGATCGGGTGTTGTTTCCCGAGCAAGGCATCACAAAAATTGCGCTGGCTCGGTATTACGAGTCCATCAGCGATTGGATTCTGCCGCATGTCGAAGGTCGGCCGTTGACCCTGGTCCGCTGTCCGGAGGGGCACAAGAAGGAGTGCTTTTATCAGAAGCACGCAGGGGAGCACATACCCGACACTGTGGGCCGGGTCGAGATCCCGGAAGAAAAAGGCTCGTCCTGGTACATGGTGGCGGATGATCTTCCCGCGCTGATTGGGCTGGTGCAGATGGGGGTATTGGAACTTCATACCTGGGGGGCAAAGCGAGACCAGCTCGAACGGCCGGACCGGATGATTCTGGATCTTGATCCCGATCCTGCGGTCGAATGGTCATTGGTGATTGAAGGTGCGCAATTGCTGCGCACCTTGCTCGAGGAGCTGGACCTCGTCTCATTCGTGAAGACGACAGGAGGCAAGGGGCTGCATGTCGTCGTCCCGTTGCAACGCGCCCATACGTGGGATGAGGTAAAGACCTTCTCCAAAGCCGTGGCTGATCATCTCGTCCGCGCGATTCCGGAACGATTTCTCGCCAACATGTCGAAACAGAAACGCAAGGGCAAGATCTACGTCGACTACTTGCGTAACGCCCGAGGGGCCACGGCGGTGGCCGCCTATTCAACTCGCGCGCGGCCTCGCGCGCCCGTCTCGGTTCCGCTCGCCTGGAATGAATTGTCGACCGATCTCCGTTCTGACCATTTCACAGTCGACAATATTGCCGAAAGACTCGAGCACTTGCGACAGGATCCATGGAAGACCTACTTCACCACGAGGCAACGTATTACGAAGAATATGGTGCGCCGGCTGGCAGGATAATGTCGAAGTTCCGCCAGGGTGCTTTGCTAGGGGACCTGGGGGGAGTGCTAGTAGAGTGAATCGTACGGGACTGTTATCAGTGATCATGACAATCGGTGGAAGACATTCCGCCGAAGCCTATCAGGATCACGACGAAAGGAGAACCGTATGAATGCCACCACGACGAGAAGCCTTCCTCTCACCGGCAAAACCAGATCTACTCCTGTTGTTGCTCAACACGATACCTGCCGATGCCTCCGCTGCGGCGGATTCCTGGTCGATGAACGCTGTATGGATATCGGGGAGAGCCTTGGTGGTTACTGGTTTATGGCGATGCGTTGCGTACAGTGTGGCGACATCATCGATGAAGTCATTTTGCGGAACCGGTCTGCGCAACTGGCGACGACGACTCAGCACGAGGTGGTGAGAGCCGCCTGACGGTCAATCGGTAGAGGGTTCCCTGGAAGAGTAGTTGCTTCTTGAAGTCTGGGCGAGATCGGGTTTCGCACGTTCCTGTGCGGGGCGGCTCAGACAGGAAAGGCCATCGTGCTGAAGAGCGCATTTTCAGCCTGCCGGGAATCCAGCCTGGTATGTTGCACGACGATGCGGACGTTGGAATCGATCAGGCTGGAGAAATCCGTATCCAGAGGAATCGGGGCTGGATCAGTCAAATCGTTAAAGCGGACGTGTTTTGTTCGGCGGGCGGGAACCTGAATAATATAGGGACCGACCGGTTCGCGATCCGCATAAAAAATCGTGACCTGCACGGTCGCATCCTGGTCCGAAGAGTTGAGGATGCACATGGTTTCGTGGCTCGTCATTTGTGGTTCCGGCCCGTGGCTTTTGGATGGAATATATCCTTCCGCAATCACCCATCTTCGGCGGCCGATCGGCTCCATAGGCTCTCCCCGTTAAGTGCCAGTACACGCGGTTGCTTCACACCACTTCTCTGATTTTGCTCTCGACCAACGTTTTGATGATGCCCCATCGGTCATCCTGCCCTTTGGCTAAGGCCTTCGCAAACTGCCAGGCTTGCGTCGTCGTAATTTTCCCGGGTAGCGGTGGTTCCAACGGATCAATGACCGCCTGGACCACGGCCGGCCCTTGAACGGCGAAGGCCTCTCGCAGCACCTCACGGACGTCGCCCGGATCGTCAACCGTCAATCCCGTGGCGCCACAGGCCTTCGCAAAGAGCGCAAAGTCGATCGGTTGAAGATCGACGCCATATTGCGGATTGCCCTCGAACGCCAGCTGTTCCCACTTGATCATGCCGAGCAGATTATTTTTCAGGACAATGATTTTAACCGGCAGGCCGTACCTCACCAGCGTGGCCAGTTCGCCCATCAACATCGTGCAGCCACCGTCTCCCGCGAGGCAGACGATCTGTCGGCCAGGATACGCAATACCCGCTCCCAGACTATAGGGGAGCCCATTGCCCATCGACGCGAGTGTGCCGGATGCTGAAAATTCCATGTTCTCCCTGATGATGATGTGCCGGGCAGCCCAGGTGGTCACCGTGCCTGTGTCGCAACAGATGATGGCGTCGTCGGCGAGGAACTCGTTGAGGCCTCGCACCACGACTTGTGGTTTAAGAGGAGTATCCGTTCTGGTGCCTCGCTCCTCCATGAGCTCATTCCACTGCTGCATGCTGGCTTGCGCGGTGTTGAGAAAGCTGCGATCCGATTTCTTCTCCAGCAGCGGCAATAACGCGCGAAGGACATCCCAACAATGTCCGACGAGACCGACCTCGATCGGATACCGCAAGCCGATGCGAGCGGCATCCAAATCAATCTGTACGGCTCGCGCTTGGCCCGGTTTCGGATAAAACTCCAGATACGGAAAGCTGGTGCCGGCGATGATGAGGGTATCGCAGGCTTCAAGGACTTCCTGAGAGGGCGCCGTACCGAGGAGCCCAATGCCGCCGGTGGTCAATGGGTGGTCGTCCGGCACCACGGCCTTCCCGAGGAGCGGCTTGACGATCGGCGCGCCCAGCAATTCAGCCAGCTGCAGCACTTCGGCTCTCGCGCCTAAGCAGCCCCGTCCTGCGAGGATGGCGATTTTCGAGCCGGCATTGATGAGCGTTGCGGCCTTCTCGAGCAGTGATCGGGAGGGGAGGGGGAGGGGGTCGCTGTACAGGTCTCCGCTATGGCCGGGAATGTTGGCCTTGGATCCGCGATCTTCTACGCTCCAGTCCTGAATATCTTTTGGTATAGTGATGTGGGCCACGGTCCGTCGTGAAATGGCCGTTTTGATCGCCTCGTCCACCACATTACCGACATGAGCCGGGCTCATGACCCTCTGGCTATAGGCGGCGACATCCGAGCAGAGCCGCTCCAGATCGACATCCTGTTGATAGTGCGTGCCGATCAGATCGTGGTACGTATGCCCCGTGATGGCGAGCACCGGCTGTCCGTCACATTTCGCATCGTACAACCCGTTCAGAAGGTGGATACCTCCCGGTCCGGAGGTTGCGAGACACACGCCTAATCGTCTGGTGAACTTGGCATACCCGCAGGCCGCGAAAGCGGCCGATTCTTCATGCCGGACCAACACCACCCTGATTTTGTCCTGGCGGGTTCGCAAGGCCTCATAGATGCCGTTGATGCCATCGCCGGGGAGACTGAAGATGGTATCGACTCCCCATTGAATCAAGCGTTCGACCAAGAGATCAGCCACCGTGGTTGCCATCGTCGTTCCTTTCACGGATCAAAAAGAAGGAGGCGGGCTCGCGGCGTTGTGTTCCAACCGCGGTAGCACCAATTCCTGGACGAGGATTTTGAGACATGCGGCAATGGGAATCGCCAGAAGCAGACCGTAAAATCCACCCAGTGCTCCGCCGATAAACACCACGATCAGCACGGTCACCGCGTTCATTTCCATGGATTGGCTTTGCACCCAGGGTGTCAGCAACCAACTTTCGATAAACTGCACCACGAGGTAGGCCACAGACGGCCACACCACAACCGTCATGACATCGAAGGAGCCAGCGCCGGCGGAAAACCCGTCCAGATATTTCAACAGCACGGCCAATGGCCAGCCGATTAATGATGCATAGGGAATGATCGTGAGAATGCCGGTGATCAGGCCGAGGATAAACCAATAGCGGATGCCGGTCAGCGCCCATCCGACCGAGTAGAGGACGGCAGAGGCGAGGGCGATCGTGAGTCGGCCGCGGAAAAATCCACTCACGGCCTGGTCCATCCTCCGCACGATATGACGCGCTCGCGGCCGATACCCGGGAGGGATATACCGGCGGAGTTGTGCGAGGGCGCTGTCAAACTGCCAGGCGAAAAAAAAGAAATAGATCGGTATCAGCACCAGTGCCAGGGTGACGTCCGCCGTGGTTCCGATGACGCTGCCAAGCACTCCGAAGGCCTGCCCCGTCCCGGAAAAAATCGGTTTCAGGATGGAAAGAGGGTCGTCCCGAAGACTCGTGGCAATCGACGAGAGTGGTTCGGAAAAATTCCCCAGGGTGACATGGTACTGCGTGGCGATACTCTGGAGATACCCGGGTACCCGTTCGGCAAACGATTGTACCTGCTCGGCCAATAGCGGTCCCAGCCATGTCACCAGCCCTCCCAGCATCATCGCTGAAAGGAGGAGGACGATGGACACGGTCACGGGCCGTGGGATATGCCAAGCGGTCTCAGCGCGCCGGACCAGAGGATTCACCAAGTAGGCGAGCAGCAACGCAACCAGCACGGGGGTAAACACGCCGCGCAGGTAATAGCCGAACCAGAGCAGGAACAGGATGCCACCCAACCAGAGGAGATCCCGGACCGGCGTAATTTCCCACAAATGGCGATTCGCCACAGAAGTGCCCCGTTCCTTAGACGTCTGCACTCGCGGTCTCTCCTCCGCAAGCGTCTCGACATAGCCTGGTTTCATGAGGCGTTCGATCCTTTCTCTCATTCGTCGAAACGGTAGGGGCTAAGCTGTGTGACTTGATTGTTCCGAGAACGACCGCAGCGCCAACGCTGCACGCTCAATCTGGGCGTTGATTTCGCCTCCGAGCAAGATCACCACACCCGTCAAATAGAGCCACAGCATGAGCACGATGACCCCCGCAATGGACCCATACGCAGCGTTGTAGTTGCCGAAATGATCCACATAGGCTTTAAAGCCTAATGACAGCCCCATCCAGAGCAGTACGGCGACGACAGACCCCGGCGTCACCCAGCGCCAGTCATGATCGACGTCGGGACAGACGGCATAAATGATGGCGAGGGCGAGCAGCATCAACCCGATCGCCACAGGCCACTGCAGCACATTCCAGGTCAAGAGAAACAGCCATCCCAATCCTATGAGGTCGGCAATCCATTCGCCGATCCGCTCGCCGTAGAGGACAAGGGTGATGGAGATGATGATAAATGCTGCGAGACCGATCGTGAGTAGTGCCGCCACCAGCCGAACTTTCCAGTAAGGCCGGGTTTCCTGCGCGCCATACACCACATTGAGCGATTCCATGATGGCCGTGACTCCGCTCGAGGACGCCCAGAGCGCTCCCAGGAGTCCAAGCGAAAGGATGTCACTCCCGGAGCCTTTCACGACACTATCCAGGTACTTTTGCAGCAATGATAAGGCGTCCGCAGGTAACACGGTCCGGAGATAGGTCATCAACTCCGGCAGCACCTGTTCCAACGGGAACAGGCCCAGCAATGCAGTCAGGAACAGCAGCGCCGGAAAAAGAGCCAGGAGAAAGTAATACGCCAATTGAGCCGCACGGCCGAGGATTTCATCCTTCTGGCTGTCGGTCCAAAGCCGTTGCCCAAGCTCTTTCCATCCCAGTCCGCCGAGTTTCCAGGGATTCCATCGTGGGGATGCACTGGTCAGCGAGGCCGACACCCTGACTCCTCTACTTCATCGGAACTGTGATGCCGATCCGGCCGAAGACCTGGCGTTGCCGCGTCCTTCAGTCTCTGAATACGAAGCCTGGTCGTACGACGGTCGGGACTGCTTCCCTTGGGAGGTCAGCGTCACGCCGAGAGACCGGGCGATTTCGGGAATCAGCTTGTTTGCGAATTCGACCATGAGCGTACGCCCGGCTTGCATTAATGCGGCCTTGGCCTGCTCCGTATCGATCTCCAATTCACGGCTCATGGTTTCCCAGATAGTGGAGTGACTTCGCTGTTCCGTTCTGCGGGCCCTGTGGGTGGGATCGGGATAGTAGTCGTAAATGCCTTCGGCTCGACGAGAAGCGGTTTTGCCTTCCGTCTCCGACTCCGGCATGACCTGTGATGCGTGAGCGCCCGGCGGATAATAGGGGTACACCCCGCGTTGTGCACGCGTACGGGCTTCCAACAGACCGATCGCGTATCCGGCGCAAATCGCTCCGCCCAGCATCAGCCATGGGTAGTCATCGACCTTATGGATGGGGTCCAAGGCGGCTTTGGTTTTGTCCACCATCTGCGTGACGCTCTGGGATCCTTCGTCGAGTAAGCGCGAAAATTTCATCGTGGCTCCCTCCGCCGTGTCTTTGATCCGTTGTTCCAACAGCTCGAGCTTTTCGGCGATATCCATTCTCGTCTCCACAATATCTTTTATGTCTTGGTCGATAGCAGCTGTTCTTTGATCCATTTGGCATCTTCCTTTAATGAGTAAAAGGTGCGAAACGGCCAGAGCCGAAGAGTGGTGCCGATGGCGATCAGACGAGCAAAGAAGGCCGCGCCTGCGGCAGCCGCAACGAGTGCCACGATTCCATAACAGGCCCACAGTGGGAGGCCGCTGTAAAAGTGCAACAGGTGGATCAACGTCATCAGGAGAAATAATACAGCCAGGAAGGCCAGCATCATGGCGATGCCGGCGTGCATGGCGCTTTTGACGACCTTCCCCAACTCGTGCTGCATTTCATGCCGGGCCAGTTGGACCTCCTGGGCAAACAATCGCCGAAGATCCTCCACTAACCCTGTGACCAGCGAGGCGATCGAAATCGGATGGGGATTTTCCATATAGCCGTCCTCTTCCGGTTAATCGGTTCGAGCGCGGGAGAGCAGATATCCGCATCCCAGGCCGAGCAGCAGTGTTTGGAGCGGGTAACGTCGAATGAGAATTTCAAGGTCCTCGACGACCCCGCCGATGCCCTGTTCCTGTAAGTAGACAGAGGTTTCTTTGACCTTGCGCACGACTGTGTCCGCCGCCTCGCCTGCAGCGCTGTCTTTGGGAAGACGGTCACGGACGTGGTCCGCAGCCGATTCCACTGCGTCACCGGCGCGTTTCGCCATGTGTTCTGCCGAAGTGGCGGTGTCGTGGATGGCATCTTGTATTGACGAGCCGGCCTGTTTCGCCCGGTCTGCCATATGCTTCATATCCTGTTCCATCGGCCCTCCTCCTCACTCGTGTATAGGGTGCATGTTGAGCAGATACTTGCCCAGAATAGCGGCGTGACCATGATGTTTGAACTGGGCAGAGCCCTAGTCAGCCAGGAGTCTCGCGCCAGCGATCGCACCGACATTAAAGAGTCGGCGACTCCGTATGCACACCCTGAGGTTTTGACACAGGCGGGCGGTGCATCCGAAGCGTGAGATCGGGACGAAGGCGTTTGGCAGGCAGCCGTAGGGTGATCGATTGTCCGCGCTGGGCGGACCGGTGGAGCGCTTCAATAATCTGGACGTCGAGGAGACCTTCCGTTCCATTCGGTTCCGGCTGTCGATCATGTGTGACACAGCGCGCAAAATAGATCAGTTGTGGCGCGAATTGATCGCCCGGTGTAAACGTACGTACGCTCGTGCGCCCTCCGATCGTGACGGAGGCTTTCAATCCACCGACGTACTCATACGCCGGCTCGACGCGTACTTTTCCCTTGGTGCCGACCACCTCATAGGTCGCGGCGTCGGCGGCGCCGAAACTACAGGTGAAGGTCGCGAGGCGATCTCGAGAAAATCGCATGATCGCTCCGGCCGATTCTTCGACGGATTGAAACCGGTGATCCGGTCCTCGACCGGCGAGGGCGGTGACTTCTGTGGGCTCATCCCGAAATAGATACCGGGCCGCGTTGATACAGTAGACTCCAATGTCATACAGGGGACCGCCGCCGAGCTGTTGCCGCAAGCGGATATCGCCTGCCCGGACCTGTTGTGTGAACACCGAATGAAAAAGGCGCGGGTCGCCCAACCGTCCCGACTGTACGAGGTCGATTGTGAAGAGGTTGCAGGCTTCAAAATGCAGGCGGTAGGCAATCATGAGTTTAACGCGATGCCGTTCCGCAGCCTGTATCATGCGGCGGCATTCAGCCGCCGTGACGGCCATCGGTTTTTCGCAAAGGATATGGATGCCGGCTTTCGCGGCTCGTACGGCATATTCGCAATGCAGGCTGTTGGGGAGAGCGATATAGATCGCGTCGATCTCGCCGCTACGCAGACATGCGTCGAAGTCTTTGTACGGGTAGGTATGGGTCACGCCGTAGCGTTTGGCGAGGACACGACGCTTAACCGGATCGTCCGAGACGAGTGCGGTAAGGGTGGCGGCAGATCCCGTATGAGAAAAAGCCGGTAGGACCGCCATCTGGGAAATGTGGCCGAGTCCTACGACTGCCACACGCAACGGTGAATGACTCACCTCCTACCACTCCTTTGTGACATGAAAAAATGTGCCGGCGGAGAGTCGGCCCCAAACGCTTCGCATGGCAAGGCCGGGTCACCCACGCGGTGCGGTAGTCATGGCATCGAGCAGAGGAATGAGATCACGCTCTTCGCCATGAAAATGGACACGCACAGTCTGCATCATATCTTCAAAGAACTGATCCATGGATTCATCATCGTCCGTCTCCGCGTGGCGCAATTCATGGATCATGGCTTTGACTTCCTCATGGTCAAGCAGAACGCGCCGGATCACTGGAGTGCCGTGTTCCTGGAGGCGGCTGTCTTCCTCGAACAATCTTTCTTCCCAGTCGAAGTGATCATCCAGCCGCTGAAGAATATCGTCGACAATGGACTGTCGGGAATCCGACTCCGTACCGAGATATACCTGGAATAGGGCCAGTATATGGCGGTGGTCATTCTTCATAATTTTGATGATGTCGGCGGTCTCGTGCAGCGTCGGTCTCTGTTCCATAGATCCGCCTCCGCGTGGCATATCGTGAGCGCCGGCCGTTACCGGACGTCCTGTCGAAGCAGAGCGCGGGGACTCTGTTCTTCAAGCGTGACCTGTCCGGTCGCGTTGGCCGTGCCTTCCAGCATGATGGTGGCCGTGATGCCCTGAGCAGAGGATCGGACATGATCCGGCTGCTGGCGCGTAATGAGAATGTCCATTGTGGTGCCGCCCGATCGATGGGTACCGGTCACCGTCTGCTTCAAGCGATCCACTTGAGGAGAGATGTCGACGGTCATCGCTTGCCGCAACTTGCCGTTCAATTCACGGTCGACCAGCTGCCAGTAGCCGATGCGGATGGAATCGATCGCGGCTTTGGACTCATTGGCCATTTGGAGATCCGGAACAGAAATACTGCGTCCCCCTTCTTCGAGACGAGGAGTCCCCCAGTAATAGATCGTGCCTTTGAGATCGCCACTCATGTCGATCGCCACCAGCGCGCGGCCGTTGGCATCCGAGGCCGAGACCCGTTCGATGACGGCGGTATCGGAAGCGGTATCCAAAAACACCGATTGGTGAAAGAGTTTACTCTGCAACTGATGCGAGATTTGCTGATAAGACAGCGGTATCCGCGCTACGAGCGTATAAGGCTTTCCTTCGGGTGGAATGGATCCTGAATTGACCAGGGCCACTGTCGGTGTGGCTTCCGTACAGGTCGCTTCATAGGTAATGAACGGCATCTCTTTCGCTGTTCCCGAAATGACTGTCTCCTGCGTGGTCCCTTTCTGGCCGCCGAGAATCATTTCCCGAGGATTGCCATACATACAAGCCCGGGTGTTGAGAGACGCAATGGGGATCGATAATGGGCCGCCCAAATCATCCCAGATTCGTTGCAGTGGAATCCCGAACTCCTTGGGATGTACCGCTTCAGCCAAGGCCGTTTTAATCTCCGACATGCCGAACAGATCGGGAAGCTGTTCGGAAATCGGGACATTGAACATATTGCAGCGCGCATCGCTATCAGGTTTGGTGGTGACGGCTGTCTGTGCCGGGTCGAAGCCGAAAGATAGAGCATCGCCGTTCTGAATCATCGTCAACCGGCCTGTGGCGTCGATTGAGGTGTATAACGGGTCGAGCCTGCAGGCACGTGAACTGCCACGCGATTCGATATCACCTTTATATTCGGCATGGATCGCGACCAGCCCATCTTGAATGTGAACATCAGGCTCACCAACCCTCACAAAAGTCCACCTGAACTCCTGCCCCAGGGGGTGGCCGGTCTCCGTGATCCTTTCGGGAATGGCCTTGCGGATCGCGGTCTGGATGGGGGTCAGGTCTGTTTTGATTTGAACGGGCACCTGGGACACAGGCGCCCGGGAATCCTCTTTGGTCTGCGCTGGGAATGTGGGCACGGCACTGGTCAGAGGAGGCGGGACCGGCTTGGATGGCGATTTGGGTATGGAATGGCTGCAGGCTCCCACCAACAGGGCAGAAAAGAGCACAGGCAGTATATGTGAGACATGGCGCGTCATAATCAGCCTCCTAGACCTCATCACAGCAGCGATCGTGCGATCGCCGCCTCCCCCAGAAGATGCTCATCCTGGTTTCTTACGGCGCTTGAATTTGTAAGTTGTTGTTCACGGTGCGCACACCGGCCACCCCGCGAGCCAGTTCAACGACCCGCATTTTTTGTTCGGCGGATTTGACCACCCCGTTCAGGGTCACGACGCCGCGCTCCGTGTCGACATCGATTCGCGAAAAGTTCGACAGCCGGTCTTGTGACAGTTTGGCCTGAACCGCTGTGGTGATGGAGGCATCGTCGATGGTCTGACCGGCAGTCTTGCCGGTGGTGGACTGGCAGGCCACCAGGGTCATCATGGCAAAGGCGAACATGAGGTGCGTGAGTAGTTTCATCATGATAGCGCATCCTTTTCAACGTAGTGTGACAGCATCACTGACTCTCTAGCGCGGCTCTTCTCAGCCTCGCCGTGATGTCGCTTCTTCCGCCGTGTTCTGGGCAGTCTGCATCGTCTCATCCACGAACTCACGAGCGGCTCGCCCTGCCTTTCGTAACGTTTGTTTGCCACCCTCGACGTATTCCTGCCCTCGTTCCATGGCGGAGTCCCAGGCTGCGCGTCCCTGTTCAGTGGCTTCATCCAGTTCGTCCTTCGCCCTGGAGGCATAGTCACGCAGAGTCGAGCGAAGTTCATTGCCTGATTGAGGAGCAAGGAGCAACGCGATTCCCGCGCCGATCAATGCGCCCGCCATGAATGCCGACCAGTTGGAAGAATCATCCGTATGCATGTGCGACCTCCTTCAACGGTACCGATGAATGGTGATGTGTAGTGTTCCCGCGACGTCCGAACAGATATCTTTCGCGTGATTTCAGACTAGCAGGATGTGGCGATCCTCAAACTAGGCATGGCCCTAGTTAAGGCTACGGAGCTGCTCTGGCGGTCAGAATGATGTGGCAGCGTCGAGACTCAGAAGAGCATAAAGGACTCACATCCATTGATCGTTGCCCCGGTAGCCGCTCGCGAGTCATAGTGAGATGCGGTGGTTCCGTCTGAATGCTCATGCGTGTCATTGCTGCCATCACAAGCTCGCAGGTCCAGGCGTGGGTACGTATTATCCTCCTCATGGCGTTTGTGTGCATGATGACCATAGGGTGCGTCTACACCGCTCCTTTTACGGACGCCGAATGCCGGACTGTTCCTCACAGTATTGCGACGATGGAACGAATAGCCCTGGGCGGCCTGCCTCAGAGCATATGGTTTCGCGGTGTCTCTGATTCCAATCCGGCATTGATTCTCTTGCACGGCGGACCAGGTGCGAGTGAAGTGGCCCTATACGTAGGAGGCGCACAGATCGCCAATATGCCTCTTGGGCGTCGGCTTGCATATGATTTCACGTTCTCTGAGGCAGTGAAGCGGGGGAACTCCGAAGCGCGTAACGCCTTACAACAAATTGGACCACCTCCTTACGCGTCAGTTGATGAGTTGCTAGCGGTAGAAGGGTGGACGCAGCAGTTTGGAGGGGTGAATCACGCGCAGCTTTCAACTGGAACATTGATCTGGGCCGCGCTCACCACCGACGAGGCGAATCTCATCGACCTCATCAAGTTCGGACAAGGCAACCGATTCTCGCTGACACATCTCGAGCCTGAACTTTCACGGCTCGATCTGACGGAGCGCTATCGGCCCTTCGCGGTTCCTATTGTGTTCCTGCTCGGGCATTATGATCGACACATTCCGTCTGAGTTGGCGGAGCAATACTTCAATATGATCGAAGCGCCGTGTAAGCGTCTGTTGTGGTTTGACCAATCCGGGCATAACCCGCCATTCGAGGAGCCGGAAAGATTTACTGCGATCATGATCAAGGACGTGTTGCCTCTGGCTGCAGACGGATGTGCTCAGTGAGGCGAAAGGATTGCCTGGGACGGTAAGGGCCTCTCCAGGGAGGAAGCGACGGATCAACCAGGCGGAACGGAAAGAGAGGTGAGTTAGTGGTGCGCCCGACAGGACTTGAACCTGTAACCTTCTGATCCGTAGTCAGATGCT
>ERZ724526.727-NODE-727-length-18292-cov-3.562757_pt1 | contig 18292 bp, 14 predicted proteins | sample MGYA00376059_ERZ724526 | MGnify/ENA primary metagenome ERZ724526 (study PRJEB28724, sample SAMN07190883) | activated sludge metagenome | isolation source: activated sludge of sewage treatment plant in Hong Hong | place: Hong Kong | collected 2016-03-17 ...
CTGCGGGTATATTTTATCAACACGGGTTCAAATTTTTCTGGGAAGCTATTCCGATACTAAAACAATTCAGAGGTCTTGGCCGGTTTGGATTATCGTTCTATTACCTCTACATGCTGGTGTGCAGTTATTTGCTTTGGAAGGTGTATCTGCGGATGAAAGAGCGTGAGCTTGGCGGTCCGGCTGGATATATGCTCGGGGCAATCTTTGTGGTGTGGGGATTTGAAGCCTCCCTCAATATGAAAGCAGTCAGTGACCCGGTATTCCGCCCAAATGTCTGGCTGGCCAGCTCTAAAACGGATTATGTCCCTTTGCTCACTGCTGCCGGGTATACGCCAGATTCCTTTCAGGCCATATTGCAACTGCCACTGGTTGCTATTGGTAATGAGACTATGGGGGTAGCCCGAGGGTTTTGGACCATGCGTGAGGGGGTGCATGCATCTACGGAGACGGGGCTTCCGATGATTGACTACGCTATGTCGCGAACGTCCGTTTCGCAAGGTCTTGATATTGTGGAATTGATCTCTTCACCATATGGTGTAAAACGAAGAGGCCAATTGCTCAACGACAAACCGCTCCTACTCGTCTGCGAGGAAGAGTTTGTTTTACCGGATGAAAGCAAATGGATCGACAAAGCGAAAAAGATTGGCACGTATCAGTCCATCACCTTATATGCACTTCCAGCCGCTGTCTTTAAGACTACCGAACTTCCTGCTTTGCCTGTTGGTGGAGAGGACATTCCATGTGATGGTTGGTTTAATGGATTTGAAGATCATCCTTGTGACACGGCCATGATTGGGAAGGGAGCTATGCCCATCAGGACAGCACCGGTGTCCGTTTGGTCCTATACGGATACCTCTGCCATCGAGCGCAACTGGATCGTTAGTTTCTGGTCCCATGTAGATAATCTGAAAGGCAGTCTCCCGGTACCTCGCATGATAGAGACAGCTCCTGATGGTACGGTGACCCGAAATGCCGGATTACACCGTGAGGCCATCCAATGGTCGGAAGCCAGAGGAGAGTGGATTGAAGTTCGCTTTCCATGGAATACCATAGGCACCGGGTATCGGTACGAATTATTTATAGATAATACCGGTCCTGTGTTGGACAACCTTTTAATACGATCGGCAAGTGATACCTGTGTGTATCATTTTCCTGATATGATTCTTTACAACAACCTGCCCATACCTGCATCGAAATGAGGGAACTGCTTAAAAAAGTCATCCACTTTTGGCCCTGGCCACTCACCCTCAACGAAAAGTATGACCGGCAGACCCGGTCTGTGCTCCAGAAAGTATGCAGAAGGGACAGCACCTGCATTGATGTCGGATGCTTTCGTGGGGACATCCTGCGCTCGATGATTCGTTATGCTCCTGAAGCCCGGCATTTTGCTTTCGAACCGGTGCCGAGTCAATTTCAGTATTTAAAGGAGCACTTCAGTGATGCATCGGATATCTATCCCTTTGCGCTTGGCAAGGAGCATACCACTGCCACCTTTCATCATGTGGTGTCGAACCCAACATATTCCGGCCTGAAACAACGCCAGTACAAAGGAGCAGAAACCATCACTGAGATCCATGTGGAGGTGAGAACCCTCGATGAAGTCATACCTGCAGACCGTCCTATCTTTGTGATCAAAATCGATGTCGAAGGTGGTGAGTATGACGTGCTTCTTGGAGGCAAGACCTTACTCGCCAAATGGCATCCTTACATCATCTTTGAGCATGGGATTGGCGCAGCTGACAAATACGGCATTAAACCCGGTGACGTCTACGATCTGCTTGTAGCTCAGCTGGGGTATAAAATTGTTTTGATGGAAGATTATCTCAAAGCCGGCAGAGCCACAGGTTTTACAAAGGCGGAATTTGAGAATCAATTCTGGAAAGGAACCAATTGCTATTTCCTAGCAGTCTGGCAATAGTTCATCTTCTTATACAACTACGGCTTTTTCCTGCTTTGTTTTTTAAGGCCTGGAAATTCCTTATCTCCTGATGTTCTTTTAGATGAAGGAGAGGGTTGGGTAATGGCTTCCACAAGTTCGAGATCCATTTGACGTGAAGACATATCAATATGTCGAATACGCACTTTGACTTGCTGGCCTATCGTAAAGGTATCTCCGGTCCTGGATCCTGCAGTAAAAGGTGCTATCATATAAAAGCCTCTGCCCAGGGTACGGAAAGATACCATGCCTTCGGCACGTGAATCGTCCAGTTCGACAAACATCCCACTTTCGATGACTCCGGAGATGACCCCGGTAAACTCTTGTCCAACTCGCTCCTTGAGGTATTCCAGTTGCTTGTACTTGATGGATTCCCGTTCAGCCGTCATTGCGGCACGCTCGCGTTCAGAGATATGCTTGCATCGGGCCTCGAGATTCTCCTTGTTTTCCCGAAGGATTCCGTTGAGGTTGGCATCCAGAATGCGATGCACCAATACATCAGAATAGCGGCGGATCGGAGACGTAAAGTGGGTATAATAATCGAAGGCCAGGCCGTAGTGACCGATATTGTTTGTGGTATAGATCGCTTTGGCCATGGTACGAATAGCCAGGGGTTCGAGCAGTCTCAGTTTTTCATCTTCCTTTGCAGCTTCAGCCAGCTTGTTGAATGACTTTGAAATCTGCTTGGGCGTATCGATCTGAAGGTGGAATCCAAGTTCCCGAGCAAATCGCTGGAAATCGATCAAGCGGTCCGGATCAGGTACATCATGAACCCGGTATGGAAACGGTATTTCCTGTGATTTTCCCTTTTGCGCTATATAGGTTGCCACCTCACGGTTAGCCAACAGCATAAAATCTTCGATAAGCAGGTGGGCTTCTTTTCTTTCCTTGACAAAGATCTCAAGGGTTTGGCCCAGTTCATCGACTTTAAACTGGAGCTCATCCGTCTCAAACGTGATGGCGCCGTCTTTAAATCTTCTCTTCCGCAGTGACCGCGCAATGGCATTGAGGGTCTTGAGCTCTTCAGCAAATGGCCCTTGGCCTGTATCCATGACCTCCTGGGCATCTTCGTAAGAAAAACGATGATCGGAATAAATGATCGTGCGGCCAAACCAACGATCGATCACCTTGTGATGTGCATCGATTTCAAAAACGGCTGAGTAGCACAGACTCTCTTCATGGGGCCGGAGGGAACACAATTCATTAGAGAGTTTTTCAGGTAACATCGGGCATACCCGGTCTACCAGGTAGACAGAGGTTGAACGGAGGTAGGCTTCTTTATCGAGTGCTGTACCCGGTTTGACATAATGGGATACATCAGCGATATGAACCCCCACTTCAACATTACCGTTTTCAAGCGTGCGTATGGAAAGGGCATCATCAAAATCCTTGGCCGTAATGGGGTCAATGGTAAACGTGGTGATGCCTCTGAAATCTTTCCGTTTTCGGATTTCCTCTTCCGTGATGTCTTCAGGAAGGTCCGTGCATTCATCAATGACCTCTTCGGGCCATGCCAGGTTGAAACCATTATGAATGAGGATGGACTGCATCTCCAGTTCGTGACTGCCGTATGCACCCAGGACATGCACCACTTCACCTGAAGGGGAAGACTGGCTCCAGTCGGTGATTTTAACCACCACTTTATCTCCATCTACGGCTTCATTGAGTTTGTCTTTGGGGACAACAATGTCAAACTGGATACTGGCCTTGTCAGGAACAAGTACAGCAAAATTTTTATACAACCTAAGGGTACCAATGACTTGCTCAAGAGCGCGTTTGACGATTGCAACAATCCGACCCTCGGGCTTCCGTCCTCTGGCTGCGGGGATCACATCGACCTGGACGATATCTTTATGCAACGCACCACCGGTATATCTGGCCGGAACATAAATATCCTGTTCGAGATCATCGACGATGACATATGCGGCACCGGAGCGGGTAAGATCTACCCTGCCCTGATGGACGTTTTTCCCCGTAACGGGGACTGAAGCAGCACGCGTCTTGCTGATTTGAACTTTGGGTTGCATGAGGGAGGTGTAGATATCCTCCTTATCGTTTGCCAGTTTGCCTTGTTTGACGAGATTGTCCAGCACCCGCATCATATCCGGTTTGCTGTTGCCCACTTTCATTTTCTTGATGAGCTGGCGAGGTGTCCAGCCAGGGCTTTTACTATGCTGTATCGTTTCTATAGTCAGTGCCCTCAGCTTGGCATAGGGAAGTTTCTGCCCTTTGGTAGAACTTAAAAATTCAGGAGCGCCTGATTTACTCTTCTTTTTCTTCTTCATTTGTTTCGTAGGTAATCATACCTGTAGGGAGGATGGTCATTTGGTAGGTCTGTGTCTGATCGGGATCCATGCCTTCGTCATCTGTCTGCGCCATGCCCTCCGCAATGATGATACTCAAATCCGGATGAATGACGGCTACCGAATGTAATACACCTTCTTCTTCGTACCTCAGGCCTCCGACGATGGCATGACTGAGAGGTTCACCTTGGAGGGAGTAAGTAGCCAAAATATATTCATATCTCAGGACACCGGCCTTCCAGTAAATGACCGCTTCGAAATCCCGCATTCCGGCCAGGCGGCCATAAGGGATATACTCCGTAAACTCATCTACTTCGTCACTTTCAAATGGCAAAATGAACCTGTCTTGAAGCAACCCGGGCAGCGGGAGAGGATCAGAAGGAATCTGACCTGTATCTGGCAAAAGGCTAACCGGCAACTCAAGGGCAGGAAAGAAATCGATAAATTCGGCAAACTGGGCCTCCGGAAGTTTTTTCACAGGACAAATTTAAAGTTATTAACCCAACCCGGACCTAAATGGTTTACGTCTATCGCATTATATCAGGTCTATCTAACTCCGGTCAATCCAAGACAACATGATCCACTTCAGATCACGATTGAACTTAATGTACATCATGGGCTGTATAATCTACTTGGGCGGCTGTACCCTGGATGACCCTGCTCCGGAACCTAATGCCCCTGCTTTAACTTTGAAATACCACCAAAACCTATCCCTCACGGATCTTTCCTGGAGTGCCGTAAAAGTGACGGGCTTTAAAGAATATGTCATCCTACAATCTCCTGAACCCATACCCGATAATCCTACGCCTGTTGTAGATCAGAATGTATCGGTCCTGGTCCGTATCAAAGATGCAGATGTCACCACTTTCGCGGCATCCCCTTCCCTGATTTCATCACAGGTATGCTACAAATTGTACTGCTCCGTTGATGATCGCTTTTTGTATTCATCCAGCGTTTGCGTAGATCCCGAAACATTGCTTTTTGCAGGTTTTTATGATCGGGCTTGTCATGAAAACGGGATGACTGAGATGGCTCTCTTTGACCGAAATGTCAGAAACCTTAGTGTATTTGATTATCATACCGGAGATCTTTCGCTCAACCAGTCAGCCAGTGAAATCAGTTTTCCTTCCATGGAACTGAAGACCTGGATTAACACCACAAAATTGTTTGTCACTGAGCAGTCTCCCGGGGTAATGCGTGCATATGCGTTTCCTTCGCTGACCCCCCTGACGTCCAGAAATTTCCTTCAGTTTTTATGGTGTACACGCGCAGAGGGCCCTTTTGTTTTTGCAACAACAGATGAGAGTGTCCGAAATTTTCATGTCATGAACCGCAACACTTTAAATGATATGGACACAGAGGATGGTATTTTTGGCAACCAATATATTGCTGTATTCCCAGGTGATACGATGACGGTACTCACTCTGGGTCAATCCTTGTCAAAAAAATATCTTGTCGATGGAACCGGCCATATTGTTTCGTCAGAGCTTCTCCAGGTCCTGGTGAGCATCAATGATCTTCAGAGCACCTGTGCACAGGGCCATCAACTGTTTATCGGTGGACGGCAAGGCACGGTTATCGATCGAAATGGCGATGTTCTGGGCGTATTGACATCGCTCAACAATGCCGTGGTGCAGATCTCAAGGCTCACAGAAGATGAATCACATGTCGTATATCTCATTAACAGAAATGGACAGATCTTCCTGGAGATTGCTGATCTGGGTCAGTTGCCCCAAATTACCGTAACACAATCCTATCAAATGCCACAACTGACCTATTCCGATATCATCCTTGACGGACCCGTGATCTATGTGATGGGAACGCAGTTTCTTTCTTTTCCCGGAGAATCCTTTGTCCTGAAATATCCACTCTGATCCATGCTGCACCGTATCCTATACATCCTTGTTTTGTGGAGTGTGACAGCGGTTACAGCCAGCGGTCAGCAACAAGAAACTCCATACTATCACTGGTCTTTCGGAGTCAGTACCGGAGACATCCTTCATGCGCTGTTTAACAGTTGTGAGGGCGAGCCATTTTACCCGGCGTTTATGTTGGAATATACAGGACAGCAATTCGCAGTTCAGGGGGGATTCAGGCCAGGATATAACATGACTCATACCAGTTATGATGGTTTTCTGGATACGGAGATTACAGAAACGTCTTCGATCTCAGGGCAGTTGGCCGGTACATATTATTTGCTTCAAGAGGCACGTTGGCAGATCAAAGCTGGACTGCAGGCTGTTGCGGGGAGGTCAAGAGAAGATATCATCATGGACAGTGGATTTGACCGGGTGACTACGCGGCGGTTAGAATTGAATGTGGGTGTTGGGCCGGTGATTGATTTCAGGTTTTTGGTGCATCAACGGATCAGTTTTGGAATGGAAGCCAGCCTGATATACTCATGGAGTCATTCCGAACTACAACAGTTGTTTACCAACTTTCCTGACTTTGACAATACCAAAGAAACGGTTGAAGGGGAAGGCCTAGACGCATATGAGCCGGCTACGATTTACATGCGTTTTCATTTTTAAAAAGGAAGATTTACATTTCACTATTAATCATACCCAATATGAAACCTGTTTTAAACCTGTTGTCCCTCTGCTTACTGTCCATGATGATGGCTTGTCAGGATGATTCCTTCCAGACCCACATCCGCTATCCGGAACTTCCGGCGACTACTTATGACTATAGTCCCAAATGGGGAGGCATGCACTCCTTTATGTCAGGACAAACATTGGGCATCACGGATGCCGGCGCAACACTTGGGCGAGTATTGTTTTATGACAAGATCCTCTCGATCAACAATACGGTGTCGTGTGGTTCTTGCCACCATCAAGCCAATGGCTTTGCCGATCAGGCCAAAGTGAGCCAGGGTATCAACCACCAGGTCACGGATCGCAATGCGCCTGCTATCTGTAACCTGTATGATGATAACCTGCTTTTCTGGGATGGCCGGTCTACCGATATCCATGACCTTGTGCTGCAGCCGGTGCGCAACCACAAGGAGATGGGCATGGAAGACATGGATTTCCTTGTCGCCAAAATCAAAGCTGCACCCTACTATCCTGAGTTGTTTGCCGCGGCTTATGGGGACAGCGAGGTGACATCCGAACGGGTCGCAGATGCCATGGCACAATTTGTCAAGAGCATGGTCGGATGTGAAAGTGATATGGACCGCAGTTCATCTTCCGGACAAAACCTGACTCCATTGGCGGAAGAAGGACGTAACCTGTTTTTTGGAAAGGGCACCTGCTACAATTGCCATTCCGGGCCTGATTTTAATGACCGGGGATCCTTTTTCACTGATCCGTTTTTCCCACCCAATGGCGGGGGTTTCGGATGGTCAAAGGATATTGCTGATATCGGTTTGGATGAGCAGTATAAGGATGTAGGCATGGGTGTTTTTGATCCAGCTCTTGTGGGGGTCTTTAAAATCCCATCCTTGCGTAATGTTGCCATGACCGCACCTTACATGCATGATGGCCGGTTTGCGACACTCGAAGAAGTGATCGATCATTATAACTCAGGCATCAAGAAATCGCCGAACCTTGACGTGGTCTTTAAAAGTTGGGATACCGGGGATGCCATACGCCTGGGATTGACGGATCATGAAAAATCGGCGCTGGTGGCCTTCCTCAATACCCTCACCGATGACACCTTTATGCACGATGAGCGGTTTGCTGACCCATTTGTGGAATAATGCCATATAATTCAGGACATTACTCTGGCATTACATATTAAAATATTTAACATGAAAAGGATTCCAATTTGTTGGAAAATTAACTTCAGCATATTATATTTGGGGTCTGTTTACCACCTGGCTTCTTATTTGAAAGGCCGGCATAACATCCAAAGGCTCACCTTTCCAAAGAAGGCGAAAAATCGGTCCTCAAGTTTTGTGTCAGGTGGTATTATTTGATTCGCCCCCTCCCCTTTCGGGGAATCCATAAAAAAATAGGCTACGGTCACCCCTAGCCTATTTTTTTACCCTAATATGTGGTTCCGGATTATGATAAAAATTCAATGCTGTCATTGATAAAGGCATTCATTTCTTCCCCTTTGAGCATGCCCTGGTTGAGTTTGGCCAGGCGAAGCAGGTAGGCGGCGAATTTTTCCTTTTTCTCCGGGTTACGCATATTCAGCAACTTGTCGGCCACCAGGGGATGATTGACATTGATGATCACCTGGTAATGTCCATCGGCCATGTCTGCCCCCATGCCTTGCATGGCCTGCATCTCCTGCATGCGGCGCATAAACTCAGGTCGGGTGATCATCACCGGATGCCCTTCCGGAGACATCGGGCGCAGAATCAATTGTTGCGCATTGACACCCGGTAATGCACCAAACAATTCCTTGACCTTTTCCTGTTCCTTCTCGCTGAGCACAGATTCTTTCTTTTCTTCTTTCTGGATCAGGTGATCCGGTGTATCAGAATCCACGCGCACAAACGTCATGTTCTCCCCTTTGTACTCAAGGGTCTGGATAAAATGATTGTCGATCACATGGAACAGATGCAGGACATCATAGCCCAGATCCGTAGCCTGGCGAATGTAGGAAGCATGAAGTTCGGGAGAGGGTGTATATAAAGCGACAACGCGATCATACTTGTCGGTCTGCTGAGGTTTGATTTTCTCCTTGTATTCCTCTACCGTAAAATATTTGCCTTCGGTATTCTTGAGCAAAGCAAATTCGATAGCCTTTTCTGCAAATTTCTCGTCGGTGATCAGACCGTATTTGACAAAGACACCTATGTCGTCCCACTTTTTCTCAAAACCTTCCCTGTCATCGCGGAATAACTTGGACAAACGTTCGGCGACCTTTTTGGTCATGTAGCCGGTGATCTTTTTGACATTGGCATCACTCTGCAGGTAACTGCGGGAGACATTGAGCGGAATGTCAGGACTATCGATCACGCCATGCAGGAGGGTTAGAAATTCGGGTACGATTTCCTTCACTTCATCCGTCACATAGACCTGATTGCTGTACAGATGGATTTTGTTTTTCTGCTGATCAAACTGGTTACCGATTTTGGGGAAATACAGAATCCCGGTGAGGTTGAACGGATAGTCGATATTGAGATGGATCCAGAACATCGGATCGGGGGACATCGGGTATCGCTGCCGGTAAAACTATAGATAATCCTCAACCGTCAATTGACCTGGCTTGCGTTTCCAGAGGGGATGAGTGTCATTGATGATATTAGGGACTTCCTCTTCGATCTTCTTCCGGTTCTCTCCTTCGCCTTCCCAACGGATATCTGTTTTCATCCCCATCTGGATGGGAAATGGGAGAAAACTGCAATATTTTTTCAGCAGCCCTTCGATCCGATCCGCCTCAAGAAACTCCTTGCTGTCTTCACCGATATGCAGAATGATGTCTGTACCGCGCTCTTTACGGTCGTGCTCCTCCATGTCATACTCCGGATTACCATCGCAGACCCAGCGGACAGCCTTGGGGGTTTTCTTATAGGTACGTGTAATCACCTCTACCTTATCGGCTACCATAAACGCGGAGTAGAATCCAAGTCCAAAATGGCCGATGATATTGGTCTTCCCCTGGTATTTTTTGACAAATTCTTCAGCACTGCTGAGGGCCAGTTGGTTGAGGTATTTTTTGACTTCGGCTTCCGTCATCCCTATACCTCGGTCGCTGATGGTCAAGGTACCGGCTGCCTTATCCACAGCGACGTGGATCGTCAGATCTCCGAGTTCGCCATCGATTTCCCCTGAGCCGGCTATGGCTTCCAGTTTGGAGGTGGCATCAATTGCATTGGAAATCAACTCTCTCAGAAAAATCTCATGATCTGAGTAGAGGAATTTTTTAATGATCGGAAAAATATTTTCGGTTTGTACGGTAATGGATCCCTTTGCCATAAGTCATTGATTTTTAATTACTAATAACTTTTGAGCCGTAGGTCAAAAGATGTGCCAGCCTGATTTTTCTGTCAAATTGACCGAAAAGCCAGACAGGGGAATGAAAGTTTGGCATTGTATATGCTATACACTGGGTAATAGAGATGATCAAATGACGATAATCTCATTAAGACCGGTCCAAACAGGGGGGTTAGGATCGGTCTTTTTTTATTTGTCACCGTGGAAGCACCTGCTTCCAAATTCAATCAAGAATAACCAACAAGGAAGTAAAAGTAAAAGGGTTCTCAGACTTCAACTTGATGTCCGGTTTATCCGGTTACAGATAGCTCACTATGCAGGAGCAAAAGATCTTGCGAAAGTAGAATCCAGGAAGTTTAACTCACCCCATCACGGAATCACCCCATCACCCAATATTTTTTTTTACACACGGAGAACACGGAGAAAAGATCACTTAATCACAGATCGCCCGATAGCCTTCTCAGCCCCTCTGCTTCAATCCTCCTTAAAACATCCCACTTTCAGATTGTCTATCAGCAACGATTGTGAGGAGCCTCCGTTCCATATGGTCATCGTACAGCGGTCATAGGGTTGATCGGGTACCCGGACATCAAAGTAGAGATGCGTGGCCACCTGGTCCTGCGGGATCAGCCGCTGAACCCGGATCAGGTTGGTTTTAATAGCGGTCTCGCCCTGGTAAAATTGCACGATCCATTGGGCATATTTCCAGACATCCCATTCATGGGTCACCACCATACCATCAGCTTCCAGGCGGATCCATGGATGACAATCGGCCGTGAGTGGTATCGTATAGGGGCCTAAAAACTGAGCTTGTTCATTGAGGCAACCTGCTTGTCCTCCGACAGGCCATGGGGTATGACAAAACTGCGTATCCTGTTTAAAATCATTTTGCCATACCATTTTTACATCCTGTGGTATGCCACTGAAATATTCCCGTGTATCCAGAAGTTTAAACAAATCCCGATCCGGGTGAAGCCTCCCGACAACATGATAGAAGTAGGGCGTAGTCATCTGCCCTGCCTGGAAAAAGCCTCCTTTGTGCGCCTGGTGGATCCACCATCCATTGTAATACACATTGACCACTAGCACTACACCCCACAGCCACTTTCCGATATGGCTTCTGATCGCTGTACTGATCAATGCCGCCATCGGAAAAGCCATGAGCGGATAGATCTGGATGAGATTGCGTTGACCCAATCCACCGCCACCTTCAAAATGGGCCCAGCTCAGGGTGATATAAATAGCCAAAGCCGTTGTCAAAGCAGCAGGGATGAAAACAGACCGATGCTTTTTATATACCATGGGCCAGCCTGCCATGGCCAGCAACATCAATGGTGTATAGATCCACCAGCCAATATTGACGCCCATGAGTCCGCGCCATACTTTGGGATGAAGCCAATTGAATCCCTGATCCCCATAGCTATAGACGATCCATTCTCCGGCTGCATATTTCCAGTAGATCACTTGTATACTCATGATCGCTCCGCAAATGACGATGGCTACGAGGCATTTTAAGAAGTGTTGCTGCAAAAAAGTGAAACGGTCCTTCATACTATTCATTCCCCAGAGCAACGGCACCAGCACCCAAACTAATTCAGTAGGCCTGGTCAGAATGGCCAATCCCAGGGAAACTCCAATTCCGAGCGTAGATAGCCAGTCTGCCTTTTGATAAAATCTGATCGTTGACAAAATCAGCAGGCACAACAGCGTAAACAACCAGGTGTGGTTCATCCCGTTGGTGATGGAAGCGTACTCCATCCAATGGGTGCCAAGACCCAGGGCGAGCAAGGTCCACATGACGGCTGCATCTGTAAAATACAAGAGCAGGATTTTGCGGAGGCACCACAGACCGAGAATGGAGATCAGTAAACTGCCAAGCCAAATGGCCAATTGATAGGGGCGGCTGTATCCATCCGCAGGAAATGTACCTGTGAGGTTGGCATAAGTATGACCCAGGAGAAAAAAAGGAGCATACAATACGGCCTGCCCGATAGCGTATTTATTGACTTTATGGCCTGAAGGCTGGTGATCAAAGGCCTGATCATACGCTGGTGAAGGCAGATATTTTTCATTGATTGCCTGCATCCAGTTTTGTTGTCTCAGATCATGATAAATGAATAGGGCTGGGAGATAATGATAGTATCCACTGACATCCCAACTGATCGTCGCTTCAGACCAGGGTTTCGCCCATTTCGGATAGTATACAGCCCCTAGTATCAACCATATGGTGGCGACCAGGATTAAGGCATGTGAGGATTTCATCGGTGGATAAAAGTAGCTGTTATTTATGGATCGCTATTTTTCTTATATTCATATATTAAATACAGCTGCCATGAAACCATTCCTATTGACCGTTGTACTTTTGGCTAATCTCTGTATACAGGCTCAGCCTACAGCACATCTGGGTCTGGCCCTTGCTGAAGTCACGGCCACCGAGAAAGTGTATAATGTGTATGTCCGTGAGTACCGCGGCATCATCGCACACTCCTACTCTATGTCTTTTGACGAAGCGAAGATGACCTACCAAGGTATTCGCAACAGCATTATATCATCACTCAACGGCAGTTCATTCGCCAATCCATCTGCCGGCGTAATTACATCCTTGTGGTTTGAAGGGAGCCTGGTGGGTGAAGATTATTTGGATTCAACTGTGCTGTACCAGATCGTGTTTAATGTAGTACAACCCGGCGGATCCAATTTGTGTTTTTCACAGACGCCACTTCCATTCGAATTTGTCGATGCGGAAAGTAATAGCTTAGATGAAATCATTATCCATGATGATTGCTTTGACAGTCTGCTGGTCATCATCAACCCCTCTTCAGTAGTTGCTGCTGTGCCTGGTCCGAAAGCTCTTATAGAAAACATTCAAGTTTCAGGAGATGGACGATTCTCCTTCACATCTTTACAAGACCAGCACCTTGTATTCAGCCTCTATGACACTCAAGGCCGAAAGCTCTCGACGTTGACATCCACATTTTATCCGAAGGGAAGACATCAAGGTGACCTCCGGAAAGCTCTAGTTCCTGGTGCCTATCTCATACAGTCGATGGCTACTGGATCATCAACATTTTCTCAGATAGTAATGGTGCATTGATTCCAATCACTTCATCACCACATCACCCAAACACTCAATAATTTTGGCGCACGGAGGACACGGAGTGCACGAAGATTTATTCTTCACGGATATTTGATCACTAGATCACAGATGCCAGATTCAAGATGCCAGACGTCAGACGTCAGATGCCAGATCACTTCATCACTAAATCACCTAATCAATCAATCACTCAATAATTTCGGCGCACGGAGGACACGGAGAATTAATCTTCAGAGATATTTGATCACTCGATCACAGATGCAAGATGCCAGATTCAAGATGCCAGATGCCAGATCACTCTCCCGCTATACGGCTGCGCAACGTGCGGGATCAAAGCTGTGCTTTGACATCACCCGATCACTAAATCACCCAATAGATTTACCTGTTGCTCATCCACTGGGCCTGCCACTTATCGATACCCTCGCAATCCTTGTATTCCGGATCGATGACGATATAGGTATTGGGGATGTGTTTGTCGACCCAGTCGCTGAAGGCCATATTGCGTTTGCTTTCTTTGGCAGCTTCCTGGATGCGGCTGTAGTCTTGTTTCAGATTGGCTTTGTGTGGGGAGGTGCGGCCTTGCAACTGAACAATCTTGTAGGAATAATCACCTAGTGGGGTACGATATTCGATGGGTGGGGTGATCTCCCAGACATCAAGGGTATCGATGCTAAAGAAGATTTCGCTGTCCACATCTGCGGTTTCAAAAAATGTATTCTTGGTTTTGGGGTTGATCATGCGGCCATTGTTGCTGTAGCTCTGGACACGTTTATCCCCAAAGCGATGGACGGCATCCGGAAAGGACATCGAATCCAATTGGACCAGGTTGCGAATGGAGTCCAGTTTGGAGCGGGTTTTGGCCAGGTCGGCATCAGTAATCCGTGGACGAACCAGGATATGGCGTGTATGAATGGAATTACCTCTACGTTCGAGGAGTTGCAGGATGTGATATCCGTATTCGGTTTGAATAATACCTGATGTTTGGTTGACTTCCAGTTGGAAGGCAGCGGCTTCAAACTCTGGTACAAAACTTCCACGTTGAGTCCAACCCAGGTCACCACCATCACGGGCACTGCCATCATCCGAATATTTTCGGGCCAGTGTGGCGAAATCCTCACCGGAAGCCAGGAGGTCTTTGACTTTGTTGATTTTCTCAAGGGCTTTGGCCCGTTCTTCTTCATTGACCTGGGGAAAGATCACCAGTTCTGCCAGTTCGACTTCGGCATTGAAATACGGAAGGCTGTCCTTGGGGATACGGTTATAAAATTCGAGCACTTCGGAAGGGGTGATATCCACATTTTTCATGATCTCGGCTTGCATTTTATCACCGAGAAGTTTCCGCTGCATGTCATCTTTGACTTGTTCACGCATTTCGCTTACCGTTTGCCCATAGACCTCCTGGAAAAGTTTGCGGTCATTGTTCATATAAGCCAGAATCTGATCCATGCGGGCATCGATCTCTGCATTGATTTCATCATCCGTGACTTCGACACTGTCGATTTTGGCATAGTGGACCAGCATGGACTGTGCCATCAGGCTTTCGAGAATAAGACATTGCTCGGTTTTTCCGGGATTGCCTTTGCGTTCGCGCATCATGGCCATCTGCTCTTCGACATCGGAATGGAAAATAACCTCACCGCCGATTTTAGCTATGATTTTATCGAGGATGATGGTGTCCTGTGCCAGGGTTTTTCCCAATGGTATGAGCATCAGAATAGCCAGACTCAGCAGTGTAAAGCATTTTTTCATTCCGTATATATTTTTACCCGCTCATCCTGGATATCGCGGTCATAAATTTCCTTTTTGATCCGGTCCAGCAGTTCCAGTTCGCGCTGGTGGAGGATAAACCTGGCGGCTTGCTCTCGGATCAGGGACAGGGGAGCAATATCCTGAGCATTATATACCTCCAATGGGTACAAAAGATAGATATAATCTCCATCCTCCCGCACGATCCCACGATTAGAACGAATTCCAGACGGGGAAAGTGTTCCTTCAGGGAAAAGTTGGATGACCATCTGCATTTCGTGCCATTGGGTCGAATCCTGCCAATTGGTCTTAGCGTGTTTGTCTGCATATTGCAGGACATCCTGGGCGTGTTGCTGTGGGAAAGTCTTCCACCAGACAAGGATTTTATCTGATCTCGCCAGGGGCTTTTTGATTTTAAAATAATAACCTCTCAACACTCCGGATTCGAGGCGGTGCTGTTCTTTGTTGGCTTCGTAATAACGTTGGAGGTCACTTTCAGTGATGACGGTATCGAGCCGCTCCTCCAGGGTTTTTTGTTCAAAGAAATGACGGAGAAGTGATTGCCGGTAGTCCTCAAGAAGCTTGTTCATATTGGCTTCTTTGGGAAAGTTTTTTTCGGCTTCGACCAGGATGAGGCGGTCGCGGACCCAATGCTCGGTGAGGCTTCGGACTTGCTGTACACTGTCTTCTGCACTATTGTAATCCTGGATCAGGTCTTTGATGTCATCAAAATAGAGTTTGTAATCAAAGACCTGGGCCAGGAGTATGCGTTCGGGCTCACTGACGGATGATTTGGATTTGGAACAGGACAGGACTGATGCTGTGAGCAGCATTATGTATACGCCTGTGTGCCATAGGCTTTTCATCCGGTGCGCCAACAGGGCCTTATTTTTTAACGAGGCTCATGAGCACATCATCATGCACGACAACAGGATACTTGGCCTGCAGGGCAGCTACCCAATCTTTTTCAAGTTGATCCTGGTAATCGGCAATGATGTACCCCCGGGCTTCATCGAGGGTTTTGGGTGTGGGGGGTATTATTTTTTCCACGCTCACAAAACCTGTGCTGTCGGGGAGATCTGCTTTTTGATCGGCGGCCCAGGTAATGCCTTCAGGCAGTGGTTCATCCTTCTGATATGTACGACGGGTGACGGTCATACCGATTTGCTTTTTGGCTGCTTTGTCAGCTACAACATCCAGCGGCTTCTTGGCAGCCCATTTCTTGATCGTAGCCAATTGGTTGACCGAAGCGGAGTCCAGTTTAACCGTGGCTACTTCGAGGCGCTCATCCCACATGTAGTTGTTAAGGTGTGCATTGTGGAAGGCGATCAGCCCTGCGGTGTCTTTACTGGCTTTATCCCAAACATTGATCTTGGTGGCTTCGAACAGGAGTATACCTTCTTCGTATTCGCGCATCAGGGATTTAAACTCAGGGTATTTGGCTGAGAGATTCTTCTCTTCAAATTCGAGGGCTTTTTCATTGACAAACTCATTGAAGACTTTATCAAGAATATCCTTGGTTGGCGTTCCCTTCGGCAATCCCATGCGGGTGCGGGCATTGTTGCGGACATAGTTGCCAAAATCGATATTGGAGTATTTGTCACCTCCGATCGTGATCAGGGTAGCAGAAGCTACGAGAGGTACTTGCCAACGGTAAGTCTGCAGATCATCTCCGGCGGCATTGACAAACTGGGTATAGACATTTTCATCTTTGGTATATCCCGCTTCTGTTTTGATTCGGTTGACCATAGATTGGCGTGCAGCTGTGATTCGTTCGTCGCGGCTGATCTGTGTTTCGATTTTGCGCTTAGCCTGATCGGTGGTCATCACCGGACGTTTGCGAATACGCTTGACGATATGCCATCCGAGGCGGGTGTGAATAGGGGCGGAATAATCGCCGTCGTTGGCCAGGCCAAAGGCTGCATCTTCAAATGACTTCTCATATTGGTTGATCACGATGGGGCCGATAGCACCGCCACGTTCTGCGGTGTTTTTGTCTTCGCTGAATTTTTTGGCCAGTTCTTCATACTTGGCACCGCCCTGGAGTTGCTTGTAGATATCATCGATGCGGGCTTTGACGGCTTTGTCATCACTGCCATCCGCTTTGGTACGAAGGAGAATATGGGCTACATCAAGTTCACCGCGGGCAGGTCTCTTGCTGATGACTTTGACAATATGGTAACCGAGGGTGGTATGGACAGGCGCTGAATATTTACCCACAGCAGTTTCATACGCTGCGGTTTCAAAAGCATAGAAGCCATTAGGAAGGAGCGCTGTGATAAATCCGATGTCGCCACCATTTTCCTTTGATCCGGCATCTTCTGATGTTTGTTTGACCACTACATCCCATGCTTCGCCAGCCTGGAGACGCTTGTAAGCGGCTTGAATTTTATTGTATGCGGCCAGAGTGTCCGTGGCTACGTTGGGGTTGGTTTTGATCAGGATGTGAGCTACCTGAACGTCTTCCTGCATCCGCTTGTAGGCTTCGTCCACTAGACGATCTGTGATTTCCTTGTCGGTGAGATAACTGTCGGCGAGTTGCTTGCGATAACCTGCCAATTCGGTCTGCAAGCTGGGGAGCGTATCAAGGCCCATGGCGTAGGCTTCGCGGACTTTCAGTTTAAACTTGGTGTACAGATCCAGGTATTCGCGGAGACTTGCTTCGGTGAAGTCGGCGTCATCGCGATTGTTTTTGGCATAGATATACGAAAACTCAGAGGCTGGAACCGGCTGACCATCAACGGTAAACAATACCGGATCAGGCGACTGGCTCTGTAGCATACCTGTGGACAGAAACGTCACCAGACTTAAAATCAGGAAAAATCTCATATGTAAGTGGGTTGAAAAGAGGATACTTAAGGGTGTAAAAATAGCCAATCCTGTGGTAAAAAGCGGTTTGACGGTGCGATTTTACTACAAAAATGGAGGCTAAATGGCGCTGTAACAAATGGTTAACAAAAGAGCAAAGGGCAGAGAGCAGAGGGCAGAGGGCGGTTCACAGTATGCAGTTCGCAGTAATCAGTTTGAATCAGGGTATTGGCAGTTCCAAGTGAAGTTTTTATTTCGTTACCTAACCCACCTATCCTTCATTCTGCCCTTCTGCCAAATCCCCGTTTTGATTCTGACCTCTTCACTTTTCATTCTTCATTCGTAATTTCTTATTCCCTATTCCTCAACCATGCTCGTAGACCTTTCTGATCCTCGGGTTGAGGTTGGTCATGATCTCATAGGTGATGGTGCCGCATATGCGGGCCAACTCTTCGACGGACTGCGTTTTATCAAAAATGATTACTTCATCCCCAATGATCGTCTCCGGGATGTG
>ERZ724526.736-NODE-736-length-18093-cov-9.870995_pt1 | contig 18093 bp, 14 predicted proteins | sample MGYA00376059_ERZ724526 | MGnify/ENA primary metagenome ERZ724526 (study PRJEB28724, sample SAMN07190883) | activated sludge metagenome | isolation source: activated sludge of sewage treatment plant in Hong Hong | place: Hong Kong | collected 2016-03-17 ...
CCGAGACCGCACCGGCGAGTCGGGCTGCGAGTCCCTGCGCGGCGAGGGCGCCATCGACCGGGTAGACCGCGCGCGCGCCGCGGTCGAGTGCGACGGCGGCGGTGGTGAAGGAACGCAGCGTGTCGATGACGACGACCGTATCGTGCGCCTCCGGCAGATCCTGCAGGCGGTTCAGGAAGAGGCGGGTGAACTTCATGGCCGGCCCAGGCGGGCGGTCAGAGCAGCGGCGCCAGCCAGTATTCGGCATCCCTGGTGCTCATGCCCTTGCGCCTGGCCCAGTCTTCCAGCTGGTCGCGGCCGATTTTCGGAATGGCGAAATAGGCGGCGGCCGGGTGGCCGATGTAGAAGCCGGAAACCGAGGCCGCCGGGGTCATGGCGCAGGACTCGGTCAGGCCCATGCCGATCGCCGGGGCGTCGAGCAGGGCGAACAGGTCGCGCTTGGCGGTGTGGTCCGGGCAGGCCGGGTAGCCGGGGGCAGGGCGGATGCCCTTGTATTGCTCGGCGATCAGCGCGTCATTGTCGAGGGATTCGCCCTTCGCGTAACCCCAGAACCCGGTGCGCACCTTCATGTGCAGCCACTCGGCGGCCGCTTCGGCCAGGCGGTCGGCCAGCGCCTTGAGCATGATCGCCGAGTAGTCGTCGTGGGCGGCTTCGAAGGCGGAGACGCGATCGTCGATGCCGAGGCCCGCAGTGACGGCGAAGGCGCCAGCATAGTCCTGCTCGCCGACGAAATCGGCCAGCGCGGTATTGAAGCGGCCCTGCGGCTGTTTGATCTGCTGGCGCAGGCCGACCCAGCGGGCGGCTTCGGTGCCGCGGCTCTCGTCGGTGTAGAGGACGATGGCTTCATTCTCGCCGCGGGCCGGGTAGAGGCCGAAGACGGCTCTCGCGGTCAACCAGTTTTCGGACACGATTATCGCCAGCATCGCCTGCGCGTCGGCGAACAGTTGGCGGGCGGTTTCGCCGACCGTCTCGTTCTGCAGGATGGCCGGGTAGCGGCCGGCCAGGTCCCAGCTCTGGAAGAAGGGCGACCAGTCGATGAACGGCACGAGATCGGCGAGCGGGATCGTCAACTCGTGGCGGCCGGGCTGCGCCGGTTTGACCGGCGCGTAGGGCTGGTTCCACGTGAAACGGTTGGCGCGGGCATCTTCGAGTGAAACCAGCGTGGCGCCCTTGCGGCCGGCGTGCTCGCTGCGCAGCGCCGAATATTCGGCAGCGATTTCACCGACGTAGCCGTCGCGCTGCTCGGCGGAAAGCAGCTTGGTGGCGACGCCGACGGCGCGCGAGGCGTCCGGCACGTAGACGACGGCGCCCTCATAGTTGGGGGCGATCTTGATCGCGGTGTGGGCGCGGCTGGTCGTCGCGCCGCCGATCAGCAGCGGTTGCTGCAGGCCCTGGCGCTGCATTTCGCCGGCGACATGCGACATTTCCTCCAGCGACGGGGTAATCAGGCCGGAGAGGCCGATGAGATCCACCGCGTGTTCGCGCGCCGCGTGCAGGATGTTCTCGCACGAGACCATGACGCCGAGGTCGATGACGTCGTAGCCGTTGCAGCCGAGGACGACGCCGACGATGTTCTTGCCGATGTCGTGCACGTCACCCTTGACCGTCGCCATCAGGATCTTGCCCTTGCTGCCGAGGCCGGTGCGCGATTTCTCGGCTTCGATGTAGGGCAGCAGATGGGCGACCGCCTGTTTCATGACGCGCGCCGATTTGACCACCTGCGGCAGGAACATCTTGCCGGCGCCGAAGAGGTCGCCGACGTGGTTCATGCCGGCCATCAGCGGGCCTTCGATGACGGCGAGCGGCGGCTTGCCGGCGGCTGCGAGTTGCGCCCGCACTTCCTCGGTATCGGCGACGACGAAATCGGTGATGCCCTTGATCAACGCGTGTTCGAGGCGCTTCTCGACCGGCTGCTCGCGCCAGCTGAGGTCGGGGCCGCTATCCTTGCTCTTGCCTTCCTTGACCGTCTGGGCAAACTCGACCAGCGCCTCGCCGGCTTCCGGGTGGCGGTTCAAGACCACGTCCTCGACCTTCTGCCGCAGGCTCGCTTCGAGATCGTCGTAGATGCCGAGCATGCCGGCATTGACGATGCCCATGGTCATGCCGGCCTTGATCGCGTGGTAGAGGAAAACTGTGTGGATCGCCTCGCGCACCGGGTCGTTGCCGCGGAAGCTGAAGGAGACGTTGGAGACGCCGCCGGAAACGTGCGCGTGCGGCAGGTGCTGCTTGATCCAGCGCACCGATTCGATGAAATCGACGGCGTAGTTGTCGTGCTCCGGGATGCCGGTGGCGATGGCGAAGATGTTCGGGTCGAAGATGATGTCCTCGGCCGGAAAGCCGATACCGGTCAGCAAGCGGTAAGCCTTGGCGCAGATTTCCGTCTTGCGCGCCAAAGTGTCGGCCTGGCCCTGTTCGTCGAAGGCCATGACGATCACCGCGGCGCCGTAGCGGCGGGCCAGCCGGGCCTGTTCGATGAATTTGGCCTCGCCTTCCTTCATCGAGATCGAATTGACGATGCCCTTGCCCTGGATGCACTTGAGGCCGGCCTCGATGACTTCCCACTTCGACGAGTCGATCATGATCGGCACGCGCGAAATGTCGGGTTCCGACGCGATCAGCTTGAGGAACTTGTCCATCGCGGCGAGCGAATCGAGCATCGCCTCGTCCATGTTGATGTCGATCACCTGCGCGCCGTTGTCGACCTGCTGGCGGGCGACGGCGAGCGCATCGTCGAAGCGGCCTTCGAGAATCATCCGCGCGAAAGCCTTGGAGCCGGTGACGTTGGTCCGCTCGCCGACGTTCACGTAGAGCGATTCCGGGCCGACGTTGAACGGTTCCAGCCCGGACAGGCGCAACTTTCGTTCGATTTTCGGCACTTTTCGCGGGTCGACCGCGGCAACCCGTTCGGCGATCGCCTTGATGTGCTCGGGCGTGGTGCCGCAGCAGCCGCCGACGATATTGACGATGCCGGTCTTCGCCCAACTTTCGATCTCGTCGGCCAGCATTTCGGCGGTCTCGTCGTAGCCGCCGAAGGCATTGGGCAGGCCGGCGTTGGGGTGGGCCGAAATGTAGCAGTCGCAGACGCGCGACAGCTCCTCGACGTACTGGCGCAATTCTTTGGCGCCGAGCGCGCAGTTGAGGCCGAAGGAGAGCGGCTGGATGTGGTTGAGCGAATTCCAGAACGCCTCGGCGGTCTGGCCGGACAGCGTGCGGCCGGAAGCGTCGGTGATGGTGCCGGAGATCATCACCGGCCAGCGGCGCCTCGCGCGCTCGAAGACGCTTTCGATGGCGAACAGCGCGGCCTTGGCGTTAAGCGTGTCGAACACCGTCTCGACCAGCAGGATGTCGGCGCCGCCCTCGACCAGGCCGGTGATCGCCTCGACGTAGTTGGCGACCAGTTCGTCGAAGGAGACGTTGCGGTAGCCGGGGTCGTTGACGTCGGGCGAGATCGAGGCGGTGCGGCTGGTCGGGCCGAGGACGCCGGCGACGAAGCGCGGCTTGGCCGGGTCGGCGGCGGTGAATTCGTCGCACAACACGCGGGCGAGGCGGGCGCCCTCGAAGTTCAGTTCGTAGACCAGTTCGGACAGGTTGTAGTCGGCCTGCGAAACGGCGGTCGAATTGAAGGTGCAGGTTTCGAGAATGTCGGCGCCGGCTTCGAGGTATTCGCGGTGGATGCCGGCGACGATGCCGGGCCGGGTCAGCACCAGCAGGTCGTTGTTGCCCTTGAGGTCGTGCGGGTGATCCTTGAAGCGTTCGCCGCGGTAGTCGGCTTCCAGCAATCCGTGGCGCTGGATCATTGTGCCCATGGCGCCGTCGAGGACGAGAAGGCGCCGGGCGAGGAGGGCGGAAAGTTCTGAAGTGCGGTCGGGTTGCATCGGAAATTTCCGTGAGCGGGAAAACCCCGAATTATATCAAGGAGCTGCGCTCAACCCACCGCTTCGACGCGCTTGCCCGCCTTCTTGACCAGGCCGCTCCCGGTATCGAAATAGACATTGAAGAAGGTCGGCTGGTTCGGCGGCACGCCTTCGATCTTCCACTCCCAGACTTCCTCGCGCAGGTTGTCGAAGACCATCTTGTTGGCCGGCTTCCCGAGGAGGCGGCGAACCTGGTCGCGAGTCATCCCCTCGCGGGCCTTGGCGTAGCTGCTCTCGTTCAGGACCTGCTCGAGCTTCCGGACGACCTGATCCGGCCCCAGGGTAATCATGTAGCAGTGAACGCCTGCCGGCTGCCGGGTGTATTCCCAGGTCACGGTCCCGTCATCGTTCGTGAATTCGAAGCCTGGGTTGCCCATCTTTGCCCGCACCTCGACGGCCGTCGTGATGCCCGGCTTGATCTCCGGCAGGACAACGATGTCGCATGCCGGCAGAATGGCGGCGGTAATCGCCGCGAGCGCGGCCGAAATCCAGTTGGTCTTTTTCATGCGGCAAGTTTACCCTGTTCGCACCCTGGCTTCATAATATCGTCGCGTTCAAATCCCCGGACAGGCAGATGCAGAACCTTGATCCAGTCGCCGCCTTCAGTTTCCTGGAAGCGAATCCCGAGGCCTTGCTGGTCGATTGCCGTACCGAGGTCGAATACATGTGTGTCGGCCATCCGGTTGGCGCCGAACACATCGCCTGGCAGGAGGCGCCGAACTGGCAAGTCGACCCGCATTTCGCGGACAAGGTCAGGCATCTTCTCGTCGGGGACATGTCGCGACCGGTCTTGCTCATCTGCCGCAGCGGAATCCGCTCGCGTGATGCCGGGGAAGCGCTTGAAGCGGCCGGATTCATCAACGTGATCAACGTCAGCGAAGGCTTCGAAGGGCCGCTCGACGACCATTACCATCGCGGGACGCTCGGCGGCTGGCGTTTTCACGGCCTACCCTGGCAGCAGAACTGAGCGCCGGTAGAGCAAAGCGGACAGCGACCCGAGAACGAGGAGCCCGCTCATGGCGAGCGCCAGGGTGAGCGTCGATCCCCAGACCGCCGGCGCGATCATTGCCGCGACCAGGCTGTTGAATCCGGACTGCATGAATGTCTGGCACGAAGCCGCCATCCCCCGGTTGTCGGGGAAGGGATCGAGGGCGAAGAGCGTCAGGTTGGGCATGGCCAGCGACATGCCCAGGGTGTACAGGAAGAGGGGTGCGACGCTCCACGGCAGCCCGGCCGGCAGGACCAGATTCAGGCTGACATTGAAAAGCGCGGCGGCGGCCATGACGCCGTAGCCCAGCTTCACCGTCGCTGCCGGCGAGCGCCTTCCGGCGAGCCGCCCGGCCAGCCCGGAACCCAGCATCAACCCGCCCATGGCCGGGCCGAACAGCCAGAGAAAGCTGGTTTCGGAAACTCCGAGGAGGGTCATCAGGAATACCGGCGCCGACATCACATAGACGAAGAAGCCGGCGAAATTCAGCGACAGGGCGCCGCTGGCGAGCAGGAACGGCGGCGAGGTCAGCACGTTCCAGTAGGCCTTGCCGAGGTAGGCCGGATGGAGCGACTGGCGCTTTTCCGGCGGCAATGTCTCCGGCAGGAGCTTCCAGCAGGCGATCCAGAGGGTTGCGGTCGACAGCACCAGAAAGGCAAAAACCGAACGCCAGCCGAACCAGGTCTGCAGCCAGCCGCCGATCATCGGGGCGATCGCCGGGGCCAGCGCGAACATCATCGTGATCTGCGCAATCAGGCGCTGCGCCGGCGGGCCGTCGAACAGATCGCGGACGATGGCGCGGGTGACGACCATGCCGGCGCCGGCGGTCATCCCCTGCAGCCCCCGCCACAACCAGAGCTGGGCGATCGAGGTGGCGAAGGCGCAACCGGCCGACGCGGCGCCGAAAAGGGCAAGGGCAACGAGGATGACGCGGCGCCGGCCGAAGCGGTCGGACAGCGCGCCATGCCAGAGCGTCATCACGGCAAAGGCCGCCAGGTAGACCGAGAGCGTCTGCTGGACTTCGAGGGGAGTCGCCTTCAGGCTCTGCCCGATGTCGTGAAACGAGGGCAGGTAGGTGTCGATCGAGAACGGACCGAGCGCCGCCATGCTGGCCAGCAGAAAAGCGATGGCGCGGGTGGAACGCCCCTGCTCAGCCACCGGACAGGCGCCGGTACTGGATCGCCTCGGCCACATGCGGAGCCCGTAGCGAAGCGCTGCCCGCGAGATCGGCGATGGTCCGGGCGACCTTGAGAATGCGGTGCCAGGCGCGCGCCGACAGATCCAGCCGCAGGCTCGCCTGCTTGAGCAGCCTGGCGCCGGCTTCATCCGGCTGGCACAGGGTATCGACTTCCTTCGCCGTCAGGCGGGAATTTGTCTTGCCCTGGCGCTCCCGCTGGCACGCCAGCGCCGCCTCGACCCGGCGGCGCACGGTGGCCGATGATTCGCCGTCGCCCGTGCCGCCAAGCGCATCGACCGGCACCGCCGGAACCTCGATCAGCAGGTCGATGCGGTCGAGGAAAGGGCCGGAAATCCTGCCGCGATAGCGGGCTATCTGGTCCGGGGTGCACCGGCACTTGCCGTTGCTGTGCCCGCTGTAACCGCAGGGGCATGGGTTCATTGCCGCGATGAGCTGGAATTCCGCCGGAAATCGGGCATGCCGGGCGGCGCGGGCGATGTGGATATGCCCGGACTCGAGCGGCTCGCGCAGGGTTTCCAGCACCTTGCGGTCGAACTCGGGCAACTCGTCGAGGAACAGCACGCCATGGTGGGCCAGACTGATCTCGCCCGGGCGCGGCGGGTTGCCGCCGCCGACCAGGGCGGCGGCCGACGCGGTATGGTGCGGCTGGCGATAGGGGCGAACGCCGAAGGCTTCGGGCCGGAACTGCCCGACCAGCGAAAGGACGGCGGCCGAGGACTTGGCGGCTTCGCCGTCCAGCATCGGCAGCAAACCCGGCAACCGGGCGGCGAGCATCGACTTCCCCGAGCCTGGCGGGCCGATCATCAGCAGCGAATGGCCGCCGGCGGCGGCGACTTCCAGCGCCCGCTTGGCCTGACTCTGGCCGCGAACCTCGTTGAGGTCGGGGATTATCGGCTGATTTTCGCTGTCGACCGCAGCCGGTCCCGGCAACATGGCCTGTCCGGATATGTGAGCGCACACTTCCAGAAGGGAGCGCGCGGCTAGGATGTTTTCCGAACCGATCAGCGCCGCTTCCCGGGCACTGTCTTCAGGCAGGATGAAGGTCTTGCCGCTGCCGGCGGTCTGCAAGGCCATGGCCAGTGCGCCACGGATCGGGCGCAGCTCTCCCGACAGCGACAGTTCGCCGGCGAACTCGCAGCCGTTCAGCGCCGCTGCCGGAATCTGGCCGCTGGCGGCGAGCATGCCCAGGGCGATCGGCAGGTCGAAGCGGCCCGACTCCTTGGGCAGGTCGGCCGGGGCGAGGTTGACGGTGATGCGCTTGCTCGGGAAGTCGAAGCCGGAATTGACGATGGCGGCGCGGACGCGGTCGCGCGCCTCCTTGACCTCGGTATCCGGCAGGCCGACCAGGGTGAAGGTCGGCAAACCGCTGGCCAGATGCACTTCCACCGTTACCGGCGGCGCACTCAGGCCATCGAGTCCCCGGCTGTGAGCGATGGCGAGCGCCACCGTGGCCCTACGTTGCCGACCGCGCTTTTTCCAGCGCCTCGACGCGCGCTTCGAGTTCCTTCAGCCTCTCGCGAGTGCGGGCCAGCACCTGCGACTGGATATCGAATTCCTCGCGGGTGACGACGTCGAGCTTGGCCAGCAGGCCGCTCACCGCCGCCCTGGCATTCTTCTCGAGATCCCTGGCCGGCGAATTGGCGAGCAGGGCGTTCATCTTGTTGCCGATTTCTTCAAGTGTCTTCGGGTCGAGCATGGGGGTCCTCCGTGTCGAAAAAGTGTAACACAGCGCCCGCCCGTTGATTTCGGGCACCCTGCCTGTCCGTGGTGCGCCGATAATTCGCAGCGCACCACATTGGTGCTTAAACTGCCGATCTCCGACACAAACAGGCAAAAGTCCCTTGATATTCATCAAAAAGAGATTCTGGCACGGGTCGTGCTAATGCTGTACTGCACAAATTCTTTTTCACTTTCACCGCAGGAGAAACATCATGAACAGGTCTCTGATAGCCCTTGCCCTCGCCGGCGTCTTTGCGCTACCCGCCGTCGCCCAGACGGCTTCGTCGGAACGCGGCGAGGCGCCGTCGGCCGAAGCGGAAGCCAGTCCGCACGCCTTTACCGGCAACCTGACCATTGCAACCGATTACCGGTTCCGCGGCATTTCCCAGACCTTCGGCAAGCCGGCAATTCAGGGTGGCGTCGACTACCTCCATGAGAGCGGCATCTATGTCGGCAACTGGAACTCCAACGTGAACGAGGCGACCGGTTATCCGGGCGGCAGCGTCGAAATGGACTTCTACGGCGGCTGGAAGAAGACGTTTGACGACTTCGGCGTCGATGTCGGGGTGCTGTATTACTATTATCCCGGAACCGCTACCGGTTTCTACTCGCCGTGCAACTTCAAGAACGGCATCTCGTGCGCCACTGGTCGCGTGGACAACACCGAGATCTACCTGGGGCTGAGCTGGAAGACGCTTTCGTTCAAGTGGTCGCATGCGCTGTCCGATTACTTCAGCATTCCTGACACTTCGGGCACCAACTACTTCGACCTGTCCGGCAGCCACGACCTCGGGGATGGCTGGGGCATCAATGCCCACGTCGGATACACCGATTTGCGCAGTTACCGGAGCCCTACCGGCAACGACGGCAAGTACACCGACTGGAAGATTGGCGTGACCAAGGACATCAGCGGCTGGGTCATCGGTCTGGCTTATGTCGACACCAATGCGAAGGGCTCTTCCCTGGGTGACCCCTACTATTACGTCAACAGCAACGGGAAGACGCTTGATGCCGGCAAGGCGACGGCTGTCCTTTCAGTTTCCAAGACCTTCTGATCCGGACCAAAACTCCCCGCGGGTGACTTGACTGACACCGGCGGGGAAACGCCAACTTCCATTTTTTCGGGGAACTACTCATGAAATTCGTAACCGCCATCATCAAGCCGTTCAAGCTTGACGAAGTGCGTGAGGCGCTGTCCGCCATCGGCGTGCAGGGTGTCACGGTCACTGAAGTGAAAGGTTTCGGCCGGCAGAAAGGGCACACCGAGTTGTACCGGGGCGCCGAATATGTCGTCGATTTCCTGCCCAAGGTGAAGGTTGAGGCTGCCGTCAAGAGCGACCAGATCGACCAGGTCATCGAAGCGATAGAAAAGTCCGCCAGCACCGGCAAGATCGGTGACGGCAAGATCTTCGTCTTTGACCTCGAACAGGTCATCCGCATCCGTACCGGCGAGTCCGGTATCGATGCCCTGTAAGGAGCGAACCATGAAACGTCTATTTGCCTTGCTGGCACTGGTCGGCGCCGTCGCCCTCGGCGCGCCGGCCTGGGCCGAAGAAAAGGCGGCTGCTCCGGCGGCGACCGCCGCCGCGTCAACCGGAATGGCCGGCATGAGCGGCATGGCTGCGGAGGCCGCACCGGCCGCTGCCGCCACCCCGGCGCCCGTCGTCAACAAGGGCGACAACGCCTGGGTGATGATGAGCGCCGCGCTGGTCATCCTGATGTCGATCCCCGGCCTGGCACTGTTCTACGGCGGCCTGGTCCGCACCAAGAACATGCTGTCGGTGCTGATGCAGGTGTTCACCATCTTCTCGCTGATCACGGTGCTGTGGGTGGTTTATGGCTACTCGGCGGCGTTCACCGAGGGCAACGCGTTTGTCGGCGTGCTCGACAAGGTCTTCCTGAAGGGAATCACCGTTGATTCGGTCGGCGCCACCTTCACCAAGGGGGTCGTCATCTCCGAACTGGCGTTCGTGATCTTTCAGGGGGCCTTCGCGGCAATCACCTGCGGACTCATCGTCGGCGCCCTCGCCGAGCGCGCCAAGTTTGCCGCGATCCTGGTCTTCATGGTGATCTGGTTCACGCTGTCCTACCTCCCGATGGCGCACATGGTCTGGTACTGGGCCGGACCGGATGCCTATATCGATGCCGCCGCCGGCGAGGCGGCGGGCAAGACGGCCGGCTTCCTGTTCCAGAAGGGCGCTCTCGACTTCGCCGGCGGCACCGTGGTGCACATCAACGCCGCGATCGCCGGTCTGGTCGGCGCCTACATGATCGGCAAGCGTACCGGTCTGGGCAACGTGTCGATGGCTCCGCACTCGCTGACCTTCACGATGATCGGCGCCTCGCTGCTGTGGTTCGGCTGGTTCGGCTTCAACGCCGGCTCGGCTCTCGAGGCCTCCGGCGGCGCCGCCCTGGCGATGGTGAACACCTGGGTGGCGACAGCCTGCGCCACGTTGTCCTGGATGCTGGCGGAATGGATCTTCAAGGGCAAGCCCTCGATGCTGGGCGCCGCTTCCGGTGCCGTCGCCGGCCTCGTGGCGATCACTCCGGCGGCCGGCTTCGTCGGGGTCATGGGTGCGATCGTGATCGGCCTGCTGGCCGGCATCCTCTGCCTGTGGGGCGTCAATGGCCTGAAGAAGATGCTCGGTGCGGACGACTCGCTCGACGTCTTCGGCGTCCACGGCGTCGGCGGCATTCTCGGCGCCATCCTGACCGGCGTCTTCGTCGATCCGGCGCTGGGCGGGACGGGCGTCTATGACTATGTGGCCAACAAGGTCGGCGACTTCGACATGGCCGCCCAGGTGATCAGCCAGTTGTGGGGTGTCGGTACCGTCATCGTCTGGTCGGGCGTGGTTTCGGCGGTTGCCTACAAGCTGGTGGATATCGTCATCGGTCTGCGGGTGCCGGAAGAGGAAGAGCGCGAAGGCCTCGACCTGACCTCCCATGGCGAAAGCGCCTATCACCACTGAACAACGAATCCCTGATGTCTCTCTCCCTTCGGGCACCTTCGGGTGCCCATTTTTTTTCCGGCACCCGGCAAGCCGGTAGCCAAATCCACTCGTCCTCGATAACGGCACCTGTCATAATTACCAGTTTAACTTGCCTGACCTTTAAGCAAAATCTCGCGTTGCATTGGAACACCAGAAAATGAAAGTGAATAAACCCAGCGGGCGCGTCGGTGCGCTCTTTCTCGTGGCAGTGGGCAGCGCCGGTGCTGCGCTAGCCCAAACGCCTCCTTCCAGCGTAGCCGACTGTCGTGGCATCGCGGCGAGCATGGAACGCCTGGCCTGCTACGACGCCGTCAGCGGACGTGCCGATGCCGCGTCCACGGGAATTGCGGGCGCACCGGCGGTCGCCACCCCGGCGTCCACCTCATCCGCGGAGGCCAAGCGCGCGGACAGCGATGTGGTGGCGCGTCCGACGGCGACCTCGATGATCGATACCGCATGGGGCTTCGATCCGAACTCGGCCCCCTTCGACATCGGCTTCTACAATGCCAACTATCTGCTTTTCGGCCGCTATTCGGACAACGTCAACAAGGCGCCGTTCTTGCCCCTGGTTCAGGGCGCCGGGCGAGAGCAACTCGATCTCAACGGCACCGAGGCGAAATTCCAGATCAGCTTCAAGGCGCGCGTGTGGACCAGCGACGACCGGCGCTGGGGCCTGTGGGCCGCCTACACCCAACAGAGCCAGTGGCAGTTGTATAACGGCGACACCTCGCGGCCATTCCGCGACAACAACTACATGCCCGAACTGTTCGTCAGTTACCGGCCGGATGTCGACCTTGGCGCCGGCTTCAACTGGAAGCTCCTGAATGTCGGTTACAACCATCAGTCGAACGGTCGCTCCGACCTCTTTGCCGACGGCCGCAACAACGGACTGTCGCGGAGCTGGGACAGGCTCTTCGCCGAGTTCGGCGTCGAGCGCGAAGATCTCGCCTTGTTCGGCACGGTCTGGTACCGCCTGCCGGAAAGTTCGACCAAGGACGACAATCCGGACATCACCGATTACTACGGCCATGGCAAGCTCAGTGCGCTCTACCGCTGGCGGGGCAACACCTTCTCGGGCTCGGTCCGCGGCAACCTGAGGACCGGCAAGGGCGCCGTCGAAGCCGGCTGGTTCTCGCCCCGCCTTTTCGGGCCTCTGCGCGGTTACGTGCAGGTGTTCTCGGGGTACGGTGAAAGCCTGATCGACTACAACTGGAACCAGACGACGATCGGCGCCGGTATCGCCTTGAGCGACGGGCTCTAGGCGCGACCCGGCGGCCTTCCGCATCCCGGCGCCGTTGGCATTGGCGAGGGCGGCACGGGCGACTACCGGTTTTCAGGCAAGGGGTGGATGCAGTTTCGTCCCGCTGCCTTGGCCTCATAGAGCGCATCGTCGGCATTCCCGGTGGCGATGTCGATGGAGTCTTCACCCGGCAGGCATTGGGCGATGCCGATGCTGACCGAGAGCCGGCAGCGGCCGCGATGACTGCGCACGATGATCTTGTTGACTTCCGACCGGATGCGTTCGGCGACCAGGTGGGTGCCCGCGGGCGAGGTGTCCGGCAACAGCAGGCGGAACTCGTCGCCGCCGGCGCGCGCGAAGATGTCCTGTTCGCGCAGATTCTCGTGGACTACCGAAACGAACTGCTTGAGTGCGTTGTCACCGGCGGCGTGGCCCAAACTGTCGTTGATACCCTTGAAGTGATCGATGTCGATCACGACCAGCGCCAGTTCGCCACCGTTGCGGGCCAGGCGGGACACCTCGTGGCGGGCGAGTTCGTAGAAGGTGCGCAGGTTGTAGACACCGGTCAGGAAATCGGTCGCGGCGAGGAGTTCCAGACGGCGCTCGAGGGCCTTGCGTTCGGAAATGTCGAGTATCGCGCCGACGATGCCGTCCGGCTCCCCGGCGGGATCGAGGAAGATCGCCTTGTGGAAGACCACGTCATGAAGACTGCCGTCGGCGTGCCGGACCTGCGATTCATAGGACTGTGTCCCGCCCCGGGCCAGGTGCTCGGCATCCGCCCGGTCGTAGATGCGCGCCAGATCTTCGGGGGCGACGTCGAACACGGTCTTGCCGACAATCTCGCCGGCCGCAAGGCCGAGGTACTCGGCGAACGCCTTGTTGCTGGCCGTGTAGCGCCGGTTGCGATCCTTGATGAAGATCGGGATCGGCAGGGTATCCACGGCGGCCCGCAGGCTCAACTGGTGGGCCAGCGCCGACGGCGCGAGCGGTTCCGGCCTGGCGGCGCGGGGACGGTGCGCAAGACGGGTGACCGCCAGATCGATGCGTTCGAGATCGTCCATGGCGCAGCAGTCGGCTGCATCGCCCTGAACGATGCGACGCGCCAGTTCCGGGTTCCAGGGATCGAGCAGAACGATGTGCTGGAAACTGCTCGGGCACATCGCGTGAAATTGCAGCCGCCACTCCGCATAGGCGGCTTCCCCGTCGACTGCCACGAGGACGGCCAGCACCGTATCGGCCTCCGCGCAGTCGCCGGCGCCGGTGTTGGGGTTGACGACAACGAGGCCAGGCAATGCGGGCTGGGGCGCGTGCCTGCTGACGCGCAAGTCGATGAGCAGCAGGCGGCAGGGAGGTTGGGCGACGTCAGGCATGGCTTGATTCCGGATTGGACAGGTTTCATTCTGTGTTCCGGCGGCGGGCGGCGACAGGAAAAATTCCGCACTTGCGGGCGAACATTCGGGCCGATTTCGGTTCGCCGTGAAATATGTCGCGGATCGCTGCGAAAGAGGACTCGCCCCGGCCCGACTCACGGGCGCATCTTCCTGCCTGGAGATCTTCGCGAAACCGAGGGCGCGACGGCTGCGTTCCGTTACCGGGAGCGCCTGTCGCGGATGGCCGTTTGGCGGCTCGCGCCCGTCGGGCGGGCGGCAACCGGTCTAGCGGAAGACCACCGTCTTGTTGCCATGCACCAGCACCCGGTCTTCGAGGTGGTAGCGCAGGCCGCGGGCAAGGACCGTCTTCTCGATGTCCTTGCCGTAGCGGACCATGTCGTCCGGCGAATCGGAATGGTCGATGCGGATCACGTCCTGCTCGATGATCGGGCCGGCGTCGAGCTCGCTGGTCACGTAGTGGCAGGTCGCGCCGATCAGCTTGACGCCCCGCTGGTAGGCCTGGTGGTAGGGCCTGGCGCCGACGAAGCTGGGCAGGAAGGAATGGTGGATGTTGATGACGCGCGCGGCCAGCGCGTCGGACAGTTCGGGCGGCAGGATCTGCATGTAGCGCGCGAGCACCATCGTGTCACCGCGCACGTCCTCGAAGATGCGCTGGATCTCGGCGTTCGCCGCCGACCGGTTGTCGGGGTCGACCGGCACATGATGGAAGGGGATGCCGTGCCACTCGACGAAGCCGCGGAAGGTGTCGTGGTTGGAGATCACGCACGGGATCTCGACGTCGAGCTCCTTCGCCTGCCAGCGCGCGAGCAGGTCGTAGAGGCAGTGCTCCTGCTTCGACACCAGCACGACGACGCGCTTCTTGACCGAGCTGTCGGTGATCCGCCAGGTCATCTCGAGCGGCCCGGCGACCTCGCGGCGGAAGCGTTCGCGGAATTCGGCGAGCAGGAAGGGCAGCGTGTCCGCCCTGACCTCCAGGCGCATGAAATACTGCCCGGTGATCGCGTCGGCATGGAAGCGCGATTCGAGAATCCAGCCGCCGTTCGCGGCGATGAAGCCGGATACGCGGGCGATGATGCCGACCTGGTCGGGGCAGGAGGCGGAGAGTGTGTAGAAACGGTCGTGATGCATGTTCTTCCTGGAGTTGCGGGGTTCTGGCTGGCGGTCGCTTGCGCGGAGTTTGCCGGCAACCAGCCACCAGCTACCGGCAACTGGCGAATGCCTTGTCGATCTCGTTGCGCAGTTCGTCGTAGCCGAGCGTGACCGGAAACTGCGGAAACTCGCGGCTGACGTTCTCCGGCGGGTGGAAGAGGATGCCCCTGTGGGCCTCCTTGAGCATGGCCGTGTCGTTGTAACTGTCGCCGGCGGCGACGATCGTGAAGTTCAATTCCTTGAAGCGCCTGACCGCCTCGCGCTTCTGGTCCGGCATGCGCAACTGGTAGGCGACCAGCATGCCAGCGCCGTCGGCCCGCAGCGAATGACAGAACAGTGTCGGCCAGCCGAGCTGGCGCATCAGCGGGTGGGCGAATTCGTAGAAGGTATCGGAGAGGATCACCACCTGGTAATCCTCGCGCAGCTTGTCGAGGAAAGCCCGCGCGCCCGGCATCGGACCCATCCCGGCGATGACGCCCTGGATATCCGGGAGGCCGAGCTTGTGCTGGCGCAGGATGTCCAGCCGGTAGGTCATCAGCTTGTCGTAATCCGGCTCGTCCCGCGTCGTGCGCTTGAGTTCGGGAATGCCCGTGCGTTTGGAGAATTCGATCCAGATTTCGGGGACAAGGACTCCTTCGAGGTCCAGGCAGACGATTTGCACGGTCGGGCTCCCAGCGCGCGTATTTGCAAAGGCGCGATTCTAACCGATGAGGGGTGATTATCGGGCTGTTTTGGGCGTCGACCGCAGCAATGAAAGGTTTCCCGCGTGCTGCGCGCCGGCGGTCTCCCGCCAGCAGGCGGCCATGCCAGCGACACGACAAAGGCACTCAGGAAGCAAGCCCCTTTTAACCACCGCAATGAGGGTGCTGACGGCGCAGATAAGACAGTTCTCGCGGCAGCAGCACGTTGTTGCCGAAGGCATCCTCGCCGTAGCCGTGCCTGGCCAGGGTATCGACGTCCGCCAGCACCCGCTTGTCGCCGATGAAGGTGACGGTGAGGTCGGTGCGGATGTCGATTTGTCCGGTAGCCTGCAAGCCGGCGATCTCGGCCACGGTGTTTTCGAGGATGCCGCCCTCGCGCTGGCCGATCTGGTCCGAAAGCTGGAGCGGCTGGCGGTAGAGGACGATTTTTCCCTCGCCGGCAAGGCGATGAACGATCGCCAGAACGGCGGCTTCGGTGGCCGCCGCGTCGAGGGCGCCGGCCCGGTCGGGATGGACGCGGGCAATCTCCGCCGCCAGCCAGCGCCGCTTGCGGGCATTGATGGCCTCGTTGGCTCGGAACAGGTCAAGCGGGAACCCCGCGTCGAACAGCTTGCCGTCCAGGTCCATCCGCACCTCGCTGCCGTAATGCGCGACGATGCGCGCCACCAGGTTGGACGGGCGGACGTGAAAACCCCGATAACAGGGCACCGGCACCTCGAGGCGTCCCGGCTCCGCATAACGGCGCAGGATATCCTGGCTGAGGCGCTGGCCTGCGGCGAGATAGTCGCCGGAAAAGGCCATCGCGTAGCCGAACAGGGTTGCCAGGGTGGCGTCGGCATCGACCACCGGGCGCTCGCCCGGCACGGTGTCGCCGGTCACAGGACTGACATGACGCTCGTAGTAGTGCGCCAGGTCGGTGGCTATCCCGAGCAGGTGATAAATGACGCTGGCGTGACCGCGCAAGGTCGGCAGATCGGGGTCCGCCGTCTCGATCGAGGTCCCGGCGACGTGAGTGTCGTAGAGGGATTGCAGGTTGTGGAAGCGGAAGGCGAGCTGGCGCAGGCGTTCCTCGCTGACCGGGTCGGGGAAGCAGGCGGCATAGTTGGCCGGCGTTACGCGCGCCGCGGCCAGCATCCGATTGCTTTCGGCCGCCAGGTTGAGGAACTCAGTGGCCAGGTGGGCAACGGTGGTGGCGGCGTCGCCTGTGATGCGGTCGTCGCGGTTGCGGACCAGGCGCCCCGGCGGCAGTTGCTCGCCAAAATCGTCGGGCGACGGTGCGATGTCCTTGACTTTGATCCCAAGCCGCCCGGCTTCCTCCAGCAGTCCGGCGGCGACATCGGCGACGACGCCGCCGACGAGGCGCAGGTGGTCGCCGGTCGCGGCCTGGAAATCGGTCGCGGCCGGCTGCAGCCGGTAGGCCGGCAGGCGCCGCTGCACATGGGCCAGCGCCTGGCCGATGCGGGCGAAGTTCCTGAGGGTCGCCGTCAGGACGCGGAAGCGGTTCCAGCGGCGGTTATGGCTGGCGCCGTACTCGTCCAGCAGTTCTTCCATCCTTCCCGATTCCAGCAGCAGGCGGCCGCTGAGTGGTCGCGTCAGCGCCATTTCGCCGCTGCCCATCGCGGTCAGGCGGCGGGCGAGTTCAAGCAGGGACCGGCTGCGCCCGCACACCAGATCGTGAAACCGTTGGTCATCGATCGGTCGCTCTGCCGCCTGGCTGGCGGCGGATTTCTCGCTTGTCGCGTCGTCCATGATGAATTCCTTCCTTTCCGGCCCCGGGCTGTGGACCGCTGGGCGACATTTTCCGGCTTTCCGGCCAACTGACAAGCGAGGTTGGCCGCAACGCGATGGGTCTGGCGGGCCAGACAACCCGTGGTTCCGCAGCGTGCATGCAGCAGGCTTCAGTCGATGGCGGACAGCCCTTCCAGAGCCTCGTGCACCTCCAGCCAGCGCATCTCCGCCGCGTCGATCTGCTCACCCAGAACCCCCGCCTGCCGGTGCATTTCTTCGCTTTTCGAGCGGTCGACCGCAGCATAGAAGTCGGGATCGGCGAAACGGGTTTCGAGGGCGGACCTTTCCTCGTGCCACCTGGCCAGCTTGCGCTCGAGCTGCTCGATTTCCTTGAGCAGCGGCCGGCGTTGCGCCAGCAGCGCCTGCCGGTTGGCCCTGGCGTCGGCGCGCTGTTGCAGGCGCTCGTTCTTGCCGGCGGCGATCTCCGGCTGCGGCGCCTTCTCGGCATTGCGTCGGGCAGCCAGCCAGGCGGCGTAGTCGTCGAGGTCGCCGTCGAATTCGCCGACCCGGCCGTCGGCGACGAGCAGCAGCTCGTCGGCGCAGGTGCGCAGCAGGTGGCGGTCGTGCGAGACGACGACCATGCCGCCGTCGTAGTCCTGGAGCGCGAAGGTCAGCGCCTCGCGCATTTCGAGGTCGAGGTGGTTGGTCGGCTCGTCGAGCAGCAGCAGGTTGGGCCGGGTGCGGATCAGCAGGGCCAGCGCCAGGCGCGACTTCTCGCCGCCGGAGAAGGGGCCGACGGCGCGCGTCGCCATGTCGCCGCGGAAGTCGAAGCCGCCGAGGTAGTCGCGCAGCTCCTGCTCGCGCGTCAGCGGTTCGAGGCGGTTCATGTGCTGCAGCGGCGATTCGTCCGGGCGCAGCTGTTCGAGCTGGTGCTGGGCGAAGTAGCCGATGTTCAGCGCCTTGGCTTCCTTGCGCTCGCCGCCCTGCTGGGCGACAGCCCCGGCCAGCAGCTTGATCAGCGTCGATTTGCCGGCGCCGTTGCGGCCGAGCAGGCCGATGCGGCAGCCGGGGCGCA
>ERZ724526.741-NODE-741-length-18033-cov-5.722995_pt1 | contig 18033 bp, 14 predicted proteins | sample MGYA00376059_ERZ724526 | MGnify/ENA primary metagenome ERZ724526 (study PRJEB28724, sample SAMN07190883) | activated sludge metagenome | isolation source: activated sludge of sewage treatment plant in Hong Hong | place: Hong Kong | collected 2016-03-17 ...
AAAGCGGGGATTAAAGTGACATTAGGTTTACGTAAAAACAGAAACATCACTAGAATAACTAAACCCACGGTAAGTCCGAAGGTAAATTGCACATCGAAAATCGCTTCACGAATCGACTGTGAGCGATCCAAATAAAATGATAACTGTGCCGACCCAGGTAGTTGAGCGTTAATTCCTGGCAACCCTCTTTTCATGGCATCGACTGCAGCAACCACATTGGCACCAGGCTGTGCATAAATTAACAACGTAATGGAGGGCTGCCCATTGGTCCAGCTTGCGGTCTTTACAGACTCAAAACTATTCTCAACTATTGCAAGTTCAGATAATCGAATCAATCGTCCATTTTCATCCGCCGACACAATAAGATTAGCGAAATCAGTCGCATGCTCTAATTGACGATTAGCTTGTATGGTAAGTGTCTGACGGCTACCGTCGAGGGTACCCAATGGAGAATTGGGATTTGCATCTGCGATAACTTTGGCAATATCATCAATCGTTAAGTTACGCGCAGCAAGTGCGAGAGGATTGACACGGATACGAACTGCAAACTTTTTCTGGCCACTAATCCGAACTTCACCAATCCCTGGTAATGTTGATAAAGCAGGAATAATTAACTTATCAGCGAACTGATTTAATTCAGAAAAGGGTAAAGTTTCTGATGTAAGCGAAAGAATGGCAATCGTAGTATCTGCAGGATTTATCTTCCGATAGGATGGCATTGTTGTCATTTCAATCGGCAATGCCCGTTGCGCTCTCAGCAATGCTGCTTGAACATCGACAGCAGCACTATCCATATCACGACCTTGATTAAACTCCAGAGTAATTTGCGTATTACCTTGGGTATTCGTTGAACTGATTGTAGATAAATCCGCTATTGAAGCAAACTGACGCTCCAGTGGTGTTGCCACTGCTGCAGCCATGGTTTCAGGACTTGCACCGGGCAGTACAGCACTTACCGATATGGTGGGTGTATCATAATTAGGTAAAGCTGCAATCGGAATTCCATCGTACGCAGTCAACCCAAGAATGACCGCAGTTAATGACAAAAGTATCGTCATGATGGGACGTTGAATACACAATGCCGCGAGATTCATCGATTACCTAAGGTTATTTAGATTGCTGCATTTCCACTGTACTCGTGGAACGCGAAGACTCAGTAAATCCTACTTGCTTACACATTTTATCGCTCGGCTGTGTTAATGAATTTTCGCCAATCGTACTGCCTGAACGAAGTGCATGAGCACCTTCCACAACAATACAATAACCAAAATCGAGACCATCCACTATCGCGATCCCTTCCTGAATAAATCTTACGGATATCGGTTGCATAATCGCTTTATCAGTTGTGTCGATCATAAACACATAATGACCCATTGGACCTGATTGAACTGCCTGCACTGGGACAACAATAGCATCAGGAATCCACTGCTTGACAAGAACTACTTCAACATACATGCCAGGCCAAAGTTTTCCATCTGCGTTTGTAAGCTCGGCTTTAATTTGAATCGTGCCACTCGCCGTATCGATCGCGTTGTCAACAAAGACAACTTTTCCCTCCCGGGTTTCCTCGCCGGAAGATCCAAATTGTACGATGGCTTTAATCTGACCCAATGTCGATGATTGTTGCAATAAACTTAATTCGCTTTCTGGAAGCGCAAAACTCACCTGGATCGGATCAAGTTGCACAATGCTCGCTAGCTGAGATGACTCAGGTTGAACTAAGCTGCCAGCGAAGAATGGTATGCTCCCAACGCGCCCACTAATCGGCGCATAAATTTCCCCATAACTCAAGCTAACCTGATCTGCCTGAATAGCCGCTTGATCAAATTTAAGCTGATTTTGGAGTAACTCGACTTGATTTCTCGCCACATCCAACATCGCCTGTGAAATAAAATTTTTCCTAAATAATGCTTGTTGACGCTGATAGTTACGCTGCGCTATCGCTAATTCAGCCTTGGTTTTTAATAGCTGTGCCTTTGACTTCGCTAGATTGGCTTCACGGTCTCGCGTATCGAAAGAAAACAACTTATCGCCCTGCTTCACGAACTGCCCTTCTTTGATATGAACAGATTTAATGACAGCACTCAATTGGGGACGCACTACAATGGTTTGCTTAGGATGCACCGTTGCTTTAATCTTAATCTGAATTGCTACAGGCTGTTGCTCAACTCGCGTTAATACCACTGCCACTTTATTTTTCGGTTTAGCTTCATTTGATTTAGAACTGTGGTCGAAATATTGCTGACTCAATAAAACGATCGCAATGGCCACAACCACAACAACCCATTTGGAAAGAAAACACCTAAAACCCCCTACACTTTTTTTATTGTCGGTAATCTCAGTCACGTCAAATACCTATTTCGCCCTAAACGATCGAATCAGTCACTTAATCGATGATTCGACCAGCAACCATTTTGATTTTTCGGTCACATCGATTCGATAAGGCCTCATCATGGGTAACCAGTATTAGTGTTGTTCCTTTTTCTTGATTCAATTCGAACATCAACTCAACAATCTGCTTACCGGTTTCTGCATCTAGATTACCGGTTGGTTCATCAGCAAATAACAATTTGGGCTGCGTCACGAAAGCTCGAGCAATCGCAACGCGTTGTTGTTCGCCACCCGAAAGCTGCCTAGGATAATGATCAAGGCGTGCACCTAAGCCTACCCTTTCAAGTAATACTTGAGCCAATTGTTTTGCAGATTTTAGCCCCGAGAGCTCTATCGGTAGCATTACATTTTCCATTGCTGTTAACGCTGGCAACAGTTGAAAAGATTGGAACATAAAGCCAAGTAGTCGCGAACGGAGTGCTGCACGCTGATCTTCATCAAGCAGAAAAATAGCTTCAGTATCTAGAAAAACTTGACCACTGGTTGGTACGTCGAGACCTGCTAATAACCCTAGCAGGGTTGATTTACCAGAACCTGATGCACCCACAATAGCAACCGATTCCCCCGCATTGACTTGAAGGTTGATATCCTGCAGGATGATCAATGGTTTATCACCCAAGGCGACCGTTTTATTTAGCGCAGTTGCTTGTACAATAACTTGTTTATCTCTTTGGGTATGGCGGTTTTTTATGAAAATATTTCTTAGCATTATTTTTCTGTTTATTAATCTTATTATTCTGGCTCCTACCGGAGCTGAATCCCATCAAAATCGAATAACCATCATGATTCTGGGTGATAGCTTGTCAGCAGGTTACGGACTGCCAACCGAATCCAGTTGGGTCACGTTACTTAAAAATAGACTACAAAATGAATCGCCCAACTATCATGTTATTAATATTAGTATCAGCGGGGAAACAACACTTGGAGGTCGCAACCGAATTGAACAAGCACTCAAATTACATGAACCCAATATCGTTATCATTGGTTTAGGCGCTAACGATGGGTTACGAGGCACTTCCATCCAAACGATTAATGATAACTTAGAAATGATCATCGAAACGTGCCAACGCAATCATGCTGCACCAATATTGGTTGGAATGCAGCTTCCGCCGAATTATGGCAGCGCTTATACACAAAAGTTCCGTGATCTCTACCAACACATTGCTACACGCTATCAACTACCGCTTATCCCATTTTTACTCGAAGGATTTGCAGATAAACGTGACCACTTTCTTGCGGATGGAATTCATCCCAATACAGCAGCTCAAGCGCTCATTCTTGAAAATGTTTGGAAAGTACTCAACCCTTTAATCAAAACTCAAATGCAAAAAGAAGGCTAAACCCTTAATCTATTCTAGAGAAAATATTTAAATTCCTTTAACCGCCCTCTCGTTTAAACCAATCAATAAATTGACCCCATTCTTTAGACAAAGGAGCTGTCACTTTTAAAGCAACGTTTGTTATAGGATGTATAAACGCTATCGTCCCCGCATGTAAAAACATCCTTTTAATTTTTTGATGCTTCTTCATCAACTGTCGATTGAAGTCAAAATCACCGTATTTCTCATCACCGACAATTGGAAAGCCTAAATGTGCCAAATGAACACGAATTTGGTGTGTTCGTCCTGTTTTTAAATCCGCTTTTAGCAAACTATAATCAGGCCAGCTTTGTTCAAGTGTAAATATCGTGTGTGAAAATAGATCTTTCGTATCTTGATTTCTTCCATCTGTAACAGTGACACGTCGTTCACCCTTCGCTGTCACAAATTTGTTTAATAACAATTTCACGCTCTGTTTGGCATTAGTCCACTTTCCTTTGACTATCACCCAATAAAACTTCTGAACGGAACCCTCACGAATCTGCTGGTGTAGGCCCACTAAAGCGCTACGCTTCTTAGCCAACATTAAAACACCTGAGGTATCCCGATCAAGGCGGTGTACTAATTCAAGAAACTTCCACTCGGGGTAATCCTGCCGCAGTTGCTCGATTATTCCATAACTGACACCACTACCACCGTGAACCGCCATTCCTGCCGGTTTATTGATAGCAATCAGCCATTCATCTTCATATAATTTCTCGAAACGGGTAGAATTAGCGCGTGGTAGAATTCTTGTTGGTTCTGATTTTAAGGTTAACTTAAGCGGTGGAATACGAACGGCGTCATGCAATTGTAACCGGTAATCTGCCGTAATTCGTTTGCTATTGACGCGAACTTGGCCACTGCGCAAGATTTGATAAATGTGGCTTTTAGGCACACCTTTCAAGTGCTTAAAAAGAAAATTATCGATGCGTTGACCTTCCGATCTTTCATCAATATTTTCCACGTAAACTGCATTTGGCATATTTTCTTTGCCTAACACTTTAATTTTACCTATACTTTTAGGTTGAGTAATTAATTGAATTGATATACCTATATCATTTAATGTGTCAAATCGTTGACATCATGGCTCATGCTAAACAAGATTTAGCCATAGGTAGATTTGGCAATGCTGAAAAGTCGGCACCAAATCTGGTTACTGTCGCTCACCTGATCAAGTAGCGATAATAAATGAATTGCGCGCTCAAAGCACTTCAAGGATTTATTTACAAATTTTGTAGTACCTTACAGTAGGAATAACTTTGCCGAAATTTGCCATGAATAAATCCTTACCTGATGCTGCAGCAAGTAGAAAATTTGACTTTCACCGCAATAACACATTAGACCTGGGTAAACAAAAGAACGGGTTCATGACGTATAGTGCGGATGATTTAACGATTACAGGAAACTAAGTTAGTGTTAACGGCATTTATCGAAATGTTGATCTAACTTGGTAAATTACTTACTCGAACGATAGGGAAACGACAAACCCAATTATTGTATTTATGATTTATGTTTACTCGATCACCTGAAAATATGTCATTCCCTTTGGAACTACTTAGCTGATATTAGCAACCTGCCCGTGAATTGAGCGTGGGAGGAAATAATGAAACGAATGTTATTTAATGCAACACAACCTGAAGAGTTGCGTGTTGCAATTGTAGATGGACAAAAACTAATTGATCTCGATATTGAATCAGTCGGAAAGGAGCAACGAAAAAGCAATATTTACAAAGCGGTAATCACTCGACTAGAACCCGGTTTAGAAGCAGCTTTTGTCGATTATGGTGGTGATCGCCATGGATTTCTCCCCTATAAGGAAATTGATTTATCGGTCATCGGTAATCAATCTGAAACCTCAAGTCATCGCATTCATGAACACCTTCGTGAAGGACAGGAATTAATCGTCCAGATCGATAAAGACGAACGGGGTAATAAAGGAGCAGCGCTCACTACCTACATCTCATTAGCAGGCCGCTATCTTGTGCTCATGCCCAATAATCCACGGGGTGGTGGCATTTCACGGCGAGTTAATGCCGACGAGCGTGCTGAACTGAGAGACATTATTGGTCGGCTCCAAATACCAGACGGCATGAGTATCATTGCTCGGACAGCCGGAATTGGACGTAATGAAGAAGAGCTGCAATGGGACTTAAATTATTTGACACAGCTCTGGCATGCGATCGAAGAAGCGGCAAATAATCAGAGTGGTGTGTTCTTAATTTACCAAGAAAGCAGCTTAGTCATCCGCGCGATTCGTGACTATTTTTATCATGAAATCGGTGAAATATTGATCGATAACCCTGAAATCTATGATCAGGCGCGTCAATTTATGACTCATGTCATGCCTAATAATGTAGATCGACTCAAGCTCTACCAGGATGATGTTCCCTTATTCTCTCGTTTCCAAATTGAACACCAAATCGAAACCGCCTATTCAAGGCAAGTTTCGCTACCGTCTGGTGGATCGATCGTTATCGATCATACTGAAGCATTGGTGTCAATTGATGTTAATTCTGCAAAAGCCATTCGAGGCACGGATATCGAAAATACCGCCTTGAATACTAACTTAGAAGCTGCAGATGAGATTGCTCGGCAATTAAGACTCCGCGATTTAGGCGGGCTCATCGTAATCGATTTTATCGATATGGAGGTTGCACGAAATCAACGAGAGGTGGAAGTACGCCTGCAAGAAGCTTTGCATGTTGATCGCGCACGAATTCAAGTCGGTAAAATTTCGCGCTTTGGTCTATTAGAATTATCTCGTCAACGACTACGCCCTTCATTAGGCGAAAGTAATTATATCACTTGTACGCGTTGCCATGGCACAGGACATATACGCGGAACAGATTCATCTGCCTTACATGTTCTTCGGATTGTTCAAGAAGAAGCCATGAAAGAAAACACGAGTGCTTTGCATGTTCAATTACCCGTTGATGTCGCAACCTATCTGCTAAACGAGAAACGTGCAGAAATTCATAACATTGAAGCACGCCTCAAAGTAAATATCATCCTCATTCCCAATATTTATTTAGAGACACCGAATTACAAAATTAACCGACTCCGTCATGAGGACATCAAGTCAGTTGAAGTTCAAGCTAGTTATGAAATGGTTGAAAAAGTAGCAGAGGAAATAACGCTCCCTTCGATTTCACCAGAAAATAAAGTTACACGTCCTCAAGCAGCTGTTAAAGGCATCACTTTGGCTCAATCTGCACCAATTCGTGAAGAAAAACCAATTTCTTTTTTAGATAAATTCTTCAGTTGGTTCAGACCGACAACCGAGGAGCAAAATAAATCAGAAACTGCATCTATTCACGCTCGGGAAAAATCTTCTCAGCGTGAGCGAGGAAGAGGACGTAGAGATCGTGGGCGTGGTGGTCGAAACAAAGAGACACCTGCCAATGATCAACGCAAACGTAATAATCTAAATGAGGTCCATAAAGAAGCACATCAAGATACAGAGAGTATTCTGTTACAAGAATCGCGATCCGATCTTACTGCCTATCATGATGAGACGTTAGTGAGCCAACCCAAAGATAATCAGAGTTCTCAACTCGTACACAGCTCAGTCGAACTAGCATCGAATCAACCTGAAATACATGAATTGGGGTCAACCGAAGGCAACATTAAACAAAGTGAGCAAACTGAAGAAAAAAGCCGTCCACGCCGACGTCGGGGAGGCAGGCAGCGTAATCGGTCTGATCGGCCTAGATCGACCGCTACCAGTGAAACGCTAGAAACGACTTCTCATGCAGTAGATGCGATCCCTTCAATCGCTATCGCATCGACTGAACCCTTTGAAATAGTAGCACGGTCGGATTTCGAAGCAGTCAATTCAACTGATCATCAGTCTCAACCGATGAACTCTGATGCTTGGGCTGAGCATCGATTACAAGAAGTCCCGTCTGAAAAAATTGAACGCACTGAAGATCAAGCTTCTTCTATTAAGGCAGCTAACTCAGTTACGCAAGATGAACTCTCAGTTGATTCAGCATCTTCATTTAAACCGGTAACGGTTACTGCACCAGTGGTGATCGATTTACCCGATTTATCCAAGAGTGGGCTCGTTATGATTGAAACTACTCAGGAAAACGTATCAGAAATTTTAGATGATGAAATGCTATTGACTCGAAAACCGCGTCGAAAAACACCGGCAGCAAAAATAGATGCTCCAGAAACTGCTGAACCGCTAATCCAAATTGAAACTAAGGATTAGACTTGCAACCGGAAAGGGAATAGATATATTCCCTTTTCAACACATATATTCGCTTAATCTAATTTGAAATTCGAGAACAGGTTTTTATATAAGCGAATAGCAATTCCTCAAGAAATAGTCGCGCATTTAAAGAATGCCTTGACCATTGTTGAAACTGAGCTAATCGCTTCCAGAAATCGATAAGTTGTTTTGGCTCAGTTGTTGCCACGATTGTTTTGATGGCTGCTTCATACCGATGATGATAGTAAACCCTACCCAGTATCTGAAAACTTACTAAGTCATAACACCATTTTTGTAACCAGCTAACGATCATTGATAATTCCTGCTTATGGAGCTTCTCTGCCAATGTGATCGGATCAAGCTGCATCGGTGAACTGAGTTTCTCAATCAACGCTACGTAATAGGCAGAGTAACCTGCTTCGAGATAGCGTTTCACCAATTGAGGCGAAGTACCAAACCAACTAAGATCGATTGAATTCTCTTCAATCCCTTCTTGGTGTAACCAATTTTTAACTGATAGTCTATCCGGGTAAGGTAAAGTAATTCTCATGCATCGACTAACAATCGTTGGAATTAATGCTTGTAAACGATCAGTCACCAGAAAAAACAAAACCTGCGGAGGAGGTTCTTCAATTCGTTTCAACATCGCATTGGCTGCTGAAACATTCATACAATCGGCTGGATGGATTAATAAAATCTTACGCCCTGATTGATGCCCTGATAAATAAAGAAATTGATCGAGATGGCGAATTTGATCAATCGTAATTTGCTGACTCAATTTCTTTTTTGAATTTGTATCTTCACTTGATTGTTTAGAATCACTGAGTGCCTGTGTTGCATCGAGATCGGATTCGACCAACAACGCTTCAGGTTCTAAACGATAAAAATTAGGATGAGTTCCTTGCTCAAACCATTGACAACTCCTGCAGCTACCACAAGCGAATTGCGCTTGGGTTGGTTGTTCGCATAACAGTGATTGAGCAAGATACTCGGAAAACTCAAGCTGACCTATTCCTTTTCTTCCACTGAATATGAAAGCTTGGGCCTTGGTAATCACATGATTTCGAATCTGAGGCCAAACTGATTGTTGCCAAGGATAAAGTTGATTCATGGTTTATGCTCAATCAACAAAGGCTGAAGTACTTTTTCCAACTGATGAGTGATGTCATCGATCGATCGACTCGCATCAAGCACTTGCATTCGCTCCGGAAATTGCTTTACTCTAGTTATGTATGCTGCTCTTACCCGATGAAAGAAATCATTTTGTTCTTTCTCAAACCGGTCTGCGATTTTGATGGATTGCATCCGAAGTCGTCCCACCTCGATCGATAAATCAAAATAAAACGTCAAATCAGGTTGAAATTGACCCTGAACCCAATTTTCCAAAATTTGTAACTTATCGATTGAAACGCCTCTTCCCCCCCCTTGGTAAGCATAACTCGCATCGGTAAATCGATCTGATATCACCCAATTCCCTTGATCTAAAGCAGGGAGAATCAATTTATCCAAATGTTCGCGTCGTGCTGCAAACATGAGTAAAGCCTCGGTTTCGGCATGCATTATCTGACGGTGATCTAATAACAAACCACGAATGTTTTCACCTAACTCGGTTCCACCCGGCTCGCGCGTTGTCAATACACGAATACCCTTACTCGCTAGATAATTTGCTATCCATTTAAGATGAGTACTCTTCCCTGCCCCATCAATACCTTCTAATGTAATAAATTTACCTTTTTGCATGCGCAAATGAACAATATTAAATTATGCTTAACTTGAACTATGATATGACTTGTTCCATCAATATAAAATAATGCTTAATCGATGAAAATTAATACAGCGGGTTACCTGCAAGACGCGATTCAGATCCCATCTCCTAATTTTGATGAGCGACCACTCGGCACCACCATACGTTTATTAGTCATTCACAATATTAGCCTACCCCCCAATGTCTTCGAAGGGAGTGCCATCATCGAATTGTTTACCAATCAGCTCGATTGCAATACTCATCCTTATTACGAAGGATTACGCGACTTGAAGGTTTCAAGTCATTTCCTCATCCGTCGCCAAGGCGAAATCATACAGTTTGTTTCCTGCATTAAACGGGCCTGGCATGCCGGTCAATCGTGTTGGCAAGGGACAGAACGCTGCAATGATTTCTCTGTTGGGATCGAACTAGAAGGATCCGATACGACCCCTTTTGAAGCGATTCAATATGTCCAGCTAATTGCCTTAACAAAAGCATTATTTCAGGCTTATCCCCTTGAACATATTGTGGGTCACGCTGATATTGCGCCAACTCGCAAAACCGATCCCGGCCCATTCTTTGACTGGCATGGCTTTCGAGAATCCATTCGAGCGTTCATTCCGACAACGGTGACTACTTTACCTGGTAATGAGCGATCAAGCTAAACTGACCCCCAGGTTGAATCAAAATAGTATCCGCTGCTGCATTGGTCGTTTCAACGCAAAGTAGACGTAAATAGTCATCATCCAATAAATCAGCCATCTCCTTAGCGATCTTTTCCCAAGGATTCCATACCACCGCAGTTTGGCTCCCTTGCGACCGAATGATGATTTGCCGATTCATCGCAGCATCGTGAATAGTTAGCTCATTACTGACATCCAAATAAATCCGATCGACCTCCGAACTGATTTTCACATCTCCCGATTGTTGTTTTTGTTGACCTGCATCGACTTTATCGAGATAGGATTTACCATCTAGTCCAGTCACGGTCGCACGATGAATATCCTTCACACCGAAATAAGTGTGAAATGCCTGCGTAATGGTAAATGCCTGATTGCCGGTATTATGGGTAATTAACTCCAAGCCCAATGTTTCGCTGATTGTAATCACTAACCTTAGTTGAAATGAATAGGGCCAGATTGCCTGTGTTTCAGGGGTATCATTTAAGCCAAGCGTGACTTTAACTTCACCTTTTGAATTAAGGTCGGTTTGGATGACGTCCCACATTCGATTCCGAACAAATCCATGGGCAGGCCGCCCTTTTCCTTCCGGATCAGCACCAAACCACGGCCAGCATATAGGAACTCCCCCTTTAATCGCTTTCCCAGCTTGGTAGTAAGCTTTGGTACTCAGAAACATTAAATCTGCTTCCTGACTCACCGGTTTAAAGGAAAGTACTTGGCCAGCATAGACAGAAATGAGTGCTTGAGCTTTATCTGTATGAATCTGGATGAACGGTAATCCCCCCTGTCCTTCAATAAACTTAACTGTGTTTGCGATTCCAAAATTCTGATCCAATTGCGCGATATTCATCTTTTTTTACCTTATTTTTTGTAGCAAATAGGATTGGAATGATAAACTCAAAACAAGACATCATAAACTAGGATTGATTACTAAAGCCATGCTTTGAGGTACACACTGAATGAATCACAATCTTTTTAATTCGCTTAAAACACTACAATTTCCCGGTAAATCGCATCAATATTACGCCCTGTCTGCCCTTGAAGAAGCGGGATTGGGTAACATTTCGCGATTACCAATTTCAATTCGTATCGTATTAGAATCCGTACTACGAAATTTTGATGACAAAAAAATTACGGAATCCCATATCAAGCAACTCGCTGGATGGGAACCCAACGCAGCACGCATTTTTGAGATTCCATTCGTAGTCGCGCGTATTGTGTTACAAGATTTTACAGGTGTACCGCTGTTAGTTGATTTGGCTGCGATGCGCAGTGCCGCCATGCGATTAGGCAAAGATCCCAATCGGATCGAACCACTGGTTCCAGTCGATTTAGTGGTTGACCATTCCGTTCAGGTTGATTATTACGGTGATAAGCAAGCGCTTGCTCGTAATATGGAAATCGAATTCGAGCGCAATAAGGAGCGTTATCAATTCATCAAATGGGGTATGCAAGCGTTTGATACTTTCAAAGTAGTTCCGCCGGGTATTGGCATCGTGCATCAAGTCAATCTGGAATACCTTGCGAGAGGAGTTCATCTAAAGCAAGGTTTAATCTATCCAGATACATTAGTTGGTACAGATTCACACACGACGATGATCAACAGTATTGGTGTGGTAGGCTGGGGAGTCGGGGGTATTGAGGCAGAAGCTGGAATGCTGGGTCAACCCGTCTATTTCCTGACCCCCGATGTCGTTGGGGTCAACTTGACAGGGCAATTGCGTGAAGGCGTGACCGCAACTGATTTAGTACTCACCATAACGGAAATGCTTCGCAAAGCCAAAGTCGTTGGTAAGTTTGTCGAATTTTACGGGGAAGGTACCGCTTCATTAAGTTTGCCAGACCGAGCAACGATTGCCAACATGGCACCAGAATATGGTGCAACGATGGGTTTTTTCCCTGTTGATGATGCAACCATCGAGTATTTCAGTCATACCGGGCGAACTGCCGAAGAAATTCAAGCTTTTACAAGTTATTTCAAAGCCCAAGGACTCTATGGCATCCCCCAACAAGGAGATATCGATTATAGCCAGGAACTTCATTTAGATTTAGGCACCATTGTACCTTCATTGGCTGGGCCTAAGCGACCTCAGGATCGCATTCCCATTAATCAACTCAAAACCACTTTCTCAACACTCTTTAGTAAATCGATTACTGAAAATGGTTATGGTAAATCCCCTGAACTACTGGCTCAGGGCTTCCCCACAATTCATAAAGCGTTGAATCAACCGGTTGAGTTGCATCATGGCGATGTTCTTATTGCTGCAATCACCTCGTGTACTAATACTTCAAATCCTAGCGTACTGATTGCTGCAGGATTACTCGCTAAAAAAGCGATTGAGAAAGGATTATCAGTTAAGCGCCACATTAAAACTTCACTCGCGCCCGGATCAAGAGTAGTCACTGCTTATCTTACAGCTGCTGGGTTACTTCCTTATTTGGAACGACTAGGCTTTAATATCGCAGGCTACGGGTGTACTACCTGCATAGGCAATTCTGGCCCACTCCCTGAATCGATTGAAGAAAGCATCATCAAAGAAGATTTAATCTGCTCGGCTGTTTTATCTGGAAATCGAAATTTTGAAGCGCGAGTCCATGCCAATATACGCGCTAATTTTCTAGCTTCTCCCCCATTGGTTGTCGCTTATGCAATCGCAGGTACCGTATTAAAAGACCTTACCACTGAGCCGATCGGTATCGGTAATGGTAATCAACCTGTCTGGCTACGTGATATTTGGCCAACGAGTGCTGAAATTCATGAATTAATGAAATATGCCATGCAAGCGGATACTTTCCGTGAACTCTATCGTGATTTAACAAAAGATCACACACTTTGGAACAACATTACTGCTGTGTCCGGAAAGTTATACGACTGGCCCGAATCGACCTATATCGCCGAGCCGCCTTTTTTCCAAGATTTCTCGCTCCAACCGACTCAAACCGGTCGTTCTGCTGAAATAACAGGTGCACGCGCACTGGCATTCTTTGGTGACTCCGTGACAACCGATCACATCAGCCCTGCTGGCGCGATTAAAGATACTTCGCCTGCAGGTAAGTATCTATTAGATCACCATGTTACCAAAGCTGATTTTAATAGCTACGGCTCACGCCGTGGCAACCACCATATTATGATGCGCGGCACATTTGCCAATGTAAGAATTAAAAATTTGATGATACCGGGTAGCGAAGGTGGTATTACCTTATTTAGACAGGCGAAGTCGAATGAGTGTCAGCAAATGTCAATATACGATGCGGCCATGCGCTATATGGAGCAAGCAACCCCTACGCTCCTGTTTGCTGGTAAGGAATATGGCACAGGATCCAGTCGCGATTGGGCAGCTAAAGGCACCCAATTACTCGGTGTTAAAGCAGTTATTGCAGAAAGCTATGAACGCATTCATCGCAGCAACCTCGTGGGTATGGGCGTACTCCCTTTGCAATTTAAGGAAAATGAGAGTACCCAAACGCTTAACATTACGGGAGATGAATTCTTTGATATTAAAGGCATTGAAACGATTCAACCTCAACAAACGGTTACATTGGTCATCCACCGACCAAACGGCGAGCAAAGCCAAGTTCAATTAATTTGTCGAATCGATACAGCGATAGAGGTGGAATATTACTACCAAGGCGGTATCCTACCTTATGTACTCAGACAGTTACTCAATCATTAGCGCAAGCTAGAACAACAAAATTGTTGTTAATTTACAAGAAATACTACTGAGTAAAATTTAAATGGGGGGAGGTAAAAAAAGAGGCATCTTAAAGTCGAGCTAATCGCTTAAACTGTTAAGATGCCTTTGAGGAGGAAGGAAATAGCATTATTAAACAAAAGTCCTTTTTACTCACTGGTACGGTTTTTTTCAAATCAATCAAAAGTTAATTACCTCTATTAATGTATTTCAAAATGGCCGTCCATGAAATTCATGGCTTGCTACATCATCGTGCAATCTGCACCAAATTGTCAACAGTTTATCGAATAAAAATCTAACTGACTGTGAGAAAAATCACTTAACTACCGCATAATCAGTGCGGTTATATTTTTGCTTGCGAATTAACAATTCATATTGCATACTGAGCCTTCAGAAAAAATGGTATTTATATTTATCGCTAACCAAAGCTCAAGATGAAAAAAATACGAATTCTGCTGGTTGCTTTGTTGATGTTTTTTTCACCCATAGGAAGTGTTTGGTCTCTACCCTTCACAAGCATGTATGTCTTCGGTGATAGCCTTTCGGATGGAGGAAGTAGTCCTTCAGCCATGTTAAGTATTTATAAGCTATTAGGTGGAGATTGTGATCCTTTCCACCCATGCCCTCCTTATTTCGAGGGACGATACTCCAATGGCGCAGTTGCGGCTGAACATCTCGCACAACACATTCTTCCCGGTGGTACTTCAGCAAGTCATTTCTTTAATTATGCCGTTTCAGGTGCAACGACAGGGATTGGTAATTTTGGTGACAATGGCACGACAACGACACCCGGTTCGTTTGGGTTACCTGGCATGAATCAAGAAATCGGGTTATATCTCTCAAATGTAAATGGAATCGCCGATTCGCAAGCTTTATATTTTATCTGGGGAGGTGCCAACGATTTTTTAACTGGTAATGCACCTGATCAAGCAGCCCAAAATATTGCGAATTACGTGAGCACATTAATCTCCGCTGGTGCTGAATCTTTCTTTATCCCCAATCTTCCAGATTTGAGCTTAACGCCATTTGCGCAAATAGCCGGGATTGAAACCATCGCGCATGCTTTTTCAGTCGCATTTAATGCGCAGCTTGCTACGTTATTGGACAATTTAGCGTTGCAATTTCCTTTTGCGAATATCGTACAATTTGACATCAGTGCGGTATTGATGGAAGCGATACAGCATCCCAGTCAATTTGGATTTAATGATGCGCAAAATGCGTGCTTACTGGTAATGTGCTCAAATCCTGAAACCTTTGTATTCTGGGATGATTTTCACCCAACGACGCATGCACACGCGGTTTTTGCTTCCTTGTTTGCCAATGCGCTCCCAGTACCGGCAACATTACTCTTGGTCATTATCGGATTACCGTTAATTCGCCTATTTCGTTCCTCGCGTTAGATCCATTTCTTTCTTCTGAAAAAATAAAGCATAGAAATGCCTAAAGCAATCATGATGATCCATATCAACAGATAACCATATTTCCAACTTAGTTCGGGCATATGCTCGAAATTCATTCCATAGACACCAGCTAAAAAAGTAAGTGGCATAAAAATCGTCGCGATAATGGTCAGCACTTTCATGATTTCATTAGTTCGGTAACTCACGCTGGAGAGGTATAGATCGAGCATGGTTGTGAGCATATCGCGATTAATCTCGATACTATCGATCGCTTGTACCACATGATCGTAAACATCCCGTAAATAAGGTATGGTTGAATCTTGAATCAACGACGACTCTCGTCTCAATAAAAACGAAATAACTTCGCGGAGTGGCCATACGGCTTTATGGAGGAATAGCAATTCGCGTTTCAATTGATATAGCTGTTCCATGACTTCCTGACCGGGTTGTAGCATTAAGGCTTCTTCAAGCGCATCGATGGAATCACCGATTTTCTCCAGAATAATAAAATAATTATCAACCAGTGCATCCAATAAGCAATAAGCCAAATAGTCCGTTCCGCGGTGTCGAATTTTGCCTTTTCCCGTGCGCAGATGATCGCGAATCAAATGAAATACATCGCCCTGAATATCTTCTTGGAAAGAAAGTAAAAATTGATGCCCCAAAATCAAACTGATTTGCTCAGGAATAATTTTGTTTTCGTGCGCATCATAGGTCAACATCTTCAGAACGATAAATAAATAATCACCGTAATCTTCACATTTAGGACGCTGCACAATACTAACCAGATCTTCTGTCACCAGACGATGTATTCCAAATCCCTCCCCTAACTTTTCGATTAAATGGGGATCATGAACACCATCGACATTAATCCAAGTAATCGTGGGTTTTTGCTTATAAGGTAGACAAGCATCAACCTGTTGCAGCAAACGCTCCTCATAATGAGTTGCATCATAGTCGATCAACGTCAAATTGATATGGTTCTTCCCTTTTCTATCACCGGTGTAGACCAAGCTTTCAGCGGGAAGGCCAATTTTCTTAATTCTGCGTTTCGATAAACGTGACATCGTGCTTTGTCCTGGTAAAATCTGAATGATCCCAGCTATTCTAGCGTAGCTGCTGCGTCACAATTTGATTTTATACAGCCAACTTACGCTATGAATCACGCTGTATCGGTGTTTAAATAGCGCGTCACTGCAGCGTAATCCGATACCGATAAATTTTCTGCTCTTGCACTTGAATCTAGTTTTAACGCTGCAAAATCAGCCAATACAAGATAGTTTTTCAAGGTATTGCGCAGCGTTTTGCGGCGTTGAGCAAAAGCAGCAGTAACTAATTTCGTGAATAAGGGATGTTCTGCTGCTGGCACGATTGGTGTAGCACGAGGAATCATACGAACAATGGCAGATTGAACTTTGGGAACAGGCATAAACGATTCTGCCGGAACAGCAAGCAATTTCTCCATTTCAAATTGGTTTTGCAGCATCACGGAAAGCCGCCCATAGTCTGAAGTAGATGGTCCGGCAACCATACGGTCAACAACTTCTTGCTGCAGCATAAAATGCATGTCGATCACCGATGTACTGTATTGGCTCAGGTGAAAAAGTAGCGGTGTCGAGATGTTGTAAGGCAGATTACCGATAATGCGTAAACCCGCTCCCAATTGCGCAAAATTAAAGCGCAAAGCATCGGCAGCATGAATGGTTAATTTTCGCGCTGGAAATTCAGCGTGAAGCCATTGTACGATGTCTCGATCGATTTCAACGACATCAAGATGATCGAGTATTTTTACTAAAGGTTTGGTCAATGCCCCCATACCAGGTCCAATTTCTACCAATCGGTCACTACTTATTGGGTTGATGACATGAATAATCGCTGCAATGAGGTGATTATCGATCAGAAAATTCTGACCAAATCGCTTACGAGGATGATGGGACACAGAAATTTAGGTTATTGTTGGAAACGAGCTGCTCTCTCAGCAAGCGTGGATGCCATCATGATCGCTTGATGGAAACTACCGATATCAGCCTGACCCGTTCCAGCTAAATCAAGTGCAGTCCCATGATCAACCGATGTTCGAATTAGTGGAAGCCCCAATGTGACATTCACACCACTTCCAAAACTGGCATATTTAAGCACGGGCAAACCTTGATCATGATACATCGCCAACACACAATCATAGCCTTGCAATTTTACGGGATTAAATAAGGTATCTGCTGGCAGAGGACCGATCAGATTCATTCCTTCAGCGCGCAACTTTGTTAATAGTGGAATGATGATTTCAATTTCTTCACGGCCAAGGTGACCTGATTCTCCCGCATGCGGATTCAATCCTGCGACAGCAATACAAGGATGCTCAATCCCGAAACGAATTCTAAGATCACGATCAATAATCCGTAATCGCTGTTCTAACCCCTCAGCCGTGATTGCATCAGCTACTGCGTTCAGCGGCAAATGCGTCGTAGCAAGCGCAACCCGCATCCCTCCCCCAACCAGCATCATAACCACTTGACTTTGTGTTAGGTCAGCTAGAAATTCAGTATGCC
>ERZ724526.748-NODE-748-length-17925-cov-5.154337_pt1 | contig 17925 bp, 28 predicted proteins | sample MGYA00376059_ERZ724526 | MGnify/ENA primary metagenome ERZ724526 (study PRJEB28724, sample SAMN07190883) | activated sludge metagenome | isolation source: activated sludge of sewage treatment plant in Hong Hong | place: Hong Kong | collected 2016-03-17 ...
TAATTTTTGTGGGTTTTTTGAAGGGTTTGAATTAGTGGGTTTGTACTGCGATACCTGCTCAACCTACATAATCTACCACAAAAATGTTTCACGTGAAACATATAAAAAGTAGCACCAGCTTTACGTTTAACGTTTAAACCAGTGCTACTACTATGAATGGTGCTTAAAGGGTTTTATTTTTTAGATTGTTAACAGCCATCTATAAAAGCATAATGCTTGCTCTCAAGTGAGTTAAATAATCTTAATATTTTTTCCGCTCTACTCTTTGCGAGTAGAATGTAACCCTTCGGGATTGGATCACCATCATTAATGATCCTATAACCACTATCCACATTGGATTGCTCTTCAAAACAAAATATCAACTGTTTCATCATGTAGTTTTTAAATAAATAATAAAACCAAAAATATATAAATAGCAGCACCTAACAACATGTTAAGTGCGCTATCCTATCGTTGAGGAACCCCTTACAGGGTTCCTACTACTTTCCTTCTCTCGTTACCGATGAATGCGAACTCCGAAACCTCACCGGTTTCATCATCCGTTTTCTCTACGGTAATTACTACTGTAGGTTTGCTCCCATCGAAATCTTGAGCAAACATGAGAGCGTTGCCCTCTACTACTACATATCGGTTTCCTGCTTTACTCTCAAATACATCGAGAGTGGTAATTCCGAGTTGTTTTTTAAAATCAGCGATTGAGATTGATTTAAGTGTTTTGTAAGTTAACATGGTATAAAATTTTAATTATGAATAAAAGGGGGGAACATTCGTTTTTCCCAAAGATAGGGGGGGGTGGTGGAGTGGCGGGTTCCAATTTAAACGCCCCCACATAACTTACTTCTCCACATATTTTATACTTTATATATATCATACACTTTATAATTATTTATAATAGTATTATATATTATGATATACTATGTAATTTTTTAAATTCAATTTGAAAATTGTCAAAATATGGTAGTTTAACAATACTTAAACCTTTTTCTAAATTTATTAATTCTTTATCTACAATAAAATTTTCTAATTTATCAAAGAAATAATTCATTGTTTCATCATTACATTGAAGATGAAATCCATTACCTTCAATACCTAATTTATTAAAAAAGGCTTCTACAATTATATTATAAAATGAAATATTTTCTTTATAGTTTTCTATAAATTTATTTTCATATATATTCCCCGTAGGACTCCAAAACGTATGATAAGTAGGATTATTATTAGTATAAGGATTATACTTATAAATATTTCCATTAAGATTAAGATATTCAAATAAACCACCACCTACATTTTCAGCTCTATGATAATGATATAAATGATTATTTGTATTATTATACATTATAAGAAGAGGATTTGCAAATTTATTATTATTAAAAATAGCATAATTTCCACCCATAGATTGTTTATCAGAAGAATTAACTTTATTACCTATAAAATCATTAAAATGCAATATTAAACATCTAGTTACACAATTATGAGAACTTAAAATATAATCATAAGATAAAAGTTTTCTATGGATTATGTTATAATTAATATCTTTTATAGGTATACCTATATTTATAGTATTATTACCATAATTAACACATTTAAAAAAGTTATTTAAAAATTCTTTTGGATAATTATCTAAATGATCAAATAATTCATCTATAAAAATTTTTTGGTTTTTTTCATAACTATTTAATTTAATATCTTCATTATTTGGATCATTATTCTCAATTCGTATTGTAGGTAATATTTGATTAATTCTAGCAGTTGGATTTACTATAGTAGTAGAAATAATAGGACCTGTTAATAATTTGTTAATATCATAATATTTTATCATTTTTTTTACTTTTTTCATAATTATTTAATTTAATATATTATATTTGCGCTGTATTTTTGTTTCTAAACTCTTACACCCACAGTTTGAGGAGAAATCTTGGTTAATGTGGATTTTGTGAGATGCGATCTAAATATAATATCAATCAGTGTATCTACCCTAGGTTTGTGGTCAGTGTTTAAAAGATACGATGAATAAAGAGCTATCCTAAGTTGTTTTTTTAACAATATGGTAAACTCAAAGACTACTCGAGAGATATTATACAAAAATATATCGGTTTTTTCCTTTCTTATCATGAGTGAATTTTTTTACTCTTTAACCTTGTATTGTTTTAAATATTCTTTAAAACTTTTTGCTATTCTATTTTAGTTAATTAAAGTATATTCTTTTACAAATTTCCATATAATTATTATGGTATAAATGTAAAAACTTTTCAAAAAAAAGTAAGGATTTATGTACTGAAGTAGATATAAATAATTTTTTCAATACTTCAATACCAACAATATTGATAATATTTATATAATCGTATAAATAATTAAAATACAAACTAATTTCTACTTTGTAAATAGACTCTTTATTATCATAAAAAATATTTTTATATTTAATTAAATGTTTAATATTAAAACTATTATTTATAAAAGTATTATTTCCAGTGGTAGTATAACTAACGTAGCCATTATTTATTATAACATATCCATCAATATATATTTGATCTAAAAGATCTTTCGTTATTAAATCTAAAGAATTATAAAATTCATAATTAAAATTAGGAATAAAATTATTTTTTACTAAGTAAGATAATTTATTATTAAAATTAGAAATAATATTTAAAGCATCTTTCGTAAGAGGAAGATTAATTACGTTATTCATATTTTTATAATTTAAAAAATTTAAGTATTAATATCACCATAATTTGGAATTTTTAAATAAGTAGATTTATAAAAATCATTATCTTCTATATTTTTAATACCATAATTGTAAAATATTTCTTTTCGTTTATTATCATTTAAATTTAATCTATAAAGATGGGCTATATTATCAGTGTTAGTTAAATTTTGTAGTTGAATAATTTTATCTTGAACTAATGGATCATTATGATAAAATGCAATATCGAGATTTACATCCTTATAATCTTTTAAATTTAATATTTCTAAAAGTATTATTGAATTTAAAAAATTATCATTTAGATCAATTATTCTATCATAATCATCCCAATTTAAATCCAAATCATCGTTTTCATAACTTAAAAAATACCAATATTTCATTCTTAAAATATCCATAATTAATTGATCGTCTTTATGTTTTTTATAAATATCAATTATAGAAGACTTTCCTACACTCATTGTATCAAACATTTGAATATTTACATAAGGAATAAGTTCTATATTATGAGTTATAATGTTTTCAATTGTGTTTTTAAAACTATTCATTTTTATTTTTTTTAGAGCTATAATAATCATTAATACTATTAACAAAATGATCATTTAAAATAAGTCTGTATTTACGTACTATATCAACATTTAAAAGATTATTTAATAATCTTATATAATCGATATTAATATCAGTTTTACTAGAAACTACAGTTGTTGTGCTATATATTTCTATATTTTTAATAAATTTAGCAGTATTTTGTAAATTTTGTTCAAAATTTAAAGGGTCTTCATAATTATAACAAGTTAGATATTTACTACTAACAATATCGGATATTGTTCTATTGTTAGTAATAGTATTAGATGCATCATAATCTATTGTTTCAAATTTATTATTTTTATCTTTATACCATAAAGTCGTATACATTTCCATATTTTTTATAATATCTATAATAAATTTATCATCTTTATATTTATCATATATTTCAAAAATCGATGTTTTATTAATTTTATGAAGATCTTCTAATCCGTACTCTTCGTACATGTATTTTTCACCACGAGCAATAATAGTTAAATTAAATTTTGAAAAGTTTTCAAGTGTATTTATCATTATAAGTTTTTTAAATTTTCATTAATATAAAAATCATTTATCATATTTTCAACTTCTTCTTTCATGTATTCAAATTCATAAGGTTGATTAATATGAGTAAATGACAAATTTCTTATTGTGTATCCACATTGTTCCATTAACCAAGCATAAGTACTTATTTGTAATCTATAATGATTATAATTACAACAATCTAAATCAGAAAGCGGATATTTCATTTTTTCAAAAAAGTTAGATTTTTTTATTTTTTTATTGGTGTTGTGGGTCATTATTAGTGAATTACCTACTAAATAGGTTTTTTCATTACTTTCCACTGCTATACACTTAGTTGGAACAGTATTAACTCTTTCTATACTTTTTATATAATTAAAGTTATTTTTATAATTATAATTTACTATTTTTTCAACTTCTTTATTTCGTATTATAAAAGGATTTTCTTTCATTCTAAAACTTACGCTATATGCATTTACATTTTTTCCGAATCCTTTAGCTTTATATTTAATAATAGAACATTTGTAACCTAAACTACAAACAAGTGTTTGAACATCTTCTGCTTGTTTAAAACTAGTAGTTTGCATAACGTATCTATTTCTTTTTCTATTATAATGTCCATCTCCATCCATATAACCTCTAAGTAAGTCTAATCTATCTTCATAAGAAGATCTTAAATATATATCAGGAATGTGCTTATTTGATAATAAATTTAATTCTTTAAGAAATGGATATATATTATATATAGTTCTTGAACATGCTTTAGTATCATCATTATGGTTATTACTTAATTCATAACCCCTATTTTTTATTTCTTCCCAAATATCGTTATTAGTACAAGTTATTGATCCACATGTTCTATTACCATCTGCTAACCATAAACCTAAAATATAAGGAGAAATAGGTAAAGAAGTTTTACTAATATTTTGTAATTTATTAATTTCTATAGCCAATTTTAAATCATTATTTTTATAATAATTATAAATTTCTTCAGTAGTCATTTCAATATTTTCTCTATTATATTTTTTCTTCTTTTTACTATTATTAATTAATTTACTTATAACCCATCTGTGCTCATGATCACAAATTAATTCTGAATTATTATCGAAAATTATCTTAAAACAAGGATTATAATGTATTTTTGATACATGTTTTACTTTTGTTGGTAAACCTTTGCCGTCAAATATTATATCCCCTTCTTGAATATTATTCATTAATTTCCACCCATCAATAGTTGGTATTTTAGTATCTAATGAAAATCCCTTATAATCGTCTATATCCACATAGCGCACTCCATTAATAGTTTCAATATAAACTTTATCAGCTTGACCAGCTAATTTAAAAAAATTGTTCCATAGTAATAACTCAGGGTGGAAACCATCTACTAAATCTTCCAATCGAGAGTAGTTAGGTTTTCTTAACTCTTTGTTACCGACCTTCTCAATTATTACAGAATTAATTGTTTCATAATTTTTATTATCAAAAGGATTGATCAATTTACCACTTTCAATAGCTTCTGTTTCTTTAGCTTCATGATACATATTTCCTTTAACAATACTTTTGTTTCTTTCATTTTCCCAATCCTTTAAAATATCTTTTTGATAACGTTTTGCAAGTTCTTCATCTGCAAAAAATCTTAAATGTTGAAATAAACTAGGGTCTTCTCGTTTAAATCCTTCTTTTAATTTTTTAAAATCTTCATTAGACAATATTTTCTCATATGCTTTATACAAACTCCAATAATCTGCATTATATGGTTTTTTGTATTTTGAAATTAAAGTACTAACTGAAATGTACTTAATGTCACCACTTTTGTAAGAGTGGTCCAAATCTGTGAATATTATACTCATGTTGTTTATTTTATGCAAATATACGACATTTTCTATTTTTTTAAAATATATTTGAAAAAAAGATTCTATTTATATAAAATATGTTCTATTTTTGCAAAATATTAGTTAATAAGCAATGAGTAATATTATATGTAATGATCCTTACGAGTTTATGTCTAAGTGGATAGATATAGCTACAATATTGAATATGCCCGAAAAGTATAAATTAAAAGATCGTGAAAAAGAATTTTTAGTAAATACTATATTATATAGTTCTAATGGAGTAGATATTGAAAGTAAAGAAATGGTTGAGTTGCTTTGTAAAGCAATGAAAATAAAACCTGCTAATGTTTATAATTATAGAAAAATCTTAAAAGATAAACATTGGTTAGAACAAACACCTACAAAACTTAAACTATTAGATGTAATAGATTATACTTATAGGGAGTTACCAAAAGAATTAAACTTTAAATTTAAAATACAATATTAATTTTTACTAGATGCTATCTAAATATCATCAAGATTTAATAAATAATGTATCAAATAAATTTAGAGTTGATTCTAAATTAGTAGAAAGTATCATTTCTTTTAATTTTAAAAAGACAGCAACATTGATTAAATCAAGAGATGCTCCCGATATTTTACTACATGGAATTGGTCGTTTTTCAGTAGATATAAGTAAGATAAAAAGAAAACTATTTGCGTATTATATAACTTGTTTAAATCAAGAAGCTACCGATACATTAAAAGCAATAACAGTAGATAAATTAAATACTTTGCATAATATTTATATTAGAAAGTGTAAAGAAAAAAAATACCAAGTAGGGCAGATAAGTGATCAAATAATAATAGATTTAGAAAATTTTAAAAATAAATTAAATGAAGAAGAAAGAAAGAAATATGATTCCAAACAGAGATCGTAAAGCAATTTTAGAAAAAAAATTAAGAAAATCGCAAAATAAACGACCGCCTTATGGTTTACCTTTAAATAGTTATACTATACCAAAGTTCAGCGAAAATGATGAATTTAAATTTATAAACAATCGTACTTTTGCTAATAAAGCTTTAAAAAGATATTTAAAAGGAGAATATGATTTTTTTTATAAAAATCAATATTTCATTATACCAGTAAAATATAACAATGAAGGTGCAATTGATGAGGAAAATGAAATTTTAGAAGAAATAACAAATACTATTAGTATAGAAGAAAAAATAACAAATATTATTAATACAGAAGATATAGAAAATGAGTAAGGTAAGTCAAATTAGAGATAAAGAAAATTTAACAGTTTACGAATATTTAAATTGTTTGATTAGTTATTTAGCAGTTCTACAAGATGGTAGAACAAAACCTGATAAAAATACAGGAGGTTATATAAGAGAATCTCTCTATAACATAGATGAAATAGAAGATGTTAAACTTAAAATAAACGATGTTTTAAGAATATGTCAAAAACCTAAACAAACGAGTTTTACATTTAAAGATAATATAAATAGTTAAATAATGGAATATTTAAATCAGAAAGTTTTAAGAGCAGACAAAAAGCAAGGTAAAGTATTGGGATATAATATGAATCCAACAGATCCTAATCTTAATGGATTAGATTTAAAAAATGTTATTGAAAAAGCTAGTAAAGGATCCGCTATAGATATTGATAATTTAAATGAAAAAACTTCAATAGATTATAATTTTTATATGGAAGAATTTATTAAGTTTTTGAATTTTAAACCTAATACTTCAGATATTGTAGTAGATAGCTATATAATGGTAAAACTTTTTTATGTTAGTTCAATTAATGAGCAAAAAATAAGTCTTATTTTAACTGATAATGTAAAACGAGATGTTTCAAATTATAAAGTATTTCCAATAGGTATTGTTATTAATAAAGGAAATTCAGATAAATTTAATATCGGTGATTTAATAACAATACCTCTTAATATGACTAAAACCATATTAAGTAAAGAATATGTTGATTATCGTAGTAAAGTAGCTTCACAACCTTCTCTTGCACAAGAAATACCTGCTCCACCAATGTATATTGGTAAATTAAATGAGTGGGTTTCATATATGTATCAAGAAGATCCGTTTATTGAAACAACAATTGAAGATCAGCATACTTTTTGTTTACCAGATCGTTTTATACAAACCAAAGTAAATAAAGAAGATATTTTAAATATTCTTCATAAACATATAGAAAATAATAAAAAATTAGAAAGTAATGAAGATAACGGATTTAAGGATTAAAGATTTATTTTCTCCTGAAAGGTGGAAACAAGTTTTAATATATTTCTTGAAAAAATTATTAAGAAAGTTAGATAATTCTCCAATAATATTAACTAGAAACGAATTATTACAATATGCATATAGAGCTGCTAAATGCACTCCTTGTTTATATAATAAAACATGTTTACATTGTGGATGCGATACTGCTGGAAAAATGAGTAATCAAACTGATTATTGTAGTAATGAATATTGGGGAGTATTTATGACGGAAGAAGAAATGGACGAGTTCCTTAAAAAAAATGAATTTATTTTTGATGTTAAAATAGTAAAAAAAGATGTTTGAACAAGTAACTTATAAAGTAACTCCTGCTATGGACTCAGGAGAAACTAGGAGAGTTGAATTTAAAATTACAGGTAATCCAGAAGATATTGTACATATACAACCTGGTTGTGGGTGTACAGCAAATTGTAGAGTAGAAGGAAATGTATTAGTAGCGGAATATACTGATCAAATAGGACCTCAAATATTAAAAACGGATTGGAAAAAATCATATCCTACTAATAAAGTTCCATTTAGTAAAAAAATTACAGTTTTTTTAAATGATGATAAAAATCTTTATACTCATGAAAATGGAAGTAAAATGTTTAATAAAAGTAAGAAACATATAGATTTAACAATTGTAGGTGAAGTAAAATTATATTCCTCTCAATAATTATCTCTGAAATATTCATTTAAGAATAATTATTATTACACATAAACCCTGTGCTTACCTAGAGATGGAGGGTACACCAAAATATCCTCCTCTCAAATTTTTAAAAAATATGGAAGAACTTAAAAATCAATTAGAAAAAGTAAATGATTTATTATTAAATTCTAATTTATCATTTATGGAAAAAATAGAATTAAAAGATATTAAAATTGAATTAGAAAGAAAGTTAGGTTTAGCAAACAATGGAGATTATAATTATGAAGAATGTGAAAACTGTAGTGCATAATGGATAGTATAATTAATCTTTTTTTACATTTTGGTAAAGATTTACTTCCTATATTTATTGTTTATGAATATGAAAACGCAATTAAACTTAGTGGAGGAAAATATACTAATAGAATATATAGTGCCGGATGGTATTGGAAAATACCTATTTATGATGAAATATTAACTGTAACTACAATTCTTACAACATTATCAATACCTGTTCAATCATTAGTAACAGTTGATAATAAATCTATAACAGTAAAAGGAGTTGTTAAATATAAAATAGATAGTGCTGATGCTTTTTTATTAGAAATATATGATGCAACAGATGCTATAAGTGATACAACACAAGGTATTATTGCAAAAGAATGTACAAAACGAACTTGGGAAGATATTAGAAATGAAGATATTGATAATGAAATTACAAAAAAATTAAGATTAGCAGTAAAAAAATGGGGAGTATATATAGAAAACGTAACTCTTTCTGATAAAACAGAATCTACAGTTTTGAGAATATTTAATGAAAACGAAAATGATTGATAAAAGTTTAATACAAAGAATTATAAAAGATTACTCTATAAATGAGTTAGATGAATTAATTTCCTATCTCATTGATATAAAAGAAGATAAAATAAAAATTGAATTAATTTCTAAATTTGAAAAAGATATAAAAACAAAACAATTTGAAACATTATATACAGAAGATATTACAATTAATATTAATCAATATATTGGTGCACCAAATTAATAATTATCATGATTACACATACTATAACTAAAAAAATAAATAAAATTATTAAATTAACTAAACAAATTAAAAAACAAAATGACATTTACAATAGATCCAAAAAAGCATAATATTGAAATATTAATTGCATCTAATTCTTTAACAAAAGATGAAATTAATAATTTAAAAGAAGTTTCTGATAAGTTTCCTACTTATACAATTGTGATTAAAAATCAAGGTGGTGGTAATTCTGGAGGAGGATGTGGTTGTGGTAGAAAATGTTCAAGTTCTAAATTACATAATCTTTTGAATAAAGAGATATTTAATTTAAAATCTAGAGTTTTAACTTTAGAACTTACAAGAAATACTATTACATGTCCAACATATCCAACATATCCGTATGTTTGGTATGATTATAATCCTATTCCTTGTACAATTAGTACTATGACTGTTAATAAAGATAACGATCTTACTAAATTATCTAAAACTGTACCACAAACTAATACTTCAAACGAAACATCTAGTAGTGGTGTATCTAGTAGTGGTCTTTCTGTAAATGATGCTACAAGTACTGCTATCTTTTTAGCAACAACTCAAGGATCTTTTTAAAATATTAAAATAAACTCATGAAATTAAAAGATTTTATAAAAGCAGTCAAATATGTTTCTAGTGATGCGGAACTTTTATTTTTTCCTAAAAATTTAGAGTTAGAAGATGAAGAAACTGGAGAAAAAAAATTAACAGAATTACCTGGTATTGGTTATTATGATCCCGAAACATCTGATTTTGTATATTTAGGAACAGTAAATGAAGTAGCTGAAGAAGATGCGTAAATTAAATTTAAAAGAAATTATTATAGGATATATATTAGGAATTTCAACTTTTTATTTATTGAAATTTAGTATATATTTTATAATAATTTTTTTATTATTAGTAGGATATATGTTATATAAAAATGAAAACATTCGTAGAAAATAGTAAAGAAAAATGTGTAAAAAGATGGTATAAGTTAAATGGTAAATTAGTATATTTAATTGAACCATCATCTAAATGGCAATATTGGTACGAAATTAACGATTTAGGAAGAAAAGTATTATTAGCAATAAAAAGATTAAAATGATATATTCATATAAACCTTTACCAAAAACAGTAACAATTGATAAATCAAATATTCACGGATTAGGATTATTTGCTACAGTTGATATTCCTGAAAAATATGATTTAGGAGTATCGCATTATCGAATAGAAGAATCTCATATTATAAGAACACCACTTGGGGGATTTATTAATCATAGTAAAACTCCAAATTGTATAATTAAATTAAAATGGGATGTAGAAGATTTCAATATTAACGTGTATGAAGAATTACTACAATATAGATTTAAAGAAGAAAAAGGAAAAATAAAAGAATTATTTAAAAAGTTTTTAGATAAAGTTTATTCTTTATATCACTTATATACAATAAATGATATACAAAAAGGAGAAGAATTAACTTTAGATTATACAAAAGAATGGATAAAAATTGCAAATAAAATCGAATTAGGATTAGATAAATATTCAAAATACACAAATAAAGAAGAACAAGATTTAGTATTTGATCCAGAAAACATTAAATTTATAGATTAATGGTGATATTTGATGATGTAATTTGCAAAGAATCAGTAATGAACTTTGTACAAGATGTAAAAGAAGGAGTTGCTCAATTACAAGAAAATGAAAATCTTATTATATATTTTTCTACAAATGGAGGAGAAATGCATCTTTTACCAATTATATTAGACGTATTTTATAAATATCGAGAATATATAGAACTACGTTTAAATTATGTAATGCAATCTGCGGGATTATCTTTACTTTTGCATTTGGTAAAAGAATTTCCGGATATTAATATTTGGATAACTGATACATTTTCAAATGCAATGTTACATCAAGTAAGAACTTATTTAGATACTGCTTGTAAAAATAAAGAACTTGTAAATAAACAAGTGGAAGAATATAATAAAAAACTTCTCACTTCTTTAAAAGGTAAAATAACAAAAGAAGAAATTAAAAAATTTAATAATTTAGAAGATTTATATTTTGATAGAGAGCGAGTTATTAAAATGTTTCCTTCTTTATTATCAGTAGATTATATGTTATGAGTTTAGTAAAAGGTAGTCCAGAAAACGATTTTAAATTACAAAATCCTGTATTATGCACATTAGGTAGATTTGCTACAGTATATAATACAGAAAAAGATGCTTCTAAAATTTGTTGGAGTGTATTTATGATAGAAGAAGAAAAGAAAACTGCAAATCCTTTAGCAGGATTAAATAAACAACAGCGGATTGAAGAAGTAATTAAAACTTATTATAATATTAATGTAGAATCTGAAATTTATAAAGAACTTGCTAGAGATTATAAAATATATGCTTTAACAAAAGAAGAAAACTTATTTGGTATTCAAATTAGAAAATTAGAGCAAATATCGTTATATATAGATAGTTTAGATCCTACTATAGATGATAATTATGATAAGGTTTTAAAATATTTTGAAAAAATATCTAAAATATGGGAAGCATTAGATAAAGTTAAAGAAAAAATGATTGAAGCAGCAAATAAAACAAATATTAGAGGAAACGCAAAACAATCACAAAGAGAAAAAAGAGATAATAGATGATAAAATTAATTCAATTTGGTAGAAATACTTGTGTACCATGTAAAGTAATGAATATATATATTTCAAAAAAAATAAATGAAAATCCCAATATTAATTTTGAATATATAGATGTCGATTATATTAAAAAAGAAGATAATTATAGCGAATTATTAAATGTAATATTGAGTCAAAAAAAATATAAGAGTTTACCATTATTTACTATAATTGAAGATGATGATAGAGATATTTCAATAGGAGTTATAGATATTTTTCATACAACATCTTATAGTGAAATTGATGAAGTAATTAATAAATATTTTAACGAAGAGGAATAACTTATTTAACGTTATGGAAAATTTAAGTAAGGAATTTGAGTTACAGATAGTAAAAGAAAAGTTTAAAATTAAATCTATTTTTCCAATAATTAAAAATAGATCTTCTTTTTTATTTAGAGAACATCCTGAATATCATCCTGATACAAAAGATTATATGATGTATTGGGAAGAACATGAAAAAAGATGTATTGAAGGTTATTGGGGTTTAGACAAAAATAATAATGATGAGGGGGGGTTCCGTTGGGCTCCTCCTCAATTATATTATTATATTAATTTTTGTGTAATTGAAGATGAAAAAGAAGATAGTAATAGTTCTGATGTAATTATTCCCGATTTAAGAGATGTCGAATGGGGAGCTTTTTATAGATGGATTATTTCTAGGGGATTTTCTGGATTTGAAAATGATGAAAATTATACTTGTTCTAATATAATTAAAAAACTAGAAAATAAACAAGAGCTAACTGTTAAAGAAAATGAACGTTTAAAAAAATTAAAAAATGTTTATAAAAAAGATGGAACTTATAAAAAATATGTAGATCCTTTGCCTTATTTATATGGTACATTTAAAAAACCATTAGGTTTACCATTATACGAAAATACTGCAAAAGATATGTTAATGATGACTGCTAGGGGTACTGGTAAATCATTTATAGCAATGGGGATCATTTCTCATACATATAAATTTCATGGAGCTACAAGATATGATGAATCATATTTTAAATTAAAAAAAGGTCCTGAAATAATTGTAGGTTCATCACAAGGAGATAAATCCGCAGATTTATTAAAAAAATTCATGTTTAATGAAAATTATCAAGCTAATAATTTTGGAAGTTATGGTAGTGATGAAGAATTTGAACCTGGATTTTTTTATACAATGAGTTCAGGTAGTTTAATGGCGGGTAGTAAATCTAGTTTTAGAAATGAATATGAATATGTAGAAGGAGGAGTTAGAAAAAAAGGTGGTAAGTTTACAAAAATAAAACATGTAACTTATGAAAAAAATCCCGAAGCAGCGGTAGGTAGTCGTGCAACATTAATGGTTCATGAAGAAGTTGGTTTAAGTACTGAAATATTAAAAATAAAAGGTGCTAACAGAAACTGTATGATTCGTAAAACAAAATTTGGATCAGAACTATTAATTGGTACAGCAGGTAATATAAATAAAATACATGGATGTAAAACAATGTTTGAAGATCCTGAAGCGTATGATTTATATTCTGAAGAAGATGTTTGGGAAATGCGACAAAAACCAATTGCGTTTTTTATACCTGCTTATTATAGAGATAATGATTTTAGAGATGAGAATGGTAATCAAAATATTGAATTAGCATTTGCTCAAGAAATGTACGAAAGAAAAAAACTATCAGAAGCTAATAATTCTTTAGCTCTTGATATTTATATATTATCTAATCCATTATTACCTTCAGAATTATTTTTATCAGCTACAGCTAATGTTTTTCCAATAAGTAAATTAAGAGAAAGAGAAATAGAAGTTAATATTAAAAATATATTTGAAATTCAAGCAAGTATAGGAGAATTAATATGGGATAAAAATAAACAACAAGTTAATTGGAAAGAGGATCTAACTAGAAAAAAATTTAAACCAATTACAAGTTTAAATTTAGATAAATATGCTGGTAGATTAGAAGGTTGTGTAGTGATATATGAACATCCTGATGATTCGCCATCTTTAAAAAGATCTTTGTATAAAGTAGTATATGACCCTGTTAAAGATGATCATGGTGGAACTTCATTAGCATCTATTATAGTATATAAAGGAGTTTCCGAAGATAATTGGTCGTTAGGTACTTTTGACGATGTTGTAGCAGAGTATATTGGTAGATTTGATCTTGTAGAAGATATTCATGATTTAGTAATAAAAATAGCTACATATTATAATGCTAAAATAATGGTAGAAACAAATATACCAGATTTTATTAGATATTGTAAAAATCAAAAAAAATCATATTTTTTACAAGCAACTCCTTATGAAACAATAAGTAAAGTAATAAAAGATCCTGGTAAAAAATATGGAGTTGGTATAGATATGAGTTCGCCATCTTTACATATACACGCAGAACAATTAATTAGACAATGGTTATTAACTAAATGGAAAGTTAGGGATAATATACAATTGTATAATTTAGATAAAATAAAATCACCAAGATTGCTTCAAGAATTACAACAATATACTAGAGAAGGTAACTTTGACCATATATCATCGTTTAAACTTTTAGTATTATGGTTAGCTCAGGAAAATCAAGTACCTGTTAAAAAAAATTCAGAAGTAGCTAAAGAAACTTTAAATTCATTTTTTAATCAGGTTACTAAAAATACTTCATTTAAAAGTAACCCTTATTACAATTTTTAATGAAAAAGGACGATTACAGGAATCATTTAGGTGTTCCTACTCATGGTATAGGAAATCTATTAGATAGAGTATCCACTAATGATAAAAAGAAAAATGATTGGGAGTGGGTAGAAGAGTGGGTAGATTATTACGATAATGCTGCTAATATTACTGATTCCGGTGAAGAAAAAGAAAAAATTCTTCTTAATTATAATATGTTTAATGGTAGAGGAGGTTATCAAACAAAAGCTCCCGAAAATGTATTATCTTCTAAAGAACTAGAAGAAGAAGGTTTTTATTTTGGTGATGAAGAAATCCCCCATATTGATATTATAACTCCTGTTGTTAGATCAATGATTGGTCAACAACAACAAATGAGTTTTAAACCAATGGCATCTGATTCATCTATAACAAATGTTAATTCTAGACATAAAAAAAAGTTACAATTACGACAGCAATATATTGAACAAACAATTATAAATCCTGCTAAAGAACAAGCTACTAAAGAGTGGTCTATTGATAATAACGTTCAAGATATATATTCTTTATCTCCTGAACAACAACAACAAGCACAATCTGATATAGATAATAGAGTTAAAATACTATTACCCCATGATATTGAAAGATTTATGGCGGAAGAATATAAATCCCCATCTGAAACTCAATTACAAAAAATAACTGATTTTGTTTGTAAAAGAGATAAATTAAAGTTTTGGACTGATGAAAATTTTAAACATTTTTTAATATCTGGTAAACAAGTTTATGAAACAGGTATTAGAAATAATAAAGCGTTTTTTAGAATATTAAATCCTATTAATTTTGAATATGGTAGATCTTCTTCTACTTATTTTATAGAAGATGGAGATTGGGGAAAATATGTAGAATATGTTACATTATCAGAAATGTTTAATGATCATGGTGCATATTTTAAAAAGGGTGATATAGATAAAATTAAAAATGGTTATACAAATGGTCACTCTACATTTAATAAACCTTATTCTACAGAATTAGCGGATCCTTACGTTAGTAAGTTAGCAGAATGGGATAGTAAAACTAATATGTTAAAAACCGCACCACCTGTACATACTAGAGAGTGGCATCAATGGATGAACTCTTTATATAATAATTTAAGTACAGAGTATAATGGTAATTTACAAAATATAAGACGGGTTAGGGTGGTTTATAAAGCTCTTCGAAGATTGTTTCTTGTTACCAGATATAATAGAGAACAAAACAAATACGAACAATTTTGGGTAGATGATACATATGTAAAAAATCCAAAATTAGATGTAAAAATAGAAGAAGTTTGGTGTCCTCACATGTATGGAGCTTATAAATATATGGATGATATATATGTTGAAAAAGGACCTTTAGAATATCAATATAATTCTATTAATGATCCTTGGAATATTAAATTACCTTTTATGGGAGTAGAATATTCTAGGTTATTTGATAATACACGTAATATCGCTCCTATGGATCTTGCTAAACCTTGGCAAGATAAGTTTAATATACAAATGGCGAAAATTACTGAAATTGAAGCAACTGATATTGGTAGAGTATTATTATTTGCACAATCTATGAAACCCGAAGGATGGACATGGGGTAAATTTCTTAAAATGTTAAAATATGGAAAGATTGCACCAATAGATACTTCGGATGATAAATTAAATGGTATTGATGCTCAAATGTTAAAAGATGTTAATTTATCACAAATATCTGATTTAGCACCTAAACTTCAATACTTAGAGTTTCTTAAAAACCAAGCTGCGTTAGCAATGAGTTATAATCCATCTAGGTTAGGTCAAATTGCACCTTCGATGGCGGTAACAAATAATCAACAAAATATACAACAATCTACTTATCAAACCCAAGATCTATATACTTTACATAATGAAGTTGTAGAAAGAGTTTTATTAAAACATATTTTAAACGAAAGAGCAGCATTACAAGATAATGAATATATTGCTTCCTATGTTTTAGATGATATGTCTATTGCGGATTTAAAACTTGATAAAGAACTATTTAATGTTGCAGAAATTGGTATTTCTATTAGAAATTCTTCTCAAGATTATAATAATGTAATGGAAGTTAAACAACTCGGTCAAGCGATGATACAAAATGGTATGATTACTATGCCAGAGTTAATACGTTTAATGTGGGCGAATAATGGTGCTGAAATATTAAATATTGCTGAAAGAGCTGAGAAAAAAATGTTAGAACGTCAACAACAACAACAACAATCTGAACAAGAAAATATAAAAGCGCAACAAGAATCTCAAATGCAACTTGTTCAATTACAACAACAATACGATGCATTACAAAAACAGCTTGATAGAGATTTACAATTAAAAGGTTATGAGTTAGAATCTGTAAAATTTGCAAATCAACAAGATATTGATAAAAATAATGTAAGTGATGCTTTACAAAAAGAAAGAGAAGTAATGGAAAATGAAAAAGAAGAGAAAAAATTAGATCGCCAACACGAACTAGATAAAGAAAAATTAAAAGGTGAAATAGCTGAAAAAATTGAAAAAATAAAAGGAATGTATCAAAAATCAAAAACCACTAAAAAATAATTAGTAACAAATATCTATTATAACGAAAATAAATTTTGAAAACTATAATATATTTTATTAAAATATATTTTTAATATTATATTTTTGCAAACAATTAAAAGAAAGTAATTATGTCAGTAGAAAAATTAGCAGAATTTGGACTCGATGCGGGAGCACAATTTTTAAATAACTCATTATCTAACATCATAGATACGGATGATAAACCCGATAATTTAGATGAAAATTTCTTAGATGAAGAAGATGATGTTGAAGATTTAGATAAAAAAGTTCAAAAACCAAAAAAAGATCCCTCAAAACTGGAAGATTTCGATAAAGAAACTGAAGAAGAAGAGGAAGAAGAATCTTCTGATTTGGAAGATAATAATGATGATAGCGATGAAGATGATCCTTATAAAGATTATTCTGATACCGCTATGTATGCGCTAGTTTTAAAAGAAAAAAATCCAGCATTAATAAGTTTTGATATTGATAAAAATTTAACT
>ERZ724526.752-NODE-752-length-17878-cov-4.543567_pt1 | contig 17878 bp, 13 predicted proteins | sample MGYA00376059_ERZ724526 | MGnify/ENA primary metagenome ERZ724526 (study PRJEB28724, sample SAMN07190883) | activated sludge metagenome | isolation source: activated sludge of sewage treatment plant in Hong Hong | place: Hong Kong | collected 2016-03-17 ...
ATTCGATCGTATTCCGGATGTGATGCTTGATCCTTCCTGCTTCCGCCATTCCGGATGCTGAAAGAATGATCATGGGCTCCTTCATCTCGTTCAACTTCATGGAGTCTTCTGCGCGCTGTATGTAATGCAACTGATCGAATCCGAACGGATCGGGATCGTTCTGTAGCAATTTGCGAAGTTCGTTGTTGAAGCATTCCATGTGCGCCCGCATGATAACGGTCGCATTGACCGACAAGGGGCTGTCGACGTAAACCGGGATGGGCGGCAGGAGGCCGGCATTGTGCAGATTATTCAGCGCATAGACCAATTCCTGTGTTCTTCCCAGACTAAAAGCCGGGATCACCAATTTCCCGCTTCGCTGGATACAGGTCTCAAGAACGATTTCCAGCAACCGCTTTTGAGAGATCTCCCGGTCTTCGTGCTTCCGGTTTCCATAGGTCGATTCGCAGATCAGTACGTCCGGTTGTGGAAATGGGGAAGGCGCACGAAGTAGCAGGTCGTCCGGACGTCCGATATCACCTGTGAAACACAGGCGGGTGACTTTATCTTTCTCCCGAATGATCAGGTTTACCGCCGCTGAACCCAGGATATGTCCTGAATCGGTGAAGCGAAGTTCCAGCCCGTCATCCACTTTGTAGGTCTTCTCGTAGGGGACCGTACAAAACTGCTGCATGACCGCCTCAACATGTTCCATCCGGTAGATCGGCTTCACTCCGGGAAGGCCGTTCTGTTTTCGTTTCCGGTTGATATAAACGGAGTCGTACTCCTGAATATGTGCCGTATCCGCCAGCATGATGGCACAGAGATCCCTCGTAGCGGGCGTGCAGTAAATATTGCCTTCATACCCTTCCTTGGCCAACAAAGGCAGAAGGCCGGAATGGTCAATGTGCGCATGGGAAAGAATGACGTGGGATAGCTCTTTCGGATCGAATCCCAGATGCCGGTTGAGGGGGTCCGTGTCGGCACCATGTCCCTGGAACATGCCACAATCCAACAGGATCTTCCGACCGTCCTCCAATTCCAGCAGGTGTTTAGAGCCGGTCACTGTTCTGGCAGCACCGTGAAAAGTGATCTTCATGGATTTCAATTGGTGCATCGAAATTACGAAGAATTAGGCCGGGGAAGGGGAATATCCCCATTTACTACATTTGAACCATGAAATTAGATGTGCTTGCCTTTGGCGCTCATCCGGACGATGTGGAATTGTCCTGTGCCGGCACCATCCTGCAACTCGTCCGTTCCGGTCGTAAGGTCGGTGTCGTGGATCTGACGAGGGGTGAACTGGGTACCCGTGGAACCCCTGAACTACGGGATCAGGAAGCCCGGGAAGCCTCCCGAATTCTGGGTCTCAGTTGTCGCGAGAACCTGGGTATGCGGGATGGTTTTTTCGAAAATGATCCGGAACATCAATTGCAAGTCGTCCGGATGATCCGGAGGTATCAACCCGAGTTGATCCTCTGCAACGCTGTTTCCGATCGGCATCCGGACCATGGTCGGGGTGCGGCGCTGGTCGCGAAGGCTGCCTTCCTCGCCGGTCTGCTGAAGGTCGAGACAGACGACAACGGAGCAAGTCAGGCGCCCTGGAAATGCAGAGCCTTGTATCATTACATACAGGACCGCTACGACACCCCCGATTTTGTCGTCGACGTGGCTGCTGTCTGGAAAGAGCGGATGGAAGCAGTGCTTGCCTTCAAATCCCAGTTTTATAATCCGGAATCCAATGAACCGGAAACACCCATCTCTTCCCGTGAGTTTCTTGCCTATCTCGAAGCCAAGGCTGCCGTATTCGCCCGCCCTGCCGGCTTGACCTATGCGGAAGGTTACATCGCGTCCCGGACCCCTGCCGTAGAGGACATATTTGATTTGTTGTAAGATTCCTGCTTTAAAATAAAAACGCCCCGTCCTTGGACGGGGCGTTTTTATTTTGGGGAGTTGGTAGTATTCCCTGGGTATTACTTCACGATCATTTGCTTGGTTACAGCGTTGTCGGCCGTGCGTACCGTGTAGGTGTAAACACCATGAGCCCATGAACCGGTGTTCAGGGTAACGGTGTGGATACCTGCAGCAAGGTTGTCGAGTTGCTCGGTGTAAACTACTTTGCCGAGGATGTCAGCAACGGTGAAGTTGATCGACGAAGCCTTTTTCAAGGTGATGTTGATCGAGGTCGATCCGTTCGACGGGTTCGGGTAGTTCTGAGAAACCGAGAAGTTGTTGTTGGCGATCGAATTGTCGGTGCCGACCGTCAGCGCGTCTACCAGGGTGTAAACGATATCGCTGGCGTTACCGAGGTTGTTGGCCTGATCGCAGGTACCTGCAGTTGCAAGCGCGTGACCAGGAGCGCCGTCACGCTGATAAAGTACCACGGCTTCGTTGGTTACGTTACGACCAACAGCAGCGAAGACACACTCTTCGAAGTTGGCATCGTTGCCCGGAACGGTACGACGAATGTCCATCGGGTAGGTCCAGGTGTTACCGCCATCGCTGGAGGTCATCATGTAGACGTGCTTGTGCGACTGGGAATACAAGGTGGTGTCAGACGCTTCGTCGATGGTCTGGTAGGTCATGAAGATCGTACCGGCGGCATTGATGCCGGCAGAGGGCTTCTCGGTGATCGGACCACGGTAGAGGCCCCACGGGAAATCGCAGGTGCCGCTTTCCGGAGTATTCAGTACATCGTCGCCGTTGTAATCCACGGCGCTGGCGATGAGGACGTAGTTAGAACCGTCGCCAGGATCAGGACCCATGTCTTCGTTCCAGTAGAACAGACCGTCGGTGCCGGGGAAGTAGGAGAGACCCTGGCCGGTACCGGTACCCGGATCGTCGCAAAGAACGCGGTTAGCCGAGAACCATACGTGGCACTTGTTGTTGTTGTCGATGAGGACACAGGGGTCGCCGCCATTCGACAAGAGGGTGTCGGCAATACCGTCACCGTCAACGTCGGTCAGCATGGTAGCGCTGTCGAACAGCGGGATCGGGAAGCGCTGGACAATGGTCTTGGTCCAGGTGTTACCGCCGTCGGTCGACTTCATGAGCACTACATCGGTCGAGAAATCGCCAGCAACGAATGCTACAAGGTCTCCGCGAACGTCGATGTTGTATGCGTCACCACCGAAACCGGTGTACTGGGTGGAGTCGAGTTCAGCAAGAACCGACTTCAGTACAGGCCAGGTAGCTCCGCCGTCGGAAGAACGGGAGTAATAGATCGGGCCGTCCTGTCCTTCGTAAGGCGTGCCGGATACACCGGAACCCTGCCAAAGTGCGTGTACGGTCTCACCGTTGCTTCCGCCAGAGATGGCTTTAGCCCAGGTGTCATCGTTCGGCGTGGTCGGAGCCAAGGCCGTAGCGAACTGCGTCCATGCGCCGGTTCCTTTGGTACCGCGCCAGTTGAGCAGCATGCCACCGGTCGTGGAGCAGTGAGCAATGCTCATTTCCTTGCCGGTCTCGGTGACGATGATGTTCGTGAAACCGGTACGGTTAGCGCCTTCCGTGCGGGTGCTCGGTCCGGGCGTTCCGGTGGTGTTCAACGAACCGTTGATCCACTGGGTACCGTCCCAATAGTTATAACCGGTACCGCGGTTCGGGAAACCACTGTTAGCGTCCGGCGAGAAGGTCCATGCAACCGAAATGGTACCGTCAGAATTCTGCACGATACGATTGGAGGTGGTACCATTCGTTTGCAAGTCATAATACGTGTATCCAATTACGTCGTCGGACGAGGTGGTCGTCGCGGAACGAAGATTGGATGCAGGAGCTGCGACCCACGGGCGGCTCTGGATGTTGTTGAACGGCACTCCGTTGTCCATGGTCGCACGCTTGGGGACAGGAGCACGGCGGTTCTTCAGCGCTGCAGGTACTTCAGCTTTCTTGAAACCCTGCGGTAGCCGTGAAATCCGCTCTTGCGCCACAACTCCCAGGCTCACGGCCAGCGAGAGGCATACAAGTAAACCTTTTTTCATTTTACGATGGTTTTTGATTTAGACTGTTGGTTAATGTCTCCGACAAATTTAGGTAAAGAAGTGGCGATTCCAAACCCTCAGGAAGGCGATTTTACCTCGCTATGACCGTTTTTGGTCACGTAAGCGTCACGATCAAAGTGTTAAGAAAAATCCTGCTCATGATCCGCGTATCCAACCTTCCGTCAGGGAGGCCAACTGCGCACCAACGGCTGTTCTGGAAAATCGTGCAATCGCATGCTCCCTGATCGTTTCAGGTTGAAATGTTTGGAAGATTCTGCACATCTGTTCCAGTGCCGCCAACAATTCGTCCGGCGCATCGGGAGCGATCAGGATCCCATCCGAATCGGTGATAAAACTTTCCGGTCCCCCACATCGGGTTGCCACCACGGGTTTGCCGCAACTCATCGCTTCCGCACAGATCAGGGAAAAAGTCTCCACGCGGCTGTTCATGACCAGAAAATCGGATTGTGACAGGTGCTGATAAACTTCGTTGTTCGGCAGACGCCCAAGAAATCGAATGTGTGCTTCCGGCAGCGATTGAGCCGCGGCCAATTTTTCAAGTTCGCCCCGGTCAGGTCCATCGCCAATGATCGTCAGCCGGATGCGCGGATGCAAACGATGAAGTTCCTTCATGCTCCGGATCACGTCGCTGATGTTCTTGATGCGGTCGACAAGATCCGCTACCAGGAGTATCTCAATGGTATCGGCGGATTTTCCTGGTCGGGAGCTGACGGGAGGTGATGCTACGATGTTCGGCACGACCGAGTAGCGTCCTTTCAGCCCCTGTCGCTCCATGGCAGTTTGTAAAAAACCGGAAACAACCATCACGCCAGCGGCCTCTGAACACAATCGTTTTGACAAATGCCGATGCAACCATCCGCGTTTAGCATAGGCACCACTGGCATATCCTGACCACTGCTCAGCAATAACGAATGGAATCCCATGTGTTCTGGCCAACCTGCGTGCCATAATGCCGCTGCGATTCAGGATGTAGCCAACGACAAGCGATGGTTTTCCGAAATGCTGCAGGGCCAATGCGACCGCCGACTGTATTGAAAGCGCATAAGCGATCCAACGGGAAAGCCATCCATGGCGTCTGGGGTAATACTGAATGATCTCGAGTAAGTTCCCGTTTTCCCGTATTACAGATCCTGTCTCACCTTGATCCACCGCCATCGCGTAAACCACACACACCCGGTAATGATCCGCCAACGCTTCAGCCTGCTTTTGGATGAAAACACCCAACTGGGGATCCTCACGGTTGGAATACCACCTGCAGATCCACAGAATATGTTTAAGAGGAGGATGCGGGGTCATAGGCTTCGGCTCCCGGGCCTGTGGATCTTTCGGGTACGCAGACGCAGGGAGTTCCCGACAACGATCACATCGGAAAATGCCATCGATAAAGCGCCCAACATCGGGCTAAGATAACCCGCGGCTGCAATCGGTATCGCAACCACATTGTAGAGGAATGCCCAAAAGAGATTTTGTCGGATCGTCCGGTAGGTGAGTCGGCTGACTTCAAGCGCGTCCAATAGGTTCCGGAGATCATCGGAACGCAACAGGATGACTTGCGAAGATTGGATCGCGACCTGCGTGGCATCCGACAAACTGATCCCGACACCGGCTTTTGCAAGTGCAGGTGCATCGTTGATGCCGTCGCCCACCATCGCCGTTGGCGCTTCGGCGGAAAGTTTCCCGATGATCTCGAGCTTTTCCCGGGGGTGTTGCTCGGCAAAAACTTCTTCAATGCCTAAGGATGCTGCAACAAGCTTGCAAGCGTCAGCTTTGTCGCCACTGACCAGAACTACCCGAACGCCCTTCCTCTTAAGCGTTTGGACGGTTTCATGGGCGCCGGTTTTTATCTCGTCGGAGAGGTCAGCGGTTGCGAGCAGTTGATTGTTCTTCAGGACATAGATGCTGTGGCCGAGATCGGCATGAAAATGCTGCACCATCCGGAACGATCCGATCGAGTAGAGGTCACCCTGCCGTGTCCAGCCGTTGATACCGATGCCTTTGTCCTCTTCGATTCGTTCCCATTCAAGGGTGTTGCCGGATCGGAATCCTTCCTGCTCCAACGCCCGAACGATCGAACGCCCGATCGGATGGGAACTGCGAGATTCCAGGGCATGGAGTACTTCCTTTAATTCCTGTAAACTTCCCTGCAGCACGTTTATCTTTTCGATCCGGAAGTTGCCGGTCGTCAGCGTGCCCGTCTTGTCGAAGACAACCGTGCGGATCCCGGCCAGGGTTTCCAGGGTCGATCCGCCTTTGATCAGGATACCATTACGTGCTGCCCGTCCGATGCCGACCATCACAGCGGTCGGTGTAGCCAGGCCCATAGCGCAAGGGCAGGAGATGACCAATACGGCAACACTGTGCAGCACCGAAGCCCCGACGCCGATCTGCAACCATAGCCACGAAACTAAAAATGTAATGATCGCGATGGCTACCACCGCCGGAACGAAGATCGCACTGACACGATCCCCAAGGCGTTGGATGGCGGGTTTGTCGCGTTGGGCTTGTTTCACCATGGCGATGATCTTCGACAAGGTGGTGGAAGTCCCGACATGTTCCGCGATCATCTGGAAATTGCCTTTCACGACTATGGAACCACCCGTGACCGAATCATTGATCGTCCGGTCCACCGGCAGGCTCTCGCCGGTAAGAAAGGACTCGTCCAGTGAACCCGAACCATACACAATTCGACCATCCACCGGTACCCGATCCCCTTCGTTGACCTGAACCTTATCGCCAATCCGTAGTTCACTCACCAATACCGGCTCGAGTTGTACTGCTCCCGATGCACCGGTCACAACGCGAAGCGCCCGTTCCGGTTGCAAACGGTTGAGTTCACGGATGGCACTGGTTGTTCGTGCAACCGAACGGTGCTCGATCAGGTTGCCAAGGAAGATCAGGGTGATGATGGTGGCGGCCGTTTCAAAGAATAAAAATTCTTGCGCGGCTGCCGAACCAGAGAAACGGATCAAACCCGCCAACGAATAGAAGTAGGCCGAGCTGGCGCCCAGTGTGATCAGGACATCCATGTTTGGGAATCCTGCGAGGATGGATTTCCAGGCGGAACGGCCAAAGTGCATCCAGCCGATCAACATGACCGGTGTGGCAAGACCGAACTGAACCCAGGGTGAATGCAGCCAATGAAAGGGCAGGAACATGTGCAGGAAAAGCGGAAGCGTGAATGCGAAGCAGAACCAGAACTTTCGGCTCAGATCGGTCACGGTCTCCAGGCCGTGCGACTCCAGGGAGTCATCCTGTGTGGTTCGCTGATCCGAACGGGAAGTAACTTTGTAACCGAGGTCGTGGATCGCGTCGACCGCGGCATCGACCTTTTCTGGGCCGACTTGTTCAAAGGTCACCTCGCCGGTGGCGAAGTCGACGAACACGTCCTGAAACCCGGATTTTCTGAGTGATCGGGTAATGGTTTGCGCACAGTTCGCGCAGTCCATTCCTTCTACACGGAGTTGCGTATGATCCGTTACTTCCTGCATGGCCGGAATACGTTCAAAGGTACGGAACCTCTACCCAGTGCCGGGCGAAATGGGCAGAAAACAAAAAGGGCTGTCTCATCGACAGCCACTGTTTTGGGTGAAAGACGGGACTCGAACCCGCGGCCTCCAGAGCCACAATCTGGCGCTCTAACCAACTGAGCTACAATCACCATGAACCGCCTGACGGGCAAGCGGGGCCGCAAAAATAGGAAATTTTTAGGATTATCAAACAAAGACGCCCATTGCCGTTAATGCGAAACGGAATCCGGGCCTGACCTCCACTAAAGGGAAGCTCACTTCAGTTCATCCTGCAGATAATCCTCCCAGCGCTTGGTCTTGTAAAGATCCTCCGCGAAATAACGCATCACGATCAGCATCTGCCGGTTGTCCATGTAACCGGGTACAGGGCCGATCGGATTCATCTTGTCATCGAGAAATACGGTGGTAGGATACGACATCTGTCCGTTCAGCAGGACGGCAGCAAGTTCGTTCGATCGGTATTCAGGTTTGAAGCCATATGTTTTCCCCTGAAAATGCAGCGAATCTTTCGTCTCTGCATCCATTTTAACCGCGTAGAAATGTTCGTTGAGATACTTTGCCACTGCCTTATCCCGATAGGTGCTGGCGTCCATTTTTTTACACCATCCGCACCAATTCGTATAAATATCAAGCAGGAGCTTTTTGGGTTTTTCCTGTTGTAGTTTACTGGCCTCTTGCCAGGTATACCATTGCACTTGTTCACCGGATTCCTGTGCCTGCAAATAGCTTGGAATCAGGTAAACGGCGATCCAAACCAAAACAAGACGAAGGATCAGGCGAGGACGAAAAACGAGTGCGGGGCTGACAAACATTCCGTTAAATATAATCGGATCAGGGTAAAAATCCAAATTCGAGCTTTTTCTACAATCTAGCTATCCCGGTGTAAGACCAGCATTTCAAGGTGTTGAACAAGGCTGCCGTCAGCCTGCTCAAAATTGAAATTCCAGCGTATAGAGCGTGATTTTTTCTCCGGATGTTCAATCACTTCGCTGATGACCAGTCGGCAACGGATGGGCTGGTCGGGGTAAACAGGACGCAGGAATTTCCAATTGTCCAGCGCCAGTCCGCAAAGTACACTGGCACCAAACCGCGGCACCCAGACTTCCTTATAGAACAGATTGAAAATATGTGGGCCGCTGGCGACCAGGTCTTTGAACATATGGCGCTTCGCGGTGGATTCATCCAGATGGAATTCCAACGGATCATACGCGCGGGCAAAGTCCCTGATTGCATCACGGCTCAAGGAACGGACACCCAGATCCAGTTCAGTTCCTGCTTTTGGTAGTTGCATTCGGTAAAGGTAAAAATGCAAACGGCGACGCTTTTCTAAAAAAGCGCCGCCGTTTGAAAGATGTAAAACGTTGGATCAGTGAACGCCGTGCATCATTCTGCTCAGCCAACGATACAGTACGAACAGCAACAAGGCAGCGGCCCCGCTCATGACGATGAAGATCATGAAGAAGCTGTACAGATCCGCGATTTGGAATCCCAAAATGGAGGGGATCTCGACTGGTCCCGTAGCAGCAGCGGCATGTTCTCCGGCTCCCGGAGGGATCAGGGCGCTGAGTGATCCTGCCAGTTTGTTGGCGGCGGCATTGGCGAGGAACCAGGTGCCCATCAGCAGGGAAGCGAAGCGGATGGGAGCCAGTTTGGATACCATCGACAAGCCGATTGGTGAAAGACAAAGTTCGCCCATGGTGTGCAATACGTACAAGACGATCAGCCACCACATCGAGATCTTAATCGATGCATCAACGCCTTTTACGCCAATGGCAATCACGATATAACCGACGCAAAGGAGCGCGAGGCCAATCGCCATCTTGAGCGGCGAAGGTGGCTCGGCACCGCGTCTGCCGAGGCTGACCCACAGGCTGCTGAACAAGGGTGCGAGCAGGATGATCCCAAGCGGATTGATGGATTGGAACCAGGAAGCCGGCATCTCCCAGCTTCCGATATGCCGGTTGGTCTGCTGGTCGGCGAAGATCGTTAGTGAAGCCCCGGCCTGCTCGAAAGCTGACCAGAAGAATACAACGAAGAATGCCAGGATAAAGATCACCCATATGCGCTCTTTCTCGTTTCCGGAAAGGGAACCGTCGGTGATGATCAAAGCGGGAACAGCAATAGCGGAAGAGAAGATGAGTGCGCCGATGAGATCAAGTCCCATCAATTTGTTAAAGGCCCATACCAATCCGATACCGATGACCAGGATCGCGAGGATCTTGTTCATGTTCGTGGAACCTGCCGCCTTCGCCGCGGCGGGCTCTCCCTTACGGTAGTGCGCCGGAGGCATTCCAACCGGTTTCCCATCCGGATCGATGAGGTACTTGTGCTTCGTCAGTTCAAAAATGATGACACTGACGATCATCCCGATCCCCGCAGCGAGAAAGCCCCAGCGGAAATCGTGAATATCACCTGTGTCGCCTAAGCCTCCGCAGACAAGCGGAGAAAAGAACGCCCCCAGGTTAATGCCCATATAGAAGATCGTGAACGCGCCGTCGACCCTTGCATCACCCTTCGGATAGAGCTGGCCCACCATGGTGGAGATATTCGGTTTGAAGAATCCGTTCCCGATGATCAGGAAGCCTAAACCGGCAAGCATGGCCGTATTCGAGGTGTCCGTTCCAAGGGAGTTTCCGCTCATGAACATCAGGATCTGTCCGATTGCCATCAGGATACCTCCCACGAGGATACTCCGACGGTTTCCCCAATAACGGTCGCTGATGTATCCTCCGATCAATGGTGTCAGATAAACCAGACCGGTATAACTGCCATAAATGTTCGATGCGTCCTTTTCACTCATCATCAATGCCTTCACCAGGAAGAGCATCAGGATGGCACGCATACCGTAATAGCTGAATCGCTCCCACATCTCGGTGATGAAGAGGATATACAAGCCTTTCGGGTGCCCTTTCGAAGCGGTTTGACTCATATGAATTAGTCTGTTTTTAGAAGGATAAGCCGCAATGTAGCGAAATTTTAATACCCTCCTCAGCGTTGTACGGTTGCTGAAAGCCCGGAAAAAGGTTCGCTCAGCAAACTATCTTTGCTCCATGTTTCGATACCTTCTCCTGGCTTTGCTGCTCGGCAATCTGGCTGCCCCGGCACAGAAATACTCGGTCTTCAAAGGCGATACCATCAACCGGTCGGACGCGAAAGGACGTAAGCAAGGGGTATGGAAGCGTTACTATGCCAATGATACGTTGTTCTCCGAAGGACAGTACAAGGATGGCAAGGCGATCGGTACATTCCGCACTTTTTACAAGAATGGCAAGCAACAGGCTATCATGACCTATCGCGGCATGACCGAGCGTTGCGATGCCATCGTGTATGCGGAAGCTGGACATCTGATGGCGAAAGGCGTCTATCAAAGTCAGAAGAAAGACAGTGTGTGGTGCTATTTCTCCGAACAGGGAAAGCTTCAGTCATTGGAACAGTACCAGAAGGGAAAAAAGGAAGGGAAATGGGAGGTCTTTTACCCGGAAGGAAATCCATCGCAGACGCTCTTCTATAAAGCGGATAAGAAGAACGGTATATACAAGGAGTTCTTTAAAAACGGAAAGACCAAGATCGAAGGTGTTATGAAAAACGATGCCTTTGAAGGAAAGGTCACGGTCTATCACCCCAGCGGAAAGGTGTGGCAACAGGGGGTATATAAGAATGGCGTGAAAGATGGCAAGTGGATCGTACTGGACGAAGCAGGGAAGACGGAACGGGAGGAAATTTATAAGTCCGGCTTTCTCCTGAATCCCGTAGCGGAACCGGAAACCCCGATCGCGGAACCCGAAAAATAAGCTATCTTTGCAGGCTGTTGAAAGCCAAATAATAGCTTGTTTTTGAGCCGTTTATAGGGCTATTCCGGAAATTCATGAGTAAAAAAGGACGTGTCTTAATGGCCATGAGCGGAGGAATCGACTCCTCCGTTTCCGCCGTATTGCTGCACGATCAGGGGTACGAAGTGGTGGGCATTACCATGAAGACCTGGGACTACGTCAGCTCCGGAAGTTCAAAGAAGGAAACCGGTTGTTGCTCACTCGATTCCATCAACGACGCGCGCTCCATCGCGGTCTCCATGGGTTTCCCGCATTATATCCTCGACATCCGGGAAGAATTCGGACAGCATGTGATCGACAATTTTGTCGACGAGTATCTGGCCGGCAGAACTCCGAATCCCTGTGTCCGCTGCAACACCCACATTAAATGGGAGGCGTTACTCAAGCGCGCCGACATGCTCGATTGTGAATTCATCGCGACCGGACATTATGCCAAAGTCCGTCGGCACGACAATGGCCGCTACGTAGTCAGCAAAGGCCTGGATGCATGGAAGGATCAAAGCTATGTCCTGTGGGGCGTCAAACAGGAGTGCTTGTCGCGTACTTTATTTCCGGTAGGTGGATTTGAAAAGCCCGCGATCCGTCGAATGGCGGCTGAAATGGGCTTCCATGAACTGGCCAATAAACCGGAGAGCTACGAGATCTGCTTCATCCCCGACAACGACTACCGTTCGTTCCTCAAGCGTAGGGTGGAAGGGATCGAGGAAAAGCTGGCAGGCGGGAAATTCATCAACCGGAAAGGTGAAGTCCTTGGGCAGCATAAGGGCTATCCATTCTATACGATCGGGCAGCGAAAAGGCCTGGATATCGCTTTGGGTGAACCCGCTTATGTTATTGATATTCAACCTTCTGACAATGTTGTAGTGCTGGGTAGCTTCGAGGAGCTCCAAAAGCAAGAAATGCGCGTTCGTGACCTGAACCTTATGAAGTACGCTTCGTTAGAGAATCCATTGGAAACCGTTACGCGCATCCGCTACAAAGACAAGGGGACTCCCAGTACCCTGGTTCCGGATGGTGATCGCCTCAAGGTGCTGTTCCATGCACCCGTGGCTGCTGTCACCCCCGGTCAGAGCGCCGTCTTCTACGAAGGCGATGATGTGGTAGGTGGCGGTTTTATCGCGCCGGCCGATGACCTTCAACCGAACTAACCGTTTCCCGCTTTTTCGTCTGGTCTGTATCTGCGCCCTGCTGGTGCCGTTCCTGCTTTCGTGTAAAAAGGAAAAACAGGATCCGCTGCCCATCTCCTTCGATTATTTCCCGACCGAACGCGGTCGTTTTGTGATATTCGAGGTGGATTCCATCGTGCATGCGGAGAATGACAACAACAACGACGATTCCGTTTACACGTTCCATTACGAGGTGTTGGAGCAGATCGATTCATCATTCATCGATGGCTCCGGCCGCTCCGCACAGGTACTGAAGCGCTATCACAGGTTGACCGATGGGGATCCCTGGAACCTGACCTCCGTATGGACCCAGACCCTGACGGTTTCAGCCGCCTACCGGTTCGAAGACAACATCACCTTTCATAAGCTGGCCTTCCCCATTTCAGAAAACACGACCTGGGACGGTAACGACATGAATACGCTGGATGAAGAGTTGTACGCCTACGAAGACTATCACGTCAGCCGTTCGGTGAACGGAATGGCGTTCGATTCAACCCTTTCCGTACTCCAACGCGACGACAATAACTTCGTGGAGCGTGTTTATGGGCAGGAAATCTACGCGAATGGTGTCGGGTTGATCCGGCGTCAGCGCGACGACCTTGGTAAGCGGAACGGAATCGTTGTAAAAGGGACGGAATTTACCATGCAGGTGAAGGATTACGGACCTCGATAGACAGGATGACCGATAAAAAAAGCCGCCCGGAAAATGTCCGGGCGGCTTTTTCTTTATCGGTGAGTGATCAATAGTAGCGCAGGCGGATCACGTCGGCCAAATACTTGGCATAACGGATCACCTGGCGGCTATAACCGTACTCGTTATCATACCAGACGTACAAAACGGCGCTCTTGTTGTCCTTGGAAACGATGGTAGCAGGGGAGTCAACAATTGAGGCGCAGGAGTTGCCGACCAAATCCGTCGAGACGAGCTCGTTGGAGACGGAATACTGGATTTGCTCGACCAGGTCGCCCGAGAGCGCGGCATTGCGCAGCACATCGTTGATGCCATCCTTGCTGGTTTCCTTTTTCAGGGTCAGGTTAAGAATTGCAAGCGATACGTCAGGAGTAGGGACGCGCACCGCGTTACCGGTGAGTTTGCCCGCCAGTTGCGGCAACACCTTGGCGACTGCCTTGTCGGCACCCGTTTCGGTGATCACCATGTTGAGCGCTGCGGAGCGTCCGCGGCGGTACTTCTTGTGGAAGTTGTCGAGCAGGTTCTGGTCATTCGTATAGGAGTGGATCGTTTCGATGTGTCCGCGCTCGATACCGAAGTTTTGCTCGATCACCGCCAGCACCGGAACGATGGCGTTCGTCGTACAAGAAGCTGCCGAGAACACGGTTTCCTTGTGATGATCGAAAGCGTTTTCGTTCACGCCATACACGACGTTCGGTACGTCCCCTTTGCCCGGAGCGGTCAGCAACACTTTACTGACACCTTTTGCAAGCAGGTGCTTGCCAAGTCCTTCCCGGTCACGCACCACACCGGTGTTGTCGATCACCAGGGCATCGTGGATGCCGTAGCTGGTATAATCGATGGAAGCGGGATCGTTCGCGGCGATCATGTGGACGGTATGGCCGTTCACGATCAGCGCTTTGTTCTTGAAGTCTTCGATGACCGTTCCGGGGAATGAACCGTGAACAGAATCGTTGCGGAGCAGATCACCGCGTTTGGTGATATCTTCATCCGTGTTGGTTCGGGTCACCACGGCGCGGAGGCGTAGCTGTTCTCCTTTACCGGCTTGCGAGATGAGCTCGCGGGCCAGCAAGCGGCCGATACGTCCGAAACCGTACAACACGACATCGCGCGGAATGATCGAGCGCTTCTCCTTGCCGATGAACCCTTTCATCTTATCGGCAACGAAATCTTCAACGCCCCGGAACTTGGCACGCTCGGCCAGCCATTCGGCTGACAGACGGCCGATATCGATACGGGCCGGTGCCAGATCGAGTTTATTCATTTCCTTGGCCAGCGCCAGGGTGTCGAGTACGTTGATGGGTTTCTTGACGACTTCCTTCGCGTACTGGTGCAGGTTGAGGATCTCGCTCGCGCTGCGGTCGACCAGTTGGTTGCGGAAAAGCACCAGCTCGACCGATTTGTCGAACCAGAGACTGCCCGTCACGTGGATCAGCGCGATTGCCGCTTTCTCCAGTTGGATCCAGTCTGCCAGTTCTGTTTCGTAATTGTCTTTGTGATTCATCACCGTCTTGTTCGCTTCTTCAAGTGCCATGATTGGTAGTTAGGGATGGTTGAGTCTTGCTTTTAAACGCGAACAGCTTTCATGGTGGTGAAAGCTGTTCCTGCGCCCGGGGCGCTATGATTATCCGAGGTAAGCCTTTAACAACCGGCTACGCGACTTATGGCGCAGCCGTCGAATGGCTTTCTCTTTGATTTGTCGTACCCGCTCGCGTGTGAGGTCGAACTTGGCGCCGATCTCTTCGAGGGTAAGGCCGTGCGGCATGCCGATGCCGAAGAACAATTTGATCACTTCGCGTTCGCGCTCGGTGAGTGTGCTCAGGGAACGGTCGATCTCACGTTGCAATGATTCGTTCATCAGCGAACCATCGGCACGCGGAGAGTCATGGTTTTCCAGCACGTCCACCAGGCTGTTGTCTTCGCCTTGTACGAACGGAGCATCCATCGACACGTGCTTACCGCTCACCCGCATGGTGTCGGCGATCTTTTCGGTCGGGATGTCAAGCACCTTGGCGAGTTCTTCCGGAGATGGCTCGCGCTCGTATTCCTGTTCGAGTTTGCTGTATGCCTTGGCGATCTTGTTGAGCGATCCTACCTGGTTCAGTGGTAAACGCACGATACGCGATTGCTCGGCCAATGCCTGCAGGATGCTTTGACGGATCCACCAGACCGCATACGAGATGAACTTGAAGCCGCGCGTCTCGTCAAAGCGCTTGGCTGCTTTGATGAGGCCGAGGTTGCCTTCGTTGATAAGGTCGGGGAGGGACAAGCCCTGGTTTTGATATTGCTTGGCAACGGAAACCACGAAACGAAGGTTCGCCTTGGTCAGACGATCCAGCGCGTTCTGGTCTCCCTGCTTGATCAACCGGGCCAGCTTCACTTCCTCTTCGGCCGTGATCAATTCTTCACGTCCGATCTCCTGCAAATATTTTTCCAGGGACTGGCTTTCCCGGTTGGTAATCGATTTGGTGATTTTTAGCTGACGCATGAGAGAGAATGCAATCGATTTCGTTAGAAAATTAACAGAAATCGAATAAAAATGTTTGGTTTAGACGTATTGCAAAGATACGACTCCGGCCTAGGCGAAGCAACTTTTTGTTCATAAACGGTGGATAACTCGGCCTTATTTGTTGAAAAAAAAGAAGCCCCGAATCGGCTGATTCAGGGCCTCTTTTTGATCGATTTCAGGCTTCTCCCGGCTCAGATGCCAAAACCATAGTAGGCTTTCATTCCGTTCGGGTATACACCTTCGATCAGGATGCCACCTTGTTTTTCTTTCAGAAGCTGATCGAGTTCCTGGGTGTTCCGGACCGGTTTTTTATCAATGGACGTGATGATGAATCCTTCTTTGATACCGGCACTCCGGAGTTTTCCGGAATACAATTTGGAGACTTTGACCCCGCCCTGCAGGCCAAGCCTTCCACGTTCTTCCGCGGATGCCTGTTCGAACGATGCGCCCAACAGATTCAGCGATTCTTCGGCCTTCACGATGCGCGTATCGCCATCCTTGTTGCGCAAGGTCACGGCCAGCTGTTGTTCCTTGCCTTCGCGCAGAATGCTCAGGTTGACGCGGTCGCCCGGACGGAATCGGCCGATCTGTTCCTGCAACTGCGGGGTGTTGTTCACGGTGATATCACCGACGCGGGTGATGATGTCGCCTTCCCGCAGTCCGGCTTCTTCGGCCGCGCCGCCCGGCGTCAGACCGGCCACATACACTCCTTGCGTTTCGCGGAGGCCGCGTTCGTCAGCCAGTTTGGAATCAATGTCGCGGATGCTCACACCGATGAACGCGCGCTGGACACTGCCGAACTCCACCAGGTCGTCCACCACTTTTTTGGCGAGGTTGACAGGAATTGCGAAAGAGTATCCCGTATAGCTGCCGGTGTTGGATGCAATGGCGCTGTTGATACCTACCAACTCACCCCGCGTATTGACGAGGGCGCCGCCACTGTTGCCGGGATTGACCGCGGCATCGGTCTGGATGAACGATTCGATCTTGAATTGATCCGGCAGGATGCCGATGTTTCGGGCCTTGGCACTGACAATACCGGCCGTCACGGTCGAGGTGAGATTGAATGGATTGCCGACGGCAAGCACCCATTCGCCGACTTTCAGGTCGTCAGAGTTTCCGTACACGATGTACGGCATGTTCTTCTCGTCAACTTTCAGAAGCGCGAGGTCGGTACTCGGGTCGGTGCCGACCACGCGTGCTTTATAGGTCCGGTTGTCGTTGAGCGTCACTTCGACTTTCTCGGCATTCTCTACGACGTGATTGTTGGTGATGATGTACCCGTCGTCGGTGATGATGACCCCGCTGCCGGTGGCCTCAGCTTGTTGAGGGCTGCGCGGTCGGCCCCAGAAATCGAAGGGGTCGAAACTGAACGGATTGTAGGCGACTCGATTGGAAAAGGTGGTCTTGACGTGAACCACTGCATGAACACTGGATTCGGCTGCCTTCGTGAAATCCTGTACACCTTGTTCCGGTGTCGCGCTCAGGCTAACCGGTCGCACGATCCCTCCCAAGGCGTTGCGTTCGCTGGGTGCCTGGGACGAATCCTGCAAGCGGTCGAAGACGAATGCGCCGGCTGCGCCCGAGAGGGCGGCGGCGAGGAAAAGAACGAGGTACTTCCGACTTTGCTTCATCATGGTTTTTCAGATTTGATGGTGCCCTTTTTTCAAAATTTGTGCCAGCAAAGTTCCACTGACAGGAATGAAATCAGGGTGAATGGAGCGGTTAAGTTGGGTTAAGGTGTTGGTTAACGACTGTTAATGAAACTGTCAACATTTCAGTTCCCCGGCGGCTTCGGCGACGATCCGGCTGACCGATTTGGCGTAACTTTGCCCTCGTATGGGCGCATTACGGGGCAAGTCAGATGATGCAGTCATCCGCAGTATTCGCAACGGTTCCAACGAGCCTTTGTTTGACATCGCGCGACGTTTTTTCTCCACCGCCCGGAGGCTGTTGCGGACACGCGGTGTCAAAGACAGCGAAACGCCCCGGGTCTTTTCGGGGGTACTGACCGAATTCGCCCGGGATGTCCGGCAAAAGAAGGTCGCGGAGCAGACCGATATTACCAGTTACCTCGTCAACGTCCTTCGGCAGTACGCTAAGGAAAACAGGGAAGCACGACGATCCAGGAACGCGCGTGACCTGAATGAGGTGCTGGAAGAGGATCGGATCGTTGCC
>ERZ724526.756-NODE-756-length-17837-cov-11.899336_pt1 | contig 17837 bp, 20 predicted proteins | sample MGYA00376059_ERZ724526 | MGnify/ENA primary metagenome ERZ724526 (study PRJEB28724, sample SAMN07190883) | activated sludge metagenome | isolation source: activated sludge of sewage treatment plant in Hong Hong | place: Hong Kong | collected 2016-03-17 ...
CGGCATCGGCATCCTCGGCCCGGCCAGCGGCGAGCAGGCCTGCGGCGAGGTCGGTGCCGGCCGCATGCTGGAGCCCGAGGAAATCCTTGAAGAGGTGATCGCCTTCTTCGCGCCCAAGGTGCTGGCTGGCCGCAAGGTGCTGGTCACCGCCGGGCCGACCTTCGAGGCCATCGACCCGGTGCGCGGCATCACCAACCTGTCGTCCGGGCGGATGGGTTACGCCGTGGCGCGCGCGGCGCGGCATGCCGGGGCGGCGGTGACGCTGGTTTCCGGGCCGGTCGGTTTTGGCTCGCCACAGGGGGTCGACCGCATCGATGTGAAAAGCGCGCTCGACATGCACGCGGCGGTGATGGCGCGGGCGGTGGAGGCCGACATTTTCGTCGCCGTCGCCGCCGTCGCCGATTACCGTGTCGCCAATGCCGCCGAGCACAAGCTGAAGAAGGACGGCGGCGGCTTGCCGCCGATCGAACTAGTCGAGAACCCGGACATTCTGGCCGAGGTGGCGGCGCTGAAGGATGGCCCGTTCTGCGTCGGTTTCGCTGCCGAGAGCTGTAATCTGGAGGAGTATGCACAGGCCAAGCGACGCAAGAAGAATATCCCGCTGATTGCCGGCAACCTGATCCAGGACGGTTTTGGTGGTGACGACAACCGCCTCGTCCTGTTCGACGACAAGGGGACGCACCCGCTGACGCCGGCGCCGAAATCGGTGTTGGCGCGCCAACTCGTCGAACATATCGCCCATCTGGCCGGAGCCGCCTGATGCACCGGATCGACGTCAGGATTCTCGATCCCCGCCTGCACGACACTCCGCCGCACTACGCGACGCCCGGTGCGGCCGGGCTCGACCTGCGCGCCTGTCTCGATGCGCCGCTGCAGATTGTTCCCGGCCAGACCACGCTGGTCCGTACCGGCATGGCCATCCACCTTGCCGATCCCGGGCTGGCGGCGATGATCCTGCCGCGCTCCGGCCTCGGCCACAAGCACGGCATCGTGCTCGGCAACCTGGTCGGGCTGATCGACAGCGACTACCAGGGCGAGCTGATGGTCTCGGTGTGGAATCGCGGACAGGAGACATTCACGCTCAACCCGCTGGAACGCATCGCCCAACTGGTTGTGGTGCCGGTGCTACAGGTCGGTTTCAACGTGGTCGAGGATTTCGACGCCAGCGCGCGCGGCGAGGGCGGCTTCGGGAGTACCGGCAAGTCATGAGGAGCCGGGTGCTCGCCGCCTTGCTCTGCCTGCAGGGAGCGGCCTGGGGTGCCGACGAGGCGGCGCAGATGCAGCGCGGTGAGGAACTGGTCATGGGGCGTTGCTTCCTCTGCCACGGCGCCACCGGCGACAGCTCGAGCCCGCTGTATCCGAAGCTTGCCGGGCAGAACAACGAATACATGCTCAAGCAGTTGCGCAATTTCAAGCGTGGCGAACGCGAAAGTTCCGACATGCGCAAGGTCGTGGCCGACATGGACGAGAACGACATGCAGTCGGTGGCGTTCTTTTTCAGCCGCCAGCAGCCCTCGCGCGGCAATTCGGCCTACGCCGAGATGCGCGCGCTGGGCGAGAAGCTGTTCTCCCAGGGCGATCGGGCCAGGGGGCTGAAACCCTGCCGCGAATGCCATGGCGACAACGGCGCCGGTTCGGCAACGCTGCCGCGCATCGCCGGCCAGCACACGCTGTACATCGAGACGCAGTTGACGCTGTTCGAGGAACGCAAGCGCACCAACGACAACGCCCAGATGCAGGATGTTGCCAAACGCCTGACGACCGACGAGGTCCGGGCGGTGGCTGAATATCTGCGCAGCTTGTAGGACGGTAGCAGGCTGCGATGCAGCCGGCGCTTCGATCATCCAAGGTAATTCAGGAGAGGGCATGAATCTGAACAATGTGTTGCGGGCGGCAATGCCGGCACTGCTTGCCGTGCTGGTGCCGGTCGCGGTGGCGGACGCCGGGGCCGACCAGAAGCGGGCGGAGCAGATCGTTGCCGAGCGCTGTTCGTTGTGCCACGGCAAGGGTGGCGAGTCGGCGAGCGCCGTTTATCCGCGCCTGGCCGGGCAGCACGCCGAATACGTTGCCCGTCAGCTCGCCGATTTCAAGAGCGGCAGGCGCAGCAGCGAGACGATGAAGCCACAGGCGGAGAGCCTGACGCCTGAGGAGATGGCGGCGCTCGGCGCCTACTTCGAGACGCGCAAGGCCGCCGGGCGGCGCCCGCAGGATGGCGAGCTGGTGGCGGTCGGCAAATACATCTTCGCGCACGGCAACCGTTATTCCGGCCTGCCGGCCTGCGCCTCCTGCCACGGCCCCCAGGGGCATGGCACCGCACAGCTACCGCGCCTGGCCGGCCAGCATCCGCGCTATGTCGAGGATCAGCTCCGGCAGTTCAACAAGCGCGAGCGGACCAATGACAATGCCGTGATGCACACCGTCGCATCCCGACTCACTGAACTGGAAACGCATGCCGTGGCCGAATATGTCGCAACCCTCGACTAGGTCGCGCCACTTTCTGGTGGCGCTGCCACTCCTGGTCGCGCTCGGACTGCCGGCGACGGCCCGTGCTGGGGAAGATGTGTAGTCGGTGCCGCAGGTCGACCTCGACCGCTATGTTGGCCTGTGGTACGAAATTGCCAGTTTCCCGATGTTCTTCCAGCGCAAGTGCGTCGGCGATACCACGGCGGAATATGCCGGGAAGGACGCCGGGACGATCTCCGTGCGCAATCGCTGCCGGACCGAGGATGGCTTCATCGAGGCCGAGGGCAGGGCGACCGTTGTTCCGGAAACCGGCAACGGACGGCTCAAGGTATCGTTCTTCTGGCCGTTTACTTCCGACTACTGGATCATCGGCCTCGATGACGAGTATCGCTGGGCGCTCGTCGGCAATCCGAACCGGAAATACTTGTGGCTGCTGTCGCGGACGCCGCAACTCGACGCAGCATCCGTCGAGAAAGCCCGGGATATTGCCGTCCGCCAGGGATTCGACCTGGCGAACCTGCGAATGACCCCGCACGCCCCGCGGTGATTACGGCCCGCTGACCTTCCGGAAGGGAAGGTGCGACGCGGCTTCTTCGGCATAAGCCAGGATGGCCGGGCGTTGCCGGTCGAGGTGCTGGTCGAGCAGATGGCGCATGCGGGCGTCTGCGATCCAGTGACAGCAGCGCACCACGGTCGGTTCGAAACCTCGCGCCACCTTGTGCTCGCCGCCGGCACCCGGCTCGAAGGTGGAGAGTCGCTCGCGCAGGCAGTAGTCGATACCCTGATAGAAGCACAGCTCGAAGTGGAGGCTGTGATAATTCGCGGCGGTGCCCCAGTAGCGACCGTACAGGGTGTCGTCGCTGCGAAAGCAGATCGAGATCGCCACCGGATCGCCGCGTTCGCGGGCGATGAAGACGACCATCCGGCGGCCCAGGGCGCTGGCGAGATCGGCGAAACTGGCCGGGGTGAAGGCCGCGTAATTGCCGTACTTGGCGAAAGTTGCGGCATAAAGGTGATGCAGGGCGGGCCATTCGGCCGGGTCCATGGTGTCGCCGTAGCGGACTTCGATTGACAGGCCGCTTTCCGCCACCCGTCGTCTCTCTGCCCTGACCTTGCGTCGCCGCTCGGCGTTGAAGGTCGCGAGGAAATCCGTGAAGTCGCCGTAGCCGTGGTTTCGCCAATGGAACTGGACATTGTGACTAACCAGCAGCCCGTGCGAGCGCAGCAATTCGACCTCATGGTCGGCCGGAAAGGCGACGTGCCACGACGAGAGTCGGTGCCCGGCCACCTGTTCCAGGGCGGCCGCAACGAGTGCATGCCGGATGCGCTCGGCATCTTCTCCGGGGGGCGCGAGAAGCCGGGGACCGGTTGCCGGCGTATGCGGCAGGCCGCTCAGCAGTTTCGGAAAATAGGGCTTCCCGAGTTGTCGATAGGCGGCAGCCCAGGACCAGTCGTGGATGAAATCGCCATGCGAGTTCGCGCGGACATAGAGCGGCAGAATGCCGAGTGCAGTGCCGTCGCTGTCGCGGGCAATCAGGTGACGCGCCTTCCAGCCGCATTCCGGGCCGGCCATTCCGTGGCGCTCGAGAATGTCGAGAAAATTCCGGTTGAGAAAGGGGTGACCGGCGGGAGCGAGCTGCTCCCAGTCGGCGCCCGCGATTTCGCCGGCGGCGGAAACCGGGGAAACGGTCAGCGACAACATCGTGATCCCCGTGTTCGCGGCGGACCCCCGAGTTGCCCCGCTGTCGCCGCTTCCTTCAGCCTTCTCATCCAGCCGCTCCGGTGTCAGGTAGCGAAACCACCGCTTCTGTTCCGTCACGGCGCGGTCGACCGTCGAATCAGGCCAGAAATACGAGAGCCAGCGCGATCGCCGCCGGAACGGCCTGGACGAAAAGTATCCGCCGACTGGCGGTGGCTGCTCCGAACAAGCCGGCCACCAGTACGCAGCACAGGAAAAATACCTTGATGCCGGTGCCGGCTGCTCCGAGGCTGAGACCCCAGAACAGGCCGGCCGCCAGGAAGCCGTTGTACAGCCCCTGGTTGGCGGCAAGGACCTTGGAGGCGGCCGCGGCCTCGCGGGTCTGCCCGAAGGCGCGCAGGCCGGCCGGCTTTTCCCACAAGAACATCTCGAGGACGAGGATGTAGATGTGAAGCAGCGCGATCAACGCGACAAGAACGTTTGCAATCGTCGTCATGGAGTGCTCCCCGGTTGATCGGCGCCGGCCGGCAGGCCTGAATCGACTACTTGCCGAGGGCGGCGAGGGCCGCCGCGTAGTCGGGTTCGTTGGCGATCTCGCCGACCAGTTCGCTATGCAGCACGCGATCGTTCTCATCGAGAACAACCACGGCGCGGGCCGCGACGCCGGTCAGCGGGCCGGTCCTGATGGCAACGCCGTAGGCTTCCAGGAAGTCGCGGCCGCGCATCGTCGACAAGGTCTGCACGTTGGCCAGCCTCTCGGCGCCGCAGAAGCGGGCCTGGGCGAAGGGCAGGTCGGCCGAGATGCAGAGGACGGCGGTGTTGGCGACGTCGTTGGCCGCCGTGTTGAACTTGCGCACCGAGGTCGCGCAGGTCGGCGTGTCGATGCTCGGGAAGATGTTCAGGATCTTGCGCTTGCCGGCCAGGCTGGCCAGGGTGACGTCGGCCAGATCCTTGCCGACCAGTGAAAATGCGGGGGCCAGATCGCCCTTGGCGGGGAAATTGCCGCCGACTTCGATGGGGTTGCCGCCAAGCGTAACGGTATTCGACATTTGAGCTCCTGTTGAGTGATTGGTGGCCGCCAGATCCCTTGGGCATCCGGCGGCCGGTTTGGTGACTATCGGGTGGACGTCGGTTGCGCCGACCCGTTCCCTGATTATTGCCCGAAATGCGGGGTCGACCGCAACAGGCGCCTAGCCCATCGCCTTCAGATGCTGGATGATCTCGCCGGCCATCGGCTGGGCATTGCCATAGAGCATGCGGCAATTGTCGGTGTAGAACAGCGCGTTCTCGACCCCGGAATAGCCCGTTCCCTTGCCGCGCTTGATGACGATGACGTTCTGCGCCTTGTCGGCATCGAGGATGGGCATGCCGTAGATCGGGCTCGACTTGTCGGTGCGCGCCGTCGGATTCACCACGTCGTTGGCGCCGATAATCAGCGCCACGTCGGTCTGGGCAAACTCGCCGTTGATCTCTTCCAGGTCGAAGATCTTGTCGTAGGGCACGCCGGCCTCGGCCAGCAGCACGTTCATGTGGCCCGGCATGCGCCCGGCCACCGGGTGGATGGCGAACTTCACCTCGACCCCGGCTTCTTCCAGAATCGACGTCATCTCCCACACCTTGTGCTGGGCATGCGCCACCGCCATGCCGTAGCCCGGCACGATGATGACCTTGCTCGCGTAGCGCATCATCGCCGCCGCGTCGATGGCGCCGACCTCCTTCATCGTTCCGGTGATCGCCTCGCCGCCACCGCTGGCTACCATCGGCGTGAACAGGATGTTGGAGATCGGCCGGTTCATCGCCTTGGCCATCAGCTGGGTGAGCAGCGTGCCGGCGGCGCCGACGACGATGCCGGCGATGATCAGCGCCGGGTTGCCGAGGACGTAGCCCTCGAAGCCAACGGCAAGGCCGGTGAAGGCGTTGAACAGCGAGATGACCACCGGCATGTCGGCACCGCCAATCGGCAGCGTGACGATCAGGCCGAGGACCAGCGCGACGCAGAAGAAGCCGATGATCAGTTCCGGCCGTGCCGGGGCGAGGACGATCATCGCCGCGCCAAGACCGACGGCAATCAGCGCGAGCACCACGTTGACCGCGTTCTGCGCCGGCAGACGGTAGGCCTTTTTCAGGACGCCCTGCAGCTTGGCCCAGGCGACGCAGGAGCCGGTGAAGGACACCGCACCGATCAGCGCGCCGACGACGGCGAGGATGATGGTTGTGATGCCATGCGCCTCGCCTCTGGCGAATTCGACGGCGGCGATGGCCGCCGCCGCGCCGCCGCCCATGCCGTTGTAGATGGCGACCATCTGCGGCATGTCGGTCATCTTCACCTTCTGGCCGGAGATCCACGCCGCGCCGCCGCCGATGACGAGGGCCAGCGCCATCAGGCCGAGGTTGCGCAGGCCGGGGATGAGGAAGGTGGCGGCGATGGCGATCAGCATGCCGTAGCCGGCAATGATGATGCCCCGGCGGGCGCTGGCCGGCGAACTCATGCCCTTGAGGCCGAAGATGAAGAGCAGTGCGCCGACGAACCAGGCGCCTTGCACGTAAGCAGGCAGCGTCACGTTCAGTCCTCCTTCTTCTTGAACATGGCGAGCATGCGTTCGGTCACCACGTAGCCGCCGGCCGCGTTGGCGGCGCCGAGAACGACAGCGAAGAAGCCGATCGCCTGCTGGACGGGCGTGTCGGCCTGCCCGAGGACGATCATGGCGCCGACGACGACGACGCCGTGGATGAAGTTGGAGCCGGACATCAGCGGCGTGTGCAGGATCACCGGCACCTTGGCGATGATCTCGTAACCGGTAAAGGCGGCGAGCATGAAGATGTACAACGCGAGCAGGCCGTCCATCAGGCGGCCCCCAGAACTTGTGTGACCGTGGCGTGAACCGTTGAACCGTTCTTGCACAGCAGCGTGCCGGCGACGACTTCGTCCGACCAGTCGAAATTCAACTGGCCGTCCCTGATCCACGGCGACAGGAAGTTGTAGAGGTTCTTGGCGTACAGCTCCGAGGCGTGTGTCGGCATGCGCGACGGCAGGTTGAGTGGGCCGTGGATGTTCACATCGTTGGCGATGACATGCTCGCCGGGCTGGGTCAGTGCGCAGTTGCCACCAGATTCGGCGGCCATGTCGACGATGATGGCGCCGTATTTCATGCGCCCGACCATGTCGCGGGTGATGATCACCGGCGCCTTCTTGCCGGGGATGGCGGCGGTGGTGATCACCACGTCGGCGGCGGCGACGGCCTTGGCGAGTTTCTCGGCCTGCTGGGCTTTCTCGTCAGCCGAGAGTTCGCGGGCGTAGCCGCCGGTGCCGTCGGCGGAGACGCCGGTGTCGACGAACTTGGCGCCGAGCGATTCGATCTGCTCCTTCGCCGCGGCACGGACGTCGTACGCCTCGACCATGGCGCCCAATCTTTTGCAGGTGGCGATCGCCTGCAGGCCAGCGACGCCGGCGCCGATGACCAGCACGCGCGCGGGACGGATGGTGCCGGCGGCGGTGGTCAGCATTGGGAAGAACTTGGTGCAGCGGGCGGCGGCGATCAATCCGCACTGGTAGCCGGCGCACGACGCCTGCGAGGAGAGTGCGTCCATGCTCTGGGCGCGCGAGATGCGCGGCAGCAGGTCGAGCGAGAAGGCGGTGATTTTCTTCGCGTTGAGCGCGGCCAGCCGGGCCTTGTCCTCGAAGGGCCTGAGCAGGCCGATCAGGGTCGAACCCTCGGGCAGCGCGGCGATTTCCTCGGGCGACGGCGGGGTGACGCGCAGGATCAGGTCGGCGTTGCCATAGGCTTCGCGAATGCCGCCGACCATGTCGACATCGGTGTAGTCCGAGTCGAGGAAGTGGCTGTCGGTTCCGGCACTCTGTTCCATGCGTAACCCGGCGCCGAGGGCGGCAAATTTCCGGGAGGTTTCCGGTACCAGGGCGACCCGGTGTTCGCCGGGGGCGCGCTCTCTGGTGACCGCAATGGTCAGCGGCATGCTGTGCTCTCCTTGGTCTCGGGGGCGGCCCCCGTCTTGGTTATGGCTGAAGGCAGGGTCGATGGTTCAGGAAGCGTCCGGCTGGCAGTTATGGAAGCGCAGTTCCTGCGGGTAGGGGAAGAAGTCCTCGACGTGGCCGTCGCGGATTTTCTGCTGTGCGTCCTGCCAGAATTCTGGCGACAGCAGATCCTTGTGGTGCTTGAGGAAGACCTTGCGCAGGACTAGCGAGGCAAGCAGGAAGGTGCCGAACTCTTCCGGGAAAATATCGTTCCTGGCCACGGGATACCAGACTTCGCCCGACATTTCGGCTTCGAAATCCGGAGCCGGTGGAATCTTGCGGAAGTTGCAGTCGGTCATGTACTCGATTTCGTCGTAATCGTAGAAAACGACGCGGCCGTAGCGGGTGACGCCGAAATTCTTCCACAGCATGTCGCCCGGGAAGATGTTGGCCTGGGCCAGTTCGCGGATCGCGCTGCCGTATTCCTTGATCGCGTGCTCCATGCCCTCTGTGTTGCCGGTGCGCTCCATGCGCTCGAGGTGGATGTTGAGCGGCTCCATGCGGCGCTCGATGTAGATATGCTTGATGACCAGCGCATCGCCATCGATCTCGAAGCAGGAGGGCGCCAGCGTGCGCAGTTCTTCCAGGACTTCGTCGTTGAAGCGCTTGAGCGGAAAGGCGGCGTTGGAGAATTCGAGGGTGTCCGCCATGCGGCCGACGCGGTCGACCTGTTTGACCATCATGAATTTCCGCTTGACCGTTGCGCGGTCCATCTCCTTGGAACTGCCGAAGACGTCCTTGATGATCTTGAAGACGTAGGGGTAGGACGGCAGCGTGAATACCAGCATGACCAGGCCGCGGATGCCGGGTGCCATGATGAACTTGTCTTCCGAATGGTGCAGGTGATAGATGAAATCGCGGAAAAACATCGTCTTGCCCTGCTTGCCGAGGCCGAGCATGATGTACAACTCGGAGTAGGGCTTGTTGGGCAGGATCGAGCGCAGGAACTGGACGTAGCCGGACGGCACTTCCATATCGACCATGAAATAGGCCCGCGACAGCGAAAAGAGCAGGCCGATCCGCCAAGCATCGAGGAGGATGGTGTCAAGAAAGAGCTTGCCACCGTCGTCATGGATGACGGGAATGGCGAAGGGGTATTCGGTGGGGCCGTTGATCGCCTTGCCGATGATGTAGGCGGCCTTGTTGCGGTAGAAGGCGGAACCCAGCACCTGGATCTGGAAGTTGACCTCGCGCGCCGGCATGCCCTTCAGATAGCGGCGAACGGCGTGATAGACGTGGTTGGTGTCGCGCTCGAGGTCGGCGAATGGTCGTTGCCACTCGAAATCCCTGACGATCTTGCCAATCGCGCCGCGCAGGCCGTCCTCCATCGCGTAGTAGCTGCGGTAGGTTGGCGTGATGTCGGCTTCGATGTTCTCGGTGGACAAGGTCGGGCGAACAAACATGAAGTCGTTGCGGAAATAGTCGCGGTGCAGGATCCTGGTCGTCACCGAGTTGAAAAAGGTTTCGGCCAGTTCAGGCTGCTTGTGGTTGAGCAGTAGGCCGATGTAGAGCAACTTGATTTGCTGCCAGGTGGCGTCGTCGATGTGCTGGGCGTCGAACTGCATGCGCAGCCGCTCGACGCATTCGTCGACGCGGTCATCGTAAAAGCGGATGCGCTCCTTGACCGCCTTATGCACGCCCATCCAGTTGGCCTGCTCGAAGCGGGTCTTGGCCTCCTTGCTGGTGGCACGAAACAGCGTGTAGTGCTTGTTGAAGCCCTGGATCAGCGCCAGCGCGATCTGGTGGGCACTGGTGCCGTAGAGGCCGACGGAGATCTTCATTTATGAGCAATTCTGAATGAACAGGAATTCTAGCACTCGCGACTCCTGTTGATTGACATCCGAAAATGGCTGCCAGCCATCCTCCCTTGGAGACACGGGCGTCCGGACATGTTTTTGCTTGTGAGCATGGAGAAATGAGGTTGCTGTAAAATATGCCCGCGTAAAACAATCCAAATCGAGGACTTACCATGGCTGCAGGGAAATCAAAAATCATTTACACCCTAACCGATGAGGCGCCGCTGCTGGCGACTTGTGCTTTCCTTCCGATCGTTCGCAGTTTCACCGGCCCGGCTGGCATCGAAATCGAGAAAGCCGACATCTCCGTGTCAGCCCGCGTGCTTGCCGAGTTCTCGGACTTGCTGCCCGACGAGCAGAAAGTTCCGAACACGCTGGCTGATCTCGGCAAGCGCACCCTGCTGCCGGAAACCAACATCATCAAGCTGCCGAACATCAGCGCCTCCGTGGCCCAGTTGATGGCCTGCATAAGGGAACTGCAGGCGCGCGGCTTCAATATTCCCGACTTCCCGGAAGCCCCCAGGACCGAGGAAGAAAAGGCCATCCGGGCGCGCTACGCAAAGTGCATCGGCAGTTCGGTCAACCCGGTCCTGCGCGAAGGCAACTCCGACCGTCGCGCCCCGCTCGCCGTCAAGAATTTCGCGCGCAAGCACCCGCACTCGATGGGCGAGTGGAAGCAGTGGTCGCAGACCCACGTTTCCCACATGCACAGCGGCGACTTCTACCATGGCGAAAAGTCGATGACCCTCGACAAGGCACGCAACGTGCGTATGGAACTGATCGCCAAGGGCGGCAAGACCACCGTGCTGAAGCCGAAGCTGTCGCTGCTCGAAGGCGAGATCATCGATTCGATGTTCATGAGCAAGAAGGCCCTGTGCGATTTCTACGAGAAGGAACTCGAAGACTGCCGTCAGGCTGGCATCCTCTTCTCGCTGCACGTCAAGGCGACGATGATGAAGGTTTCGCACCCGATCGTCTTCGGCCATTGCGTGAAGATCTACTACAAGGAAGCCTTCGAGAAGCACGCCGCGTTGTTCGAGGAACTCGGGGTCAATGTGAATAACGGCATGGTCAATCTCTACGACAAGATCAAGACGCTGCCCGAGTCCAAATACGACGAGATCATCCGCGACCTGCATGCCTGCCAGGAACACCGTCCGCGTCTGGCGATGGTCGATTCGGCCAAGGGCATCACCAACTTCCACTCGCCGAACGACATCATCGTCGATGCGTCGATGCCGGCGATGATCCGCCAGGGCGGCAAGATGTGGGGCGCCGACGGCAAGCAGTACGACAGCAAGTGCGTCATGCCGGAATCGACCTTCGCCCGCATCTACCAGGAGATGATCAACTTCTGCAAATGGCACGGCAACTTCGATCCGAAGACCATGGGCACCGTGCCGAACGTCGGCCTGATGGCCCAGCAGGCCGAGGAATACGGCTCGCACGACAAGACCTTCGAAATCACCGAAGACGGCATCGCCAACATCGTCGACAACAATACCGGTGAAGTGCTGCTCACCCAGAACGTCGAAACCGGCGACATCTGGCGCATGTGCCAGGTCAAGGACGCGCCGATCCGCGACTGGGTCAAGCTCGCCGTCACCCGCGCCCGCAACTCCGGCACGCCGGCCGTTTTCTGGCTCGACCCGTACCGTCCGCATGAAAACGAGCTGATCAGGAAGGTCGAGAAGTACCTCAAGGATCACGATACCAGCGGCCTGGAGATCCACGTCATGTCGCAGGTGCGCGCCATGCGCTTCACCCTGGAGCGCGTCAACCGCGGTTTCGACACCATCTCGGTGACCGGCAACATCCTGCGCGACTACCTGACCGACCTGTTCCCGATCATGGAACTAGGCACCTCGGCCAAGATGCTGTCGATCGTGCCGCTGATGAATGGCGGCGGGATGTACGAAACCGGCGCCGGCGGTTCGGCGCCGAAGCACGTCCAGCAGCTGACGCAGGAAAACCACCTGCGCTGGGATTCGCTGGGCGAGTTTCTCGCCCTGGCCGTGTCGTTGGAAGAGCTGGGGATCAAGGACGGCAACGCCCGCGCCAAGCTCCTCGCCAAAACCCTGGATGCCGCGACCGGCAAGCTGCTCGACAACAACAAGTCGCCATCGCCGAAGACCGGCGAGCTGGACAACCGCGGTTCGCAGTTCTACCTGGCCATGTATTGGGCCCAGGAGCTGGCGGCGCAGAAGGAGGACGCCGAACTTGCTGCCCACTTCGCCAAGCTGGCAACGACCCTGACCGAAAACGAGGCGCGGATCGTCGCCGAGTTGAAGGCGGTGCAGGGCCGGCCGGCCGATATCGGTGGCTACTACAAGGCCGATTCCGACAAGTGCAAGGCCGTGATGCGCCCGAGCCCGACGCTCAACGCCGCGCTCAAGGCTGCCCGCGTCTAGGTCGCCATCCGTTTGCGGCCGGCGACGGTCGCGCGATTAAAAAAGCGAAGGTTTTTCGGACCTTCGCTTTTCTATTTTCTGCCTGTTTTCGCGGTTGACCGTGGCAGTGCCGGCCCGCGAAATGGCTGACACGCCGGCGGATTTTGCCTCATAATATTTCTTGCTGCCGGCCGGGTGGGTACCCTGCCAGGACTGCCCCGTCAAGGGGCCCGACGCAAGACGTGGTCGTCCGATAACAACGCATGGAGAGTGGATATGACATCGCACATCAAGGTCCCGCAAGGTGGCCAGAAAATCGTTCCGGGGCAGGCTACCCCCAACAATCCGATCATTCCCTTCATCGAGGGTGACGGCATCGGCATGGACATCACGCCGGTCATGATCAAGGTCATCGACGCCGCCGTGGACAAGGCCTACGGCGGCACGAGGAAGATTCACTGGATGGAAGTGTACGCCGGTGAAAAGTCCACCCGCCTCTACGGGCCGGACGAATGGCTGCCCAAGGAAACCTTCGACGCCCTCAAGGAATACTCGGTCTCGATCAAGGGTCCGATGACGACCCCGGTCGGCGGCGGCATCCGTTCGCTCAATGTTGCCCTGCGCCAGGAACTCGACCTCTACCAGTGCGTGCGTCCGGTCCAGTACTTCAAGGGCGTGCCGTCGCCGCTGAAGAACCCCGAACTGACCAACATGGTCATCTTCCGCGAGAACACCGAGGACATCTACGCCGGCATCGAGTGGTCCGCCCAGTCCGACGGCGCGAAGAAGGTCATCGAATTCCTGCAGAAGGAAATGGGGGTCAAGAAGATCCGTTTTCCGGAAACCTCCGGCATCGGCATCAAGCCGATCTCGATCGAGGGCACCACCCGCCTGGTCCGTGCGGCGCTCAAGTATGTCATCGCCAACGACCGCAAGTCGCTGACCATCGTGCACAAGGGCAACATCATGAAGTTCACCGAAGGCCTGTTCCGTGACGTCGCCTACAAGGTCGCCCAGGAAGAATTCGGTGCCGAACTGGTCGACGGCGGGCCGTGGTGCAAGTTCAGGAACCCGAACTCGGGGCGCGAGGTCATCGTCAAGGATTCCATCGCCGACGCCTTCCTGCAGCAGATCCTGCTGCGTCCGGCCGAGTACGACACCATCGTCACCACCAACCTCAACGGCGACTACATCTCCGACGCGCTGGCGGCGCAGGTCGGCGGCATCGGCATCGCCCCGGGCGCCAACATTTCCGACCACTACGCCTGCTTCGAAGCCACGCACGGCACGGCGCCCAAGTACGCCGGTCTGGACAAGGTCAACCCCGGCTCGCTGATCCTCTCCGCCGAAATGATGCTGCGTCACCTCGGCTGGGTCGAGGCGGCCAACCTTGTCATCAAGTCGATGGAAGCCGCCATCGGCGACAAGAAGGTGACCTACGACTTCGCCCGCCTGATGGAAGGCGCCGACGAGCTGTCGTGCTCGGAGTTCGGCGACGCGATGATCGCCCGCATGTAATGCGTCGCCCCGCCTGATTGATTCGAGGCCCCCGCAAGGGGGCTTCCTTTTGGTGATCGACGAATGACTTCCGAACTTCCACAACAACCCCTGACCCCCGAAGAGCTGGCGCTGCGCCGCAGGAAAGTCCGCAACGTCGTGCTGTTGCGCGCTTTCCTCCTGGGCCTGATGGTCTCCGCGTGGTGGATCCTCTTTGCGCCGGATTCCCTGGTCGACCCCGCCATTCAGCGTCCGCTCGGCATCGCCGCCGGGCTCATCGCCATGGGCGCCTACCTCTATTTCCTGCGGGAGACGCTGTTTCCGGGGAAGTGACGGACTGGCGGCCGGGTGCCGCCTCACCTTGCGCAAGGTTGATTGACGCAACGTACGCTATTGCGTACCATCATGATTTTCCCCGAGAATGACGATGGCTACCCTGACAGCAAGCGAAGCGCGCGCCAACCTGTATCGGCTCATTGATCAGGCCGCTGAGTCGCATCAGCCCATTCACATCGCAGGAAAGCGCGCCAGCGCAGTCCTCCTGTCGACCGGGGATTGGGAGGCAATCCAGGAAACGCTACACCTGCTTTCCGTCCCCGGAATGCGCGAATCGATCAAGGAAGGCATGGCCGAGCCGCTCGGCGAAAGCGCCAGGGAACTTGATTGGTGACCTGGCAACTTGTCTATTCGAAACACGCGCAGAAGGATGCAAAAAAGCTCGCCGCGGCAGGTTTGAAGGCGAGGGCAGCGCAACTCCTGGCCGTGCTTGCCGCCGATCCATTCCAGAACCCGCCACCCTACGAAAAACTCATCGGCGATCTGGCGGGCGCCTATTCGCGGCGCATAAATATCCAGCATCGTCTGGTCTATGAAGTGTTCCCGCATGAGAGGGTGGTGCGGGTGTTGCGCATGTGGACACACTACGAATAAGACCGCGATAAAGGGATCGTAGCGGACCAGGGCTGGGGCAGGTATTTCCGGACTCGCTGTTTCTGCCTTGACGATGACCACTTGAAAAACCATGGTCAGCAATACGGTCGGTGTTCGTGGAGGCTGTCATGCCGACAATTCAAGCTCCGGAATTCAAGGCCAGGTGCCTTGCCTTGATGGATGACGTCGCCAGCAAGGGGGAAATCTGGGTCGTGACCAAGAACGGTCGTCCCATCGCCGAGTTGCACCCGTATACCGGCGGGAGTTCCGGTTCGCCATTCGGCTTGCACCCCAAGCTGGAAATTTGCGGCGACATTGTTGAACCCCTGGACGACGTCGAGTGGAAGACGCTGGCGTGATCGTTCTCGACACCCATGCCCTGCTCTGGATGGATCGCGACGACCCGGCGCTGGGTCAAACGGCCCGGCGCCTGATCGAGGATGCCTGGCGCGCCGGCCAGATCGCCGTGAGCGCCAGCAGTTTCCGGGAAACGGCCATGCTCGCGCAGCGCGGACGTATCGTGCTGCCCTTGCCGGCGAGCGAGTGGCGCTCCGAACTGCTCCAGGCCGGGGTCCGGGAAATCGCGCTGGATGGCCGCATCGGCATTCTCGCCAGCCAACTGGAAGACCTGCATCGCGATCCCGCCAACCGGTTCATCGTGGCCACGTCCCTGCAGCAGCAGGCCACGCTGATTACTGCGGACGAAAATCTGCTGAAGTGGCAATCGGAGTTGGTGAGGCAGGATGCGCGGGTGTGATGACCGGAACACCTGCGTGCCAGAAGTTGGTCCGCAAAACCGTTGTTTGTCGCCGGCTTTTCCGGTTCAAGCGGGAATCCAGAGTTATGATTCTCTTCTGGCCCCTTCGCGTTTGAAACGAACCCTTTCGCGAACGTTATCCAATCGCTTCGGGGTAAGACCAAGGGGGTATCAAGCTATCACGCGGCTGAAATGGGAGGCGTAATTCCATCGCATCCTGATGATTTGTTGTTGATCGTTCGTTCTTGTTTGATGTAATTGCCTCTGGATTTGGGAGGCTTACTTAATAGTTGGGCCGTTTTGGAATAATCGACTTGAATCCAACCGTTTCCACATTGTGCACGTTCTTTCGCAGAGAAGTCCCACGTCTGCCACTTACCTACGACTGGAAGATTCCGGAGATAGAAGGGTTTGGTATGGCAGGTGAGCGTGGGTATCAGCCAAATCTCGACCTCAAGGCATTTCTGACTCGGCAGTGGGCAAGCGCATCTAGCGCGCGCAGACTTCAGCTTGCGAAGGTAATTGTCAGTGATTGGGGCGGAGTCCGAGGGAACAGGCCGGAAACACTGGAAAGATATGTGAATGCGATATTGGAACAGGCGCCATCGACTCCATTGCAAGGTGTGGCCAGCTACTCAAAGATTTTTTCGATCGTGCGGCCAGATAAGTTTGCCATTTATGACGCGCGGGTTGCGGGTTGCCTGAACGCAGTACAGATCAACGCCGGAATCCAGCGAGGCCTAGCTTTCAACTACGTGCCTGGCCGAAACAATGTTGTCGGTAACACCGCATCGAAATTGGGTTTCACGCAGTACGCGAGGTTCTCAGTCAAGGAGCTTGTTAAATCGGGCTGGTCCCCCATCAAGCGGGATCAGACCTATACGAGATACCTCGAGATACTCTCGCTCTGCTTGAAAAAGCTCCCAAATTACAATCTCGCATCACTCGAAATGGCATTGTTCTCAAATGCAGAATGTGAGTGTCAACTGGCGATGGACGGTGGAAATTGGCCCAACCAATCCTTCCACCGGACCTGCGCGAAAAGCCGCGTAGGCCGGTCAATTCAGACGTTAAAGGTCCACTTTTCAAAAGTTTGAAGTGTCGCTCAGGTCGATTGCAGAGTTGGTTCCCAAGCATCTTGAGTCGATTCCCCCTTTGAAGGAGCCAGTGAATCACCACCCCATCGCTGTCTTCGACTCGGGCCTCGGTGGCCTGACCGTTTTGCGTGCCTTGCGCGGTCGACTGCCGCGGGAGGACTTTTTCTACTTTGCCGACACGCGCTTCCTGCCCTACGGCGACCGCCCCGAAGTCTTTCTCAAGGAGCGCGGCGTGCTGATCGCCGAGGCGCTGGCGCGGCGCGGGGCGAAGGCGCTGGTCATCGCCTGCAACACGGCAACGGCGGCGGCGGCCGAGGCGATTCGCGCGGCGAGCCGGTTGCCGATCGTCGCGCTGGAGCCGGGCGTCAAGCCGGCGGCTGTCCTTACAAGAACAGGCGTCATCGGCGTGCTGGCGACGACGCGGACGCTGGAGAGCGAGCGCTTCGAGCGACTGGTCGGCAATCATGCCAACCACCTCAGGGTAGTCGCGCAGGCGTGTCCGGGGCTGGCCGAGGCGATCGAAAGCGAGGGGCCGGGCAGCCCGGCGGTGGCTGCCTTGCTCGACACCTTCGTCGCGCCGCTGGCGGTGGCCAATGCCGATGTTGTCGTGCTCGGCTGCACCCATTACCCGTGGGTGGCCGAGGCTATCGCGGAGCGCATGCCGGCCGGCGTCACGCTGCTCGATACCGGCGAACCCGTCGCCCGCCAGCTCGAGCGCCTGCTGGCTGCGGGCGGTCTTCTCGGCGGCGGGCAGGGTCATCTGACGGTCGCGACCAGTGGCGCGCCGGCGGCGGTGACTGCCACGGTCGACCGGCTTTTCGGGGCAAAAATGCATGTCGAACACTGGGAGCCCTGACATGGGCGAAACGCAGAAACCGCTGGCCGGCGTCAAGGTCGTCGAACTTGGCACGCTGATCGCCGGCCCGTTCTGCACGCGTATCCTCGCCGAATTCGGCGCCGAGGTGATCATGTTTTCCGACCTGCAATTCATCGCCTGCCGCCACCGAATGGCTGGGCCGGAACTGGGGGCGCATACCGGCGAAATTCTCGCTGCCCTCGGCCATGACGCGGTGGGCATCGCCGGGCTGCGCGCAGCCGGCGCGATCTGACCCTCAGCGCAGGCGGAAGCGCACCGGCAGCAGTGCCTCGCGCGGCGCATCGGCGGGCAGCGAGCGCAG
>ERZ724526.757-NODE-757-length-17835-cov-15.357199_pt1 | contig 17835 bp, 8 predicted proteins | sample MGYA00376059_ERZ724526 | MGnify/ENA primary metagenome ERZ724526 (study PRJEB28724, sample SAMN07190883) | activated sludge metagenome | isolation source: activated sludge of sewage treatment plant in Hong Hong | place: Hong Kong | collected 2016-03-17 ...
AAACTTTTTTCCAATTTTTTTTCTCTTATATCATATCAATGGACAAATACACATCGGCACTTTCCAAAATTTTACACTAAATAATAGGATTGTGTCGAGTATTGGACAATTCATCCTCCTTCCTTCCCTATCCGTTTACCCACTTTTCTGATATGATTTTATCTCACCACTACCATTAATCTGAAAATCAACTACTTACACATTTATTAATATTAATACACCATACAATCCACTGTGTATATTATATATACCTCCCTTTTCACCTTTCTACTTCTGAATTTTTCCCACTTCTGATCTGATTTGCGACTGGGGACTTGCGACTTGAGACACGCGACTTGCGACATGCGACTTGCGACGGGTGACCGAATGGTTGCCCCCTTTGCGCAATTCGAATGAAAGATTTCACTCGTTAATTAACACTTCGGCAAGCTCAGCATTATTCGTTAACGCAAATTAAAAATTTGCTAACTCATAAGGAAGCGCACAATCCCTTGCACGGCAACGACAGAACTCAATAGGATATGTCGATGCCACCCAGTTAGCGCACATTGCCCTGAGTGCGAAGCGCGTATTGCCCTGAGTGCGAAGCGCGTATTGCCCTAAATCTGCTCCAACAAAAACAAAACATCCTTCAAATTGCGCACATCATCCCTCGCTACCATGAGATAGGTAGGTGTCTGCTTCAAATGGTAACCTAGTTTTACACCCTCAGTGCTGAAATACTTTAATATGTGCTGAAAGGTAGGTGTTTCATAGTATCCTGATTGTGCATTGCTAATGAAGTAGAGGCGCAGTTTTTTATTCTTTAATACACATTTTTCAAAACCAAGCTTGCCGCACGCCCAACGTACCCTCAAACCATTAAACAACTCATCTACTTCTTTGGGTATTTTACCAAACCGGTCTTTGAGTGAGGTCCTGAATTGCAAAATACCCTCTTCGTTTTGTATGCCGTCCAAAGCAGTATACAAACTCAATCGTTCCTGTATGTTACTTACATATTTATCTGGAATAAGCATTTCAATATCAGTATCGATCTCTACGTCTTTTACAAAGGTCTTTTTCTTCTCAAATTCTTCCGCAAATAAGGCTTTAAAATCTGTTTCCTTCAACTCTTCTACAGCCTCCTCCAAAATTTTCTGGTAGGTCTCATATCCAATATCGGTAATAAATCCACTTTGTTCCCCTCCCAGCAAGTTGCCTGCACCCCTGATGTCCATGTCCTTCATAGCGATGTGGAAGCCACTGCCCAAATCCGAAAACTCTTCCAGTGTCTTCAATCGTTTCCTGGCATCATCGGTCAATACCGACAATGGTGGTGCAAAGAGGTAACAGAATGCTTTTTTATTCGACCTTCCCACCCTGCCTCTCAATTGGTGCAAATCACTCATACCAAACTGATGGGCATTGCTGATGATGATGGTGTTGGCATTGGGTATATCCAATCCTGTTTCAATGATATTTGTACATACCAATACATCAAACTGCCCTTCAATAAAAGACACCAACGTTTCCTCCAGCTTATCGGCATCCATCTGCCCATGGGCTACTTTCACCGATACATCAGGACACAACCTTTTGATAAGATCAGCCACTTCATCGAGCGACTTCACCCTGTTGTGTACAAAAAAGACCTGGCCACCCCGATTTACTTCAAAATATATGGATTCTTTGATAACCTCGTCGCTAAATATTCTCCGCTCGGTATGGATCGGCTGTCGGTTGGGAGGAGGAGTGCGAATGACTGAAAGATCTCTGGCCGCCATCAGTGAAAACTGCAAAGTACGAGGTATGGGTGTAGCAGTAAGGGTCAATGTATCTACATTCACTTTGATCGACCGAAGTTTTTCCTTGGCAGCTACCCCAAATTTCTGCTCTTCATCTATGACCAGCAAGCCCAGGTCTTTGAATGCTACTTCTTTGCCCAACAATGCATGTGTGCCAATGATGATTTCGAGCTTGCCTTCTTTTAACCTTGCCAGCGTTTCTTTTTTTTCTTTGGCCGACTTAAATCGGTTGATATAATCTACGGTAATACCAAACGACTTCAGGCGCTCCTTAAAGGTCTGATAATGCTGCAATGCCAGAATGGTGGTAGGTACCAATACCGCTACTTGCTTGCCATCCGTTACCGATTTGAATGCGGCACGAATGGCCACCTCTGTTTTTCCAAAACCTACATCTCCACAGATCAAACGATCCATCGGATAAGGCTTCATCATATCTTCCTTTACATCAATGGTTGCTGTCGACTGATCCGGCGTGTCTTCATAAATAAAACTGGCTTCCAGTTCATTTTGCAAATAGCCATCCGGCGAAAAAGCAAAACCCTTGGAAGCTTTGCGCATTGCGTACAACTTGATCAATTCCTTGGCTATGTCCTTAACCTTAGCCTTTGTTTTACGCTTAAGGTTCTTCCACGCTTCACCGCCTATCTTACTCAGAGCCGGCGGAGTACCGTCTTTGCCTACGTATTTGCTGATCTTGTGCAGGGAATGTATACCCACATACAAAATATCGTTGTTTTGGTACACCAGACGAACCGACTCCTGCACATGGCCATTGATGGTTATTTTTTCCAATCCAGAAAATCGGCCAATGCCATGGTCTATGTGAACCACAAAATCTCCGGGCTCCAGCTCTCTTACCATCTTGAGGCTCATCGCCTGGTCGCGGGTGAATCCTTGTTTGAGTTTGTACCGGTGAAATCTTTCAAATATCTGATGATCGGTATAACAGGCAAGGTGTAAAACCGTATCTATGAAGCCCGAATACAAATTGGCAATGACCGGTTCAAATTTTACCTCAGCCTCCAAATCCTGAAAAATGGTATGGAACCTTTCTATCTGTTTTGGGTTCTCGGTAAAGAGATAATTGGCTATGTTTTCCGACCGGTTTTCATGGAGGTTTTCTATGAGCAGAGAAAAGTTTTTATTAAAGTTGGGCTGTGGTTTACCACCGCACTCAATAACGGAAAATTCCCCCTGCAACAGTGAAGAGGTGCTCATGGTTACCTGGTGTAAGCCATTGATTTGTTGTACTATTTCAGCCGGGTACACAAATGCCCTGTCTTCAAATATTTCTCTTAACTCTTCGCTCGCTCTGGCCTCCAATGAATGACTAAACGCCTCGGCCTTTTCAAAACAAAGCTGTAGTTTTTCTACCATCATATCCCCGTCGTTTATCCATACCACGGTATTGGCAGGGAACAAACTAAAGAAAGGTACCTTTTGGTTTTGCTTAAACTTACTTTTGATGTTGGGAATGATCTCTACCTCCCTCAATCTTTCGATCGACAATTGGGTAGAAGGATCAAAAAAACGAATCGATTCTACCTCATCGTCGTATAGGTCAATTCGATATGGCCATTCATTGCCAAAAGAAAAGATATCCACAATGCTGCCCCTGATAGAAAAGAAACCGGGCTCGTATACAAAATCACTTCTTTCAAACCCATATTCCAATAATACCTCAATGATGGTATCGACATCAAATTTTTCATTCTCTTTGATTTTGATGCGCGATTTTTCCAATACAGAAGGATCTACTACCTTTTCAAATACCGCTTCGGGATAGGTTATCACAGCCTGGTTGCCTGCGCCCGATCCCGTAATCTTGTTGACAATCTCGGTGCGCTGCACCATGTTGTGGTTGTCGATCTCTTCAAACTTCATGGGCCGCTTGAAAGAATCGGGAAAAAAGTAAATACGTTTGGAATCCAGTATCGAAGCCAGGGTGTTTTGCATGTAAGCAGCCTCCTCTTTATCGTTGGCCACAAAAATCACCGTGCCTTCCTCATCTTTGAGAAAAGCTGCCAGCAGAAAAGCAAGTTGACCTCCTATGGCATGGTTCAATTGTACCCTTCCAATGCGGTCTCCACTGACCAAAGCTTTGATCCTGGCAACACGACCGTCTGCTTCGTATTGCGATAAAATGGTTTCCAGGTGATTCACGGTCCAAAGATAATAATATTCGGCCATCCCAACCTCGACCCTGAGCCATTGCTCCAAATAGCATTCAGTTTCGTGATGTTGATCATTTTAGGCCTCTATGTTTTACCACCACCAATACTTTGTTTAGCTTCGCACCATGATAGGCACCGTGTACAAATCCACCGGCAGTTGGTACGATGTGAAAACCGAAACCGGCCAAACCCTGCAGGCAAGAATCGTAGGGAAATTGCGATTGGATGACCTCAAATCCACCAACCCCATCGCTGTTGGGGATAAGGTTGATTTAATGTTGGATGAAGGCGGAACCGCTTCCATCCTCTCAGTCCTACCCCGCACCAATTACGTGCTGAGACAATCGCCGCGTAAAAAACACAACGTGCATTTATTGGCTGCCAATGTAGATCAGGCCCTGCTCATCGTTACCATGATCGAACCCAACTTAAAGCCCGGTTTCATAGACCGCTTTTTGATGATGACCGAACCCTACAACATCCCCGTCATCATTGCCTTCAACAAGTGCGACCTCCACGGAGAACAGGAAGAACTGGAATACAATTTTTACAAAACGGTGTACGAAAACATTAACTACACCGTTCTGCATTGTTCGGCCCATACCAATGAAGGTATTCAGCAACTTTCTGCCTTACTCAAAGATAAAACAACCATGATAGCCGGTCAGTCGGGCGTGGGCAAATCAAGCCTCGTCAACGCCATCCAGCCCGGCATGGAGTTACGTACTTCTGAAATTTCTGATTACTCCGGCAAAGGACAGCACACCACTACCTTTGCTGAAATGCACGACCTGCAAATGGGCGGGCAGATCATCGATACTCCGGGCATCAAAACCCTGGCCTTTAACCATTTCGAGGTGATGGACGTAGCCCACAACTTCAGAGAACTTTTTGCCATTTCAAAAGATTGCAAATTTGCCGATTGTACCCATCGCAACGAACCTCAATGCGCTGTCAAAAATGCGCTCAAAGAAGGGTGGATCAGCGAACACAGATACCAAAATTACCTCAACCTCGTGGCAGAGGTAGAAGATCAAAATTATTGGGAAAGACACAACCATATGTAACCATGAAATCAATACAACACAAACCCTACGTATCCCGACGGGAAAAAAACAAAAACAGGGCCTTCCAATTTAAAGTCATCCTGGCTGCCTTTGCCCTCATGGCCATCGTGTATTTGATGCGAAACTGGAACGATGTCCTATCTTATCTAAAAACATTTTTACCAAGTTAAAAGCTTTTATTTAGTTTTTTGGCAAAAAACCAAATTTTCTTCTACTGAATTGGGTATTCACACCTTTTCTCAGTGTTTTTTAACTGTTTATTTGGCAAAATGCCAAATAATTCAATCATTTTTCTAAATTGCAAACCAATTAATCGTTCAATTTAAAGCCATATGAATTTTTCTACAACCGACTTTACCGTCTTTGCCATCTACATCGTAGGCATGATTGGTTTTGGTGTTTACCTGGCCTTTAAGGAAAAAAATGACACAGCTGAGTCCTATTTCCTGGCAAGTAAGACACTTCCCTGGTGGGCTATTGGAGGCTCACTCATTGCATCCAATATTTCCGCAGAACAAATGATTGGTATGTCGGGCTCCGGCTATGCCATTGGTTTGGCTATAGCCTCGTACGAGTTTATGGCAGCAGCCACACTTTTGGTGGTGGGCAAGTACCTTCTACCTGTTTTTCTGGAGCACAACATCCAGACCATGCCCCAGTTTCTGGAAAAGAGATTCGACGGCAGAGTGCGCACCGGTTTGGCCATCTTTTGGGTCATTCTTTTTGTTTTTGTCAATGTGGGTTCTCTGTATTATCTGGGCAGTTTGGCCCTACATTCGATTATGGGCATTCCTCTACATTATGCCGTCATTGGCTTAATGATTTATGCAGGTACGCTTTCTGTATTTGGTGGACTCAAAGCTGTGGTTTGGACAGATGTTATACAGGTCATTATTTTGATCGCAGGCGGTGCCATTGCATCCATTCTGGTATTAAATGCTGTATCCGATGGGCAAGGGGTAGTAGAAGGTATAAAAATGTTGTATGAAAAAGCACCTGAAAAATTTGATATGATTTTTGACAGCGATGATACCTATTTCGACATCGATTCGGGTCAGACTAAATCTGCCTATCAACTGCTTCCAGGCCTTGGTGTTTTAGTAGGAGGTATGTGGATTGCCAATTTGTACTACTGGGGCTTTAATCAGTACATCATCCAAAGAGCACTGGCAGCCAAAGATATTAAAGAATCGCAAAAGGGGGTGGTCACCGCCGCCATTATAAAAATGTTTGTTCCTTTCATTGTAGTTCTTCCAGGAATTGCAGCTTATGTCATGAAAGCAGATATTACCAAGGCAGATCAGGCCTACCCTTGGGTAGTCAACAGTTTTGTTTCTTCGGGCTTCAAAGGCATTGTTGTGGCAGCTTTGGTAGCTGCTATCGGCTCGTCCATCTGCTCTATGGTCAACAGCGCTTCCACCATCTATACCTTAGATATCCACAATAAATTTTTCAATAAAGATGCTTCAGAGAAAAGTCAGGTGCGTACCGGCAGACTGGCCTCGCTTGGAGCCTTGATCATTGGCGCTTTGATGGTTCCTGCCCTTGCCAACTTTGGTCAGATCTTCCAATTCATTCAGGAATATACCGGCTTCATCAGTCCTGGCATTCTAGTGGTTTTCTTGTTTGGGTTATTTTGGAAACGCACAACCACCAATGCTGCTTTGGCGGCTGTTTTCCTGGCAATTCCTCTGTCCTTATTGCTCAAGGTTAGCCTTGCTGATATGGCATTCATCCATAGAATGGGACTTAGTTTTGTGATCCTAAGTGCTATCGTTATGGGCATTTCGGTGATGGAAAGTAAAACCAACTCTCCCAAAGCCATTGAACTCAGAAAGGGCTTGTTTAATACCGACAAAACCTTCAATTTCTGGGCCCTCGTGGTCATAGCATTGCTGATACTAATCTATTCTGTATTTTATTAGAGTGATTAAGTATGGAGATGTCTCGATATGACTTTTATGTAGATGCAGACATATCTCTAGCAACGACCATCCATACTGCCGTTTATCACGATGAAGCCATCTTCAGGCTTCTGATTGAAAATATATTTGTGCCCTCCTGGCAATTCATTGCAAGCTGCGATGAATTGCCGGGTCCGGGTTGTTTTTTTCCCTTTTCTTTTTTGCCTCCTTTGATCGACGAGCCCCTGGTGGCAGTAAGAGACATGGACAATCAATTCCATGTTTTGTCCAATGTATGCACCCACAGAGGCAATTTGCTGGCCATGGAAAAATGCCAAAACAAACATGGACTGGTATGTAAGTACCACGGTCGCAAATTTTCACATCAAGGCCAAATGCTGTCTATGCCGGAATTCAAAGAGGTACAAAACTTCCCGCAAGCAGTTGACAACCTTACCTCTTTTCCTCTAAAAATGTGGGGCAACTGGCTATTCACCTCACTTGGAAGTTATTCCCAATTGCCTCCTTCCTTTCATTGGATGACAGACCGATTGCAATGGCTACCCTTTGCTCATTTTCAGTACCAGCCTCGGTTCGATAAAGACTATGAAGTCAACGCCAATTGGGCCCTATACTGCGAAAATTACCTCGAAGGTTTCCACATTCCTTTTGTTCACGCAGGGCTCAACCAGGTAATCGATTTTGGTACTTATGAAACCATTTGTCATCAGGATGCCGTACTGCAAATTGGTTATGCCAAAGGGGATGAGCTATGTTTTGATTTACCAACCGACCACATTGATGCCGGTAAAAAAGTAGCAGCCTACTATTATTTTGTATTTCCCAATCTCATGTTCAATTTTTACCCCTGGGGTCTCTCTCTCAACATCGTAACTCCCCTGGCCGTTGACAAAACAAAGATCACTTTCAAAACCTTTATCCTCGACCATCAAAAGTACAACCAGGGCGCAGGCAGTGATCTCAATACTGTAGAGATGGAAGACGAGGCCATCGTGGAAAACGTACAAAGAGGCACCAAATCCAGGGCCTATCAACACGGCCGTTATTCAGTAACACGAGAAACCGGCACCCATCATTTTCATCGATTATTGGCAGATATTCTGAATGGCAGTCGCTAAACTCAGCCGACAAATCAACCTGATTTCTGCCATTGCACTGGTGGTGGGCAGCATCATTGGCTCCAGCATTTTTGCCAAACCTGCTACCATGGCCCAGGTGTTACCCGACCCCATGTGGATCCTGCTGGTGTGGCTAGTGGCCGGCGGTCTCAGCCTGATAGGTGCCATGATCAATGCCGAAATTGGTTCCATGTTTCCCGAAACGGGAGGACAGTTTGTTTACTTCAAAGAAATGTATGGCCACCGCTTTGCTTTTGTTTATGGTTGGGCCGGACTGGCCGTGATCAATACTGCCGCTGTGTCTGCTATTGCCTTTGTTTTTGCTCAGTATTTTTCCTTCTTCATCGACTTGCCAAATTTCAGTGCTGATATTGAAAAATCCTGGCACTTTTCAATGCCCTTCGTAGGTACCTTTTATCCGCTGGAAAACTTTGGGGTCAAGATGATAGCCGCGTTATGTGTGCTTGTGCTTACAGCATTCAATCATTACAGCCTTAATACCGGCAATGCCGTTCAGCTTTTGTTTACCTGGCTTAAAGTAGCACTATTACTGTTAATTGTATTCCTCGTTTTTTTCTCTGGAAATGGTGATATTAAAAACCTGGCGCCTACCGGCAAAGTACCCTTGCAATTCTCAACCCTGTTGGCATTTGTAGCCGCACTCTCAGGTGCCTTCGCCGCCTTTGATGGCTGGAACAACCTCGGCTTCGTAGCTGGAGAACTCAAAAATCCTGAAAAATCAATACCTAAAGCCCTCTGGCTTGGAGTACTCATCTGTTTTGCCCTTTACGTTTCTACCCATCTTGCCTTCTTCTTCAGCCTGGGCACAGATAAGGCTGCTGCTTCATCGCTCATAGCAACCGATGCCGTTGAACCCGTACTGGGCAAATATGGTGCCGCCTTCATTGCCATCATGGTCATGATTTCCACCTTTGGTGCAGTAAATGGCAACATCCTGGCATGCGCAAGACTTACCTTTTCCATGGGTGAAAATAAAGACTTTTTTCACTGGGCCGGCAAAGTACACCCAAAACACAATACCCCTTCCAACGCCTTGTGGCTTCACGCCCTCATCTCTATCGCCTATATCTTCACCGGCTCTTTCGACATGCTCGCTGACCTATTTGTCTTTGTCACCTGGATCTTCTACGGCTTTGGCGCCTGGGGCCTCATCATCCTCCGCAAAAAATACCCAAACAGCCCAAGACCCTACTCAATCAAATTGTACCCTTCCCTACCGCTCATCTTTGTCTTTTTCTCTATACTCTACGCCGTTATCACCATCTACAATGACATCATAGCCTACCAAAACGGCACCTCCCCCGTCATTAAATCCATCCTCGGCCTGTCTATCCTCCTCTACGGCCTCATCCTCTACCAATGGAAAGCCAAACAATGGGCTTTGTAATGCCGGATTGCCCTGTGGAGCCGCAGTGCACTGTGGAGCCGCAGTGCACTGCGGCTCTATGACCACCTATGCATTGCCCATCCTCAGGCATATCCCCCAAATTCATTATATTTATGCCCCTTAATCCCATTCCATGGACTTCAAACTCACATCCCACTACCAACCCACCGGCGACCAACCCAATGCGATAAAACAGTTAGTTGAAGGCATCAATCAAAATGACAAATACCAGGTCCTCTTAGGCGTTACCGGTTCGGGTAAAACCTTTACCATGGCCAATGTCATTGCACAGACAAAGAGGCCGACACTTATTTTGACACACAATAAGACATTAACAGCACAACTTTATGCGGAGTTTACTGAGTTTTTTCCTGAAAATGCGGTAGAATATTTTGTTTCTTACTACGATTATTACCAACCCGAAGCCTACATTACCCACAACGATACCTACATTGAAAAAGACCTTTCGATCAATGAAGAAATCGACAAATTGAGACTCCGGGCTACCTCTTCCTTGCTATCAGGCAGAAGAGACATCATCATCGTTTCCTCGGTTTCTTGTATTTACGGTATGGGCAATCCCGAAGATTACAAATCTGGCATTATCCGATTGGAAAAAGGCCAGACAATGAGTAGAAATTCGTTGTTGTATAAACTCAACGATTCCCTTTATTCCCGGACCGAAACCGATTTCAAAAGGGCTACCTTCAGGGTCAAGGGCGATACCGTAGATGTCAATCTGCCCTACGCTGAATATGGCTATCGCTTTATTTTTTTTGGGGATGAGATAGAGACCATAGAAACCATTGAACCCGTATCGGGCAAACGCATTGCCAGCCTCGATTACGCCGCCATCTTTCCTGCCAACCTGTATGTAGCGCCTAAAGACAGGCTCAAGGGCATCATCCGCATGATCGAAGACGAACTCCATGAACACGAGAAATTTTTCACCGCAGAAGGCCGTTACATCGAAGCCAAACGCATCAAAGAAAGGGTCAACTTCGACCTGGAAATGATTCGTGAACTGGGCTACTGCTCAGGCATTGAAAATTATTCCCGCTTTTTTGATGGCAGAAAAATGGGCACGCGTCCGTTTTGTCTGCTCGATTACTTTCCCGACGACTACCTTATGATCATTGACGAAAGTCACGTCACACTGCCTCAGGTCAGAGGTATGTGGGGAGGCGACAGAGCCAGAAAACTCAATCTGGTCAACTTCGGCTTCCGCTTACCTTCGGCCCTCGACAACCGCCCCCTCAACTTTGATGAATTCCAATCTGTAACCAACCAGGTAGTTTATGTTTCGGCGACCCCAGGCGATTACGAACTCGAACAAACCGAAGGCGTAGTAGTAGAACAAATCGTTAGACCCACAGGTCTCCTCGATCCACCCATCGATGTGCGTCCCAGCCTCAACCAGATCGACGATCTCATCAACGAAATCCAGGAGCGCATCGAAATTAAAGAGCGCACCCTTGTCACCACACTCACCAAACGCATGGCCGAGGAACTCACCAAATACCTCACCAAACTCAACATCAAGGTACGTTACATCCACTCCGAAGTGGATACCCTCGACCGTGTTGAAATCATTCGCGATCTTCGACTCGGTGTCTTTGATGTTCTTGTAGGTGTCAACCTCCTCAGAGAAGGTCTCGACCTCCCCGAAGTATCCCTCGTAGCAGTGCTGGATGCCGACAAAGAAGGCTTCCTCCGCAACAACCGCTCCCTGACCCAAACCGCCGGTCGGGCAGCCAGAAATTCCAACGGCCTCGTCATCTTTTATGCCGATAAAATCACCGATAGCATGCAAATGACCATTGATGAAACCAACCGTCGCCGCGCCAAACAAATCGAATACAACGAAGCCAACAACATCACCCCCACCACTGTTGGCAAAACCAGAGAAGAGATTCTCGCCCAAAAATCCATCCTCGATATCAGAGGCGCCAAATCCAAAGCCTATGTCGAACCCGAAATCGATACCATCGCCGCTGACCCCGTCATGCAATACATGAACAAAGATCAAATCCAAAAACTAATCCAGGATACCGAAGCCAAAATGAAACAAGCCGCCAAAGACCTCGACTTCATCTCCGCCGCCCAATTCCGAGATGAACTCATGGCCCTCAAAAAAAAGCTGTAACTATATTAACGACGGACGACTTGCGACACGCGACGGGCGACTTGCGACGGGGGACTGAATGGTTATGACTTTGGAGCAAATCGAGTGAAAGATTTCACTCGATAATGAAGGAACCGTGCAAAACCTTGCACGGCATCGACCTAGCTTGTTCAAGATGGTTAATATTTCAATATATTAAGCCTATGCTCGTTATAGAGTTTGGTTGTTGCCACGCGGTTTGCGCGTGGTGCTTTCACTAAAATGATCTGCCAATCATTTTTTTTGGCAAAGCCAAAACCGTTCAGTTATGACTTTGGAGCAAATCGAGTGAAAAATTTCACTCGATAATGAACACTTCGGCAAGCTCAGCATCATTCGTTAACGCAAATTATAAATTTGCTAACTCATGAGGAACCGTGCAATCCCTTGCACGGCAACAATAGAACTAAAAAGGATATGTCGGTGCCACGCGGTTTGCGCGTGGTGCCTCCGTTAAATTGATCTGCCGATCAATTTTTTCAGCTTTGCTGAAACCACTCAGTTATCCTAAGCGCAGCGTATTGAACTAAGGCGAAGCCGCATTGAACTGAGCGTAGCGTATTGAACTAAGGTGCAGCCGCATTGAACTAAGCGTAGCGTATTGAACTAAACCGCAGCCGTATTGCCCAAATCCCTACCAATATCTCTCCTATAATAAGCTCCTTCAAAATAGATTTGGTCAATGGCCTTATAACTTGCTTTTGCAGCTTCATGAATTGAGTCGGCAAAGGATGTCACTGCTAATACCCTTCCACCCGAAGTGACCAGTTTACCTTCTTTTATCGTGGTACCCGCATGAAAAATCAGGCTATCCCCCTTGTATTCGATGTTAATTTCTTTGCCCTTTTGATAGTCCCCCGGATACCCATCCGACACCATCATCACGGTCACAGCAGTTTGTGGCTTCACCTCCAGTTGATATTGATCCAATTGGTGATTGGCACAGGCCTTCATCAATTCCAGCACATCAGAGCTGATGCGGGGGAATACAACCTCTGTTTCAGGATCGCCCATGCGGCAGTTATATTCAATCACAAAGGGAGAGCCTTTCACATTGATCAGTCCAAAAAAGATAAAGCCCTGATAATCGATGTTTTCTTTGGCCAGTCCTGCTACTGTGGGTTTTACGATGGTTTCTTCTACCTGTTGCATCATAGCCGCATCTGCAAAAGGAACGGGAGATACTGCACCCATGCCCCCTGTATTGAGTCCCTCATCTCCTTCTCCAATGCGTTTATAATCTTTTGCTTCTGGCAGCAGGATGTATTGTTTGCCATTCGTAAGTGCGAATACCGAAAATTCTATTCCCGATAGAAATTCCTCAATTACCACAGTAGCAGATGCCTCTCCAAACATTCCATTCAGCATCTCTGTAAGGGCTTCCTCTGCTTCTTTTAAATTGTCGATGATCAGCACCCCCTTTCCCGCAGCTAGTCCATCGGCTTTTAGAACATAAGGCCCGGGCATGGTCCTTAAAAAATCAATGCCCTGTTGTAGGTTGGTGGCATCACACTCAAAGTAGCCCGCCGTGGGTATGTGGTGCCTTTGCATAAATTTTTTAGAAAAAGCCTTACTCCCCTCCAGTTGCGCCCCTTCTGCCGATGGACCAATCACCTGAACATGGGTATGTTTCTTAAAATGATCAGCGATACCTGCTACCAGTGGGGCTTCCGGACCTACCACAATCATATCAATGCCATTTTCCAGCACAAACTCCTCCACCATGTGAAAGTCGCCCATATCCAACTTTACATTGGTGCCCAGTTTTTCCGTGCCTGGATTTCCCGGGGCTATGTATAATATCTCTAAATCCCTGCCCTTTGATAAGCCCAGCGCCAGGGCATTTTCTCTACCCCCACTACCCAACAACAAAACCTTCATTCTACAAAATTTGCACAAAGGTAAGGAAAGTGGGGGTGAGATTCAAAAGAGGGAGCCGTATCATGATTTCTGAAAAAAATGATGGGTGTGATATAATGAACCAAAATGACCTTTAGAAATCGGCATTATATTTTTTAATCACCTTACTCCACTTTTGCTCATTGAAACCCATACCCAAAAATCTAACAGGCGGGAAACAAAAACTTACTCACAAATAAAATTCTGTCGAACGGAAATTAAAATATATAAATCCATATTAAATTTCGAAAATTCATCTAAACATAAAATGTAATATTTATTATAAAAATAATATTGATCTTTTCAATTTTATCATTAACTTTACAATTGGTTGAGGGCTATATATGAAAAATATCTACCTTGTACCGAATGAATTTTTCCTGAACTTGTAGGCTATTTTTTTTCAGCAAAGGTTAAACTTTTTATGCCAAATCGATAAATGATGCTTTCACTTATCTAGTGATCGTATACGTTTTATTGCGTCTGAATTATAGAATAATTCAAGGCAACATAGAAGGTCATGGCTAAAAAATAAGGATATTACATATATGAAAAACTTCTTCGTTTGAATAAAGTTACTGGCAAATTCTAAAGTTCCAATTACAACTCAAGAAAAAGGGTAAAGAGTAAAAAGGGCCAAAGAGTATATGAACAAGAATCGATACTGACTTTACTTCAAAGAAGAAAGCCGACAATATTGTCAAACAAGATTGAAACCCGTAAAAATGAAAACCTGAATGAGCAACAGAAACGATTATTGTTAAAAGTCAGCTATGAGAATTCACTAAATAACGGCTTTTACCCATTCCTTTTATTAATACCGCTATTTATTTTTTAATCAAAAATAATTTTAAAAATGAAGTATCTAAAATTAATACAACAAACTGTATTTGTCTTACTTATATTATTAGACATGGATCTTTCGGGACAAATTGCCATTTCCTGCAACGGAGATATCATACCAGTAAACAGGATTCTTCAGGATGATATCAATCTTAATGGGATCAATTTTGAAGCATACGCGGAGTCTGACAAAGTAAGAAACGCATGTGGTGGCGCCAATGGAATTCATCTTGTTTTTTCAACCAGATTCAATGGCACCTCTAACCCTATAAATGCAACAATCTACCTTACGAGCAATGAAATCAATTATCAGTTTGTAAGTCATTCCGGCCTACAAAATGTGCAAACTTCAAACGGCGAATTCCAGGGAGATTTTGTTTTCTCAAATCAGGAAGATGGCTGTGCAGAAATACTTTTAGCCATCCCAGAAGTTAACTATTATGGCGACGAGCAATTTAAAAAATTCATAACTCAAAATTTAAACATAACTGTTCAAAACCACACTTTAAGTGCCACTTTTAGTAAATCGTTTCAACTATACAACGATCAAATTTTTGAAAATTATTATCATTTCTACGATAATACTACTGCCTCGGTCTATCTTAACTCCTTCAACAATGGTTTATTTATAGATGCACCTACGCTTCACTACTTTCATAAAAATTTCACCATAGATGAAAACTTTGATTTTTTTAATGGATTTAATACCGGAGACCCAGAATTTACACAATATTTTGATGTGAATTCAAAAATAGCGGTGCAGGGTGGATCTTTACTTGATATCACCGGAAACCATTTGACGGCATGCCCTTCGAATGTGTGGGAAGGGATTGAGGTTTTAGCAGGCGGGGAGTTGAAATTTGAAAAATCATGGGGTTCGGAAGCCAAAACCTTCATTACGTGCAATAGTAACTCAAATATCAGTGTGTTTGATTCCCGTATTTTTAACTCAGACAAAGGGTTATTGATAAAGGGCAATACACAACTTTCAAATTTCACAAACAATAAGTTAGAGGATTTGAATACGGGCATCTTTTTATCAGAAAATGCGACAAATATTAAAATTACACCCCTCGATATTACAAAACCCAATATATTTAATAATATTTCGCAAGCCGGCATTTATTCATCGTCTTCAATCAATTGTGAAGTAATGTTTAACAAATTTGAAAATATTGCATCTGGATCACCTCAAGGTTCTTCAAATGCTGCTATAAGAAGTGAAAATTCAAGTATACTGATTGTAAAAAACGAAATTAAAAATTGCAGCAAGGGAACCCATAGCCTTGCAGATAAAATATATGTAGTTTCAGATAATGAATATTTAAACAATACACTGGGGGCAAGGGTTAGAAACAACAATGCCTATTGCAGTATCTTGTCAAATACCATAACGGGTAAAAATGGCATCAATTATTCTTTTGCATCTCCCCTAATTGAAAACAATTATATAAACAACGATGGAAATTTCCCTACAGAATCATTCGGCATACAGGGTAATTATTCTTCTTCTGCAACCATAAAAGACAATAACATTTTCTCATCAGATGCAACAGGCGCAGTTGTTTTAAATAATTCAACGGCAGCTGTTGTAAGCAATGACATTTCCTTACTTTCTCAAAACACCATTACAGGTGTAAGTCTCAATGGCGGCGATGGAACCAGAGTATCCGGCAATACCATTGAAGCCGCCGATAGCCCGGGCACTGAATCATTTGGAGTTGTCTCATCCGCAAGCGCTGCCAGCGAAGTGAGCTGCAATGACATCTTTCAACTGGAAGAAGCCCTGGTGGCTAAAGACAACTCTATGGATATTGATCTGAAAACAAACAATTTATTTTCGTTGGGCACAGGTATAAAACTAGAACACAGCATTATAGGTGAGCAAGTCCACAACGGCAACCTGTTTGTAGGCCCATTTTCAACGGCAGATATTTACGCAATTGAAATGGCTACATATGAAGTTGATGGAAGTAAATTTATTGTTGATGGCGCAGAAAATCCCCTATTTGTGCCACATATTGTAGCTTCAAATGGAGATTTGGTAGATGATGAAAATACAGCCCTCGCAACTGAGTTATGCAGTAGTGCCATATATACAAATATTCTTAAAAATAGACTTCATTTACTTTGCATTACAATAACAAACATCAAAAACAATGCATCGCTCGATCCCCTGCGGAAGAAACACATTCTTTTATTTTATTATAACCTAATTAAAAAGTACTATAAAGATAAGTCACAATGGCCCGACTGCATCCGGCTATTTATGAATGAATTTAATGGTACAAACATCGAAAAGATGGTCAATTTGAATGAAAAGATGTCTTTACTATTAAAACCAGTAAATTGTGATATCACTTTGCAAAATAATTTTGACACTTATCTTTCAGCTTATTTAGTTGAGTTTCATGATGGTGTACGGAATGATCAATCCAGAACCAATTTCCAGCAGGCTTCCATGGCTCTTTTAAATGCCATTCCAGACAGGGATATAGCCTTTTTTGAATTTTTGGATGAAATGACAAATGATTTGGAATCATTTATTCCTGAGGATGAATATGATGCCACCTGGCTTGACCTGCAAACACTATGGCTAAAATCATGGAAAAATGAGGACTTGACTGAAGCCGAAAAATTCAGAATAGAAACTATTGCCAATCTTTGTCCCTTACAATATGGAGATTTGGTGCATGGTGCCAGAGCATTGGCCGGTGAATGGAGCGATACCAGGTTTGATCTGCTTTCATGCAATACAGACAGTGAAACCAGAGCGAGTAAAACAGTAGAGTCTAATCAGGGCGTGGTTTATCCAAATCCAACGAGTAGTAAAATTCATTTTAATACAAGGGAGAATATTGTAAAAATTACCATATACGATGTCAATAACATACTGGTTTTACAAACGCAAGTTGTGAGCGGTGAAGCCATCGATGTTTCAACTTTCCCTGCCGGTTTATACCTGATAACCCTTGAAGAGTTAAACGGAGAAATTAAAACAGATAAATTCATTAAAATGGAATAAGAATTGATTTTCCAGAGTGTGGCTAGCTTACAAAGCCACACTCACTTTTATGTATATTAAATAATTATTAAAGTAAATTTTTATGAGAAATATAACTGTCCTTCTCTCCTTCATCTGCACATTTCAATTATGTGCCCAAAAGCTCGACTACGTGTGGATGTGGGCTAATAATTCACTCGCTGATCCGGGTGTAGAAGCAAATATTTTATCTTTCAATAACCAGACAAGAACTTTGATAAAAGATACAGTAGTCTACCAAAACGATCAAGTAAATTCAACAATAGCAGACAAAGATGGTAACTTATTGTTTGCTTTTGATGGTTGCCACATTTCAGGAGCAGACCACCAACTAATAGAAAATGGTGATAGCATCAATTACAGCTCTTGGTGGTCCAGCATCAGCAATTGTAATAATGGTTATA
>ERZ724526.770-NODE-770-length-17676-cov-6.751263_pt1 | contig 17676 bp, 14 predicted proteins | sample MGYA00376059_ERZ724526 | MGnify/ENA primary metagenome ERZ724526 (study PRJEB28724, sample SAMN07190883) | activated sludge metagenome | isolation source: activated sludge of sewage treatment plant in Hong Hong | place: Hong Kong | collected 2016-03-17 ...
CGCTTATTGGCAGCAGCAAGACTCGCAGCTTCGGGCAGACTAGAAAATGCGCGTACAGCAGCTAATCGTTTAGGAATATCGTTCAAATGTTGTGGATTAAGTGCTAAAACAGCATCAACTTCCTGAGCAGTATAACCTTGTTCACGTAAGACGCCTGCCAATCGATCCGATATGAACTGTTGCAATGATTCAACGATTTCAGTCGTCAAAATTGGACGCTTAGGAATCACTACTGAACGCTGCTCATCGACCATCGTTTGCTGCCATTGTTGCGCAATCGCTTCATCTTGTACGATATCAAAAACCAACTGCAGCAGTTTATTTAATTCAATGGGTAAATCTTTTTCGATCAGCATTCGGATAACACCTAGCGCATGACGCCTTAGCGCATAAGGATCTTTATCGCCAGTTGGAATCTGGCCAATGGCAAACAAATTAACAAGTGTTTCTAACTTATCAGCCAGGGCAACACACACACCGATCAAATTCCGTGGCAACACATCGCCGGCATAGCGCGGTTTATAGTGATCTTCTATCGCGTAAGCAATGGCATCACTCAACCCTTCATGCTGTGCATAATAACGCCCCATTACCCCTTGCAGCTCAGGAAATTCGCCAACCATATCGGTAAGTAAATCCGCTTTGGCAAGCTTTGTTGCTTGCGCGGCTTCAATCGCGAGTTGATCCCCTCCTATCATTGCGCCAATTTTACTCGCTAATGCACAGAGGTACTGAATTCGCAAACCTTGAGTCCCCAACTGATGATGATAAATGACGGCATTTAGCCCAGGAAGGCGTGAAATCAGGGGCTTTTTGCGGTCCTGATCAAAGAAAAATTTTGCATCGGCCAAGCGAGAACGAACTACGCGTTCATTGCCATCAATAATCGCATGAGGATCATCGGGGCAGATATTGGAAACAAGTAGGAATTGATTGGTTAGCTTGCCGTGTTGATCGAATAGCGGAAAATATTTTTGATTCGCTTTCATGGTAAGAATAAGACATTCCTGCGGAACTTCCAGGAAAGCTTCAGCGAATTGCCCCATCAGCACGTTCGGATGTTCTACCAAAGCAGTTACTTCATCGAGTAAAGCTTCATCAGCAATCAAGTTTAAATTTACTTTATTTGCAGTAGCAATAAGCTGATCGCTGATCGCTTGGCGACGTTCTACAAAACTAGCAACGATAGCACCCTCATTTTGTAGCTGCTGCGCATAGCTATCCGCTTCTTGAATTACAATTGAATTGGATTTGGCTTCAAATCGATGCCCGCGTGTGGTATTTCCGGCAGTCAGTCCCAATAAATTGATTGCTACAACTTCCTTTCCGTGTAACGCAATAAGTGAATGGACGGGGCGAACAAAATTAACCGTACTCCAACCATCGGCTAGCTGGTAGGCCATCACCTTAGGGATCGGTAGTTGTGCTATGGCCTGCTCCAATGCTGTTTGCAATCCATTGACCAGCAATGTTCCAGTTACGGTCCGTTCTAGAAACAATGCTTCCGCTTTGCCGTCCATGGCGCGTTTAAGCTCTGCAACACTAAAAATTTCCATGCCTAAACTGCTCATTTTTTTGATCAGCGCAGGTGTGGCTTGCCCAGCAGAGTCTAGTCCTATAGCTACTGGCATAAGTTTATGCGACTGCTGTTGATTGGGAGCTTGACTCAATACTTCGGTTAAGTGAACTGCTAATCGGCGCGGCGTAGCGTAGGGCGTTATAATCGTATTAAACGACGTAAGCTGCTGCATAGCTAGCGACTGACTTAAGGCGCGGGCAAAACTTTCCCCCAATTTTTTTAACGACTTGGGTGGAAGCTCTTCTACCAGCAATTCGATGAGTAAATTTCTCGTTTCCATCTTCATCCTGCCTTACGCGACATTTGCTCTACCCACTCACGAGGCGCCATTGGAAACGGTGGATCTAATCGTTCACGACTATCGTAATATGCTTGCGCTACCCGTCGGGCCAAATTGCGGATACGACCAATATAAGCCGCACGCTCAGTTACGGAAATAGCACCTCTTGCATCCAGCAAATTAAAGCTATGGGCTGCTTTAAGTACTTGTTCATAAGCAGGTAATGGCAATTGGTTTTCCATGAGATGGTTCGCTTGCTGCTCATATTTACCGAATGCCAGCAGCAAAAATGCGGTATCGCTTTGCTCAAAGTTATAAATTGATTGCTCAACCTCATTCTGGTGATAAACATCGCGGTAAGTTAACCCTTTTGTCCAGACCAGATCAAACACATTCTCGACACCCTGTAAATACATCGCTAACCGCTCCAGACCATAGGTGATCTCTCCCGTGATAGGTTTACAGTTGATGCCGCCGACTTGCTGAAAATAAGTAAATTGTGTTACTTCCATACCATTCAACCACACTTCCCACCCTAGGCCCCAAGCACCCAGTGTTGGATTTTCCCAATCGTCTTCGACGAATCGCACATCATTGCAAGTTAGATCAAAACCAAGTTCCTGCAACGACCCGAGATAAAGATCCAGAATTGTTTGAGGTGCCGGTTTCAAAACAACCTGAAATTGATAGTAATGCTGCAGACGGTTTGGGTTATCCCCATAACGACCATCTTTGGGACGCCGAGAAGGCTGTACATAGGCGGCTCGCCAGGGTTCAGGGCCGATGGCACGCAAAAAAGTGGCTGTATGGCTCGTTCCAGCGCCAACTTCCATGTCATAAGGTTGTAGCAATGCACAGCCTTGTCGACTCCAGTAATTTTGAAGCGCTAAAATCATTTCTTGAAACGTCAATGGGGTCATAAATGCGTAATGAAGCAAAATATAAACAATGCAGTGTAAGCTACGATGTTGAAAACTACATAATTAAACAATTAACAAGAAATCAAGCGCTAATAATTCGGAAGTCCCAATCGACTTTTTTCCACGCATCGATTTCAGCTTGCAACAAAGTTTCTGTCAGTGGATTTTGATCGAGCCAAACCTGCGAAATGATGAGCCTGCACTGATGTCCTTTAATTTCAAGCTTGATTTGTGGCAACTCAATATTCATCCGGCTTCGGTAAAACAATGTAGCAAGTCTTAGCGCGATCGATTGAGCCAAATTGATTGGATTTGTTAAAAATTCACTGACTTTGGTCAATGATCCTTGGTGTGAAAGAACCAATTCACTGAGCTGCGCTTGCTCCATATTGGAAAACCCTGGCATGTCAGCATTACCCAGGATATATGATGAATGTTTGTGATAGCTGGAATGTGCAACTGAAATCCCTACTTCATGTAACCGAGCTGCCCAAGAAAGCAATTGAAGTGCATCTTCTACTTCCTCCTCATCAGAAAAATCTGATAATAGCTGTTTACCCAGTTCGCTCGCCAATAGCTCGATTCGGTTGGCCTGCGCCGTATCAATGAGATAACGCTGCATGAATTGCTTGACCGAAACCTCACGCATATCATCGTTATATGAGCGGCCTAACAGATCATATAGAACCCCTTGCCGCAACGCACCGGTAGTCAAATACATCCGATCGATGCCGAGTTCAGTGAACGCAGCGGACATGATGGCAAGCCCTCCGGCAATGACTGGTGTTCGATCACTGTGGAGTCCTTCCAAATTTACTTTCTTGAGATCACCCACTTTCAAAAGATATTCTCGAAACTGCTCAAGCCCCTTTAAAGTAATTTCTTCCGTACTTAAGCTATCTCCAAACTGATTGAGCATTAAGATACGTCCAAGTGCTCTAGCCGTTCCTGAGGAACCATAGGCTTCTTGCCAGTGACGAGAAGAAAAATCGGCTTTAATGCTTTGTATTTCGGTTTGAGCAGCCAATTCAGCACGCTTCATATTGCTTTTAGTCAACTTCCCATCGGAAAAATGATGAAGGCTATGACTGACACAACCCATGTACAGACTTTCTAATTTATAGGGATTCAGTTGATGGCCAATAATGAATTCCGTTGAACCACCACCAATATCGATAACAAGTCGATTATTATCCGAAGCTGGTAATGCATGCGCCACCCCCAGGTAAATTAGCCGAGCTTCTTCGTGACCCGCAATGATTTCAATTGGAAATCCTAAAGCACCTTCTGCTTTTCTTAGAAACGCAGCAGCATTCTTAGCAACGCGTAGAGAATTAGTGCCTACCACTCTAACTGCATGGGTGGGAAAACCGCGCAACCGCTCTCCAAAACGTTTTAAACAATCCAGCGCTCTTTCTTGCGACGATTCATCGAGTTTCTTATCCGCTGTGATGCCGCCTGCCAGACGGATCATTTCTTTTAAGCTGTCTAATGGGTAAAGTTGTTTATCAACAACACGCGCAACTTGCAAGTGGAAGCTATTTGAGCCTAAATCGACAGCAGCCAAGGTTGAGTATTCACGCATCGCTTTAAATTTGCTGATAGCTAAAACTAGCCAGCATTGATATCTATTTTGCTATCCACGCACTTCCCGTTCAATTTCATCTGCAGTAACGTGGCGCACATCCTTTCCTTTAACCATATACACGACGTATTCCGACATATTTTTGGCATGATCCCCAATTCGTTCAATGGCTTTTGCAACAAATAAAATTTCTAAGCACGTTGAAATTTTCCGCGGATCTTCCATCATGAAGGTAATCAGTTGGCGCAAAATAGCACGAAACTCCTCATCGACTTGCTCATCTTGACGCACAATGTGCGCTGCAGCATTCAAATCCAATCTTGCGAATGCATCCAACGCTTGATGAAGCATATCGAGTGCAATTTCAGCCACATGCTTTATTTCCACAAAGCGAGGCGTATGTGAACGATCTGCTGCATAAATAAGCCTAGCCATACGTGCAATTTTCGCTGCCTCATCTCCGATTCGCTCAAGATCGGTAATTGTTTTGATGACAGTCATGATCATACGCAAGTCACTTGCGGTTGGTTGGCGACGTGCAATAATTTGACTGCAAATTTCATCGATCGAGACTTCCATTGCATTGACCCGATGGTCATTCGCAATCACCTGATCGATTGTGGCTTCATTACCCCCGATCAATGCTTCGAGCGCTTGCTCAATTTGCTCTTCAACGATTCCGCCCATTTGCAGCACGCGGGTTCGAACTTCCTCGAGATCGGCATCAAATCTTTTCGATATATGTTCTTTGTTGACCATATGTTATCCTTTTTGAGTGATCAGAATCACCAATTGTCGGTCACATTGATAACCATTTCATGACAAAATAAAGCACAGCATCAAACCGTAATCATCTCCACACCATGGTCAGTACCAAGCAATAGGATATTAGCCGCTTTTCGTGCAAATAAGCCGTTAGTCACCACACCTGTGATTTGGTTGAGCGTTGTTTCAAGCTCAACTGGATTAAGAATTTGCAAACCATGCACATCCAAGATAATGTTCCCATTGTCCGTCACAAAATCTTGCCTCAAAGCAGGGTGTCCCCCTAAATATGTAATTTCACGTGCGACATAGCTACGTGCCATCGGTATGACTTCGATAGGAAGTGGGAAAGTCCCTAATACATTTACTAACTTGCTCTGATCGGTGATACAAATAAATTTTCTAGCGACCGCTGAAACAATCTTTTCTCGTGTCAAAGCACCTCCGCCCCCCTTAATCATGTGCAAATGTTTGGTAATTTCATCGGCTCCATCGATATAAACAGGCAAATCTGTAACGGTATTCAAGTCAAGCACTTCGATTCCATGATCTTTGAGGCGTTGTGCTGTTACATTTGAGCTAGCAATCGCTCCTTCAATTTTGTGCTTAATTTTTGCTAGTTCGTCGATGAAATAATTTGCGGTAGAACCTGTACCTACACCGACAATCGAGCCGACTGGGACATATTGGATTGCGGCAGCGGCGGCAGCCCGTTTTTGTTCATCTTGCGTCATGTTGTTCCTATTTCGAGATCAATAATTAATAGATAGTATATTAGCGATGAGTCTATCGATCATGCTATAGAAATCCGAACTAACTCGTATTGGTTTAAAATGATTAAGTTAGTCGATTAAACTTTATATCATAACTCTATGAACGACAGCTGTGTTGATTTTGTAGTATGAATGTCATTAAATTGCTCCCGGATGAATTAATCAATCAAATCGCGGCGGGTGAGGTCATCGAACGGCCCGCTTCTGTTCTCAAAGAAGTTCTTGAAAACTGTGTGGATGCTGGCGCCACAGAGATCGATATTCATCTGATGCAAGGTGGGCTTAAGCTGATTCGTGTCACTGACAATGGAGCCGGCATATCAAAAGAAGATCTTCCTTATGCACTGACTCGCCATGCAACCAGCAAAATCAGTAACCAAGAGGATCTGCAGAAGATCGTGAGCTTGGGTTTTCGTGGAGAAGCGTTAGCTAGCATTGCTTCAGTATCCCGCCTGTCGCTAACCAGTTTTCAAGTTGGCAATCAACATGCTTGGGAAATCCAAGCAGAAGGAAGTCAAACAATTGCGCTGCAGCCTGCAGCAGGATCATTAGGCACTTCGCTGGAAGTGCGCGATTTATTTTTCAATATCCCAGCTCGGCGAAAATTTTTAAAATCCGAATCAACTGAATTCGCTCATTGTGAAGCGATTTTTCAGCGCATTGCTTTATCCAATCCAACTATCACCTTCAATCTATACCATAATGGAAAATTGCGAAGTCACTTGGCAAGTGCAGATTTTCCAGAACGTATTAAACAGTTGCTAGGCCAGGAATTTAGGCAAACTGCACTTTTTATTACTGAGGAAGCCGCAGATATCCAACTTCAAGGGTTGATATCCAGACCGACTTTCTCACGGACCACCCGTGAAATGCAGTATTTTTTTGTAAATGGTCGTTTTGTCAAAGACAAGTTATTAAATCATGCCATCCGTGAAGCTTATCGTGATGTGCTTCATCTAGATCGTCATCCAGCGTATGTGATATATCTTCATATCAATCCAGATAATGTTGATGTCAATGTCCACCCCACTAAGATCGAAGTACGTTTTCGCGATTCACGTGCGGTGCATCAGTTTATTTTTCACGCTATCCATAAAGCGCTGGCTAATGGTCACACCGAGTCGAGCGAAGCGAATTTGTCTGACTCCACACATCATATTGGTGCCGTTACACGCAACATTAAAAAAGTACCACTAACCTATAGTCAGAACCGGCAAGTCAATTTGCCACTGCAATCTGCTGCACAACCCTCCGTATTCTACCAAACACTATTTGGTGAAAAATCGCATGAAATTATTGCGGCACCTGATTTAACCGTACAATCAGAGTCTCATGCATCAAATTTCTTAGGATATGCGTTAGGACAGCTGTTGGGTATCTACATTTTAGCCCAGAGTACTCAAGGTTTGATTATTGTTGACATGCATGCTGCGCATGAAAGAATTGTTTATGAAAAACTTAAACAAGCACTTGATCAACAAGCGTTACCGACACAATCTTTACTGATACCCCATTTATTGCAAGCCGATACGCTCGACATTACGACTGTCGAAGAAAATGCACTGCTATTAAATCAACTCGGATTTGAGATTTCTGTAACTTCTCCCACTACGCTAGCCATCCGTACCATACCTTCTATCTTAAAAAACGCTGATATTTCAAAATTAATTAGCGAGCTATTAGAGGATATCCGCTCATATGGTTCTAGCCAATTATTAACAGGTAATCGCAATGAAATACTAGCAACCATGGCCTGCCATAGTGCAATTAGAGCCAATGAGCTACTAACTATAGAAGAAATGAACGTACTTTTGCGTGAGATGGAAAAAACTGAACGTTCCGATCAATGCAATCACGGAAGGCCAACCTGGCTCGCCTTAAGCCTAGAACAGATTGATAAACTATTCATGCGTGGCAATTAATAGTTGTTCTATAACCCCACCCTTATAGGCCAGGCTATAGAACAATTCCCCCCCTTAGTAACTCGATTTTTCCTCTACCGATCTTGCCTTACCGCCACCTTCTTGGGCATCTGCTGGAATTTGATGGAAAGGTTGAATCGTTTTTCCATACTCTTCAGGATTAGGCGTCTCTGGTGCTGATGGTTTACCACAAGCTACTAATACTGCACATGTCAAGATTGTGAAAAAGCATTTAATTTTCATAAAAAAACCCCTTTAGCTTACTCGCTAGTAATTGATGTTGTTATAAGAAACTACCAGTCAATAGTAGCCATAAATTTTTTGTGAAACATTGATCTTAATCAAATTTCAAAGAAAAACTTGGCATTCTCAATAAAAACAAAGGAGATTTACACGGTTGCAACCTAGGCTAACTAGTCTTCCCTGAAAAAGGCACTCGATAATTGCCAAGAAGTCGATCCGGTTAGTTGGGCACTAAAGAGATCAAGTTAAGGAGTTATTTTCTGTATGATTATTTTTATAAATAAACGAGGTACAGAAAATGAGCAAGAAACGCAGAAAAAAGTGGATTCCAATTTTTGGGCAGATGTCTTGGGAGTTATTTTTCCTACCATCTTTCAGTAAAAAGGTTAATCCATTACCTTAAAATTTAAAATTCTTTCAGTAATCCTCACATTTTTTAATAGAATTATGCAGAGGTAGGTAAATATTAATGGGCTGTTTCATTTATTCTATTTGTCCAACTTAGCGCTTCCAGTTCTGCATGAGTTAGCTGAGGTAAGGTTAAAAAATTAATTTCTTTAAGTATACTTTGCACTTGAGTAACATCGCCTTTCTCGTTAGCTTCAATAAGAGCAAGCTGGCGACCTAGACGACCCGATCGTTGTAATAACGCTTGAGTTAATTCCTCGGGAATATTGAGCTTATCAACAATTTGTTGCATTTCCATTCCAAGTAAAGTATCTAGAAGTGAAAAAATACCAACCATAAAAGCACGATCTTGATATGTTTTATCATGAGGGCGATCAATCTGCGCTATAAGCTCCATCAATTTTCCACGAACTGCAGCCGTTTGCATTAATGCGTTCGAAATGCTATCTCCCGATGAATCAGAGGTATATAACAACAACTGAACCCACCTTTGAAGTTGTTGCCGACCTAAAATTATTACTGCTTGCTTAATGGAATTAATTCTTTGTTGCAAGCCAAAACCAACTGAATTTACTAAGCGTAGTAAGTTATAGCTAAGATTAGGTTGATGCTTAAGTTCTGTTTCAATCTCTTCTGCCTCACAATCACCCATCACCATAGTTAATAAATTTAATAATGGGAGCTTATTCGCATCAACTCGCTTACCTGAAATAATTTCAGGTTTTGCAAAATGATAACCTTGAAACATATCGAAACCGAGAGCCGTACATTTCTTTGCCAACTCAGGACTATCAACTTTCTCTGCTAACAAGATAACTGGCCAGCGTCTTAACGTATTGATAATTTCTTTTAGTTTGGTTTCATCAATCGCAAGCACATCGAGTTTTACAACATTGACAATAGGCAACATCTGCAATGTTCTACTATTGATCTCAGTTACATCATCAAGGGCAAGGTGGTAACCTATTTGCTTTAGCTCTAAACAGCGTTTAACTACTTGATCGGTAATTTCTATTGATTCAAGTAATTCGAGTACGATATGATTACTTGGCAGTAACAGTATCGCGTCGCTCATCAGTAATTCTGTACTAATGTTAATGAAGCCTCGCTGTTGACCAAGTACTCGCTGTATGCCTAATTGACCGTAAGCATTAACCATAACACTGGCTGATGCATGAACATCATTGGTAACGTTAGCTTCGTTAATTTCTCCAGCACGGAATAATAATTCAAATGCCACTAAATTCTGGTTACGATCCAATATGGGTTGCCTACCTAAAAATACTTCCTCCATTACGCTACTCCAGAATTGAACGTCATGTATAAACTAGAAAAATAGCTACAATTGTTTGTGATTGTGGCTAAAAGTAAAATAATAAATTACGCAATTATTTCAATACGATTTTTACCGTACTGTTTAGCACGGTAAAGTGCTTTATCGGCACGTTTAATCACAGTATTCTGTGTTTCCTGAAACTTACGCAGTGTAATGCCACCGCTAAACGTAATTTTAATCGGTGTTTCTTCAGTATCTAACAAAGGGGTCTTTGATAAATTATTTTGCAAGCGCTGCATAACCCAAATCGCTTCTTCTGGTCTCGTATCAGGCAATATGATCAGGAACTCTTCTCCGCCATAGCGTGCAATTACATCGCTTGGGCGTATCGTTTTTTTAGCTATAGTTGCGAAATGAATGAGTGCACTGTCTCCAAATAAATGGCCGTGAGTATCATTAATGAATTTAAAATCATCCAGATCAATTAAAACAACACAGAGCGCATTTTCATAACGATCTGCGCGAGCAGCTTCACGCATAAAAATATTGTCGAGGCCCCGGCGATTATAAGTACCAGTCATTTGATCTGTATGAACGAGCTCCCTGAGCTCCTCTAATTCATATTTTAAAGACTCGATCTTATTTTCTGCATGGCGAAGCTCGCGGGTGTTCTGTATTTCATTATTATTATGTAATCCTTTTGTTTCATTAAGGAGTGTATCTAAGATCTTGATCATTTCATCAACATCATTAGTTTTACGTATTCTTTGCGCAAACTGCTCAACTTGCTGGTAATATTCATTCGCTGCAGTTAAAGAATTGCTACCCCCTTCATTCTCAGGCTTGCGCATACCTACTCCAGATGTATTGATTAATCTTAGCAATTTTTCTTTTTTTAAGCTCTTCATATCGATGAGACCTCTTAGCTGGCTTCATAAATGAAATTTCCACTCTAGATAAGTATGGATTGTTTTTTGAAGGAGAACTTACCTAGAATTTATTTCTTCGTTTAGCAGATTAGCAAATCTATGTTGAAGTAAGAAATGAAACTAAGGATGAAAAGACCCTTTATTCTGTTTTTGCTTTAACAATGGTTTTAGTCAACTAATTTATGTTTAATTGCATAACGAACTAATTCAGAATTATTGGAAATTTTTAATTTTTCCATCATTCTTGCGCGATAAACACTGACCGTTTTTGGACTTAAACACATTTCAATAGAGATCTCAGAGAGTGATTTACCTGATGCAATCAAGCATAAAGTCTGAAATTCACGGTCAGAAAGATTTTCATGAAGTGGTCGATCCGCTTCTGAAGTCCATGCATTTGCTAATTCTTGTGCCAATGCAGGAGAAATATACTTATGCCCTTCAGAAACTTGTCGAATTGCTGTTACAAGTTGCGCTGGCGCACTTTGCTTATTTAAATACCCGGAAGCGCCAGCCTTAAGTGCACGTAATGCAAATTCATTCTCATTATGCATACTAAGCATAAGTACCATTAAATTGGGTCGGTCTTTCTTAATTTGCTTTAATATTTCGATACCATTCCGATCAGGTAAAGAAATATCTAACAGCATCACGTCAAACTCCTGCTGGCGTATGACTTTTACCGCTTGGAACCCGGTTTCTGCTTCCCCTGTTACGCTAATGTCCCCCGTTTCACTTAAAATTTGTTTTAAGCCTTGACGTACGATCGCATGATCGTCTGCAATCATTACTCGAATCATCTTTATCCTTTGCGACTATTGAGTATCAAGGGTTAACTAATTTTCTTGGTTTCTATAGGAATCTTAATCAGCGCACTAGTTCCCTTTCCTTTAGTACCCGTTATACAAAAATCACCGCCCAATTGTTGGCAACGTTCACGGATTCCGCGAATACCAAATGAGTTTGGCTTTTTCATTTCGAGGTCAGTAATGCCTTTCCCATTATCAATAACTTCTAATAAAACATGATTATTTATCTCAGCAAGTTTAACTTTAACAATAGATGCATTTGCATGTTTTGTAATATTCGTCAGAGTTTCCTGGAATATTCTAAAGATTGCTACGGCCAGATCATCGTTGAGTGAAATATCTTCACTCTCACATTTCACCTCACAAGGAATATGATTACGTTTACTAAATTCTCTTGCTTGCCAGTAAACCGATGCAACAATGCCAACATCTAGAACGCCTGGCCTAAGATCTAATGAGATTCTACGAGTACTATCAATTACATAGTCAACCAGCTCTTCAATTGATCTAGCTTTCTGTTGATAAAATTCTGGTAACCTAGGTTTATCGATATCAATGCACGATTGGAGCTCACATTTGATTGCTGTTAATGTTCCGCCAATGTCATCATGAATTTCACGAGCAATATGCATACGCTCATGTTCTTTAATTTTTTGTAAATAGGAAGATAATTCTGCTAGCTGTGCATGTGAATTTGCAAGTTCAATTTCTGCTAATTTATTACGAGTAATATTGAGCACAATTCCGTCCCATAGAATGCCTCCTTGATTAGATTGCCGAGGAGTCGCTCGCAAACTAATCCACTTTATATCACTATCCCCTTTTACTCTAATCTTTCCTTCCCAATTCCAGGTAGAAAAATTTTTAGCCGATACTTGCATTTGCTCATTATATGAATACTGATCTTCAGGTAGTATCATTTGATAAAACAAATCAGGTTGTACGGTCAACTCCTCAGCTGTTAATCCCAGTAGCATCAATACCCCTTCACTTACAAATGGGAAAGCAATCGATTTGTCGGGTTTTTTTAAGAATTGAAATACCAAACCTGGCAAATTGGACGCAATCGCACGGAATCTTGCTTCACTCTTTTGAAGGCTAATCTGAGTATCACGATTTTCTTGAATACTTTTTAGTTCTTGAGCACACTTTTTAATAACTGGAGCAAGCCTAACAAGACTTGAAATCAGCATAAAATCATATGCTCCAGCTTTCAGAAAATCTTTAGCTGATTGCTCATTACTTTCATTCGATATAATAATTACTGGAATTCTCAAGTATTGATTGACTTGAGAAAAATAAGTGAGTATTGCATGAGTACCTGTGGGCATTGTAGCTTCATTTGCTATGATGATATCCCAGTGACACTTTTGTATTTCATGTAAGAACTCATCATAAGTGCCCACCAATTTAGAATCAAAATTAATATCCTCATCCGTGAATATTTTACGAATAGTCTGCGCACTCTGATTTAGAAAACCTACTAAGAGTATAGATAGAGACTCACTCACAATAAGTATTTGTTAATTAATGAATTGCAATCAGCATAACCGACCATTATCACCATCGCAAGTATAATCATTCATATTCATTTGTTATAAATATATATAAGTCGCCTATGACTAATTAAACTTTTTATTAGTCATTCCGTTTACCTTCATCAACAGCGACTCATCATGACCTGAATAGATTGCAGGTAGAGTCAACGTCACCGTGAGCGGCACGAGCGCCGCATTTTTACTGATCTATAGTAATCAAACTCTGAAGGAGAAACAAATGCCACAAATTATCAATACTAATATTGCCTCGTTGAATGCTCAACGAAATTTAAATGGTTCACAAGGGATGCTGAATACTGCGTTAGAGCGTTTATCATCTGGCTTACGTATTAACAGTGCTAAAGATGATGCAGCTGGTCTCGCAATTTCTGAAAGAATGAGCACCCAAATTAGAGGCCTTAATCAGGCTGCGCGTAACGCAAATGATGGCATATCACTTTCTCAGACAGCTGAAGGTGCATTAACTGAAATTGGTAATAACTTACAGCGTATTCGTGAATTGTCAGTGCAAGCAGCCAATGCGACTAATACCGCAAGTGATCGTGCAGCACTCCAGGCTGAGGTAACACAGCTAACTTCAGAAATTCAACGTGTAGCTAGTCAAACTCAATTTAACGGGTTGAACCTGTTAGATGGGTCATTCAGCACAATGAATTTCCAAGTCGGTGCAAATGCAAATCAAACGATTTCAGCTTCCTCAGGTAATTTCCAAACTAATGCATTTGGTAATTATCGTATTGGTGGCCTAGCTGCTTTCACTCCTGGCGGATCCGGTGATTTAGTGGCAGGAACAATCGGAACAAATAGCGATGCCTTCGGTAACTCCGTACTTTTAAGTGGAACAACAGGCGATACATCCGGCATTAATGGTGCTCTTGCAGCGGGAGACTTCAGAATCTCTACTGGTTCTGGTAATTTCGACGTTTATTATCGTGCTGGTGCAAGCGCAAATGAAATCGCAACCGCAATTAACCGTACCGGTAGCGGTGTAAATGCAAGTGCAACGACTGAAGTCGTATTAGGTGCAGATACTGGTGCTGGTGCTGGTTTCCAACAAAATACAACCTACTCGTTCGCAATATCAACCGATTATTCCGATCCAACGAATGCAAATACAGTAGACCCGAAATATACGACCGTTTCATTTAAAACCGGTGGTGCGGATGATACAGCAGATGTTGATTCTGGTAGTTATCTGAGTACTGCCGTGCAAGCCTTTAATGATGCATCTGCTAAAACAGGTTTTACAGCAGAAGCAGTATTAACCGAGGATGGTTATTGGGCGCTTAAGCTGACAAATTCGCAAGGTAATGATCTTCGTCTCTTGAATAATTCATACGATAATACCGGAACTGCTTTGGATATTACGGTATCAGATACTGCGGTATTAGATGGCGATACAGGTACTGCTGATAGTTTAGCTGATACATTAGCTGGTGGCGGTCTTGATGCGACCACTGGAGTGTGGACAAATGGAAATGGCGCTTGGTATACCGGGAAAGTAACGCTTGATTCTGCAAAGTCATTTACTGTAACCACTGCTGTTGCTGATGTTTTTCAAGACGCTGGAACACCTGGCACTGCTGCAGCAGGCACCTATGGTGCTCAATTGCAAGCGGCTAGCGCGATGGATATTACGACTGCGGAAGCAGCTACTCGTACACTCGCAATTGTTGACTCTGCCTTGACAACAGTTAATGATCAACGTGCGCGCTTTGGTGCGATTCAAAATCGTCTTGAAAGCACGATTAGCAATCTGCAAACTTCTTCTGAGAACTTGTCTGCCTCACGCAGTCGTATCCGTGATGCGGATTTTGCAGCAGAAACTGCCAGCATGACAAGAGCACAAATTCTACAACAAGCTGGTGTTGCAATGCTTTCTCAAGCAAATGCAATACCTAACAATGTATTGTCTTTATTAAGATAAGCAATAGTATTGATAATGCTTGGTTTAGGGTAGCAGTGATCAATGAGCTATCCTAAACCAGTTATAGAGAGGAGTTTAAAATGATGATAAGTTCAACTACGGGAATAGCAGATTTTTTGCAACCCGTATTACCTCAGCAGAAGGTACAGAAAAATGAGCATATGCCTGTTCAGGCTACGGTCACTCCTGAATCAAGTCAAGTAAATAAACAAAATACGATTGAACTGGATGTAAAAGAAGCAGTAAACCAAATCCAGCATTTTACAGAAACGCTAGCTCCAAATTTGCAGTTCTCGATTGACGAAGAAACTGGAAAAACTGTAGTTAAGATCATGGATGCTCAAACTCAGGAAGTAATACGCCAATTTCCTTCTGAGGAAGCGATTTCGATTGCACGTGCCTTAGGAAAAATTGAAGGGCTATTGTTCCATGATAAGGCATAAATGTAACTAATAGTTGTATAAAGGAAATTAAAATGATTTCTTCACCAGGACTTGGTTCAGGATTAGATGTCAATGGAATTGTTGGGCAACTTATGGCAATTGAACAGCGCCCACTTTTACTACTTACCAATAAAGAAGCTACTCAGCAAGCACAAATTTCTGCCTATGGAAGTTTAAAAGGAGCTTTATCTTCTTTCCAGAGTAGTGTTAAGACATTAACTAATCTATCGATATTTACTGGTATTAAGGCTAATGTAGGAGATTCAACAATAGCTACTGCAAGTGCATCTACTAATGCAGCAGTAGGTAGTTATCAAATAGAAGTTCAGAACCTTGCTCAGGCCCAGAAAATCAAATCTGAATCATTCGCAACTACTAGTACAGCAATAGGAAGTGGCGCACTGACAATTGAGTTTGGTACTTATAATGGTGATGGAACGTTTACTAGCAATCCTACAAAAATATCCAAAACTATAACAATCGAATCCGATCAAACAGACTTGGCAAGTATTCGCGACTCGATTAATGAAGCAGATGCTGGAATTACGGCAAGCATTGTCAATGATGGAAGTGGGAATCGTTTAGTATTCGCATCAAATGACACCGGTACAGATAATGCGCTAAAAATTACAGTGAGTGATGATGATGGTAATAATCTAGATAATGCAGGATTATCTAAGTTAGCTTACGATGCAACTACGGGCGGTACTGCAAATATGACACAAACAGTAGCTGCACAAAATGCAACGATGGTGATAGATGGAATAACTATCAGCAAGTCTTCAAATACTATAAAAGACGCCTTAGAGGGGGTAACTTTTAATCTGCTAAAAGCTGCTCCTGGTACTACTACAAGCTTGTCAATAAGCGAGGATACATCAAAAATCCAAACTGCTGTTAGTGCATTTGTTGGCGCTTATAATGAGCTTGTAAAAACAATTAGTGATATCTCTCGCTATGACACAGCTAATAAGCAAGCATCTGTTCTAACAGGGGATGCGACAGTTCGTACGGTTGAAAGCCAAATTCGTGGGGTGTTGAATTCATTCTTACCAGGCGCCCCAAGTAGCTTAAATTCTCTTTCACAGATTGGGATAAATTTCCAGAAAGATGGCACATTGCAGTTAGATAATGCCAAGTTGACTTCGGTAATCAATGATTCTGAAAAAGATTTAGGCTCATTATTTGCTACTAACGGATTCGCAGTTAAGCTTGATAAATTAGTTGATGGCATGCTTAAGAACAATGGCTTAATTGACGGTCGCCTAGATGGAATCAGTGATACGATTAAGGATATTGGCAAACAGCGAGAAATGCTAGGCCGCCGCTTGGAAGATGTTGAGAAAAGATACCGCACACAATTTACGGCATTGGATACTATGATCGCAAGTATGACTCAAACAAGCACTTTCCTTCAGCAGCAATTATCAAATCTACCAAAGGCAAGTTCCGGTAATTAGTACTTTGATAGATAAGTAAACTTTATTAACTATATATAAGATAAATCTATGTCTGCAAAAAATTATGCCATTAATTCATATCAGCGTGTTGGTGTAGAGTCTGGAGTAGCATCCGCTGATTCACATAAACTCATTCTAATGTTGTTTGAAGGGTCTATCAACGCTCTCAATAGAGCTAAACAGGAAATTCTGCACAATAATATTTCAGCAAAGGGGGAGATGATTTCAAAAGCCATATCGATTATCGATAACGGCCTAAAAGCAAGTCTCGATATTTCTGTTGGTGGTGAGATTGCAAACAATCTGCAGGCTTTATATGACTATATGACTAGGCAGCTTCTTATTGCAAATATTCAAAATAGTACCGGAACTATTAATGAAGTTATTGAGCTATTGTCCCAACTTCAGGAAGCATGGCGGTCTATAGGAAATAAAGAACTTGCTAAACCAAATATTCATCAAATTAGTGATACTCACGCTTTAGAACCAACAGATATTTAAAAAATTTATGGATGGAGTACAAGTAATTTTTACTTACAAAGCAATACTAACTGTTACTGAAAAAATGCTAAAAGCTGCACAAGCAAATAATTGGGAAGAATTAATATCTCTTGAGCAAGAATGTAAGTTATTAACACAAGCTCTTATATCTAATTCTAATCAGATTCAGCTCAGTGATGAAATGCAGAAAAAAAAAATAGATATTATTCATAGAATATTAGATAAGGATGCAAAAATCCGAACTATTACTGAGCCATGGATGACGCATCTACAGAATTTACTGATAAATGCAAATCA
>ERZ724526.773-NODE-773-length-17639-cov-8.292425_pt1 | contig 17639 bp, 15 predicted proteins | sample MGYA00376059_ERZ724526 | MGnify/ENA primary metagenome ERZ724526 (study PRJEB28724, sample SAMN07190883) | activated sludge metagenome | isolation source: activated sludge of sewage treatment plant in Hong Hong | place: Hong Kong | collected 2016-03-17 ...
ACCGGCTGGCCGGGCGTCGGGGCGCTGACGGCCCGCCGATGCCCGCCCTCACCGCCGTCGAACTCGACGACACCCACCTGCGGCTGCACCTGGCCGGCCCGGCCGACCTGCCCAGCCCCTGGCAGCAGGGAGCCGATCACACCCACTGGGACCTCGCCCTCGACACCGACCTCGACCAGATCGGCCCCGACAACAAGCACCTGCCGGCCCCCTACCCGCAACTGGTCACGGTCGGGTCCGCCGACGACGGCAGGCTGTGGCTGCTCAACCTCGAAGCGTGCCCCGTCGTCCGCCTCACCGGCGACCCCGACTACGTCCACGACTTCACCCGCTACCTCGCCGCCGAACTGGCGGTCAACCCCTGGTCGCTCTACGTCACCGTCGAGTGCGTCGGCGTCGCGGCCGAGGTCGTGGAACTGAACTCGTGGCGGCTGCGCTACCACGACACCGACGCGATCGCCGCCGACTTCACCGCCGACATCGTCCAACAGATCGACCGCTGCACCACCACCGGCCTGGACGTTGTCACCGGCCGCGCCACCATCGAGGAGGACGATCTGTGGGAGGGCCGCCTGCTGCTCCTCGACAGTTACGCCCCGGGGAGTGCCATCGACGAAGTGATCCACCTGCTGCACGCTCATCCTGGCGCCACCGGCAGCAGCCTCGTCGTGGTCCACGGCCACGATCCCGCCCTCGACGGCGTGGAGATCCACCTCACCCAAGACGGCCGGCTCCAAATCCCCAGCCTCGGGCTGGACCTGGTCGCGGTCGGGCTCACCGCCGACGAAGCCACCGGTTGCGCCCTGCTGTGCGGCCAAAGCGACGAGGTCCCCGACGACGAACCGATCCCCCCGCATCCCGAACCCGCCGAAGGCTGGCAGACCCACGCCGACCAAGCCGGCCACCTCCTCGCCGAGCACACCCTGCCCCGCGACACCCAGCCGGCCCCCGAGGAAGAGACCACCTCGCTGCTACCCCAGGCCGACGACGCCTACCTCGACGTGGCCGCCACCACCGCCGACGACCTAGCCCGCCTCGCCCCACAGGTCACCACCGCCACCCGCACCCAGATCGAACAGGCCGACCCGACCCTCGACGACGACCTCCGCAGCTGGAACGACCCCCGCTGCGACCTGCCCCGACTCAAACTCCTCGGACCCGTCACCGTCCGGGTCGCGCCCACCGGACAACCCACCGCCGCCGCCGGCCGCAAACCCTTCCTCACCGAACTGGTCGCCTACCTGGCCACCCGCCCCAACGGCGCCACCACCCAAGACGTCGCCGACGCCATGAACATCACCCCCAGCCGAGTCCGCAAAGACCTGCTCGTCGCCCGGGCCTGGCTCGGCCAGAACCCGAGAACCGGACGCGCGCACGTCCCCGACAGCCGCCAAACCGCCGCCGCCAAGAACCGGGGACGCGCCGCCTACCAAATCGAAGGGCTCCTGGTCGACGCCGACCTGTTCCGCCGCCTCCGCGTCCGCGGCGTAGCCCGCGGTGGCGCCGAAGGCCTCGCGGACCTGCAGCGAGCCCTCGCCCTGGTCACCGGCACCCCCTTCGACCAACTCCGCGCCACCGGCGGAGCCTGGCTCGCCGAAGGCGACCGCCTCGACCAGATCCTGCTCTGCGCCGTCATCGACGTGGCCCACCTCGTCTCGGTCGCCGCGCTCGAACAAGGCGACCTCGACCAAGCCCGCGCAGCCGCCGAACTTGCCCTCAAGGTCGCACCACACGAAGAAGCCGCACACCTCGACCTCGCCGCCGTCCTCCACGCCCAAGGCCACCACCACGCCGCCGAAAAGCACCTCCACCACCACGTCTACTACCGCAGGGACGACGACGGCGCCCCCAACGGCGTCCCCCCACGCACCGAACGCATCCTCAACCAACGCGAGCGACGCACAGGCCCAAGAGCCAAAGCCACCGCCTGAGCAGCCGGCCCCGATCACGGCTCCAGTTGGCCCCGCTGCCAGGCGAACTTCGGGCCGAGTCCGGGCAGTCCGCGGTCGTGACCTCACGGATCTGCCCAGAGTCGGACGTCCTCAGATGCCGATGTCCGGACGTGAGGAGGCGGTGCTCAGAAGACGGTTGCGTGGAAGCTCGTCTGCAACTTCTGCCAGACCAGCCCTCCTACAGCGTCCGACAGGTAGTGTGTTTCCAGCAAACTCCGAACGTCCCTGACCCGACCCTCTGGAGCGTAATGAAAACCTGCAGCAACTGCGGCTACTCCGGCCCCGCCTGCGCGCGCTGCGGGGGGACCGGGAGTAGCCAATTCAGTAATCAGGTAGCCTGCGTAGCGTGCGGAGGAACAGGAACGCCGTGCGCTTGTCGCTATATGTACTGTGAACACTGCGGTACCAACACAAGGCACGATGCGAACGGCTGCGAATACCGAGACAGCCAGTGGCACTAAATGTCGCCGCCCAGACTGCTCGCCCCTTGCTGTAACCCAATACTCTTCCAAACAAACCCCGTACTCGGAGGAACCATGAGTCTTCAGTCCCTGACTAGGGAAACGTTGGATCGAAGTGACCTGCCCCTAACCGTCACCCTCGGCGAGCAGATGTCGACAATCGGTTCCGCTTATGCCAGCGGACCCAAAGGTGAGGCCACGAAGGCGGAATGGGGCACTCACGTCCCGACGGGCCCAGGCGACAACTACAAAGACATTAACAAAGACTACTCATTTGACGACTGATCGCCATGAATCCGGTCATCTTCACGGATGACCTCCTTGGCGCCTGCTCGGTAATCGATGAACTCAAGCGCCGGGGAAGACCACCCACTGTAATCTCGCCATCCCGGCTTGCGGATCTGTCTTTCACGCTCACGCTTGAGGAAGGGGCCGTCGGGTCGACCATCCTGGTCGGGACTCCGTCCCAATCCTTCGAAATCTCGCCAGATTCTAGGATTTGGCGGTGGAAATGCGGATGGCCTGGAGCCGACGACCTGATCGACCCGGATCCAGTCATTAGCGAGATCAAGAGGAGTCAATACCGAGTTGCCTTGAGGGCGATATGGGAGGCTCCCGCCCATTGGATGAATCCCTACACCGCAGACTGGAGACTTGATCAAAGCAAGCTGCTAGGTTCCTCCATCGCAAGAGAATGCGGCTTCGAGGTGCCCAACTCGCTCTTGTCGGACGATCCAGTCTCATTCAAAGACTTCATAGAGCGCGAAGGTGCGGAGTATTTCGCCATCAAACCGTCAGCAAGCTGGGCCGCAAAGCGACCGGACGGAACGGCAATCGCCTCTTATGCGAGGCGATTGTCCGCGAAGGATGCGTTGGGGTACTCGGCGTCCGTTCGTCACGCTCCTGTACTCGTTCAGCCCTATGTGCAAAAGGCATACGAGGTGCGTCTCACCTGTGTGGGTGAGAAGACATTTGCTGCTCGAATCGATTCGCAATCTTCGGACCAGACATCCGTGGATTGGCGACATTATCCCGCCACTCCGGTGGCGCATGATCCTTGGGATATCCCCGCCGATATCGAAACGATCGTGCGCCGCTTCATGGGTAAGAGTGGATTGGCGTATGCCGCCATTGATCTCATCGTCACCCCCGCAGGCAAGGTCGTCTTTCTGGAAGCCAATCCTGCCGGCCAATATCTCTGGATCGAGGAGCTAACCGGGCTGCCAATCAGTGCAGCGATCGCCGACTGGCTCACCGAGGGGTAGGGTGTCCTTCCTTCGGAAGGAACGCACGGAAACGGCCGTCAATTTGACCATTACAGCGGTTCGACGCCCGCCTCTCAAGCACGAGGACGCCAGCAGACATTCTGGCGCCGGGAGCTGGCTATTGGGTCGCAAGCACGAGGTTCGACGACAACTTGCCTGGATCAATATGCGAACGCCTTGGGACTGAATTTCGAAATCTCAGCAGGTGGTGCTCCCGGTGGGGGCATACATCGGCCCCGCACGTATTGGCGAACTCCGCTCTCGAATCTCCAGTGGTGCTGCGCTCTATTCCTTGATTGAACCCCGCCCCAGCCACACGCGCTGCCCCATAGCCGAGAGGGCATCGCCGGCGAGCTCCATTTCTCCGGAGTCAAAAGGGCTCATCACAATCCACGGTGTGCGCGAGGGTGAGGGCGGGCGGCGCGTCGGTCCGCGGATGAGGGCCGAGGTCTCCCGATGATGGAAGTTCTCACACCGTCCATCCGGAAGACCTCGACGTGTCCCACGCTACCTTCGTTCGCCCTGACCTGACCACGTTCACCCGTCTCGATGAGCTTGGTCTGGAGGTCGTCGGCCAGCACGTCGAGCCGAAGCGGGCGGTCCTCGCGTGTCGGGTCGTCGTGGATGACCGGTGGTGTCGTCGGTGCGGCTGCGAAGGCCGGTTGCGTGACACGGTGACCCGTCGGTTGGCGCACGAGCCGTTCGGTTGGCGTCCCACCGTGCTGGTGGTCACGGTCCGCCGCTACCGCTGCGATGGGTGCGGGCACGTGTGGCGCCAGGACATGCGCAAGGCCGCCGAACCACGCTCCAAGCTGTCGCGTCGTGGGCTGCGCTGGGCGCTCGAAGGATTGGTGCTGGCCCACCTCACGATCGCCCGGATCGCCGAAGCTCTGGGTGTGTCGTGGAACACCGCCAACGACGCCGTCCTGGCCGAAGGCCGAAGGCTGCTGATCGACGACCCGCACCGCTTCGACGGCGTGCACGTGGTGGGCGTCGACGAGCACGTGGTGCGCCACGTGGCGCTGTTGTTTCGGATGGAGGTGAGAGACCTGCATTGCACCGCTGTCGTAGCAGCGGGGTGAAGCTGGCGGCAGCCTGACCTTGGGGAACGCCGGGGTTGGGTGGGAGCAGCCGCGACAAAGTCAGGACGGTCCAGCACTGCCGGATGGGCCGGGTCTGGTGAGCAAGACGGGAAGGCGTACGAGAGGAACCGGTGTTGTAAAGCCTCTTGATCGTCGACCAGCTCGAACCCGGTGGATACGGGCTGGAGTGCGGTGCGTAACCGCTCGTGGTGGCCGTCAGCCTGATGGCCACTGGGGTGGGGAACTGTCGGAACGGATTATGTGTCGGGTCCAGCAGGTCGTGGTGAAGGTCTACGGCGTAGCCACGACGATGCCGCAGGGGCAAAGCCGGGCGCCTCACCCGTCGACCGAACAACAGTGAACGTGGGAACCTTCCGCATTTCGTTCCCCTCGGGTTGGGGATAGGTGCGTTGCCTGCTGAAGGGTGCGGGAGGGGCGGAGCCGTCGTAGTACTCCGAGGCCGGGAGAGCCGGTCACATGGGGAAGGGCGGCAGCGAGAGGAAGCAAGGAGGAACTGCGATGTCCGAAGATGCGCTGGTGAATACCGGCGCCGCCGGGTGGCCCAGCTTCGCGCGGGCTTACGTGGCGGTACGGAGGATGCAGACCAAACTGCATGGTTGGGCGGCCACCGATGGTGGCCGTCGGTTTGATGATTTGTACAACCTGGTCTGTGACCCGGCGTTCCTGACGCTGGCGTGGGAACGCGTCGCGCAGAACAAGGGGGCACGGACCCCGGGGGTGGACCGCGCCACGGTGGCGTGGATCAGCTCCGGGATGGGGGTGGAGGCGTTCCTGCGGGACGTGCGGGACCAGTTGCGGTCCCGGACGTTCCAGCCGGTGCCGGTACGGCAGGTGATGATCCCGAAAGCCAGCGGCAAGCTCCGCAAGCTGGGCATCCCGACCGTCGCCGACCGGGTGGTGCAGGCCGCCCTCAAGCTGGTGCTGGAACCGATCTTCGAGGCCGACTTCCAGTCGTGCTCGTACGGGTTCCGGCCGAACCGGCGCGCGCAGGACGCGATCGCCGAGATCCACCACTTCACCAGCAAACGCTATGAGTGGGTGTTGGAGGCCGACATCGAGGCGTGTTTCGACATGATCGACCACACCGCGTTGATGGACCGGCTCCGATGCAGGATCGGTGACAAACGTGTGCTGGCGTTGGTGAAGGCGTTCCTGAAAGCCGGGGTGCTCACCACGGTGGGCACCGTCGAGGGAACGATCACCGGCACCCCACAGGGCGGGATCTTGTCGCCGCTGCTGGCCAACATCGCCTTGTCCGCGCTGGACGACCACTTCGTCGGGCGCTGGCAGCAACACATGGCGACCGAGGTCCAGCGGCAGCGGCGCCGCCGCAAGGGCGAAGCGAACTACCGGCTGATCCGGTACGCCGATGACTTCGTCATCGTCGTCACCGGGGGTCGGGAAGACGCCGAACACCTACGCGAGGAGGTGGCTGCCGTGCTCGCCCCGATGGGGTTACGGTTGTCACCGGCCAAGACCCGAGTGGTCCACATCGACGACGGGTTCGACTTCCTCGGCTTCCACATCCGACGGATGCGGAAACGGGGCAGCAACAAGTGGTTTGTGTACACCACGCCATCGACCAAGGCGATCGCCGCGATCAAGGCGAGGGTGAAGACCATGACGTACAGACACACCCTGCACCACGACCCCGGATACCTCATGGGCTATCTGGGCCGGGTGCTGCGCGGGTGGGCCAACTACTTCCGACACGGAGTGTCCAAGGCCATCTTCAACGCGATCGATTCCTACACGTGGGAACGGATCACGAACTGGCTACGGAAGAAGCACCGGATCGGATGGCCAGAGCTCCGGCGCAGGTACTGCCTGCCCGGCACCTGGCGGCTCACCCTCGACGGGCAACGGTTCCGTGGCGCAGCCAGCGTCACGGTGACCCGGTACCGCTACCGCGGCTACCACATCCCAACCCCGTGGACACCGACAGCTGCCACCACCAGCTGACCAACCCCCCTCACGTGGAGAGCCCGGTGCGGTGAAAGCCGCACGCCGGGTTCGGCGGGCGGGCTGTGGAAACCCACCGAGGGGCAACCCCGGCAGGGCGCCACAGCCCGACCCAACTGGCGGCACACCCGCAAGGGCGACAAGTACGTGACCGTGATCATCGACCTCACCCCGATCAGGGATGACACCGGCCCGGCCCGGTTGTTGGCGATGGTGGAGGGCCGCTCCAAGCAGGCGTTCAAGACGTGGCTCGCGGCCCAACCGAAGGCGTGGCGGGCCGGGGTGGAGGTGGTCGCGATGGACGGCTTCACCGGCTTCAAGACCGCCACAGCTGAGGAACTTCCCGACGCGGTCGCGGTGATGGATCCGTTCCACGTGGTGCGGTTGGCCGGGGATGCTCTGGACCGGTGCCGCCGTCGGGTCCAGCAGACCTTGCACGGCCATCGCGGCCACGCCGCGGATCCGCTCTACCGGGCCCGCCGCACCCTCCACACCGGAGCCGACCTGCTCACCGACCGGCAGCAGACCCGACTGGATGCATTGTTCGCCGGCGACGACCACGTCCAGGTCGAAGCGACCTGGGCCGTCTACCAGCGGATGGTCGCCGCTTACCGGGAACCGGACCCGGCCAAGGGACGCATCCTGATGCACGCAGTGATCGAGGCCATCGGCAGCGGTGTTCCGACAGTCCTGGCCGAGGTCATCGTGCTCGGTCGCACCCTGAAGAAGCGAGCCAGCGACATCCTCGCCTACTTCGACCGGCCCGGCACCTCGAACGGGCCTACCGAAGCCCTCAACGGGCGGTTGGAACACCTCCGCGGCTCCGCCCTCGGCTTCCGGAACCTCACCAACTACATCGCCAGATCCCTCCTGGAGACCGGCGGATTCAGACCCCACCTACACCGTGGATTGTGATGAGCCGTCAAAAGATTGAAACCGATTCCACGCTGAAGGGGTAGTTGTTGCCATCTTGCATGATCAAGGCGGTCATGCCCTCACGAATCTCGAGTGCCGCGGCTTCTACGGCGCCACCCCTGAGTTGAAGATTTCGCCTGAATCCGTCGAAGTCGCCGTTGAACGGGTCGTAATAGCAGAGCAACACTGCCGGCGCGCCGTTGAGGCTGACGTCGAGCCACTTCCTCCCTCGGCCGAGAACGGTCAAGTGCACAAACCCGTTTCCGGCCCCCAAGGCAAAGTTGGTGCCTGGCACGAACTCATCAAAACTGCAGGTCATCCTTGCCTCGTCTCTACCTTGTGAACCGAACGGCCCGTTTGTCACAGTATATGCCCGTCCAAGGGCTCACGAGAGCCGTACCGTGCGTATGGAAAGGATGCAAGGGCTGCTGCGCCTGAGCAGGGAATGGCCACACACGAAGGCGGACGCCGGCACGCCTACACGAGTGTGTGGTGGCACTCGGGTTCGTGGGAGGCCCGGGAAACACCGAGCACATTCATTGGCTCTGAGCTGGGTCTTCACGCCCCGGCGATCCGGTTGCGGCTGCTGGATGTGCAGGTTGAAGGTGATGCCGCCCCGCGCTTGTATGCGCTGAATGAGTTGAGTCCAGCAGAGTGGTGTACGAGCCGGTGACCGTGAGCGTGTCGCTCCTGATGTAGGGGCGGTCATCGGGTGATTCTTCGAGAGATCTCTCACAACCAACTCGAAGGAAGGCACACCGATGACCGCTGTTCCCAGTATCGACGACCCTGCCCTGTTCCTGAACCACCTGCTCGGTCAGTCCTCCCCTGACTTGTTGCGGGAGTTGTTGGAGGGGTTCGTGAACACGATCCTGTCCGCCCAAGCCGACCAAGTGTGCGGCGCTCCCCACGGGGTCCGTGACGAGTCGCGGGTGAACCGCCGCAACGGCTACCGGCACCGTGACCTTGACACCCGGATCGGCACGTTGGATGTCGCGGTCCCCAAGCTGCGGGAGGGCAGCTTCTTCCCCGACTGGCTGCTGACCCGGCAACGCCGCTCCGAGCAGGCGCTCGTGAGCGTGGTGGCGACCTGCTACCTGCTGGGCGTGTCGACCCGGCGGATGGACAAGCTTGTCAAGGCGTTGGGGATCACGGGGCTATCGAAGTCGCAGGTGAGCGTGATGGCCGGCGAACTCGACCAGCTGGTAGCCGACTTCCGCAACCGGCCCCTCGACGAGGGGCCGTACACGTTCGTGGCCGCCGACGCGTTGACGATGCGGGTCCGGGAGGGTGGTCGGGTGGTGAAGGTGGCCGTCATGGTCGCCACCGGCGTCAACAACGATGGCTACCGCGAGGTACTAGGGGTGTCGTGCTCCACCTCGGAGTCTCATGCCCGCTGGTTGACGTTCTTCAAAGACCTCGTTGCCCGGGGCCTGAACGGCGTCGCGCTGGTCACCTCCGATGCGCACACCGGGTTGGTGGAGGCGATCGGGGCCACGCTGCCCGGTGCGTCGTGGCAACGGTGCCGCACCCACTACACCGCCAACCTGATGAGCATCTGTCCCAAGCACGCCTGGCCGGCAGTCAAGGCCTGGCAGCACTCGGTGTTCGAACAAGCCGACCCCGACGCCGTCCACGCCCAATACGACCGACTCCTCGCCGAGGTCGACCGAAACAAGCTGCCCGCCGTCCACGACCACCTCGAGCAAGCACGCGAGGAGGTGCTGGCGTTCACCGCGTTCCCCCAAGGGGTGTGGCGGCAGATCTGGTCGAACAATCTCAACGAGCGCTTGAACAAGGAGATCCGCCGCCGTACCGACGTGGTGGGCATCTTCCCCACCCGCGAGGCGATCATCCGACTCGTCGGCGCCGTGCTGTCCGAACAACACGACGAATGGGCCGAAGGCCGCCGCTACCTCGGCCTCGAACTGCTCAAGAAAGCCCGCCTCACCCTCATCCCCGGCACCACTGACAAGGAGGAACCCGCCGAACTCACCGCCTAACTCGACGAATCACCCGTACACCACGGGAAAGGACCTGACCGTCCGATATTCCAATAGGGGGAAATCCTCCCGAGCAGAGAGAGGCAACGACCATGGACGAGCGCAGCGTGACCAGCACCGTGCTTGAGGGGACTGTACTTTCAACGGTGTAACTCCCACTCAGGGAGGTACCGATGATCATGCAGGTTGAGCCGGCCGTTGCGGCGGGCGTTATGGAGGTTGAGGAGCCCGTGCAGACGGTCGTACAGCCACGGCTGGTGGACAAGGCGCTGGTGGCGCAGCTGGTCGGCGACGCCCAACGCCACGGCCTGGACGTGGCAGGCGAGGACGGGCTGTTGGCGCAGCTGACCAAGCTGGTCCTGGAGGCGGCCTTGGAGGGCGAGCTGACGGCCCACCTCGGCTACGACAAACACGAACGCACCGAGGATGCGTCGAATGCCCGCAACGGCACCCGCGCAAAGACGGAGGCCGGCCCGGTCCGGATCGACGTGCCCCGGGATCGGGCCGGGTCGTTCGAGCCGCTGATCGTCGCCAAGCGGCAACGCCGGTTGGGGTCGATCGAGGACGTCGTGTTGTCGTTGTCTGCGCGGGGGATGACCCACGGCGACATCAGCGCCCACCTGGCCGACGTCTACGGCAGCGAGGTGTCGAAGACGACGATCAGCACGATCACCGACAAGGTGCTCGAGGGGATGACCGAGTGGCAGAACCGGCCCCTGGACCGCGTGTATCCGGTGGTGTTCATCGACTGCATCCACGTCAAGGTCCGCGACGGCCAGGTCGCGAACCGGCCCATCTACGTCGCTTTGGCGGTCACCGTGGAAGGGAACCGGGACATCCTGGGCTTGTGGGTCGGTGACGGCGGCGAGGGCGCCAAGTACTGGCAGCAGGTCTTGACCGAGATCAAGAACCGCGGCGTCGAGGACGTGCTCATGGTCGTGTGTGACGGCCTCAAACACCTGCCCGACGCCGTGGGGAACGTGTGGCCCCTCACGATCGTGCAGACGTGCGTCGTGCACCTGCTGAGGGCCTCGTTCCGGTACGCGGCTCGCCAGGACTGGGACAAGATCGCCCGTGCTCTTCGGCCGATCTACACCGCCGACACCGCGCCGGCCGCCGAGGAACGTTTCCTGGAGTTCACCGAGGAGTGGGGCCGCAAGTACCCGGCGATCGTGAAGCTGTGGTCGGATGCGTGGGCCGAGTTCGTGCCGTTCCTCCAGTTCGACAAGGAGATCCGACGGATCGTGTGCACCACGAACGCGATCGAGTCGGTCAACGCCCGGATCCGCAAGGCAGTCAAGGCCCGTGGCCACTTCCCCAACGAGCAAGCCGCCCTCAAGTGCGTCTACCTCGCGATCATGGCACTCGACCCGACCGGTAAGGGCCGAGCCCGCTGGACCCAACGCTGGAAGGGCGCCCTCAACGCTTTCGAAATCACCTTCAACGGCCGACTCCACGCCGGCCGCCGCTAACCCATCAACAACACCGAGTTGCACCGAAAAATTGACAGACCCTGCTTGAGCACAGGGGGTACACGGCTGAGATGAAGGGGGATCGCTTCACGATCAGGAGTCGCGGCATCACTATCGGGCACCTTGAACTTGAGGACGGGATGTGGGTCGCTAAGGGTCATGCGATCAAGCTGGGTGCCGCTGCGGAGGCTGTGTCATACGCGGAGCCCGAACAAGCCCTTAGCGCTTTCCTGCACCGGGAGGGCTATCTGACCGAGGAGTAGGTCAGCATCGTCGAACGCCTGGAGGGTTGGAAGCCGCTGTCCGCCCGAGCGCAGGGTCTGCCCTTGCGTGGTTGAAAGCCTTGTCCGCGGACTTAGCCTCCATGTCGTGGCACCAATGGCCCTATGGGTGGCAGGCATCCGCTCATGCGGCGAGTATCTAGGCTCGTTCCTCCGCGCGCAGATCGTCGAGGATCCACTTCAGGGCCGACACGGCGTTCGAGTAGCGAAGGTAGCGAGGGTTCGTATTCGCTTTTGGTTCACAGTCCTCGCGTTGCCGACGCAGCGTTTCGATCACGCGCTCGAGCTCCTGGATCTTGGTCACGCCCCGAGCCTGCCGAGCGGGAGGGCACCGGAGCAACAGCCGCACATGCCGCAGGGTGCGCGAGGGTAGCCTTCGGCTGCGGGTGCCCGACGCGCACCGCCCCAAATGCCGCCCATGGTGTGCGCATCGAGGCGTGGCCAGCGTATTGCAGGCGTAGTACACTCGTCTCGTGGGTGAGGGCATCGACTGGCGTCACAGGGCGAGTACATCGCGAAACATGGACTGACTCCGGACGTTGCGGACGAAGCATTCGCTGACCCCAACAGGTTGGTCATTGATCCCGACCCTGCGTCCGTGACAGGTAGGACCATCCGTGTGATCGGCTGGTCGTCATCCACGGGCGCGCTGGTCACGGTGATCGTGCTTCCGGATGAGGGGGTCATCTGGGGAGTCAACGCGTGGCCATCGAACAGCACCGACCAACGCCGATATCGAGAGGAGCCGACAGATGTCGATCAGTGATCTCATTGCGACCGAAGCCGCTGCGACCGAACGCAACCCGAATGCTGCGATCAAGCCAGGCAGCAAGGTCACCCGCAGTCACAACCGGGCCAAGACGCTCCAAGTCCGTCTGAATGCCGAGGAGCTGGACGCCTTGACCCTGCTGGCCGAGCAGCGCGGCATCCCCGTTTCCACGCTGGCCCGAGACTTCCTCCTGTCCCACCTGACAGGGTCCGACGAGTCCCCCAAGGCGTTGATCGCCAAGATCCGAGCCGAACTCGACGACCTGGCCACACGCGTGGCCTGACCTACACAGCCAACGCACTCTTCTGCCGCACTGAGGGCGGCTACGTTCGCCCGGATCTGGCTCTCCTCTTTGTCAAGCCGTAATGCCGTTGCTCGGCGCCCGTTCCGGGGTGAAGATGGTGGTGCGTCCGTCCGGTCAGGCCGTCAGCCCTTTGATCTGTTGAGGTCGTTGTCAAGCCGGGTTCGGGAGTCGCTTGTTGGGCCCTTCAATGTTGCGGACCTCTGGGTCGAGCACGAGGACTAGATTCGTCGTTTTGCCTTGCGGCTCCCTCCGGACGGTCGCGCGACCGTTCACGCGGAAGGGAGGCTGGCGATGTTCAGTCCATCACTCGATGACGAACAGATCATCGCGCGGGTTGCCGCGCTCGACGTCGGCAAGGCGGAGGTGGTGTGTTGTGTCCGGTTGCCCGCCCCGGGCGGTGGGAAGCGTCGGTTGCAGGAGGTGTCGACCCATTCGACGATGACCCGATCGTTGACCCAGTTGGCCGAGCACTTGGTGGAGTTGGGGATCGAGCGCGTTGTGATGGAATCCACGAGCGATTACTGGCGGCCGGCGTTCTACTTGTTCGAGGCCCATGGGCTGGATCCCTGGCTGGTGAACTCCAAGGACGTCAAGCACCTGCCGGGCCGCCCGAAGACCGACGTGCTCGACGCGGTGTGGTTGTGCAAGGTGGCCGAACGCCAGATGCTGCGACCCAGCTTCGTGCCGCCGGTTGAGATCCGGGTGTTACGTGACCTTACGCGCTACCGCACCGATTTGGTGAACGCCCGGACGGCCGAGAAGAACCGGGCCGAGAAACTCCTTGAGGATGCCTGCATCAAGTTGTCGGTGGTGGCCAGTGACATCTTCGGGGTGTCGGGCCGGGCGATGATGGCGGCGCTCATCGGCGGCGAACGAGACCCGAAGGTGCTCGCCGACATGGCGCGCGCAGCACTGCGGAGGAAGCTGCCCGCCCTGGAGGAGGCATTCACCGGCCGTTTCGACGACCACCACGGCTTCCTGTTGGGCCGGATGCTGGCCCGCGTGGACGCGATCAACGCCGACATCGCCGCGGTCGACGTCCAGATCGAGGCACAGTTGGCCCCTTTCGCTGACGTCGTGCAGCGACTGGACGAAATCCCTGGCATCGCACCGGTCGTCGCAGCAGCGATCATCGCCGAGATCGGCGTCGACATGACACGCTTCCCCACACCAGCCCACTTGTCCTCGTGGGCCAAGTTCGCCCCCAGGGTCGCATCGTCAGCAGGCAAATCGAAAGGCTCCGGGTCCACCGGGCATGGCAACCCCTATCTGGCGCGGGCACTCGGCGAAGTCGCCGTCAACGCCGGCCGTAGCCCGACCTTCCTCGGCGCCCGCTACCGGCGAATCGCGAAACGTCGCGGGTCCCGCCGGGCGGTGGTCGCCGTCGGCCGCTCCGTCTTGGTCATCATCTGGCACCTCCTGCAACACCCCGACACCCACTACCGCGACCTGGGTCGTGACCACTACGACCGGCAGCGGGACACAGAAGCCGTCAGGCGCCAACACGTCCGTCAACTCGAGGCCCTCGGCTACAAGGTCACCCTCCAGCCAGCCGCATGACCAGGCAGGAGGGCACCGCTACAGATCCATCTTCGGACTAGGGACTGGGTCCGGTCTCGTCTCGGTCTTCCGGGCCGGTGAGGCGTAGCGTGGGTGTCGCGGGTCCGGAAAGCGCGTCACGCCCGAGACCGGGGGAGGACAGCATGGTCGGCAGAATCCGCAGGATCGACTTCGGGGTCAACTGCTATCTCATTGATGTTGAGGGCGGCTACGTTCTTATCGACACGAGCTTCCCGAACAAGCGTGACAAGCTCGACGCCGAACTTGCTGAAGCAGGTTGTGGGCCTGACAATCTGCGCCTCATCGTCCTGACCCACGGCGATGTCGATCATGCGGGCAACTGTGCACATCTTCGCAGTACTCACCATGCCCCCATTGCGATCCATCGCCAAGATGCCGAGATGGTCCGGAGCGGAGACATGACTGCCGGCCGGACGGACAAGCCCGACAGGCACACTCTCGCGTTTCGGTTCCTGACATGGGCTTCTGGGCTGCTGTACAAGATCACCAAGACTGGTGCGAACTTCGAAGCCTTCGAGCCGGACGTACTCCTGGAGGATGAGCAGGACCTCTCGGCCTATGGGCTCGACGCGCGGATTGTACATCTTCCGGGTCACTCGAGCGGATCAATCGGTATCCTTGCGGGCGATGGGGGCCTGTTCTGTGGGGACCTGCTCGTGAACGTGATGAGACCTTCGCTCCACTACTACATAGACGACTTGGCCCAAGCGCACGAGAGCATCCGCAAGCTGAGCGGCCTCGGCGCCGAGACCGTCTACCCCGGGCATGGCAAACCCTTCCCGTCGAGCGACCTACCGATACCGGGCCGGCGATCCGGTTGATTCCAGCGGTCACGAGGTGCCAACAAGTGCTTCAACTCAACAACCCCAAGGGTGCCTTCAGCGTCGCCGGCTCGCGCCACTCAATACGCTAGAAGGCAGCCCCCATTGGCCAGCCCTCAGTCGTCCGCATCTGGCTCAGGGTGCGCGAGGGTAGCCTGTCGGCTCCGGTTCTCGAAGCGCACGACCGACTTTGCCGCACTGTGCGCGAGGGTAAGCCTGGCGGCTGGAGTGGGCCCGAGCGCACGCCCTGTCCTATGCCGCGAACGAGCGGTCGAACCATCGAGAAGCTGTGCAACGGCGCCATGGCTCGCCCCAGCACGTCACAGTGGCTCACCCCACGCGGAACAGTGGCTCACCCGACGCCGGAACGGTGGCTCTCACCGAGCGCCATATTCAGCCCGCTCGGACGAACCTGCCTGAGTGGTCGACCGCGTTCAGGATGGTCCCCGCGGAACAGCTCGTTGGCAGGCCTCAAGCAGGTCCCGGCCTTGGCGTTGCGGGGTCAGGCGTCCGCCCGTCTGCCCGACCGGGTCGCCGGGCGATCACGAGGAGGACGACCAACGCCCCCACCTCGAGCCAGCCGAACCAGTCACCGAATCGGGTGTACGGGGTACGTTGATCGGTCATGAACGTCTCGCCGACGACGATGCCCGACTGGTTGATGGCGTCCTCGGCGGTGATGCGTCCGTAGGGGTCAACCACCATGGAGACCCCGTTCACCGAGCTCAGCGCGAAGGACATCCGATTCTCTGCCGCGCGGAAGACCGCCTCTGCAGCGTGGAACGGCGGGAAGGTCGGCGTCCCCTCGAAATCGTTGTCCATTGGCAGCAACACCATCCCCGCACCGGTTCGGGCCAGTTCGCGGGCGATCCACAGTCGGTGGACGTCCCAGCACACGGCAACGCCGACCTCACCGAAGGGAGTCGTGGTTGTCGGGAAGGCCAACGGCCCTGGCACGATGCCAGCGTCCTGTTCTCCGGACGTTGTGTTGATCTTGGCCCGACGTCCGACCTCCTCGCCCGTCGGCGCCATCAGCACGGCGGTATCGTGCAACCCCGTTTCGGCCGGCCACAGGGCGTCTACGACAATGTAGGAGTTCATCTCGCGCGCCAGGGCGCCCACCTGAGCGAGCAATGCGGTGTTGTCCGTGGACGTGAACTCGTTCTCCGGCCAGACCACGAACGCGGGTTGGTCTGCCGCCGCCTGCCGGGTCAACTCGGCATCAACGTTGAAGATGGCCTGCGACACGGCTGGGTCGTTCACCACTGTGCCGGCGAACTCACCCTGCGCCAGCACGCGCGGATCCTGATTGACCATGTCCGTGACGACCGCCACCCGGAACGTGTTCGTCGGCACAGACAGGGCGCACGCGCCCGAACCCACCACAACGGCCACGACCGCCAAACCCGCCAGGCCCGCGCGCCAACTACCCTGCCGGGCCAGACCGATCACCAGAAATGCGACCGATACATTGGCCAGCATTATCAGGAAAGTCAATCCCGGGAAGCCAGTCACGGTCAGTACCTGGAGAGCAGCCGGGAACCGCCACTGACTGGCAGACAACGACACGAACCACCAATCCTCCACGACCGGAGCGACGAACTTCACGAACTCGACCGCCGACCAGGTCAACGGAAACCCCAAAACACGCACCGCCGACGGCAGTCGATGAGTCAGCCAGACACCCAGTTGCAGCACACCCGCATAGAAAGCCCCCACCGCCACGATCAGGAAGTAACCAAGCGCAGGCGCGAAGATCTGCGGATACCAGTTATGTACGCCGACGGAGAACACCACACCGAACGGCAGTGCCAGCGCAAACACCCGAGAGGGCGTCGCCGTGAGCAGCAGCACCATCAGCGGAGCCATCCCCACCCAGGCAAGCAGCGGAACATCGAATCCCGGCATCGCCAACGTCAGCAGGAATCCGGACAAACCCGCCACCAGCAACCCCAGCCATAGGGGCAGCATCTGAATCCGCTCAATCACAGTCCCTGTCACCACTTCCCCCGAGTATCGCACGAACGATGGAAGGGCAGTCCGACGCACGCGATCGCCTACTCAACAGGTCGACTGTCCTTGGGCTGTCCCAGGACTGGGGCTGTAGACGGATCGCGACGGATGACTGCGCCCCATGCTGCGGGAACCGACAGGTGTTGGGCTTTCGCCAACCAGGGGATGAGCAAGGAGATCAGGGCGACGGAACCGACCCGGTTCGCCAGAATGTCCTCCACTGCGTTGGCGGCGGGAAGGGCGTAGCCGAGCACTATAAGGAACGCGAAGAAGCACGTCATGGCGAGGGCGGCCAGCCTGTTCCAGTGTCCGGGCAGCCACGCTGCTACCCCGACGGCGAGTTCGAACGCGGCCATGCACAGCGCCAACCAGGTGATGTTGGGCATGACGAATCCGGTCCAGATCGCGTTGAGGGGCGGCCAAGCTGTGTTCGCGAAGGTGGCGTACAGGCTTGGGCTGGTCAGGCCGAGATAGAGGTGGACGCCAGAACCAGCCACGAAGACGACGCCGAAGATAGTCCGCATCACGGTTGCGTACACAGAGGGCAGATGGGTCACGCCAACTAATATTAGTCCCTTGGCGATATTCGCCACTCCGAGAAGAGCAGTCGTGTGCACTCCGAGGCCGAGGCCCGCGGGCGGCGACACGTCCGGGGTCGTGGGCGCGGCCGAACATCCGACTCTGCCGCAGGGTGCGCGAGGGTAGCCTGTCGTCCGGTACCGAGCGCTACCTGCGCG